>Ga0164313_10004213_pt1 | contig 12865 bp, 12 predicted proteins | sample GuaBasSedimGuay4_FD_113735 | JGI IMG/M metagenome (GOLD analysis project Ga0164313, IMG submission 113735) | Subseafloor sediment microbial communities from Guaymas Basin, Gulf of California, Mexico - Guay4, Core 4569-4, 0-3 cm | ecosystem: Environmental > Aquatic > Marine > Hydrothermal vents... | reverse complement strand
CTCAAGAGTAATACATAGATACCTTATTGTACTCTTAGGTTTAAAAGGTAAATAATAAAATTAAATGTTACTTTTATACATAAAAGTAACATTATGTCGATAGACTTGCGTGCATATCAAGCCGGGCGCTCAGAAAAAGTGGCTGACTACAGGTACTTCGTCCCTTCCTTTATCAATGACACATGGTTACTAAACGATCCTGAGCTTATTCAGTTGTTGGAGGTGGCTGCCGCGGCCATCGGGAGCCTGAATGCATATTCAAAGCAAACACCGGATATTAATATGTTCCTCGCGTTGCATATCACAAGTGAAGCAGTGAGTTCAAGCAGGATCGAAGGAACCAGGACAACTATCGACGAGGCATTATTACCAGAGTATGAGATTCCACTGGAGCGGATACCAGACTGGAAAGAGGTGACAAATTATATTGCCGCCCTAAATGGTGCTATTAAGGATCTTGAGTCACTACCCATATCCACGCGATTACTGTGTAAGGCACACCGCATTTTACTCAATAGCGTGCGTGGGGAGAAGAAGCAACCCGGTGAATTTCGCAGAAGTCAAAACTGGATTGGCGGTACCAGCTTGTCGAACGCTGAGTTTATTCCACCACATCATTCGCTGATTGATGGATTAATGAACGACCTGGAAAATTTTATGCACAACGATCAGATCTACTTGCCGGGATTAATCAGAATAGGAATTGTGCATTACCAATTTGAAACCATTCATCCCTTTTTAGATGGAAATGGGAGAATTGGCCGTTTGTTGATTACGCTTTACCTCGTGAGTACTGGTATGCTCGAAATGCCGCTCCTTTATTTGTCCAAATACCTCGATAGGAATAAGGAGCTTTATTATGAACATCTGATGAAGGTTCGAAGGGAGAACAATATGATTGCGTGGTTGAAGTACTTTTTAACTGCGGTTATTGAAACATCTGACGAGGCGGCAAGCGCTTTAAGCAGGCTCATCGACTTCAGGCAGGAACTGGATTTGAAAATTCATAGCAATTATGGTCGTCGTGTACAATCAGCGCGGCTTCTGATTAATTATCTGTTTGAAAATCCGATAATTACTGTCGATCAGGCCAAAGATGTGTGTTCGATGAGTTATAAGGCGGCAAATGCACTTGTTTCTATGTTGCACGAGGATGGCATTCTGAAGGAGATCACCGGGCGGAGCAGGAATAGGTTGTTCAGGTTTGATCCTTACATCGATACATTCGGAATGTGAAGTCTCCCTTTGGTCTCTAATACTGACGCTACGGTCAGCATGAGAGACCAAAGCGACATTCCCTTTTAGCTCCGATTCCTTAGGGGCAGAGTATAACTGGACTAAGCGCCATCTTCCGTAGTTACTTTCAAATAAAAAAAACAAAAAGTTTACATGGAATGAAACATTTTCTACATTTGCACTGTATACATATATGTAAACAAAATGATTAAAAAGTTTGAGGTAGTACTCTTGACGCAGGCATATGATTTTGTGGCTAAACTGGATACTAAGACGAGGAAGAAGATTTTGCAAAACTTGAACAGAGCTCGATTTCATAACGATCCAAGGCTATTTAAGAAACTGGAGGGTGATATCAGGGAGTTCAGAACTTTATTCAATGGAACACAATATAGATTGTTGGCGTTTTGGGATAAAAGTGACGCCGGGCATACATTAGTATTGGCCACACATGGTGTGATAAAGAAGACAAGTAAACTTCAAAGAAGGGAAATTGAGAGGGCCAAATCCATTCAAAAAAATTATTTAAAGACTTGATAATATGACACAATACACGTTGAAGGAAGCGGAGGACAATCTGATTGGACTGAAAGGTACACTTGAACGAGATCAGTATGAATTCGAATTGAAGCTTGCGCTGATTGGAGATATGATAAGAATGACGCGAAAGAAAAGAAAATTAACACAAGAGGAGCTCGGAGCACTCATAGGTGTGAAGAAGGCTCAAATTTCAAGGTTGGAGAGAAACACCGGGAATGTCACAATTGAAACGATTCTGAGAGTGTTTACTGCGTTAGAGGCGCAGATAAACTTTAACGTTGTATTGTAATAAAAGTCAGAATTCTGAACAATACCAGGCTGCTATAAAATGCGTGCATTAGCGACCATACTGACGCTCCGGTCAGCATTAGAGACCAAAGCGACAACAGCGACGATAAAGACAGCCAACAGATGACCTTAAACTTCAAATCCTTCGGCCACGGGCCCCCACTCATCATCATGCACGGCCTCTTCGGGATGCTGGATAACTGGCAGACGATTGCAAAGCAACTGGCATCTGACTATTCTGTGTATACCGTGGATCTCCGCAACCACGGAAGGTCGCCTCACTCAGATGAGTTTGACTATTGCATCATGGCGGCAGATATCGTGGAGTTTATGGAGTCGCATGGCTTCTACACAGCGCACATGATGGGACACTCGATGGGTGGCAAGGTGGCGATGCAGGTGGCGATGGAGTATCCGGATCACGTGCAAAAACTCATCGTCGTGGACATCGCACCCAAGCTCTACGCACCCGGACATACATGGATATTTAATGCGCTTGCCTCAGTGGATTTCTCCATAATCCATAGTAGAAACATGGTAGAGGCCGTGCTTCTGCAACAAATCGATAGCGCCAGCATCGTACGCTTTTTGATGAAAAATATTGCGCGAAATCCCAGTGGAGGTTATCAGTGGAGAATGAATCTTGACGTCATCAGGTCTAAATACGAGAACGTAAGTGGAGAGGTGATTGCCGGTGATCCGTTTGACGGACCCACACTGTTTTTGCGTGGCGGGATGTCTCCATATATCACGCTGGATGACTGGCCGCAGATAGAGGAGCTCTTTCCCAATGCGGTGCTGGAGACGATCAGGGGAGCGGGACATTGGGTGCATGCGGAGGAGCCGGAGGTGCTTTTGGAGATGGTGAGAGGGTTTTTGGGTGGGATCATTAAAGGTAAAATGCACTAGCCCTCGCTTGCTGGGTAAAACCGCAAATGTTAAAATGTGAAAGGGCGCTCACAGGGCTTCCACATGATGAAATAATTGTCAAAGTGCTGGAACTCTAGAAACCTTATCTCAATCCGTTGGTCAAAGTGCGAAATGCTGTAACTTAGCAGTATCATACATTGGTAACCTAAGCCTGATAGATGAGACTGAAGAAGCTGGATCTGAAAAATTTCCGTTTATTTTCAAATTTTGAATTGGAGATGCCCGATTCAAATCTGATTGTGCTTGTGGGAAACAACGGTGCAGGAAAGACCTCAATTCTCGACGCGATTGCTTTGTGCTTTACGCACTTTACAGGAGAATTGCTGTCGAAGTCAGAACGGTATAATATTGAATCCTGGTTTTTGGTCGATGATGTAAGGCATGGGAATAAAGAAGGAAAGGTAACTATCGATTTTGAGTATGAAATACCAGCGCAGAATGAGTTTTTTAATAATGAAAATCATACCAAAAGCATAACTGTAAATAGGGATATTAATGAACCTAATCTGAAATTCGAAAAATTGCCTAAAGGGTTTGTGGACAGAATAAAAAAACTGCTTAACGACAACAAATTATCGTCAATTCCCATCATTGCATATTACAATGCAAACAGGACGACTTCAGGTACGGACAGGAAGTCAACAAGTTCTGTCACGTACAACAATATGCTGATCGCTTATGAGCGAGCATTGAATATTCAAGAGCCGAATTTTGCAAGTTTTGAAGAATGGTTTATTCAACAAACGCGACAAGAGAATGCCTATAAAGTAGAAAAGGAAGATCTCACTATAGAATTGCCAGCTTTAAAAAATGTTCGGCAGGCATTCATGAGCTTCATAAAAGAGATCGAACCGGGGGTGTATAGTGACCTGGTAGTTAAGGGCGAATCCAGCGTCAAGACGGACTTTTCAGAAAGAATAAAAGAGTTTTTATCAATTGAGAAAAATGGGACTGAGCTAAAATTTAAACAACTGTCAAATGGTGAAAGAATGGTAGTCGGTCTGGTATGCGAAATTGCCAGAAGGCTGACCATAGCAAATGACAACGCGGAAGATGCATTGACTGGTGATGGAGTTGTACTTATTGATGAGATTGATTTGCACCTTCATCCAAATTGGCAACGTACAATCGTTTCCGCGTTGCAAATGACCTTTCCGAATGTGCAATTCATTATTACCACACATTCGCCACTGGTGCTTTCAGGGATAAAGCGAGAAAGCCTATTGCTGCTGAAAAAAGGTGAGGTAGTCCCAAGGGAAGATTTACCGGATATATACAGCGGCACAGCCGATGAGATTCTGGCTGAACTATTAAATGCAGATCCGGCTATAATCACTTTCGAAGCTGAAAAGAAGGAAATCGATCGGCTTTTCAATGATATGGATTTCAGCAATGCCGAAAGACGATTGATTGAGTTAGAGCACAAGGTTGGGTCATCACCAAAGTGGTTAGAAGATTATCGACAAAGAATAGCGTTTGCAAAGGCATGAGGCTAATAATAGTTGACTCAGACAGTGAGCCTCAGTGTTTGGCTACTTTGAGGAGTACCCCTAAAGCCAAGTATGAAGACTTAAAAGATGTCTGCATGAAAGAAGTCAGGCAGTCGTTGGGTGTGCAGCAAATGGGATATTGCGCCTACTGTGAACAAAAAATGAGCACTTTGGTATTTGTCGAGCACTATTTATCACGACATTCGCACAAATCTCAAGAGTTGGATTTTGAAAATTTTCTGGGATGTTGCTCAGGGAAATTATACAACGATCGAATGGGTGGACAACATATTGAAATCTGTAATGTTTCAAAAAAGAGAACCCAACTGAGGATAGACCCTAGAATAAAACAACATGTCGACAATATTTATTATGAAGGTGACGCTACGATAAGGTCAGGTGATAAGGATCACGACGCCGATTTGAAAAATGTATTAAATCTCAATACACAAGAATTGAAGGATAAGAGAAATGCCCAATACAAGAGCACATGGGATATCATGATACGCAATGCAAAATCACTCAAGTTGACAAAAACGGACTCGTATTCCAAAGGATTGAAAATCGCCCAAGCGGGAACAATGGAGTTTTCAGGATATGTTTCATACAGGTACAGGAATTTGATAGATTCATAAAATATTGCCTTCGGAGAGGTCAAGCCTAAACTGGATAGGATACTTTCCACCAAGGTATGGCAGATCGCATTCTATATATTTGAGAGAAGGAGCAGAGGCGCACGTAGGGAATATTGGCATGCCAGCGTACATAGGAAGTATTGGTATGCCGAAGGGGGTCAGTTTGAAATCAAACAGGAGATGGAAACAATGAATTTCAAAATGTAGGGTGCCTAATAAATGTCAACCTGCGAAAGGAAGATTCACGTAAAGACATATACCTCATATATGGATATACAAATGTGACACCCAGCAACGTTGTATTTTGCAGACCTAAAGAATGAAAAGTATCAAGGATTAACTGAAATCAGAAGCCCCTGGCCACAGAAGAGTGCACTTATAAACTGAAATCCGAAAGCCCCTCTCTACTCCCGCCGCTGGGAGCCCAAAGAGTCAAGAGAGGGGTTGGGGTGAGTTAAACATCATACATGAAAAAAAATATCCGCTTCTCAATCATCGCCATCGCAGCCGCAGGTCTCTTCCTCGCATTCACAAGCCGCGACGGCAAGTACTTCGAGATCTCGAAGAATATCGAAATCTTTACCAATGTCTACAAAGAGCTCAATACGTGGTATGTGGACGATCTGGACCCGGCGACAGTCATGCGCGAAGGCATAGACGCCATGGTCAAGAATATGGATCCGTACACAAACTACTTCTCCGAGTCGCAGATAGAGGGATATCGGTATGAGTCAGAGGGGAAGTACGAGGGCATCGGTGCGGGCGTCAAGCTCATCGACGGCTACCCGACCATTACAGAGCCATACGAAAATTCACCGGCAACCAAGGCCGGGCTCAAGGCGGGCGATCAGATCATTGAGATCAATGGCGAGAGTGCAGCGGGCAGGACAAAGGGCGAAGTCAATAGTGTCGTGCGCGGAGTGCCCGGTACGACGGTGCAGTTTAAGATGCGCAGACCCGGTGAATCGACCGACAGGGATGTGACGCTGACACGTGGGAATGTCTCGTTGCCCAATGTGCCCTATTCGGGAATTGTAGCTGACGGGATAGGATATATCACCCTGACAACGTTCACACCGGATGCGGGGCGCAATGTGGCTAAGGCCCTGCGCGATCTGAAGACCGAAAATCCGGATTTGCAGGGTGTGATATTCGATCTGCGCGGAAACGGTGGTGGGCTCCTTCGCGAGGCAGTCAATGTCTCAAATGTGTTTATTCCAAAGGGAGAAGAGGTCGTGAGCACGCGCGGGAAGGTGCCGGAGAGGGATATGTCGTACGGCACCAAGATGGCGCCCGTAGATCAGAATATTCCACTGGTGGTCCTCATCAACAAGAACTCCGCATCGGCCTCCGAGATCGTTTCGGGTGTCATTCAGGATCTGGACAGAGGCGTGATGGTGGGCCAGCGTTCGTATGGAAAGGGGCTCGTCCAAAACACGCGCGACGTGGGGTACAATGCCAAACTCAAGATGACCACGGCAAAATACTATATCCCGAGTGGCAGATGCATTCAGAGCATAGAGTACGAAAACGGGGAGCCAAAGCATATTCCGGATTCAGATCGGGCGCAATTTCAGACGCGCAATGGCCGCGTGGTACTCGATGGCGGTGGCGTCAAACCAGATGTCGTCGTAGAGGTGACGCCTCCCTCAGAATTGCTCAAGGCACTGCGCAAACAAGACATCATCTTTAAGTACGTCACTGAGTACTGCAGCCAGTTTGACTCCATCGAGTCCATCGAGGAATTCAGTTTTGATGCCTATGATGACTTCAGACAATTCGTCGCAAAATCAAACTTCGAGTACTCCACAAATGCCGAGACGGCCCTCAACGAGCTGACGGGCATGGTATTCGACAGGGAGCTCGAAAAGGAGCTGCAGAAGGAGCTGAGCGCAATTTCGAAGACCCTCGAGGAAGACAAGACAGATCATCTCCAACGCTACCGCGACGAGATTGTCAATGAGATAGAAATGGATATCGTGGGCCGCTATTTATTCGAAAATGGGAAGACCCGCCAAAAACTGAAGAACGATCCGGAACTCAAGCTTGCCATTGCCATCCTGAACGATTCGGACCGATACGCGGAACTGCTTAAGTAGGGGATTATAAAAACCTGATATGACTAAACCCCTCATCCTGCACATAGAAACCTCCGGTGACCTGTGCTCCGTAGCCCTCAGCCACGGCCTGGACATCCTGTCTACCATCACCTCCACCGAAAAAAACAATCACAGCACCGCCCTGGCGCCCGACGCCCAGTCGCTGTTGGAAGCACACGATATCTTGCCCGAGGACCTCGATGCCATCTCCGTCAGCGGCGGCCCCGGATCGTACACCGGTCTGCGCGTAGGCGTGTCTTTTGCAAAAGCCATGTGCTTTGCCCTCGACATCCCACTCATAGCCGTAGACACCCTCGAAAGCCTCGCCATCGCCGCTCATAGCGCCCTGCATAAAGGTGATGACATGCAGAGAGACGCCATCTACTATCCCAATATCGACGCGCGCAGAATGGAGGTCTATATTGCGGCATTTGACGCAAATTGTGAGAGGATCTTGCCCAATTCAGCATTGATCATCGAGGAAAATACATTTGAGCCACAGATCACCTCAGGCAAAAAAATAGTCTTCTGTGGAACAGGCACTTCCAAATGCATTGGCATCCTGACGGATGACGCCATCATCCACCATCCCCTGGAATGTCGCGCAGAGCATCTCGTGGCGCCCGCAATACGCGCGTACGTTCAGGAAAACTTTGCCGATCTCGTTTCTTATCGCCCCGATTACGTGAAAGCACCGAATATCACAGTTTCAAGCAAGCCGGTGCTTTAGATCCTTCGTCTCTCGTGCAAAATCGTGCATGGTCTCACTTTAGATCCTTCGTCTCTCGTGCAAAATCGTACATGATCTCACTTTACGACTCTGTCGCCTGGTAAAAAACACATTGTTCGATGTTTCCTTTCGAGCCAGGGTCTGATACAACCCCAAAGCCGAAATTCCCTTGCCAGCACTGCAAAGTTGCGTGTGGAAAGCCACATATATAGCCATTTTGTTTACTGAATGACACTATCAATCAGAACATTTATGCATTAATATTATTCTTAATATGTAAAACTGGTACAGTTTTGGCAATAGGGTTAGCAGATTCTATGAATGAAACGTCACCGCTTATGAAAAAGCAAAAAAACGAAACTGTAACTCTGGGTAAAGGAGGCAAGGATATTCAACTCGACTATTCGGACTTGCGCAAAGCTGTGCTTGTCCTTAGAGCGGTAAATCATAAACTGCGACAACGCGTGGTGGATTTACTTGAGGAGAATGACTCCATGACTGTGACTGACATTTATATCAAACTGCGACTTGAACAATCTGTAGCATCTCAACACCTTGCAATTCTGCGGAGGGCGGGTGTTGTACTTACAGAGCGCCAAGGGAAGTTTATATACTACTCGCTCGACAAAGACAGGCTTGCGCAAATTTCGCGCCTTGTAGAAGAGCTTGCAGGCTAATACCCGGAACAAACGATCATGAACAATCTGTGCCTTGCTCTTTGCGGGGTGCAGATTGTTTACTTATGGATAATGGTATCTGGTCTGTGGTCGGCGGGTCGATTTCTGATTTCTGACGTCTGACGTCAGATTTTTGATGTGTTGTGCCCTCATGATATTCTCTCTCAGCACGTATTAATCATGTTCAACCCATTAAAAATCCGTGCAAACCCGTCAAATCCGTCCCACCAGTGTTCTATCACGCCCCACTCTAAACCACCAGTTTTACTGCCATTTTATACAATTCTTACTTAAACCATCACTTTAAGCAACCTCGGCTATCAACTGATATATAGTGATCTTTTTTAATGTTCTTTTGTATATATGTAAAATATTTGCATATTTGTTCAGCTAAGGTTCTAAGGTTATTCAAAATAAGATTGTATGCGAAAGACTAAGGTCACTTTCCAGAATGAAAAGTTACAGCTATCCTCCGAGTTAATGCGTGCACTAGCTCACCCTCTCAGATTAAAAATTCTCGACTTTATCGATGGACACGGAACGATCAACGTTAACAAGATCTACAAGACGTTGGACCTCGAACAGTCAATTACTTCACAGCATCTCAGAATATTGCGTTCTGCAAATGTGCTTGAAGCTACCAGGGTGGGCAAGTTTATTCATTACAAAATTCATTACCCTACCGTGCGCCGAGCCGCCCGGGCAGTAAGTAATTTTATGCAGAGAAGCTAACAACCATTCCCAGGCCTCGCCTGAAAATTCGAATTCCCAAATTCATTAATACATATTGTTTACAGGAGTCCTTTCACGAAGGGATGGCTTGCTGTGCCATGGACTTAATTCTCGCAAGAGGTTGAGGGTAGAATTGGTATGCCTGGTGGTGTGTTTGGTATGCTTGGTGGTGTGTTCTAACGCACCCCAACCCCTCTCTTCAAAAAAGGGTGGGTTAATTCCTACTCCTCTTCAAGCGAAGCACCATCCTGATTGGTTACTTCAACCACTTCAGGCTCCACATCCTTTGAAGATCCGGTCCGCAAAAAGCCCCTGTGAAATACAAGCATACTCAGCACCCCTAGAGATATCGCGCTATCAGCAACATTAAAGACAGGCTTGAAAAACTGAAACCGGTCACCACCCCAAACGGGCATCCAGTCCGGCCAGTGAAAATCAATCATCGGGAAATAAAACATGTCTACAACTCTGCCGTAAAGAAACGGCGCATAGCCACCACCCTCAGGAAACATGATCGCCGGATGCCCGTGATAAGACGATTCGGAAAAGAGGATTCCAAAAAATGCACTATCCAGGATATTTCCGACAGCACCCGCCAGAATGAGTGCAAAACTGGCAATGAGACCATGTTTTTCTTTGGCCTTGATAAGCGAGACGAGGATATAACCCAAAAATGCCACCGCTACCAATCTGAAAAGACTTAAGGCAAGCTTTCCTCCACTGCCTCCAAAACTGATGCCAAAGGCCATTCCCTCATTTTCAACGAAATGAATACGCGCCCAGCTCAGGCCCAGAATGCCAAATTCCTCGCCGTATGTCATATTCGTTTTTATCCAAACCTTCAGGACCTGATCGAATACCAGGACAACAAATATGATCAGCAAGGTTAGGGTTGAGCGCTTCAAAGTTTACAGCTTGTTTCGTTTGGAATGGCGCAAAAGTACACTTGCACGCAACGTGCTATTTAATCTTGGACTGTTTTGCTGCAATCGATAGTGTCGCATGGGGTACAGCCATCAAGCGCTCTTTTGAAATCAGCACTCCCGATTCACGACAGACGCCATACACCTTGTTCTTTATGCGAATCAAAGCGTTTTCGAGGTGCGAAATCAACTTGCGTTGCCGGCCTGCAAGCGTCGTAAGTCTCTCACTTTCAACGGTGCTGAGTCCATCATCAAGCCCCTTGACCTTCGTGTCCGGGTTTTGTGCCATCTCCTGTAGCTGGTTCATATAAAACTCCAGCTCACTCTTCGCTCCTGTCAGCTTTTCTACGATCAGATTCTCAAAAACTGCCAGTTCAGAATCGCTATATCGTGTGATATTAGTTTTTTTGCTCTGCATACCTCTGTAGTTTGGCCCAAACGGGTCGTTTCTTTCAAGGGCGCAAAAATACTATATATAGATTCTAATCCCAAAATTTCATTGCGTCATAAAAAGAGACTATAAGTCATCATGCGCCAAAACAAATCCCACCTGCACCATACGCACACAAAACCATAGCGTACCTTGCAGCATTCCACCTGCGTCATACGACTATGGTGAGCAATAACGGTTTAAAACAATCCATCCAAGATAAACCACCACATATAATGACAGAAAGGACTGACAACCAAGCATGTACAAGCTCCCATAATTCGCGACGTGTCATCAAAGCAAGCCGACTCATTCAGGTACAGACAGGCCCCAATATTTCGCGACGTGTCATCACAGCAAGCCGACTTACTCAGGTACGCACAAGCCTCTGCAATTCGCAACGTGCCATCACAGCAAGCCGACGCACTCAGATAAGATCAGTCTCCCTCCTCGTCACCGCCTTCCTGTGTACACTTGGCTTTGCCCAGGCGCAACCAGATAAGATCTCAACATCCCTCCTCAATCTGACCGATAAAGCAGAGGTCATCATCCATTTTGAATCTCATCCAGGGTTTCAGGCTTCAGAATTGCCTTACAAAAAAGAAGAAAAGGGTGCATTTGTCTATCATACCCTCAAGGAATACACACAAACTGTACAACATGCCACGATAGAATACCTGGATACGGAAGAAGCCGCGTACCGATCTTATTGTGTGGCAAATGCCATCGTCGCAATGATCTCCGGAGACCAAATCAGGACGATTGCTGGTTTTGATCAGGTGAGAAAAATCACGCCAAATGACGTGGTCGAACAGAGCAGGCCCAAACTGGATGGTACTATCCGCAGGTCGGCAGGGCCGGAGTGGGGACTCGTGCGCATCGGTGCAGACAGCGTCTGGTCACTCGGATATCGCGGACAGGGTGTGGTGATAGGTGGACAGGATACAGGCTACGATTGGAGCCACCCCGCGATAAGCAGCGCATATCGAGGGAATGAAGGTGATACAGTGATACATAGCTATAACTGGCATGATGCGATCCATGAACTGAGCCCAATTCACAATGACACCATAACGAATCCCGATGATACACCCTGCGGCATCAATGGACTGATACCGTGTGACGACAGCGGCCATGGCACGCATACAATGGGCACGATGGTCGGTCTCGACGGCGAAAATGTGATAGGTGTAGCTCCTGATGCGCGGTGGATTGGCGTGCGTTGTATGGATCGTGGATATGGAAGCCCGACTACATATATCGAGGCCTTTGAGTGGTTTTTGGCGCCTACCGATATCAATGGGGAGAACCCGGATCCTGCGATGGCCCCGCATGTCATCAACAATAGTTGGAGATGCCCCGAAATGGAAGGATGTAACCCGGATAATTTTGATCTCATCCGTCAGGCCATCATCAACTTGAAAGCTGCTGGTGTTGTAGTTGTTGTTTCAGCCGGAAATGAAGGCAATCGGGGCTGCAGCTCGATTGCTTCGCCACCGTCCATATTTGCGGAGAGCTTTGCCATAGGTGCCATGCGTGACAACGACACGATAGCCGGGTTTAGTAGTCGTGGTCCGGTAGTCATCATCGATAGTAATGGTATCATGAAGCCAGACGTGTCGGCCCCGGGTGTCGGTGTGCGATCAGCATGGCTCGACAGCACATACAGATTTGCGAGTGGTACGAGCATGTCCGGTCCACACGTGGCAGGTGCAGTCGCTCTCATCATATCCGCAAATCCTGATCTGGCAGGACAGGTAGAGGTCATCGAGGACATCCTGAGGACGACAGCTATTCCCATATTGACTGAGGAGTGCGGTACCGGTGAAAGTGTATCTCCCAATAACGTATACGGATATGGCCGCATCGATGTCGTAGCCGCGGTAGAGAAAGCGCTCATTTCGACGGCTGTACGAGATATCAGTGTACATAACCGGAACTTCAGCATTTTTCCAAACCCTTCGGACGGCACGATCCGCCTTCATATGGATATGGCCGATGAGACTGTTGAAGTGAAAATCGTCACCATGCAGGGCAGCACAGTATTCACAGAACGCTCCCATAGTCCCGGTTCAATAATCAATTTGTCACATTTACCAGGCGGGGCGTATATCGTATTGGTACGCTCGACATCAAGTGGCGGGTTGTTATCTGG
>Ga0164313_10004212_pt1 | contig 12867 bp, 11 predicted proteins | sample GuaBasSedimGuay4_FD_113735 | JGI IMG/M metagenome (GOLD analysis project Ga0164313, IMG submission 113735) | Subseafloor sediment microbial communities from Guaymas Basin, Gulf of California, Mexico - Guay4, Core 4569-4, 0-3 cm | ecosystem: Environmental > Aquatic > Marine > Hydrothermal vents... | reverse complement strand
TCGGCCTCGGCCTCCGGCCCTGATGAGAGGATCTTAACCGCCCGGTTGTTCTCGATCGCAAAGACCACGACCTCGTCCCCGAGCTGAACCGGAAGCATGCCGCTGCTGGTGGTCGGGTCACCCTCCAGCTCGCCCTCGTAGGGGACGATGTAGGCCTCCCCCGACGGCAGGTTGCCCGCGGTTCCCGTCTCGCGCAGCAGACCCCCCGATGCGTGGGCCGTGCGGTGGCGAAGGTCGAGGTGCAGCTCGTACTCCGTCGAACCGTCGACGACGAAGAGGAAATCGGCGCCGACGCTGTCATCGAGAAGATCCTTGAGGAAATTCACGCGACGATTGACCTCGGTGTAGTCAAGCCGCAACGCAGGCACCATCTCGCGTGAAAATCCGGGCATGGTGGCGGCGCGGAAACCGAGGCGCGGCGCCATCATCTTCAAGGGAGCGGTGGTCGAAAACTCGGTAGGGGCGATGACCAGTGAGTGCCGCGACAGCACCCCCTCCATGGGCTCTTCGAGCTGCCCGGTCATTTCGTCAACGTGATCAGGAATGGTGTCCCCCGACCACGGCCACGCCATAGCCGGTAGGTCAGCGTTGTTGGAATGGACGTTGGGGTAGAGATAGAGAGAGACGTCGAGACCATGATCCGCTCGTGAAGCAGCCAGCTCGTGAGCCCAGCCGGCAGCTAACGCCCGCCGTTCCTTCCACCGCGGGTTATCCCCCACCGTGTCGTCGGGAAGATCGACGATAATCGCCAACGCCCGATCTGCCGCACGAGGCTCGAACACCCGTTGAACCAGAGCGGTCAGCTCCTCGGCAGTCAGCCTGTCATCAGTCATAAAACCTTCCCTATTTTCTTTTGTTTCCGAGGCAATCTTCCGAAGATTGCATCGGAAAGAAAAGAACAACGATCAATCTACAATCTCCACCGAAATTTCATCATACCAATCAATCGAACCCGGCAGCCCGATAGCCACGATCCCCGAATGGCGGCGCCGGATAGGGTCGAACGGGTGGCCACGGACTGTCTGGACGAGGCCGCCGTCGCGCCAGCCGGTAATCTGGAACCACAGATCGAGGGGCCCGAGATCATGGTTGCAGCGGTTGGCGGCGTTGATCTCGATCAAGACGTGGGCGGAGGGTCTGAAGACCTGGACCGACGTCCACCGGTAGGTCACACACTCTGAGACGCGGGGGGTGGGGGAGGGAGGGCGCCTGGTTGGAGGCGGGGGCGATGTCGGCCACGCCGTCGGCCACGGCGTCGGCGTCGATTCAGGGATTGACACTGCCACCCACTCGGACGTTCGCTCGACGAGGGCGGGGGTGGGGGAGGGGGCGGCCGTCGGTGTATTGGTGGGCAAGGGCGTTGGCGTGACGACAGGCGCCTCATCCTCCTGCGACATCAGGACGACGATGATCGCAAGCAGCAGGACCGCTGCGGCGGCGATGACGACCGGTGAGGGCCCCCCCTTGCCGCGCTTGGCACTTGAAATGCGGAATCCGTGAAGCTCCTCGTTCACCGGACTACGGTACCTCATTGTCTGTCGCCCCTTCAGGGCTCCGGGATTTATTGACGCCTCCCACCCTGGGGCTTACGCCCCAGGCTATGAATCTGTCGGCGCTTCGCGGCTCGTTGTTTCTTCCGTATTGTGTTCCTGGGGTTACTGACGGCCTTCGGCCGTCGTGACGCACCGTTGCCAGCGCGTGGCTCATGGCCTCCTCCTTCGGATGAGGCTTGAGCGCACTGCGCTGCCGTCGGCGGGTTGACGCCCCAGGCTATGAATATTCCGCCGCTTCGCGGCTGGACAATTGCTGCCGCCCCTACCAAATTCGGTGAGAAGAGCGGGCCAGTTCTGGTCCAGAAACGGCTCGTTTGTTTTGCAATCTCGGCGTCAGGCTTCGGATATTCTTGTGCGGCGTACACGAGTACGACTCTGCGCAAACCCTTGCCTTCGTTGACCTTGCAGAAGAATCGCTCGTTTCTGAATCGAGAACTGCGCAGTTCCCACCAGTTTCTGGATGGGAACGGGCTAGATCGTTCGGAGGGAAACTCGAGAGTTTCTTACGAGAGTGGGTTTGGTGGGCATGCGGTTCAGTGGCCGGGGCCTTTGGGAACGAGAAACCCAATCTGATCAAACCCCGAAGGGGTGGCAGACTCGTAGTCTGGGGCGTGAGCCCCAGGTATGGGAACCGCAGAAAATGACAAGCCCTGAAGGGGCGACAGACTCATAGCCTGCGGCGTGAGCCGCAGCGATCATCTCTCGATGGTCTGTCGCCGCTCCGCGGCTGGTGACTCCCGAGAATGTTCTTCTCAGCGGTTTTCCCCGTCGTTTCTTGACGCAGTGCGGCATCGCCGGTAATCTGTGGCGGCCGCGGTGGCAGGCGGGAGGGCAGAGATGAAATGGGTGGTCTTTAATCAAAAGGGCGGCGTGGGCAAATCAACGATCGTCTGCAATCTGGCCGCAGTGAGCGCCCTCGAGGGACATCGCACCCTGGTCGTCGATCTCGATCCCCAGGCCAATGCCAGCCACTATCTGCTCGGCACCGATGCGGACGAGGCGAGCCCGAATCTCTCTCAGTTCTTTGAACAAACCCTCGGCTTCAAGCTCTTCCGCGACGGCGCCAGGGACTTCATCCACCACACCCGGTTCGAAGGTCTGCACATCATGCCGGCCGATCTCGGCCTCGAGGAGATGCAAGCTAAGCTGGAAGCTAAACACAAAATCTACAAGCTTCGCGATGCGCTCGAGGAGCTCGAGGATTACGACGCGGTCTTTCTCGACACCCCGCCGGCCTTCAACTTCTACACCCTGTCGGCCCTCATCGCGGCCGACCGTTGCCTGATTCCCTTTGACTGCGACGATTTCTCTCGTCGTGCCTTGTACAACCTTCTCGAAAACGTCGAAGAGGTTCGTGAGGACCACAACGCGAATCTCGAGATTGGTGGAATTGTCGTAAACCAGTTTCAGGCTCGAGCGCGCCTTCCGCAACGGGTGGTGGACGAGCTGACCGCGGAAGGCCTGCCGATCCTCGAGCCATTCATTTCCTCATCAGTCAAGGTGCGTGAGTCACACGAGGAGGCGAAGCCTCTGCCGTACATGGCACGCTCGCACAAGCTCAGCAAGCAGTTCGAAGAGTTGTTTGGGGTGCTTGAAGACCTCTGAGCGGAGGGCTAATGGTTAGGAAGTTAGGTAGTTAGGAGGTTAGGTGCTTCACCCCTCACTTCCTAACCTCCTCACCTCCTAACCTCCTCACCTGCTCACTTCACCGGCTGGTAAATCTCGGTGACCAGCTCCTCCTCAGCTGTGTTGCCGGGATCACTGACAAAGACTTCCCAGCTGCGGCCGTTGTTCTCCAGCCTGTGAGCGATCATGAAAGCCTCGACCTTGTGAAAGTTTTCCTCGAGCCCGGTGTAGGGGCCGACGTGCACCGCCCGAACAACGCGGCCGCCGTAGGTCTCACCCATGCGCACCGGCGACTTGGGGCCGGCCCCCCGCGTCGGCCGCCCGCTCACCGGCATGGCGGCATCGAAGCCGTAACCCCGCTCATCCCAGTAGTTGCTGACGGCGATTGGTTGACCTGCGATCTGTAAGCCGTTGGCGGCGATGAACACCGCCACGCGTCCGTAGGCCGCTCCGAGGGCCGCGCCGATGTCGGCGGGTTCGCGGCTGCTTTCGCCGGTGGAGTAGGCGATAGTGGTCGACGGAACCTGGGTCATACCGATCTCGATATCCGACCAATCCACCTTTGGCAGCTCCTCGGCAATCCGCTTGAGGTTGGCGAGCCCCTGCGCGTAGAGGGGGCCGAGCTGCCGGTCGAGAATCAGACCGAAGTACCGGCCGAAGATGTTCAAGCCGAAGTCGGTATCGAAGGTCCAGGTGAGGCGGGTGCCCTGGTTTTCCGGCTGCAAGAGATAGGCTGCCTGGGAAACTCCCTGGGAGCCGAGATCGAGCTCCACATCCACCCGCTTGTAGGGGGTGCTGGCGACAACGGTTTGGCCGCCGGTCTCGGCCGAGGGATCGGTGGCGGTCCAGGTCATCTTCGATCCGACGCCGAAGTCCGGTCCCTCAAAATCGTACTCGGCGCCGGGCACCACGGCCACGAACGGCGACCAGTCGTTGAAGTGTCTGAATCCGTTGACCTGGGCGAAGACCGCACATGGTGGCGCGTCGATCACCACCGAGCGCTCGACATGCCGGGTCTTTGGCAGCAGGAAGCCGATAACTACCAGGATCAGGACGATGGCGACGATCGTGATCAGGATTCTCTTGAGCACCTTCATGAGACCCTCCTGTGTTCAAACCCCGGACCTGTGGGGACCAGCAAATCCTCCCAAACGCTGTCCGTGGTGTGTCTTCCCGCAGAATACCATGTGACACCTGGGTGAACGCGAACACCCGGTGATATATGCGGGTTAGACAATCGTTGTTGCGGAGTGACCCGGGCCACGTTCACCCCCCTAATCTCTCTCTATAGTGTGATGTGGAGCAACTGAGGCACGTGGAAGGAGGAAGACCATGTTCAAGAAAGATGGCAGTGAAACATCGCCGGCGCAAACGCGATCGGCGCAGACCCCCAGTGGGCAAACCCCGGCGCCCCGCAAAGGCGGTGGACCGGCGATGATCGGACCGTCGATCACGATCAAGGGTGACGTCTCGGGTGACGAGGACCTGATCATCCAGGGTCGGATCGACGGCAAGGTCGATCTCGCCCAGCACAACGTCACGATAGGCGAAGACGGCCGCGTGAAGGCGGATGTCCATGGCCGCACTGTGATCGTCGAGGGAGAGGTTGAGGGCGACCTGCGTGCTCAGGAGCAGATCATCCTCCGTCATACGGCGAAGGTTCAGGGCAGCATCGCTGCACCGCGAGTGTCGCTCGAGGATGGCGCGGTGTTCCGAGGCGGTATCGAGATGGATGCGTCGGGGAAGCCCTGGAAGCAGTCTGACGTGAAGGCGGCGCCGAAGAGCGAGGCGAACGTCGAGTCGGATCGGCCGGGGAAACCCGCCGGCTCCTCCGAGAGTGCCGGCAAGACCATCTCGGTGTAGATCGCACTTCTTACGAGGTCGCGTGGCGAGGTGATGGGAAGTGCGCGATAATCCCCTTGAGATGAAGCTTCCCTGGCGTACCCGACGGCAAGAATCGGCGGTGCTTGATGTCGGGCATGAATCGCCGCCTCCGCAGGAGGAAACCCAGCCCTCGCCCGGGCTCGAGGCGGCGCTGGCCGGGGTGCCGTCTGACGGGTCGTGCGGTGTGCTCGATCTTGGTCCGGCCGTAGCCGGCAACCTGGACTTCGTCTCCGCCTTCGCGTCCAGGGTGCAGATCGTCGATCTGTATGGAGGGGGCAACGCGAAAACCGCCGCGCCGATGCCTGATTTCGAACGCGGCATGCAGGTCCTTCGCGACCTCGTGCCTGTGGCCAGTGGGACGTTTCACCTCGTCCTGACGTGGGACTTGCTCGCGTACCTTCCGTCCCACCGGATCGGCGACCTGGTAGGTGCATTGGCAGCGCTGTGCCGGCCCGAGGCGCGTCTTCACGCGATCGTCCCGACCACGGAGATGATTCCCGCTGCGCCCAACCGCTACAGGATCATCGACGCGGAGAGCCTCGTCTACGAGCCGGCCACCACCGATCTCAGGGGGGGCCCGGAGCTGCCGCCAAACGCGGTCGACCGGCTCCTGGAGGGTTTTGAAATAGAGCACTCATTCGTGCTGCGCCACGGTGTCCGGGAGTATGTCGCTACGCGGAATGTTGAACGTTAGAACGTTGAACGTTGAATTCTCAGTTCTCAATTCTCAATTCCACCCCTCTCACCCGGCAGTTCCTGGGGGTGGGTGGAAAATCCGAAATCCGAAATCCGAAATTCAGGGGGCGGGCCGGCGGAAATTCCGAATTCCGAATTCAGAATTCCCGCCCAACTGCCTCTGTAAGGAACCGAACGAACGGGCCGGCCGCCCGGCACGACTCAGCAAACGTGTCGAGGAAACCGGTGGAGCATGCCTCGGCCTGGGTGAAGCGCTCGATACACACGAAATCCTTGCGTTTGAGGTCCTCGATCAGCGGATGCTCGGCGTCGTATCCGCGTGGCGCCCGCTTGAGGCGCTCTCCGCTGAGTTCATGATGCTCGGCAAACCGCGGCTCCGCGAGAGTTCCCCTCCATTCATTCGGGCTGTCGATAATGGCGTTTCGTACCTCGTCCAGGACCGCCCGCTGAGGGTGCCACAGCCCCGCACCCGCGAAGACCGAACCAGGCTCGAGGTGGAGATAGAAGCCGGGGGCGTGGGCGTCGCGTCCCGCACGGTGGCGGAACTGGGCTGCCGCGTGGGTCTTGTATGGGCTCTTGTCCTTCGAGAACCGTACGTCGCGGTAGATCCGGAACATCGAGCCGCCGGATGGCCGTGGATCGGCAACGAAGTTGGGGCTGATGTCGTGAAGGCGCCCGGCGAAGTCTGAGATGAACCCGAGCAGGGGTTCCTGGACCTCGGCGCGGTAACGGTCCTTGTTCGCCAGGAACCACTCTCGGTTGTTGTTCTCCGCCAGTTCTCTGAGGAAATTGAAATAGTCCGGGTTGAAGTGGCGTCTCTCAGCCATTTATACCTCCTACATGAAAACGTCCAGACGTCGTTCCGTATAACGTTTCCACGTCTGAGTTGTTCCTCTGGTACTCTGTCGCGACCTGGTGAAGGGAGACCGATGTGAGACTTGGAATTCGACATGTGGTTGGGGCCGCCTGCCTGCTTGCCCTGCTTGCCGGCTATGCGTGGGCCTCGGTGACCTTCGATTATGATCACGCCGCCGATTTTTCGGGCTACACGACGTATGCGTGGATGGAGCGTGACAACTCGGTCGAATCGCAGTTTCCGGAGCACCTCAGGCTGCGGTTGCGGAGGGTGACCGAGGACGTCCTGGCCGAAAAGGGACTCGACCCTGCACCGGCGCCGCCGCAGGCCGACCTCCTGCTCACCTACTATTTCGGCGCCAAAGACGAACTCGCGGTGAGCTTTGTGTCCTGGGGCCCCTATTCGCCGTGGGGATACGGGTACTGGGGCGGTTACAACTACGGATACACCGACGTTCGTAAGTACAAAGAGGGAACCCTGGTGCTGGATATCGTCGATGCTCACACTCACCAATTGGTGTGGACGGGAGTCATGGAAAAAGAGGTTCGGAGCGTAAATCCGTCCGGAAAGAGGATCCAGAAGACGATCAATAAGCTGCTAAAAAATTTCCCACCGAAGTAGCTTCTGAGCATGCGGGAGGGGATAAACCCTCCCCTACGAAGCTGCAACGGAAACGGTAGGGGCGGGGTTTATCCCCTCCCGCTTATTCAATCGGCGTGGTGGCTCCGTGATTCCGCTATTCTCCGGAGCATTTCGGCGTCCACCGAGTTGCCGCGCTCCTCGATCTCATCGGCCAGCTTGGTCATCGACCGATGATCCTCATCGGCATACCCCAACAGTGCCTTCGCCATCTTGTTGAATGGTTCCTCGAGCTCGCGAAGGCTGTCGTCGTCGCGAAGTCTGAGGGAGGTGTTGAAATCGCCCGCCGCGATCTTATCCATGCACTGAGAGACCTTGAAGACGGCGCCCGCCGTGCGGTGGGTGTACATGATCGACCGGATCACCACCATCGCGAGAATGATCAGCGAGATTCCGGCCATGATGGCCAGATTACGGAGATCGTTGGCCCGCATGACCTCTCCGAGGTTGGGGTTCCTGGCCATGATCTGATTGGTGGTTGTGTGGGACTGCCAGGCGATCACCGCGTTGATGGTGATCAACAGGACCAAGACCAAGCCGGAGATCCTGATCGTGGCGGCCAGTTGGCGGTGGGGATCGACGAGATAGTGACGCCGCCTTAGGAGCTTTTCCCAAAAACCAAATTCGACATATTCATCTGCTGATTCGTTCATCGGATTTCCCTTCGGTTGCTCGGCAAGCGCTCCGACGATTACTACGACTCTATTGTATCCGATGCACGGGTTTACCCCTCCACATCGTGCAGGCGCCGGCACATCGGATGTCTGAACCCGGTATCATCGCGGGTACGGTCATTCGGAGGTCGTGAGAGACGGAGGTTATTGAGGAGTAGCGAATTGACCATCTTCCGGCGAAGATTATGGAAGTTGCCGTCGAGTTCGGGAAGGAGCGCGGCGCCCGCGCTGTTGACGATGAATGACCGTGGAGAGGGGAATCTTGAAACTGATTGAGAGCATTCGCACCGGCATCATCGGTGACGACCGGGCGGTCGAGGGACCGTTCGGAGTGCGGCGGGTGACGTACGCCGATTACACCGCATCGGGCAGGTCACTCGATTTCATCGAAGACTTCATCCGAGAAGAGGTGATGCCGTTATACGCCAACACGCACACCGAGACCTCGACCACCGGATTGCAGACGACCCGCTTCCGCGAGGATGCGCGCAGGATCATCATGGAAGGGGTTCACGGTGGTGATGACGACGTCGTCATCTTCTGCGGCTCCGGAGCTACCGGCGCGATCAACAAGCTGATCGAGATCCTCAACCTTCGGCTGCCGGCAGACCTCGACGCGAAGTACGGCTTTTCGGGTCGTATCCCCGAGGAGGAGCGCCCGGTGGTGTTCATCGGGCCCTACGAGCACCATTCGAATGAGATCTCGTGGCGAGAGACGATAGCCGACGTGGTGGTCATCGACGAGGACGACGACGGTCGAATCGACGAGGAACACCTGGAACGGGAGCTGGAATCGCACCGGGACCGGCCGCTGAAGATCGGCAGCTTTTCGGCCGCCTCGAATGTCACCGGGATCGTCTCCGACACCACTGCGCTGTCGGTCCTGCTGCACCGGCACGGCGCTCTCGCCTTCTGGGATTTCGCGGCGGCGGCGCCGTATGTCGGCATCGATATGAACCCGGCCGAGGAGGGGAGCGACCCGTTGGCGTACATGGATGCGCTCTTCATTTCACCCCACAAGTTCGTCGGCGGCCCGGGCACACCGGGCGTGCTGGTGGTCAAGCGCGAATTGGTTGCCAATACCGTGCCGACGGTCCCGGGCGGTGGCACCGTGACCTACGTGAGCGCCGAGGGGCACTCTTACATCAGCGATCCGGCCCACCGTGAGGAGGGGGGGACGCCGGCCATCATCGAGTCGATTCGTGCCGGACTGGTCTTTAAGCTCAAGTCCGCGGTTGGCGAGGACGTCATAGAAGAGCTCGAGCACTCTTTCGTTCAACGCGCGATCGACTGCTGGTCCGCCAACCCGCGGATCAGTGTTCTCGGCAACAAGGAGGCAAAACGCCTGTCCATCGTCTCCTTCCTGATCCGGCACGACGAGCGGTTCCTTCACCACAACTACGTGGTGGCACTCCTCAACGATCTGTTCGGCATCCAGGCGCGCGGCGGGTGCTCGTGCGCCGGGCCGTACGGCCATCGCTTGCTGGGGATTGACATGGCGCGGTCGACGAGCTTTCGGGAGGCCATCAATCACGGTTGTGAGGGCATCAAACCGGGTTGGGTTCGGGTGAATTTCAACTACTTCATTTCCGAGGTGGTGTTTCGCTACATTCTCGACGCCGTGATCCTGGTGGCGAATGAGGGGTGGAAGCTGTTGCCGTACTACCGCTTTGACATCGACACCGGCCTCTGGCGGCACCGCGATCACGAACTGCGTGCGGAGCTGGGTTTGGACGATCTGAGCTTCGGCTCGGGTCAGCTCGAGTATCGGGTGCGGCACCTTAGCGAGCCCGAGAGCGTCCTCGGCGAGTATCTCGAGCACGCGCGGCGAATCGTCGCCGATGCGGAGGCCGAGTTCGGAAGCGATACGAAGGCCGACGAGCTGCCGCATGAGCTGGAGAGGTTGCGGTGGTTTCCGCTGCCGCATGGGCCATTCATCGAGGCGCCCCCGTCGACAGACGGCGATACAGGTCCGCGTCGTGTAACCCCGGAAGACACTTCCACGTAGCTAGTGAGAGAAACCGCGAGCCCACATTTCCGACATGGAAATCGGTGCGGGCCGACGAAGGAGCTGGATGAGAATCGGAGAAAGCAGGCTGGAGGCGGCTCGGGAGCGGATCTGGAGTCGACCGTACAACTCGCTCGACCCGATGGTGCTGCGTCTCGAGGAGGAGGACGCTCCATTGCGCCGGCGAGCCGTTCGGCTTGGGATCGCAGCGGCGATCGTCGCCCATATCGTCCTCTTCTTCATTGTGTTTCCATCGTATTACGAAGAGAGGATCCTCAAGGTGGGCAGCACACCCCGGGTATACCGGCTCAGGGCGGTCCAGTTCCAGCAGCCTCCCAAACCGAAGGTCCAACGCACCGTGAGCAAACCCAAAGCGCGCGCGGTTCCGGTACCGGATGCGACGCCCGATGATCCGGAGCCGATCGTCCGCGAGGAGAGCGCAGACACCTCGGACCTCGACTTCCCCGAGGCTGGAGACTCGGTCATCATTCCCGAGGGTCCGGCAGGTCCGGCCATCGGGCCGATGCAGATCAGCGGCAACGTGCTGGCGCCGGTGCGCATCCACTCTCCCGATCCCCGCTACCCGGAGGAGGCCCGCCATGCCAGGGTCCAGGGAGTCGTCATCCTGCAGACCATCATCAACACCGACGGCAACGTGACCGACGTCAAGGTGCTCAAGGGGCTCCCCTCGGGCCTCACCGAAGCCGCCGTCTCGGCAGTATCGTCGTGGAAATTCAAGCCAGCCACCCTCGAGGGCCAGCCGGTAGCGGTTTATTATCTTGTTACGGTAAGTTTCTCGGTCCAGTGAGTCTTTCCGGGAGCCGTAGGCGGGTCGTTCACGGCCCGCCACCACAATGACCAAAGAAACTCCAAAACAAAAAACTGAGAGCTGCTGGTGCGTGGCAAATCCGAAATCCGAAATCCGAAATTGAATACGGCGGGTGTGATGCGTTCCTAATTCCTAATTCCTAATTCCTAATTCAAAACCCCTATCCCGTGATGAGGCGCCACACCGCGACCCACGCCGGCAGCGTCACGGTGCAGGCGAGGTAGGAGAAGAACATGGCGCTGCCGACCCGCTGCTCGTCGCCGCCGTAGGTCCTTACCTGGAGGACGAGCGCCACGGCGGGCGCCGCGGCTGACTCGATGATGAAGAACTCCGCGAGGAGGGGGTTGATGGTGTGCAGATGGGTCAGGTGCAGCGTGAGGGCCGTGAGTGCGGGCAACGCCAGCAGCTTGACCGACATCGCTCGCACCGCATCCGGAAAGCACGACCGAAGGTTGAAGTCGATGCCGCCGAGGACGGCGCCGAGAACCAGGGCGGCTACCGGGACAGCTGCCGTCCCAAGGAGATCCACTGCCCCCAGGAGCGGTTTCGGGAGCAGCGCCCCGGCGCCGCTCAGGGCGACGACAATGGCCACCAGGTTAGCGAGCAGAGGAGGGGTGACGAGATCGCGCCAGCCCGGTCTCGCGCCCGCGTCGCCGGTTATCAAGATCTTCCCCAGGCTCCACAGGATTGGGTTGTAGCCGAGGATGAAAAGAAAGACATACACCGCGAAGGTGTCGAATCTCTCGGGGAATAGCGCCAGCCCGATCGGCAACACGAGATAGCCGGCGTTCTGCATGCCCGCCACCGGAAGCATGGATCGTTTCTCGGGGAGTTGGCCGGCGAACACCACTGCGCCCAGCCCCGTGCCGACGAGTGCCATAACCACACCGGCAAGCGGGAGCGTCCACCAACCGGGTTGTTTGCCAGGGTCGAGCGTCTGCACGATCTTGGCAAAGATGAGGCAGGGGAGGAAGATCTTTACCGTGGCGCTGGAAAGCCCGTCGATCTGGTTCTGGCTGATCATTTTCCGGCGCACCATGACCCCGGACGCGAAGATGATCAGGAAGATGACCGTCACTGCGGACACCGTTCCGAAGAAGGCAGTTGTGAAGGCTTCGATCACGCATCCTCCCGGGCCGGGGGAGTCCCCCGACAACGTGGCATTATGCCAGGCTCCCCGGGATTGAGGCGAAACAGGTGCGCGCCTTGCTACGCGAAGCGGTGAGAAATGCTCAACGAGCCGAGACCGGCTCGAACGACCAGAAGCGGAGTGCGATCGAGCGCCGAAGGCGCGATAGATCCATAGCCTGGGGCTCACGCCCCAGGCTATGGATATGTCGCCGCTTCGCGGCTCGCGGTTTGAGACCTGGGGGCCCGGGCCAACAGCTAACAGCTAATTGCTAACAGCTCCCGCCGGATTAAAACTGATGGCCGATCGAGAAGTACACCCGGTTCCGGCCCCCCTCGGAGTGCCCGTAGCCGAGGATGGCGGGCCCGATGAAGGTATCGGCGCCGACGAAGACGCTCCACGCATTTTGCAGGCTGTCCCAGGTAAGGGGCTCGTCCCCGAAGTAGGCGTTTCCCGCCTCGATGCTGCCACCGGCGTAGATGAGAACCTGCATCCCGACGATATTCATATTCACGAGGCGGCGGTAGCCGAGGAGTCTTGCCAGAAACACTCTCTCGCCAAACAGCTCCTTCTCACCGAGCCCGGAGAGGCGGCCGAAACCGCCGATAAAGAAGAGATCGAAGAAGCTCTCCGCCGGTTCGAGATTGTCGCCGTACTCGATAAAGGGGACGATCGTGTACTCGCCAAAGCTCTGGGCGTAGGAGGCCGAGCCCCAAATTCTTTCGAACTCGGTCTCCGCCCCCAGGGTCTCCGAGGAGACGGTGTACAAGATGTTGACGTCGGCGCCGGAGCGTGGGAAGACCACCGAGTCCTCGGTGTCGATGCGGAAGCTCAAGGTGCCCCCGCCCCGGCGCTCGCCGACGGATTCGAAATCGGGGTTACCGATGAGCGGTTTGCCGCGGACATCTGACGTGAAGGCGCCGAGCCGGAGCTCGCCCCACTTGCCGAGCACCCGCCCGGCCGCAAGCCGGGC
>Ga0164313_10004211_pt1 | contig 12868 bp, 12 predicted proteins | sample GuaBasSedimGuay4_FD_113735 | JGI IMG/M metagenome (GOLD analysis project Ga0164313, IMG submission 113735) | Subseafloor sediment microbial communities from Guaymas Basin, Gulf of California, Mexico - Guay4, Core 4569-4, 0-3 cm | ecosystem: Environmental > Aquatic > Marine > Hydrothermal vents... | reverse complement strand
CGCAGGGTCCAGGACGACATGCTCAAGCTGCTCGGGCGACTCGACAGCGCTGCGTAATCGCGCACGGCAGGTCAGCCCTGCGCACGACCCGGCTGATCAACGGCGAAGTATGCAACGTTGAGGGTGACACGCTCGTGGGCTTGGCCTATCGTGGGATGACTCGCGGGAGCGCGGCATGAGCAGGACCCTCGTCAGATGGGCCGCTGTGGCGACGCTGGTGGCGGTGGCGACCTGGGCGCTGTGGCCCAGGTCGGAGACGAGGCCGGAGACGAGGCCTGCGTCTGGGCCTGGCGCCGCCGAGGCGACGTCAGGTCCAGATGCCGCCGTGCCGTTGTTCGAGTGGCCCGCGTTCGTGCCGCCGACCCAGCCGCCGGGGTGGAGCCTTGCTCCGGCTGAGGCGTTCGTTGGCGTTCCCGGTCCCGCGCCCGCCGGCGCGCCCGACTGGGAGGCCCTCGGCCTGCCGAGCGTGACCTGGAGCGGCGAGCTGCGCGACACGGAGGGGGCGCCCATCGCGGACGCGCGCGTCTGGATCATCCCCAACGGTCGCACGCGTGCCGCCGTGGGCCTGACGCCGCAGCCCTATGCGGCCTATATCGGCATGGGAATGGAGGGGCCCCGGGTCATGCCGCAGATCTCCCTGGCTTCCATGCCCCAGGCCCACACCGACGCGGAGGGCCGCTTCGTACTCACCGCGCCGCAGCTGCCCATGCCGATGGTGCTGGGTGAGTCTGCGTTCGGTCTGCCCGAGCCCGTGCTCGTCGTGGCGGCGCCGGGCTTTGCCAGCTTGACGCGACGGCTGGACGTTCCGCCCGCCAGCGCACAGGAGCTGGGCGTGGTCCGACTGGAGCGAGAGGCCATCGTCGTAGGGCGGGTGGTCGATCAGCGTGGGGCAGGGCTGGCCGGCGCGCGCGTCGGCATCGCGTCGTTGATCTGGCTGAAATCCCAGCTGGGAGACGCGCCGCTCGACCTGCGCGTGGATCGTGCCGTGCGCGCGCTGCTGCCCGAGCTGCACGAGACCGTGACGGACACGGACGGCAGCTTCCGACTGACGGGCGTGTGGCCTGCGAACGTCCGCCTCTGGGCCCGCGCCGCCGGCTTCGTGCGTGGCCGCGCCACGAGCGTCGTCCACGCGGCGGCGGGCCGCGCGAGTGAGCCTTGCATTCTGCGTCTGGCGCCCGGCGGTCAGGTGTCGGGGCGCGTCGTGTCCAACGAGGGCGCGGCACTTACCGGCATCGAGTTGCTCGCCACCGCGCGGGAGATCGACACGGCCGGTCGGGGCTGCATAGGCATGTCGCTCACGGACGAGCACGACCGGCTACCTGTGGAGCTCGACCGCGAGAACCCACGGGCTCACTTTGTCATGGGGCGCACGGACGCAGAGGGACGCTTCGCCCTGGATGGCCTGCCGCCCGGCAACCTGACGCTCTACGCCCGCGGCCTGGGCTGGGAGCCCGTGCGCCAGCGCGACGTGTTGTCGGGCCGGCACGATTTGGAGCTGCGCTTGCAGCCCGCCGCGCGCCTGGTGGTGAGCATGGTGCGCGAGGAGGACGGTGCGCCGGTGAGTGGCGCGATCGTCCAGGCGCAGCGCTTGACTGGAACCAACCAGGACACGGCCCTGCCGGTTCACGCCGGGTCGGCGCCGCATGAGTTCGTTGTCGTCGGCGCCGGTCCACTCGGCACGCGGCTCCTGGTGCACGCGGCTGGGCGCGCCAGCACGATCATCGAGCTGCCCGGCCTGCAGCCGGATACGCAGGTCGCCACGGAGCTCCTGCTGGCCCCCGGCGCGCACATCGCCGGCGTGGTCGAGACGCCGGAGGGTTCGCCGCGGCCCGGCTTGGCCATCACCCTGCGCGCCCATTTGCGCTCTGTCATCCTGCCAGCGCGGACCCTGCGCTCCGGTGCGGGCGGCGGCTTCCGTTTCGAGGGTCTGCCCGCGGGGCTCTTCTCGCTCTCGGTCGACTACCGCGAGGCCCGCATCGCCCAGGACCGCCAACTCGTTGTCGAGGTCACGCACGCACAGCGTCGCGAGGATGTGCAGCTGGTGATCGTGGACACGGCCAGAGTCATCCTCACCCTGCTGGACCTCACCGGCGCCCGGCTGGCCGACTGCGACGTCGCGGTGTACGCCGTCGAGACCTGGCAGCCCGACTTGCCCAGCCAGGAGCTGCACATGCTGCGCGAGTCGTTCCAGCGCAGCGACAGCGAGGGGCGCGTCGAGTTGAATCAGCTGCGCCCCGGCGGCCACGTGATCGTGGCGGGTAGCAATCCTCCCTTGACCGTCAACGTCACGCCCGGTGAGCGCCGTCTGCTCAAGCTCACCATCGCGGCCGTGGTCACGGGGCGAGTGAGCTCCCACGGCCAGCCGGTCGCAGGCGCTCAGCTGCGTGAGGTGCCCTACGGACCCACGGTGCTGAGCGATGCCGACGGGCGCTACGTCCTGCCCGTGACGGCGCACGGCCCGGTCACGCTGAGCATCGCGGCGAACGACACGATGACCCCGCGGGAGCTCAGCGTCGAGGTGGACGCCCAGCGCGGTGCCGAGTTTGACATCCAGCTGGGCAGCTCGGTGATCCGCGGTGTGATCGAGCTGGAGGCTGAGCGGGCGCCGGACGGTCAGCACCCGCCAGGGGGCCAGCAAGCGCTGGGCGAGCGACTGGCAGTGGAGGGGCAGCAATCGCTTGCGGAGCGCGTGGGCGTGGTGCTCTGGGAGACCTCCTCCGACCGGCGTCTGGTGGGCAGCGCGATCAGCGATGCCTCCGGGGCGTTTCGCTTTGCGTACCTGGACGCGGGGCGCTACCAGGTCGAGCTCGACGGCCCGGGCGGGGCGCGCTGGCTGCTGGACTCCGCGCCGCCCGTGATCCTCGCGCAGGATCGGACCCACGCCGTGACGCTGCACCTGTCCAAGGGAGCCCGCATGCACGGGCTGGTCACCACGCCTGACGGCTCGCCCGTCCGCGACGGATACCGCGTGCGTGTCTGGGCCGTCGGAGAGCCGCGGCCACGCCCCGCCGTGCGGACCCGCGCCGGGGAGTTCCTGATCGAGGCTCTGGCGCCGGGCAGCTACCGCGTAGCCATCCAGCCGCCTGGCGAGGGGCAGAGCCAACGGGACCCCGAGCGCGGCACGCTGGTCAGCGTGGAGGGCCGCGAGCACCTGGAGCTGAAGCTCGTGTGGCAGGGCTGAGGGGCTGGCCGGCGGGCCGAATCCAGCGGTCTGCCTTGCGGTTTCTTCCCGTTCGGGAACAATTAATCCGTCTCAGCTTGACTTCGAGTCTTCGCGTGCCGATGATTCCCGATCGGGAATAAGACTATGACATCCACACACGGTTCTCATCTCCAGGGCAACTCTGTTCCCGATCGGGAACCAGTTGGCCGGTTCGTGCGCGCGCGGCGCAAGGCGGCCGGCCTGACGCAACGTCAACTCGCCGAGCTCGTCGGTACGGGTGTGCGCTTCATCTCCGACCTCGAGAACGACAAGCCGACTCTCCGCATGGACGCGGTCAACCGGGTGCTCGGCGCTTTCGGCAAGCGTCTCGGGCCGGTGGACATGCAACGTGAGCAAGAGCCGTGAACCCCGGTGGGGGGCGTCGAGCTGAGGTGCGGCTCAGCGGTCAGCGCTGCGGTGTGATCGACGAGCTGCCGGGCGGGGGCACGCGCTTCCGCTACGACCGGAGCTGGCTCGAGCTGGCGACCGCGCGGCCCGTCTCGTTGAGCATGCCCTTGCGGGAGCAGCCCTACGAGGCGCCGGGACTGTTGCCCTTCTTCTCGAACCTCCTGCCCGAGGGCTGGCTGTTCGACATCTCGCTCGCCGGTCTGAAGATCGCTCGCGATGATGCCTTCGGACTGTTGCTCGCGACCTGCCGCGACTGCATGGGTGAGGTCGAGGTCGTGCCCGCCGTCGAGCCAGACGTCGTGCCCGCTGTCGAGTCCGGTGCCGAGCCCGATGCCGAACCCGACGCCGAGCCCGACGCCGAGCCCGACGCCGAGCCCGGGTCGGGGATCGCGTGATGCTCTGCCTCTCCTGCGCGCAACCGCTCGAGGGCGGCGAGCAGCGTTACCACGAGCGCTGCCTGCTCACGCTGTTCGGTGTAAAGACGCTGCCCTCGATCGATGTCGACATCGCGCGGCTGCACACGCTCGCGCTCGCGATGGTGGGTCGCGTGTCGGTGTCGGGAGTGCAGAAGAAGCTGAGCGTTCAGCTCAACGAGAGCCGGACGACGTTGCAGATCGCAGTGGGCCAGAGTTGCCACCTGCTCAAGCCGCAAGCGGACACATTCCCTCACCTGCCCGAGAATGAGTGGGTGACGCAGCGGCTCGCGGCTCTCGCCGGGCTCTCCGTCCCTCCGGCGGCCCTGGTCGAGCTCTCGGGCGGCACCTGGGCTTACGTTGTGCGACGCTTCGATCGTCTGGACGACGGGACCAAGTTCGGCATGGAGGACTTCTGCCAGCTCTCGCAGCTGCCTCCCGGAGGCAAGTACGACGGCTCGGCCGAGAGCTGCGCCAGGCACCTGCGGCGCTACGCCAGCGAACCGCTCGTCGAGCTGCTGCGACTCTATCGGCAGTTCGTGTTTACCTGGTGGGTCGGCAACGGGGACCTGCACCTCAAGAACCTCGCGCTGCTGTGCGACACGCAGGGACGCTGGAGCCTGTCGCCGGCCTACGACCAGCTCAACACGCGGCTCGTGATCCCGGGCGACCCATTGGCCATGCCGGTCTGCGGCAAGCAGGACAACCTGAAGGCCGAGACCTGGGATCAGCTCGCCGAGCGTTTCGGCATCGGGCTGAAGGCGGCGCGGCGTGTTCGCGGCGAGCTCCGCGAGCGCATGGGCGCCGCGGTCGCGCTGGTGCAGGCGTCGCCGCTGCCCGAGCCCATGCGCGCGGAGTATGCGGAGCTGTTGGCCCAGCGTGGGGCCGCGCTGTAGGGCGGCCCCGCGCGCGGCGTCAGCTCCCGCCGAAGCGCTCGACGAACGCCTCGACCGTCGCCAGCAGCTCGGGCGTGAGCCGCGAGAGCGCTGGCTGCGAGAGGGCCTCGGGTACGCCGCCGAAGAGCGGCTCGGCCACGGCGCCGGCGATGGCCGCCATGGTGTCGGCGTCTCCGCCGAGCGAGACGGCGTTGCGGATGGCGTCCTCGAAGTCGTCGGCCTCGAACACGCAGATCAGCGACTCGGGCACCGAACCCTGGCACGACACATCGAACTGGTAGTCCGGCCGAATGGCGTCGAGCGTGCGCGTGAGCTCGTAGCCGAAGCGCTCGGTCAGCTCGTCGCGCAGCGCGTGCTTCTCGACACCCATGCGGGCGCGTAGCACGGCCAGGGCCGTGGCCTGGGCGCCCTTGATGCCCTCGGGATGGTTGTGGGTGGCGGCGGCGCTGCGCTCGGCCTCGCGCAAGACCTGCTCGGCGTCGTCAAAGGCCCAGCCCACGGCGGAGACGCGCATGGCCGAGCCGTTGCCCCAGCTGTTGTAGGGCTCGGTGTCGCGCCGCCGCGCCCAGCGCCGGAAGTTGCCGCCCCAGCCGCGGCGGGGGTGCTCGGCCACGGCCTCGTGGAACGCGTCCACGTAGTCCCGTCCGGTGAGCAGGCAGTCGGCCACGGCGATCGTCAACAGCGAATCGTCGGTGAAGCTCGAGCGCTCCGAGAACAGCTCGAAGTCCTTGCTCTTGGTCGAGTGGAACTCGAACACAGAGCCGATGACATCGCCGGTGATGGCGCCGATCATGGGGAAGCTCGCGTCGTGGGGAGTGCGCGCAGGGGTGCCCTGCCGGCGCGGCTATTCTAGCTAGAAGCGCACCGACCAGGCCGCCACCACGCTGTCGCTGTCCACGCCGACGTCCTTCTGCGTGCGGCGCCGGATGTAGGCGAACTTGACCGCTTGGTTGCTGGCGATGGGGAACCCGAACGACGCTCCGGAGAGCAGGTCGCCGCGGCGGTCGTCCTTGTCGACGCCGTTGATCTTGGAGCGTCCGCTCCAGCCGTAGGCGCTGCCCGCGGAGACCCACCATCCGTTGGACAGCGTGCGCACGACGTGGACCTGCAGCGCGTGGAGCGGGTCCTGTTCGCGCTTGGTGTCCCCGAAGAAGTCGTCGTTGTCGGTGAAGAGGAAGGTCGACGCCGTCAGCTCGTAGCTCCAGGGCCCGCGCGTGTGCAGCACACCCAGCTGCGGGCGGATGCTGTAGCGGTTCTGACCGATGTTGAGCAGCTTCTTGTCGTTGTACTCGCCCAGCGGCACCCGGATCGCGACGCCGGCCCCGATCACGGTGTTGGTCGGGTGCTGCTCGCGGTAGTCCATGTACTGCTTGCCCTGCAGCGCGGGCGCGCCCACCAGGTTGATCGAGAAGCGGATGCGCGGGTCGGCGAAGCCTGAACGTCGCACTCGGGCCTTGCTGCCGCTCAGCTTGCCGCTCCAGCGCGCCTGCTGGTAGGGCACCTGCACGTCCACGCGCGCGGACTTGCCGAGCAGCCCGAACGCGTACACGTAGGAGGCGGCCTGCAGGCGCGACTCGATCGTCGTGTCCGTGAGCTCCAGCACCGGGTCGAGGGCGAGGTCGCCGTCCGCCTGGACCAGGCCGAGCCCGAACACGTGCATGCCCACGGGCATGTGCGTCCAGCGTCGCGGCTCGAGATCCTGGCCGCGGGCGACGGTCACGGCGAGCAGCACCCACGCCAGCGCCCAGGCGGGCTGGAGCAGCGCTCTTCGGGTCGTCACCTGGTCTCCGTCATGGCCGGGCGCGGAGCCGCCGAGGCCCTCGCTCAGGCGATGATATCGGACCGCAGCCTGTGGCCCGCAAGGGCGCCATATGCCAGCGATCCCTCGCCGGCCGCGGAGCAGGGTGGTGTGCCCTGCAAGCGCTGCCCCCGGGGTGCCCTGCAAGCGCTGCCCCGGAGGTGGCCTGCAAGCGCTGCCCCCGGGGTGCCCTGCAAGCGCTGCCCCCGGGGTGGCCTGCATGTGCTGCCCCGGGGGCGGCCAGATCGGTTCGGCTTGCACTCCCCCCGCTTGCGGGAGCGCGCCTACAATCCGTCAGCCCATCGATCCGATGAGGCCTGGGGGAGCCCCGCGCTGGCAGCGGGGCGCGCACCCACTCTGTCGACCACCCGAGAACCGGCCCATGCTCTGCTCGCTCCGCCTTGCCCTGCCCGCGACGTGCCTCGCCTTTGCGCTGGCGTCTCCTCTTGCGGCGCAGACGAGCGCAGCCCACGGCCAGGCGCAGCTGCCCGAGCTGCCCATCGGCCTCACCGCGCCGGCGTGGGAGTCGGCCTTCGGCGGCGAGCCCGGCGTGGGTCGCGGCGACGGGGGCAGCGTCTTCGTGTTCTGCTCGGCGGTCTACGACGACGGGCTGGGCGACGGGCCGGTGCTGTTCGTCGGCGGACGCTTCGAGACGGCGGGCGGTCTGCCCATGAGCAACCTGGCTCGCTGGGACGGCAGCGGGTGGAGCAATCCCGGCGGCACCAACAATGACGTCTACGCCCTGGCCGTGCACAACGACGGCAGCGGCGAGAAGCTCTACGCCGGCGGCCTGTTCAGCACCGTGGGCGGCATCTCCGCCAGCCGCCTCGCGCGCTACGACGGCGCGACCTGGGAAGAGGTGGACGGCGGCGTCAACGGCAACGTCTACGAGCTGCACCGCTTCTTCGACGGCGCGGACCTGCTGGCCATCGGGGGCGAGTTCACCCTGGCGGATGGCGCGCCCGCCAACCGCGCCGCCCTGCTGTGGGCCGGCGAGCTGATCGCCTTCGGAGCGGGCTTCAACGATCGCGTCAACGCCTTCGCCATTCACGACGGCGAGATCTATGCGGGCGGCGAGTTCACCGAGTCGGACGGTGTGCCCATGACGCACCTCGCGCGCTGGACCGGCAGCGAGTGGGAGGACGTGGACGGCGGCGTCGGCACCGGTTCCTTTTCCGAGGTCAACAGCCTGGCGTCCTGGGGCACAGGCGCGGCCTACGGCCTGTACGTGGGCGGCCGCTTCGAGCAGGTCGGCACCCTGGCCGTCCCCGCCATCAGCATCGCGCGCTGGCAGGCCGGCAGCTGGTCGGCCGTGGACGGCGGCGTGTCCAACAGCGTCGAGGACTTCGTCATCTGGGATGACGGCGGCGGCGAGGACCTCTACCTGTCGGGCAACATCACCTGGATGAACGGGTCGTACGCGGGCCGTCAGCACCTCATCCGCTGGGACGGCACGAGCCTGACCACCGTGGGCTTCGGCCTGCAGGACACCTGCCACACCCTGAGCGTGCACGACGACGGCTCGGGCGAGTCGCTCTGGCTCGGCGGCCAGTTCAGCCTGGCCGGCGTCCGCGGCGCCAACGGCGTCGGGCGCTGGGACGGCAGCGACTACTGGCCCACCGACGAGGGCATCAACGACGAGGTCCTGACGCTGCACAGCAGCTCCAGCTTTCTGGGCGGGCCGACGCTCTTCGTGGGCGGCAGCTTCGCGGTGCCCGGCACGGCCCACGACCGCGGCATCGGCGCCTGGCAGGACGGCGCCTGGATCCCCATGGGCGCCATCTTCGAGGACTACGGCGACGTGTTCGCCATCACCGAGTTCAACGACGGCAGCGGCCTGAAGCTGTACGTCGGGGGTACGTTCACGACCATCGGCGGCGTCAGCGCCACCCGCATCGCGCGCTGGGACGGCAGCAGCTGGTCCGGCGTGGGCGGGGGGCTCGACGGCTGGTGCCTCGCGCTCGAGGTCTTCGACGACGGCAGCGGCGCCGCGCTCTACGCGGCGGGCACGTTTGACGTCGCAGGCGGCACGTCCGCCGAGCACATCGCGCGCTGGGATGGGGTCTCTTGGACGGCGCTCGGCCTGGGCATCGACTCCAGCCAGATCCACGACATGCAGGTCTACAACGACGGCAGCGGGAACGCGCTCTACCTCACGGGCAACTTCGACGCGGCGGGCGGCAGCCCGGCTGTGGGCATCGCCAAGTGGGACGGCAGCAGCTGGTCGGCGTTGGGCGCGGGGCTCACCACCTCCTCCGGGACGTTTGGGGGCACGGGGCGCAGCCTGGAGGTCTTCGACGACGGCACCGGACCCAAGCTGTACGTGGCCGGGCAGTTCACCGAAGCGGGAGGCGCGCCGGACACCTACGGCGTCGCGGCCTGGGACGGCACCAGCTGGTCGGGGCTCTCCAGCCCGGTCAGCGCGCCCTACGCGCTGGCCGCCTTCGATGACGGCTCGGGCAAGTCGCTCTTCGTGGGAGGCTTCTTCGACGACATCGGCGGCACGTCGTACGAGCACATCGCGCGCTGGAACGGCGCCGGCTGGGCCGCGGCGGGCTCGGGAGTGGTGGGTCAGCACGTGCGCTGTCTGGAGGTGTTCGACGACGGCTCCAGCACCGGGCCGCGGCTGGTGGTGGGCGGCGCCTACAACAGCGTGCCGGACACCCTGCCCACGGGCGGCAGTCGCCTGGCCTACTGGAACGGCGGCTGGGACGCGGTCGACAACTGGACCGACCTCGGCTTCGCGCTCGCGGGCGTGAGCGGCGACCCGCTGCTGGAGGGCTTCGGCTCGCTCACCTGCGGCAGCATCAATGACGTCAACCTGTCGAACGCCGCGCCCTCCGCGCTGTCGGGGCTGTTCATCGCCTTCTCGTCCACGCCCACGCCGTTTGCGGGCGGCACGCTGATCCCGGTGCCGTTCCTCGATCCGATCCTGTTGAACACGAGCGCGACGGGCGACATCCCGATCAGCTTCGTCATGCCGGCGGCGCCCCCGGGCACGGAGATCTACGTGCAGTGGGCCATCAGCGACGTGGCGGCCGTGGCGGGCGTGTCGCTCAGCAACGCGCTGCGGGGCGACGTGCCGTAGCGGCGAGGGCCCGGGCGCGGTGTTGTGCTGGGTGACGTGCTGCAGACGCCGGGGTGCGAATGCTGAGCCGCGCCGCTCGGCGTCAGGCCTCGACGATGTCGTCGCGCGTGGTCTCGATGAAGGCGATCACCTGCTCATGCTCGGTCTGCGGCACGTCGAAGCTGTCGAGCGTTGCGCCGAGGTGCCCGATGAACACGTCCCAGTCGCTGGCGCTGATCGCCATGCCCTCGTGTGAGGTCTGCATGTCGCGGCCGGTGTAGTACATGGGGCCGCCCGCGTTGGCGCACAGGAAGTCGATCAGCAGCTGGCGTTCGCGCGCGATGCCGTCGCTGCCGCGATGGGCCCAGAAGCGGCCCAGCTGCTCGTCCGCCCGCAGCCGGCGCAGCAGCTCGTGGGCTACGGCCGAGATGGCGTCGTATCCGCCGAGGCGGGCGAAGAGGGAATCGTCTGTCACGTGAGGATGTACCTGCGTGAACCGGGAGCGTCCAACAGCGCGTCCAGCCTGCCGCGACGCCTGCTCAGATGCCGCCCTTGGCCTTGCCGAGCTTGTCGTACTTGGCCTTGTAGTTCAGCTCGAACACCGGCTGGCAGAGCGTGGCGTCGAGCATGATGCGCACGGGCAGCTGCAGCTGCTCACCCGGCTTGGCGGTGGTCACGTTGACCAGCCCGTCGTTCGCGAGCGCGGGACCCAGGTGGACGTGCTTGCAGCGCAACTGGGTGCGCTTGGTCACGATCCCGTCGAACTCCACGCGCAGCGGCACGTTGAGGGTGATGCCTGCGTGCGGCGTGTCCACGTTGTCGAGGCCGTAGGGCGCGAGGGCAGGCTTCAGCAGCGACTGCACCCGGCAGGCGCCCTGCCGCGCCGTCGCTCAGGCCGACTTGTCGATCGGGCGAACTGCCACAAGGTCCGTGGGCTGAACGGAGCGGATGTCCTGTGCGCTGAGCGTGACCACTGCCTGCGTCCTGCCCGACGCGGTCACAAACTCGACCTCGGCCGAACCGTCGTCGTACAGATGCACGATGGTGCCGAGGTCGCCAGCCATCAGCCCATGATCAGGGACGCTGCGCGTCAGCACGATGGTCTCGAGCGCTGAGAACGCCATCAGGAGTCTCCTGGGTACGCGGTGATGAGTCTCGGGAAGTCCTCGCCAACGAGCACAAGCCAGATGCTGACGACCTGGACTCGCTTGCCCGAGGGACCCTTGAGGCTAGCACGGATCAGATACTTCTGGCCGTAGCGCGAGCCCGGGACCGGCTCTGCGTCAGCTCCGAGATGTTGCGCGCGGAGATCGGCCGCGAACTGTTGCCATTGGTCGGCTTCGTAGCCCAGCGACTGGAAGAACGCTGCCTTGAATCGCCCCACGGGATGGGTCGTGGAGAGCAAGTAGTCACGCACCTTGGCAGGGTCGATGACGGCGCGATCTGGGGTCGGCAGCGGCATGCCACCAAGCGTAGCCACTGCGCGTCTCGAGTTCGAAAGAAGACCCGGCCAGCGCTATCGGATCACGGGCACACGACTCGTCAACTCAGCGCTGCGGGGAACAGGGCCGGGCGCGGCAGGTAAAGTGCGCCGCCCGGGCCCACGGTGAGGGCGAAGGCCAGGTCGTAGACGAACTCGTCCGTGCCCGGCAGGCGCGTCGCGCGCTGCAGCGCCTCGGTGTCCCAGGTGCAGAGCACGCCATCGACGTCCACGCTCACCGGCCCGGGCTCACCGCACCCAGCGATAGACCTGGTTGTCCGGGACGTCGACGTCCGCACCGACCTCCAGCCCCCGACCCCGCGCGAGCACCGCGCCCCGCGCATTGTCGTCGTGGACCAACAGCCCAACCACCTCGAAGGGCCAGTCGCGCTCCAGCCAGGTCATGACCTCATCGAGCAGGTGGCGGTCGAGGTCGGTCGCGAGCTCGTCTTCGATGACCCAGTAGGCGAGCAGCGCGCGGTTGTTCTCGAAGTCCCCCGGCGCGATGGGTGTGAGATAGATGCAGCCGAGGCAGCGCTGGCGGTCGGGCGTCAGCACCGTGTAGGCGAAGCCGACGCGCTGCTCGAACTCGCGCCAGTGCTTCTGCAGGTCGCCTCGGTTCTCCTCCAGGGTGAAGCCATCGGGGGGCCAGCTGCCCCAGCGCAGGGTGCGCTGCAGGTGCTCGCGACTGCCCATCAGGGCGGCGTAGTCGAGCTCGACGTGCCGCGGTGCCAGGGGCTCCAGGCGCATTCGCGCGGTCTCCAGCAGCAGCGGCGGCTCGAAGCTCGGCAGGTTCCAGGGCGAGCCCTCCCGGATGAGCAGCTCGAGCGCGAGTCGCAGCGTCGAGTCGTCATCGCTCGACTGGTGATTGATGCCGGGGATGACCCGGTGATCCGGCTGGGGGCACTGCCCCACGGGCGTGTCGGCGGGCACGGCGTTGCGGTACTGGAACACGGGGATGCGGAAGCTCATCCCGCTGTGGGGCAGGGTCAGGGTCGTGAACAGTCCGCCGCTGCAGCCGACCTTGGCGCCCGCGGCCTCCTCGCCGATCAGCGTGGCGCCGGCGTGCAGCTCGGCCATGGTCACCAGCTCCGCGGCCGTGGAGCCGGTGAAGCCGTTCATGAGGATGCTGAGCGAGCCTCCGAAGCCCGGCTCCCGGGGCGGCGTGAGGTCGTGATCCCACCCGAGCCGCACCATCTCGTCGAACACGTCGGTGAGCGGCGGGCGCGCACCGGTGGGATCGATCCGCTGCGCGAAGTCCTGGAAGACCGGGCTCTCGAGCAGGTCGGTCGCCGCGAAGTCCGCGTAGTCCCGGGCGCGGAACGTGTGCGACGCGTAGTAGGCGGTCGGCTCGCTGATCAGGTAGGCGAAGAGCATGGTCCCGAAGTCGTCGTCGCCGCCTTCGTTGTCCCGCAGATCGAGGATCAGGTGGCGCACGTCCTGCTCGGCGATGCGCTGGAACGACCGCTCGAGGAACGCCTCGTAGTCCAGGTCGGCGGCCAGCAGCGCGCTCTCCGAGAAGGTCTTGATCGTCAGCAAGGCGGCGTAGCCATCCGCCAGCACGTTGAGGCTCAGCGCGGGCCCGTCGTCCCGTGGTGGGTCGG
>Ga0164313_10004210_pt1 | contig 12869 bp, 11 predicted proteins | sample GuaBasSedimGuay4_FD_113735 | JGI IMG/M metagenome (GOLD analysis project Ga0164313, IMG submission 113735) | Subseafloor sediment microbial communities from Guaymas Basin, Gulf of California, Mexico - Guay4, Core 4569-4, 0-3 cm | ecosystem: Environmental > Aquatic > Marine > Hydrothermal vents... | reverse complement strand
CCCTGCACACGGCCAACATCACGGATTGCCGCCTTGGCGGCCATTGAACCAAAAGTAATAATCTGAGAAACCCTGTCCCGACCATAGGTTTCTGCTACATATTGAATCACTTTTTCACGGCCTTCCATACAAAAGTCAATATCAAAATCCGGCATGGAAACCCGTTCAGGGTTCAGAAATCGTTCAAACAGCAAATCATATTCAAGTGGGTCTAAATCAGTAATCGTCATGGCATAGGCAACCAGAGAGCCCGCACCTGAACCACGTCCGGGTCCTACCGGTACACCATTCTCTTTAGACCAGTGAATAAAGTCAGCAACAATAAGAAAATAACCGGGAAAGCCCATCTGTGTGATGACACCCAGTTCGATATCCAGACGTTCCCGATATGCTTTAATTTTTTCCTGATATTCTTCTTTGTCCTCAGAAAAGTTGTCCCCAAATAATTGAGGAAAACGCTTATTCAAGCCTTCATGGGACAATTGGCAAAAATACTCATCAATACTTAAACCATCAGGAATTGGGAAGTTAGGCAGAAAGTTTTCCCCAAGATGTAAAGTAACATTGCAACGCTTAGCAATTTCAACACTGTTTTGTATGGCTTCTGGAATATCTTCAAATAAGACATTCATTTGCTCAGTTGATTTAAAGTACTGTTCCTCAGAATAATCTTTTGGCCTCCTTTTATCAGTCAGAATCCGTCCCTGATTAACACACACTCGTGCATCATGAGCAGAAAAATCATCCTTTTTTAAAAATCGGACGGCATTACTAGCAACAACAGGTAAGTCAAAACGTTTTGCAACATCAATCGCTTTGTGCAAAAAAACCTCATCATCCACACGAGAAGTTCTTTGTAGTTCAATGTAGATACTATCTGGAAAAAGCCTCTGATACTCGGTTATGAGCGGTTCAACTTCAGTCTTTTTGTCTTCCAGAAGTAACTGCCCGATATCACTTTCTTTTCCCAATAGAGCAATCAAACCAGATGAATTTTCACTTAACCAGTGTCGATCAATCATCGCCCGGCCAAGGTGCTGTCCCTGAAGATAGCTTCGACTGATGAGTTTTTTCAGATTTAGATAACCATCATTATTTTTACATAAGATAAGCAGGCGAAAAGGTTTTTTTGGTTTTGCCTCATTGTTCAGCCAGAGATCAGCACCCAGAATAGGCTTAATGCCCGCACCCAGACAAGCCTGATAGAATTTAACCAGAGCATAAAGATTACTTTGATCAGTAATAGCAATAGCAGGCATCTCTTCATTTTGAATAGCCTTAATCAATGGTTTAAGGCGCACAATACCATCAACTAATGAGAATTCAGTATGCAGGTTTAAATGTATAAATTGGTTCGACATGCGTTCAACAGCCTTATGTAGGGGCAATTCAATGTGATCATCCTATTGCCATCCGGCAGGAGAGGATTCCATACCTCTTATGTTTGATTTAGAATTTTTTGTACCGGTTTATAACTTTTTCGATGTATGGGACAAATGCCAAGTTTTTGTAATGCCTCAATATGAAGCTTAGTTGGATAACCCTTATGTTTTGCAAAACCATAACCGGGATAAGTTTCTTCCAGAGCGATCATTTCATTGTCCCGGGAAACTTTTGCCAAAATTGATGCAGCACTTATAGCAGCTACTCTTGAATCACCTTTTATAACAGCTTCACATGAAAACGATATATCCGGGCAAAATTTACCATCGACCAGAACCTTATCAGGACTAATTGTCAATCCTTCAACAGCTCTTTTCATCGCCAGCAATGTTGCATGAAAAATATTTAATTCATCAATCTCGCCATGCTCTGCTCTGGCAATACAATAGCAGAGTGCTTTTTCTTTAATTTCAACGGAGAGCATTGCCCGCTTTTTCTCAGTCAGTTTTTTTGAATCATCCAGTCCTTTAACAGGATTGTCAGGATCCAGAATCACTGCAGCGGTAACAACAGCACCCGCAAGTGGACCTCGGCCCACTTCATCAACGCCGGCAATACGGCCTGTCAGGTTAAGATATAAAGGATCAAAGCTCATATATATTTCTAGGCAAGAGTGCCACGTTCTTTTAAATAATCAATGACCGCCTGAGCAGCACGTTGATTAGCATTCTGGCGCAATAATATATGAATATCATCAAAAGTATCTAATTTATCGCACCATAAATCATCACATAACAGCTTTAGCAGCTTGGGGGTTAATACTTCAGAACACACTTCATTTTGAGTAATCTCTTCTACCAGACATTCACCCGCCAGAAGATTAGGCAAGGAATAATAAGGTACTTGCAATAAGCGCTTAGCGATCCAATAAGTGATCGGTGATAATTTATAAGCCACTATCATCGGTTTTTTTAGTAATAAAGCTTCAAGTGCCGCAGTACCGGATGCCAGAAGAACGGCATTGGATGCAGCCATAACATCTCTGGAATGACCGTCAAACAGGATAAAACGCGAACGGGCAACCGGATCTTTGGCTGTTTGAAGATTTAGCTCCTGCTCAAAAAAATGGCGTGTTTTACTATTAACAAATGGGATTGTAAATAACAGCTCTGAACGCTGTTTTAAGCTTTGCAGCAATGTTTCAATGAAAGGCTCCGCTAGCCGGGTCACTTCCGACATCCTGCTGCCCGGCAACACTGCAATAACAGGATGTCCCTGATCAGCATCAAGGTGTATTTTTTTTCGAGCCTGAGTAATATCGATATTTAAAGCAATTTCGTCTGCCAGAGTATGTCCTACATATTTAACAGAAATACTGTGATTTTCATAAAACCTTGCTTCAAACGGGAACAGGGTCAGGATCAGGTCAACTGCACGTGATATCTTACCCAGACGATATTGACGCCAGGCCCAGACAGATGGACTGACATAATGTATCGTACCAATTCCTGCGGCCTTTAATGTGGCTTCCACAACCAGATTAAAGTCAGGCGCATCAATACCAATAAAAACATCAGGAGGATTATCAAGAAAGTGTGCAATAAGTTCTTTACGAATGGCGGATAATTCACGGTAATGGGCTAAAACTTCAACCAAGCCCATAACAGAAAGTTTTTCAGCAGGATAAATAGCCTTGCAGCCTGCCTCCAACATTAAAGGTCCGGCAATTCCTTCAAATTGAGCATCTGGATATTGTTCCAGTATTGCCTGCATCAGCCCGGCAGCAAGTATATCGCCAGAAGCTTCACCCGCAATAATGCCAATGCGCATCAGCGAATAATTCCACGATTTACATCGGTATTTAAAAACTCAATCATTCGAGCCAGATCATTACAATTGGTTGCCAGCTCGTTAATTTCTGTAATAGCATCATCTAAAGTCAAATTAGAGCGATAAAGTGCTTTATAGGCAGAGCGGATGGCTTTTATCGACTCTTTAGAAAAACCATGACGTTTTAAGCCCTCAATATTCAGGCCATGAGGTTTAGCCATATGACCTGAGACCATGACATAAGGCGGAACATCTTTAGAAATCACGCTGTTCATTGCGGTAAAACAATAAGAACCAATCGAACAAAACTGATGAATAAGAGAATAACCACCCAGAATAGCATGACTGTATATGTTAACATGACCCGCAAGAGCAACGTTATTGGCAAGAATAATATCATCCGCCAGAATACAATCATGGGCAATATGAACATAGGCCATGATCAAATTATCACTGCCTATCGTCGTCGCCCCTCGATCCTGAACTGTGCCACGGTTTAATGTGGTGAATTCCCGAATGACATTTCTATCGCCAATTACCAGCGTTGTATCTTCACCCTGGTATTTTTTATCCTGAGGTGCTTCACCAATAGAACCAAACTGAAAAAAAGTATTATCCTTACCAATATGAGTCGGGCCATTGATCACAACATGTGAGCCAATTTTATTACCGCTATCAATAGTCACTTTTTTGCCGATAATTGAATAAGCACCCACTTCCACATTATCAGCAAGTTCAGCAGAAGGATCAATTATTGCAGTTGGGTGGATTCGCATGGTTTCAGGTATTGTTTCGGACATTAGTTTCAGGCATCTCTCTCTGCGCACATTAACTCTGCAGATGCCACCAGCTGATCATCTACTGTTGCCACTGCTTTAAATTTCCAGACACCGCGCATATTTTTTATCACTTCAACCTTAAGCATTAACTGCTCACCGGGATTGACAGGGCGTTTAAATCGGGCTTTGTCAATACCAACTAAATAATACAGTGAATCTTCGTTTGGTTTAGTATTTGTTGATTTGTAGGCCAGAATTCCTGTTGCCTGGGCCAGAGCTTCAATAACAAGTACTCCGGGTAAAATTGGTTTCTGGGGGAAATGACCTGTAAACTGGGGTTCGTTATAAGTCACATTTTTTAAAGCCAGCAATGATTTTCCTGGTTCAAAATCAATCACCCGGTCCACTAGCAAGAATGGATAACGATGAGGAAGATGCTCCAGAACATCATGAATATCCATTGCATTGAGTTGATTTTCCATAGTATTCTTCTTTTTTAAAACTTTTAAATAAAATAATTAATCACAGCCAATCTTTTTTTCCAATTCATTCAGGCGTCGGGCCATTTTATCCAATTGTTTGAAACGAATGAAATTTTTATGCCATTGGGTGTTTTCCTGTAAAGGCGTGCCCGATGAATAAACACCTGACTCTCTAATAGACTTTGTCACCAGAGACGTTGCCGTAATGTGAACATGATCAGCAATAGTTAAATGACCAAGAATCCCTGAACCACCACCAATAGCACAATACTTACCAATTGTTGAACTACCTGCAATGCCGACACAGCCGGCAATTGCTGTGTTTTCACCAATCCGTACATTATGAGCAATTTGGATCAGGTTATCCAGTTTAACGCCATTGTCAATAATAGTATCTTCAATGGCTCCTCTATCAATGCTTGTATTAGCACCAATTTCTACATTGTCACCAATTATAACAGTACCCAATTGCGGCACCTTAAACCATTGTCCATTTTCATTGGCAATACCAAAACCATCACTGCCAATCACCGCACCGGAGTGGATAATAGTCTCGCCACCAATGACAACATTTGAATAAACAGAGACATTAGGATACAACACTGTATCAGAACCAATATTAACATTGTCAGCAATGACACAACCCGCATGCAATATGACATCAGAGGCAATGATTGAACCATGACCAATCACTACATTAGCTCCGATATTAACATTGTTACCAATAGTCGCACTATCTGCAATCACTGCACTTGAAGCTATTTTAGCTTGCTGAAACTCGGATTTTGTCAACCAGGTGGCAATTTTTGCATAGGCCAGATAGGGGTCATCAGATAAAATTGCATTAGTCGGACAATTATCTCTATCGTCAGGGTGCAAAATGACAACAGATGCTTTGGTCGTAAGAAGAAATTTGTGATACTTTCGATTGGTAAAAAAACTGAGTTCATTTCGTTCTGCAAGCTCAAGCGTAGCAATACCTGAAATAACAACATCAGGATCACCATGGATACTTGCAGCAACAATATCAGCCAGTTCTTTTATGCTGGCCTGTCGTGTAGAAATAGACATTTAGCTTTAAATTTCTTAATTATTTACCTGAATATTGTTTTTTTAATTGTGCCAGAATTTTATCCGTAATATCTATTTGTTTACTCGCATAAATAACACCATCGCTAATAATCAGATCATATTTTCCACTTTTTGCAATTTTCTGGATTGACTTAAGTACTGATTTTTGTAATTTAACCAGCTCTTCATTCTGGCGTATACTCAAATCTTCTTTAAAAGCTGCTTTGTCTCGTTCCAGATCTCTTCTCAATAAGGTAATTTTTCTTTTTAATTTATTGAGCTCGGTTGCTGATAATATAGCAGCATCCTTTTGTAATTTTGTGGCATTTTTCTTTATCTGCTTTTGCAAACTAACCAATGCTTTATCTCGTTTAGAAAACTCTTTTTGCAACTTATTCCGGGCAGATTCTGCCTGAGGTGCTTTTTGCAATAATTTCGCCTGATTAACAAAGGCAATTTTTTGTCCTGCGTAAGTAAATGAAACAGTAAAAAGAAGTATACTTAATACCAATAACCGTGAATATGTTTTCATTATTATCTCCCTGAAATTATCTTTAAATTTTTACAGTGGTAGTTTTCAATATAATATGTTGTATTCTACGCTGATTTAAGAACAGGCTAAAAGCTTTGTCCAAAAGAAAACTGAAATACTTCAGTATCATCACCATCTTTTTCATTTAATGGTGCTGCAATACTGACTTTTAAAAGGCCGAATGGGCTTAACCAGGCGCCGGCAATACCCGTTGTATAGCGCAACTCACCCACATCAAAATCACCCGCTTCTTCAAAAACATTACCGATATCAACAAAACCACTCAAACGATAAGCCGAAGAATCTTTAACAAATGGAACGGGTAAGATAATTTCAGCATTGCCAATCACTTTTAGCTGCCCACCCAGGGGATCATCAGTACCTATGTGGGTAAAGGTCTTACCATTAATCGTAACCGTATGATTAGTATCATTCCTGGGTCCCAGAGTATTCGACTTATAACCACGCACATCACGCATACCACCGGCATAGTATTTTTCAAACGGGGGGAAAGTATCACCACCAAAAGCACCGGCATAGCCAACATTTCCCTTCAACATCAAAGAAGTGGTCCTTGTGAGAGGGAAAAAACGTTGCTGGACATAATTAATATGATAAAAAGACAAATCACTGCCCGGAAGCGCAAGATCACCTGATAATCGCTGTAAAGCGCCTCGTGTGGGGAAAATAGGTCTGTTGCGACTATCATGAGACCAGTTTGCCGAAAATCTTAAGGTATTAAAATCATCACCCTCTTTGGCAACAAACTCAAGAATATCATAAGAAGTTGATGACAGGTCACCCGGCAAATCGATGTGAGTATTTTCAAAATCAAGACCAAAACCAATACGATCAAATTCATTAATCGGTACACCAAAGCCAACCCCCAAACTAAAATTATCAGTGGCATAATTGGATAGATTTTCTTCTGCTAAATCAGTTTCTCGCCAGGTTGCACGGAATGTGCGACTGATGCCGTCATCTGTAAAGTAAGGGTCAGTCACACTGAAACTATATAAGGTATTAGCATCACTGGTATTCATAGCAAGAGAATAACGATTACCTGTGCCTAAGAAATTGTTCTGAGAAACACTGAAGTTAAAAATAATACCCTGTGATTGAGAAAATCCGGCACCGGCATTAATACTGCCGGTAGACTGTTCCTCGACAGTATAAACAACGTCAACTAAATCAGGAGATCCTGGCACCGCCGGCGTTTCAACACTCACTTCTTTAAAAAATCCCAGACTCTGTAAGCGTGATTTTGAACGCTCAACATCTGCTGTTGAAATCCAGGAGTTTTCAAACTGACGTACTTCACGACGAATAACTTCATCAGCAGTATTGGTATTTCCTATAATGCTGATTCGTCGAACATAAACACGACTCCCCGGATCAACAAAGAAAGTGATAGCAACTTCCCTGGTTTCATCATTCACCTGAGGAATGGGATTGACATTTGAAAATGCATATCCGGCTTTACCTAATAAATCAACAATCGATTCACTGGTTCGGGTAATATTTTTTCTTGAAAAAAACTGACCTTTTTGAATTTCAACAACCGGAAAAATCTCTTTGGGTTCAATAATTAAATCACCAGCCAGTTTTACTTCATTAATCGTGTACTTTTCACCTTCCGACATATTGATTGTGATATAGATATTTTTTTTATCAGGCGTAATTGCAACCTGAGTTGATTCGATTTTAAAATTAATATAACCGCGATCCAGATAAAAAGAACGCAGTATTTCCAGGTCACCGGCTAATTTTTGCTTGGAATATTGATCGGTTTTCGTATAAAAAGAAAATAGAGTCGGTGTGGTTAATTCCAGCTCATCTAACAAGGTTTCTGTATCAAAAGCCCTATTACCAACAATATTGATCTGGTGAATAGTGGTCACCCGACCTTCCGAGACTTCAATTTTTATACCAACACGATTACGCTCCAGAGGCGTTACCTTGGTGTTAATTCGAACGGCATATTTACCACGCGCATAATACTGACGCTTCAACTCTTCGACAACACGCTGTAATATCGATTTGTCGTAGACTCGACCTTCAGCAAAACCAATTTGCTTCAGCGCTTTAGTCAGCTCTTCTTCTTCAATATCCTTATTACCATCAAAATCAATATCTGCAATGGCCGGACGTTCTATAACAAAAACAATCAGGGCATGACCTTCCTGTTCAAGTCGAACATCTTTAAAAAAACCAGTTTTGTATAATTCACGAATTGATTTGGATACCGCACGATTATCAGCCGTATCACCCACTTTTAAGGGTAAGTAGTTAAATACAGTACCGGCTGAAATCCGTTGTAATCCTTCTACTTTAATATCTCTGACAATAAAGGCATCGGCAGATAACACCACCTGACTAGCAAAAACTAAGCCTATAAAAATAACAAAAGATAAAACAGCACGTCTCATTAAGTGAGTTCCAGTCATAATAATATATAAAATTCTTATCTACAGCATCAGGTAAAACTAAATCAGCGTTAATTAAAAAGCCGTGTAAAATCATTGTACAGTGCAACACTCATCAGCATAACCAATAATGTCACTCCAATTTTAAGGCCAACTTCCTGTACCTGATCTGATACCGGAGAACCTTTTGCCATTTCAACCAGATAGAAGAGTAAATGTCCACCATCTAACATGGGAATGGGAAGTAAATTAATCACGCCTAAACTTAAACTGACGATTGCTAAAAAGCGCAAAAAACTTTCGATGCCCATTTCTGCTGATTGACCTGCCACCTCAGCAATAGTAATAGGACCACTTATATTTTTTATCGACGCTTCACCGATGACTATTCTACCTAACATTTTTAATGTTAGCACTGATAAATCCCAAGTTTTATCAATTCCTTTTAGGACGGCAGTAAATACACCATATTGATGCATACTGTACATTGACTCAGGTAAAGGGCTGACAGACTTGGGTCGAACCCCTATTCGACCGATGGTTTGGCTACCTTTCCTGACACTACCAATTGTTGTCGGTAATAGTAGTCGTTGAGCATTTCTTGCCAGCTCAATGGTAACTGTCATTCCAGGCCTGTGAATAACCGAGCTGACTAAGTCTCTCCAATGCTCAATTTGCTGGCCATCGATGGAAATAATCTGGTCGCCTGACTGTATCCCGGCAATTGCTGCCGGAGAATCAGGTGTCACTTCACTGATAATAACGTCTTCAACAGGCAATTTTATACTTAAACCAATTATCTCATGAAGACTGGAAGGTTCTGCATTTTTATCTACCTGGTCAAGTCTAAAAGTAATATTACGCTGATCAGATAATTTCAGAGTTACCGGTTTCCGATCAAGAAAGCCCTCAAGCAATTCTTCGTATACTGAGTTCAGGGTTGGTGTTTGTTCACCATCAACGGCGACAATATGATCACCGCTTCGTAAACCAGACTGCCAGGCGATTGACGTCGAATCAAGTTTACCCATAACAGGCTTAACACCCTGCACACCAATGACAAACATGAGCCAAAAAGCAAATACAGCAAAAATAAAATTAACCAATGGCCCGGCAAAGACGATGGCAAAACGTTTGTATACTGACTGGCGGTTAAAAGCTTGATGCAACTCATCTTCTGCAACATCACCTTCACGCTCATCCAGCATTTTTACATAGCCCCCTAAAGGAATGCTGGCAACAACAAATTCAGTATCGTCCTTTTTACCTTTGAAACGCAATAAAGGCATACCAAAACCAATAGAAAAGCGTAAGACTTTCACTCCCAGTTTTCTAGCTACCCAAAAATGACCAAACTCATGAATCGCTACTAACAGGGCAATAGTAAAAATAAAAGCTGGCAATATAATAAAAATTTTATCCATTAACTAACAAAGTTTCCTATAAAAATTGACTACTTACTTAGTGCCTGCACAGTTCTTTAGCCACTTGTCTGGCCTGTGCATCTGCAGCGAGAATAACAGACATTGAAACTGCTGTCTCATAATCAAGTTGTTCCAGTGTTTGTTCAACAACATCTGCAATCCGGGTAAAAGTAATTTTACCGTTTAAAAAAGAATCTACGGCAATTTCATTCGCTGCATTTAAAATTGCCGGAGCAGTACCACCGGCACGCAGTGCATCATAGGCGAGTCTGAGGCAGATAAACCGTTCAAAGTCGGGCTGTTCAAAGTTAAGTTGTGCTATCTTAAATATATCTAATTGCGCAACCCCTGAAACCATTCTTTCCGGCCAGGCCATTGCATGCGCAATAGGCGTGCGCATATCAGGGTTACCTAATTGAGCCAGTACTGAACCATCATTGTAGGATACCATAGAATGTATAACACTTTGCGGATGAATAACGACCTGGATATCATCAGCTGAGGCATTGAAAAGCCAACTCGCTTCAATCACTTCCAGGCCTTTATTCATCATTGTGGCAGAATCCACTGATATTTTTCTACCCATTTCCCAGTTCGGATGAGCACATGCCTGATCGGGTGTCACATGATGTAGTTCAGCAAGACTTTTATTCAAAAAAGGGCCACCCGAAGCAGTCAGAAGAATCTTTTCTACACCAGAACGTTGTAAGCTATCCTGATTGCCGGCATTAGCACCCATACGATTCAACTTATCCGGCATGGACTGAAAAATTGCATTATGTTCACTGTCAATGGGTAACAGGGTCGCACCATTTTCCCTGACTGCCTGCATAAATAAGTCGCCTGACATCACCAGAGACTCTTTATTGGCCAATAAAATCCTTTTTCCGCTCTGTGCTGCAGCCATTGAAGAACTCAGTCCCGCAGCACCAACAATAGCGGCCATAACATATTCGACCTGCTGATCGGCAGCAATATCGTCAAGTGCTTTGCTGCCTGAAAAAACCTTAATATGACTGGTTTGTGAGTCTTTCTTCAGACGTTTTTGCAGCTCGGCGGCAGCAGCCTCATCGACCATAGCAGCCATTTCGGGCATGAATTGCAGACACTGTTCATAGAGGCGATCAACATTTTTATTCGCCGTTAAAGCAAAAGCATGAAACTGATCTGACTGTCTGGCAATCACATCTAAGGTACTGGTTCCAATAGAACCTGTAGAACCCAATATTGCTACATTTATCATGGTGAGATTCTCGTTAACTCAAAGCCCTGTAAAAGAATGATAAAGGCCAATTCAGATCAAGGTAAAGGATATAAAGAAAGTGCAATATAAAAAACTGGAACAGCTGCAGTAATGCTGTCAATGCGATCTAAAATACCACCATGACCTGGTAATAAGTGACTACTGTCTTTAATATTTGCCTGTCGTTTAAACATACTTTCTAACAAATCACCAATGACAGAAAAAAATACTGTCACAATTGTTAAGCCTGTGATACGAAGATAATTTTGAAAATCGCCGCCATTCCAGAGTGTAAATAAGAGTGACAGAGAGAGAGCCAGGGCTAAACCGCCAATAACGCCCTCTATTGATTTTCCCGGGCTGATTTTAGGTGCGAGTTTATGTTTTCCAAAGCGTTTACCGGCAAAATAGGCACCCGTGTCAGCAGCAAAGATCAGCATCAGTACAGACAAAAGTAAATAAGGTCCGGTGATTTTGATCAATGAAAATTCAATTGTGCTAATTGCATGAATGGAAATAACGGCATACCAGGTAATAACCAATAAGAAAATTCCCATGGCAGCAATGACGACAGGCCTCCCGCTCCAGAAATTAGAACTCCCGGGATAGCCAAAAACCAGAATTAAAGCAAGCAGCCAGAAAGCGGCAGCCAGGCCATTCATGACATCAGCTGAGAGGATAAAATTAACTAGCCAGAGCGAGAACAGGATGGTTGCAACAATAACAACGTAAGCAATTTTTGACAGTAGCGATGGAAATTTAGCAAAACCTGCCCATTCATAAGCACCAAACAGCATGATAATGCCGACAAACGCAGCAAAAATATCATTTGACAGGAATAAAATGCCGCAAACGGCAAGAGGAAAGAGAATTAAAGCGGTAATGACTCTTGATTTTAACATTCAGTTGCTATTCTTTTTTTAATTGATCGCCGGTGCGACCAAAACGTCGTTGTCTTGAATAAAAAGAGTCTATGGCCTCCAGAAATATTTTTTTATTAAAATCCGGCCATAAGATATCTGTAAAATAAAACTCACAATAGGCCAATTGCCACAAGATAAAATTACTGACTCTTTTTTCACCACCTGTACGAATAAACAAATCAGGTTCCGGCAAACCTCTCAGAGACAGATGTTGTTCAATGACATTTTCATCAATATCATCCGAAGCCAGTTCACCGGATTTTACTTTAAGTGCAATTTGCTGGCTGGCCTGTATTATATCCCAACGCCCCCCATAATTGGCGGCAATATTAAAAACCAGACCATCATTATTTGCTGTCAATGAAACAGCTTCACCAATGAGAGTTTTGATTTTTTCAGAAAACGCAGAAAGTTCCCCGATAACACGAAGCTGGACATTATGTTCATGCAGTTTTTTTACCTCACGTGTTAAAGCCGTGGCAAACAACTCCATCAGCAATCCGACTTCCTTTTCAGGTCTGCGCCAGTTTTCACTACTGAAAGCAAAAACAGTTAAAACTTCAATTTCTTCTTCAACACAGCCTGCAACAACCTTTCGAAGTGCACTCAAGCCGGCTTTATGACCAGCAAATCGCGGCATAAAACGTTTTTTTGCCCACCGACCATTACCATCCATAATGATGCAGACATGTTTTAGTGCATTGCCTTTGGCACGAGTGGGATTATCCGCTGACATGTTAGATTTCCATCAAATCTTTTTCTTTAACAGCTAAAAT
>Ga0164313_10004209_pt1 | contig 12869 bp, 9 predicted proteins | sample GuaBasSedimGuay4_FD_113735 | JGI IMG/M metagenome (GOLD analysis project Ga0164313, IMG submission 113735) | Subseafloor sediment microbial communities from Guaymas Basin, Gulf of California, Mexico - Guay4, Core 4569-4, 0-3 cm | ecosystem: Environmental > Aquatic > Marine > Hydrothermal vents >... | reverse complement strand
GCCGGGGCCTTTTCGTGTGGAACCACCGCGCGATCTATCTGATCGTGATCTTGCTCGGCATGTCCGGCGTGGCGACCGTGGTCGGCAATGGGCTGATCCCCGCCCTCACGGGCGACGTTCCGCTGCCCGAGAGCATCCCCCACGCCCCCCACAAGTTCCTCGCCTTCGCGTTGATCGCGATGATCCTCGCCCACCTCGGCGGAGTCTTCTCCTATCAACTCCGCGAGGGCGACGTGCTCAGCCGCATGTCGGGTCGCAAGCCGCGCGATGCGGCGTCGAATGCGGAAGGAGACGAGGGATAGGTTCACGACCGGCGCCAAAGGCGATACAAGTCACCTGACCTTCGGGGGGTGACCTGTGTTCGGAGTCGGTGCGCCGCATAGTGTAACCAGAAGCGGGGGCCCCCCCTGACCCGGCGCGTCACCATCGCCGTCGGCCTGCTCCTCGGCGTACTCGTCTCGATGCCCGGGGACGGCGCCCGCGCCGACGACCCGCCGCCGCCTCGGGTCTACGTGGGCGTGTACCTGCACGACATCAGCCAGTTCGATCAGAAGGACGGTGTCTTCGACGTCGACCTCGATCTGTGGGCGAAGTGGCAGGGCGACCTCGATCACGAACTGGTCCACCTCGCCAACGCGGCTTCCGTCGAGCAGACCTTCCTCGGCCTCGATGAAGACCACGGGTGGCACTCGGCTCGATGGCGGGTCCGGGGGACCCTGCGGGGCGAGTTTCCGCTTCATCAGTTCCCCTTCGACGAGCAGACCATCGCGGTCGTCCTCGAGTTGCCCGAGGAAGTGGGGCTCTTGGTCCCGGACCTCGCAAGCTCCGGCATGGCGGAGCGCTTCAGCCTCACCGACTGGCACTACACACCGGAATTCGACCCAGAGGTGAGCGTGCAGGTTTTCGCGTCGGACCTCGGCGACCTCGCCCGGGAGGGCCGGCCGACGACGGTGCATCGCGTGGCGTACCAGGTGAGGCTGACGCGCCCCATCGTGCCGGTGATCCTCAAACTCTTTCTACCGCTGGGCATCATCATGCTCGTCGCCCTCGCTTCCCTCTTCGTCGCCCCGGACCAAATCGAGGCGCGGTCGGCGATGGGGGTGACGGCGCTCCTGAGTTGCTTCGCCTTCCAGTTCACGGTCGCCGACTCACTGCCGGCCGTGGCGTACCTGACCCTCGCCGACACCCTCTTCATCCTCGCCTACATCGTGAGTACAGTGGTCGTGTCGACGACGATCGCGAGCTACAGCGCCGCCCACCGGGGCAAGCACCGCGCGGCGATCTGGATCGATCGGGTGGCACGGGTCTTGGTCCCGCTCTTCGCGGCCATCACCGTGTGGCAGGCCGTCCCGGACGAAGAAGCCGACTCCCCGGCACCGCCGGAGCCGCTCCCGGAGCTGTCGCGCAGCGAAAGCACGCGCGACACCCTACGCATCGGCACCAACATGCTCACCACGGCCACCAGCGCGCCGGCCGCGAGCTGGGGGCTCGTGCACGAAGACCCAGAACTCGGCCCCCAGGTGGTCTTCGTCGAGCGTGGCCCGGGGGTTGATAACGACGCTATTCGATTCCTCGCGGGGGGCGAGATCGAGGTCACCTGGCGCATCCGCGAAGGCATGCACTGGTCCGACGGCACGGCGCTCACCGCCGACGACGTGCTCTTTGCCCTCGAGCTGAGCCCCGAAGATCACATCATCGAAGCGACGAGCCCCGACCCGCGGACGGTCGTCCTTCGCTGGGACGACCGCCTCGGCGTGGCCCTCGAAGCACCGTGGGTCCTTCCCCGCCACGCCCTCGCCGACATCGCCAGAAATCTCAATGACGAAGGAAACCCCGGCGGCTACGACGCCGTCCGCGACTACCGTCGCAACAACCCCACGCCGACCCTCGGCCCCTACCGTGTGGTCTCGTTCGAAAAGGACGTGCGCCTGGTGGCCGAAACGAATCCCCATTTCGCCGGGGCGCCTCCGAACATCGCGCGGTACGAAATCATCCACTACGGCGATCGGGCGGCGGTGCGCCGGGCATTCGAAACGGGGGAAGTCGACTTCACCTATCCCAACGCGCTCACGGTGGGCGACGCCGTCGCGATGCAGGAGACGGTTCCGGAGAGCATCAGCATCGAGCCGTCCGCTATCTTGGTGATGCTCCAACCGGATCTGTCCCACCCGCTGCTCTCGCAGGTGGAGGTTCGCCGGGCGCTGCTCATGGCGATCGACCGGGCGCGCATAGCGCAGGTCAGCTATCCCGGAGATACGGGACGAGTGGCCCACACGGCGGTCCCCGGCGCGGTCCCCGAGGGGACGGTCTCGACGCCCTACGACCCCGAGGCGGCGCGCGCGCGCCTCCGGGAACTCGGTGCCGCTGGTGCCAGCCTCCGCTTCAAGTATGTGCAATCGACCTCCTCCGACCCGAGCATCGAGGTGATCATCGAAAACCTCGCCGCGGTCGACATCGAAGTCGAACTCGAGCCCGTCCCATCGACGCTGAGACTCTGGCGCACGGCTGACCATGGCGGCCTCCTGATGCACGTGCTCCGGGCGAACCGAGAGTCATCCCCGCCCCGGTACTGGAACGTGCCGATGGTTGATGGAAACTACGACCCCAGTCACCGGAGCGACGCCTATACGGATGAGATTCACGCCCTCGTCGAGCGCGAGCGCCGCGCCCTCTACCCGGAGCGCCGGGATCAGCTGAGGGAGACCCTCTTCGCCAAGATCACGGAGCGCTTGCCGATGCTTCCCATCATGTTCGCCCCGGAGAGGGTCGCCCACGACCCATCGCTTCGAGGCTGGCAGTCCGGGCCCGATGTCGCTTTTGGGAGCACCCTCGAGCAGTGGTGGTTTGCCGAAGAGCCGGCCGAGGCCGACGCGCCCTAACCCGAAGAACGCGCCGTGGCTCAGCCGTCCAACCAGAGCGTCACGAGGCTCTCCTCGGCGGGCACCCCGAGGCGCAGGGGGAAACCATAGTGACCCGTGCCCCGGTGCACGTAGAGGCGGTCTCGGCCGCGGGCCCAGAGCCCGTGGTCGGGCATGGAACTGAGGCCGGAGACGAAGGTCCAGGGAAGGCCCAGACTGACGAGGCCGATCTGACCGCCATGGGTGTGGCCGGCGAAGACGATGTCCCCGTGCCCTTCGGGAAGGTGGCGGAAGGCACCGGGGTCGTGCAGCAAGATGACCCGTAGATGTCCGTCGCGGCGCGGATACTTCTCCGCGAGGGCTTCGAGGTGCCCGGCCCGGTCGCGGTACACGAAATCGGCGCCGAGGATCTGCACGGGCCCGGCCTTCGTATCGAGGGTCGCTTCCTCGTCGACGAGGAGTGTGATGCCGTGGGCAGAGCAAGCGCCGCGGACGATGTCCGGCGCCTCGTGGTCATGGTTGCCGAAACAAGCGAACACCCGCCCCTTTGCTTTGGCGAGGGGCTCGAGGGCACGCTCGAGATCCTCGGGGTCCTGCTGCGACTCCATCGTCAGGAAGTCACCGGTCAGCAAGATCAGGTCGGGTTCGCGACTCACGGCGCGCTCGCAGATCGATCGTAGGCGCGATACGGACATGAAGGGCCCGAGGTGGGGGTCGGTGATCTGCACGATGCGCAAGGTTCGCCCCTCCCCCGAAGCACCGCGGGGATGACGGGAGACGCCTCGGGCCGCGACGACCTCTCCATCGAGGCGCACGTCGATTTCTTCGGAGGAGAGGGTTACGGACTGAAGCAAACCCACCGCGGCCAGGGCGAAGGGCAGCCACGGGGCCCAGGGGTCGAAACCAACTGCCACCGCGACGGACCACGGTACGGCGAGGATCATCGCGGCGGCGAAGAACATGCCCGGCATGGTGACCACGAGGCGCCACGGCAGCGGGCGCATGCGCGCCCAGATGAGGGAGCCAAAGTGGAGGAACACCGCCCCATGGAGCCAGAGGTAAGCCGGCCAACACCATTCGAAGTAGGGGTAGAGCGCGACCGCCGACGCGCTGTGGACTCCGAGCATCACCGCCGCAAAGAGCCCAAAAAAGCGTCCCCGGAGGACCCCGGCGGCGACGACGACGACGAACCACGCAAGAATAGTGACCGCGGTAAATCCCAGCACGAAGAGCGAATGTGGGGTCCGCGAGCGAGAGAGCAACCGCGTTTCTGGCCAGGTCCCGGCTCACGTTGCTAAATTGGGACCGTGGCGAGTTCGTCCTCAGAAGTGGGTTTGTCGGTCGTGCGTACCGCGATCGAAGGGCATGTCGGTCGGGACCGGGCGCCCACGATCATCTTCGAGGCTCTCTCCGAGCTCCCCGAAGGCGAAGATATCCCCCGGGGCCCCGGGGCCCTCGCCGCCTTCATCACCGGCCCCCTAGCGGCGACCCTCGAGCGGCACCTCGGGCCCGAGAGTGCAGCCGCGGCGGTTGCATCGGTCCAGTCCGGGCTCGCCATGGCGATGATGGGCTTGGCCCCGGCCCCGGTGCCCATCGACATCGAAGTATCCATCTCCGACTCCGACTGGCCCGACGTCGACGTCGACGAAGCATCCGAGAACGACGAGGACCGCGAGAACGACGAGAACGTCAGGACCAAGAGCAAGCGACCAACCCTCTCCATCAGCCGGGAGATGTACGAGGACCAAGACACCGTGCCCATCGTGGTCGTGGCGCGCACGTCGCGCCTCGCCCAGCGCATCCGCACCGCCTTCGGGGGCCATAGGATCGAGATCGCCCTCAGCTCCGAGCGCGATGACTTCGCCGAACAACTCGACTCCCTCACTCCGGAGATCGTGATCGTCGACGGGCTGGACGCCCCCGACCTGAGGCCACAGGAGCTCGCCGACCTCGTCGTGAGCGCGCCGGTCGCAACCCTCACTCTTATCTGGGCCAGCGACCAACCATGGGGCAGCGCCGCGGTCGGATCGCTCGAGCGCGTCGGCGCGACTTTCGCGAAAGTACCGCGCTCGGCGAGCGTGGATACGATGCTCGACTACATTCGCGCGCGCCTCGCTTGAACCACCCGCCATCGGCTTGACAAGGCTCGGAGATCAGCCAAGGAAAGTACCGTGGATGCGCTTCGAACGGTCCGCGCATGGCTTGGTCGTCCACAGATGGGATGGGTACCCGTAAGGGGCCCGGTGGGGTGATGAGCAATACGGGGGAACAGGAAGAAGAGCGCCGCTGGGGACGACTGATCCGTCTCTCCACGCGGCGTAAGCCGGCCAACGATTCGGGAGACCGAACGCGGACGGCTACCATGTGGGAGAAGCCCGAGGCGGCGGTCCGCGGGATCCTGTCGCGCCTCGATACGCGCTCCGAGCGCTTCCTCGCATCACGCCAGGCCGTGAACCTCCCGCGTCCGGTCGCAGCCTTCGCAGCGAGGGCCGTGTTTGCCTTCGAGGCCTGCGCCGCAGTAGGCCGCAACGCGAGCTGGGGTTCCTTCGACGTCAGCTCCTTCGCGCGGTGGTTGGGCAAACGCGAAAATCTGCACCCGGCGATCGTCCCCGACCTCTTCCGCGCTCTCCGGGGCGTATTCAGCTGGCTGGTCGTCGAGAAGGAAATCGATCCGCTGACGGCGGCGCAGATCGTCGAAGACCTCGAGGCCACCGAAGATGAGTTCGTTCATGACGTCATCGACCGGCATCTGGCCGACGGAGTGTTCGCCGAGCCGAAGGTCGTCGCGCCCTCTTGAGGTGCGCAGATTTCTAGCCCCCCCAATCCGGCCGGGATCCCGAGGAGTGCGATGAGCGACGGCACCCGCCCCCTCGACGGCGTCCGCGTACTGGAGGTTGGTCAACTGCTCGCCGGCCCCTTCGCCGGGACCTACCTCGGGTACTTCGGCGCCGATGTCGTGAAGGTCGAGCCTCCGAGCGGCGACCCAATCCGAAGCTGGCGGCTCCTCGACGACGACGGCACCTCCCTGTGGTGGCGCAGCCTCGCCCGCAACAAGCGCTCGATCGCTCTCGACCTCCGGACCGCCGACGGGCGCGACGAGTTCCACCGCCTCGTCGGGGCCGCCGATGTTCTGATCGAGAACTTCCGCCCCGGCCGCATGGAGGAGTGGGGTCTCGGCCCCGACGTGCTGCGCGCGGAGGACCCGCGGTTGGTCTACGCCCGCATCTCCGGCTTCGGCCAGACCGGCCCCTACCGTGAGCGCCCCGGCTACGCGGCGGTGTGCGAAGCCATGGGCGGGCTCAGGCACCTCATCGGCCATCCGGACGCCGCGCCGGTCCGCGCAAACCTCAGCCTCGGCGACACCCTCGGCGGGCTGCACGCCGCCCTCGGCATTCTCCTCGCTCTCCGGCACCGGGACCAAACGGGTCAGGGACAGGTCGTCGACGTCGCCCTGACCGAGGCGGTTTTCAACGTACTCGAGTCGGTCGTCCCGGAGCACGACCGCTTCGGCGTCTCCCGCCCACCATCGGGGACGACGGTCACCGGCATCGTGCCTTCGAACGCCTACCCGTGCACGGGCGGCCGATGGGTGGTGATCGGCGCCAACGGCGACTCCATCTTCCGGAGGCTCATGGCGACCATCGGTCGGGACGACCTCGCCGACGACCCGGGCCTCAAAGGCAACCCCGGACGCGTCGCGCGGGCCTCGGAGCTCGACGGCGCGATCTCCGACTGGACAGGCGCCCGTAGCGCCGAAGAGGTCTCTCGCATACTCGAGGCCGTCGCCGTGCCCGTGGGTCGCATCTACGACGCCGCGGAGTTGCGGGCCGATCCCCACTTCGAAGCACGCGGGCTCTTCGAAGAAGTAGAGGTCCGGGGCAAGCCCCTCACCGTCGGCGCCCTCGCCCCGCGCCTCGAGCTCACCCCGGGCCGCACCGTGAGCGCCGGGCCAGACCTCGACGCAGACCGAATCTCCATCCTCGGCGACTGGCTCCCTTCTCGCGGGCCCACTTCGGCCACATAGTCACCGCGTGCGCCTCCGCGTAATCACCGACCTCAGTGAGATCGACGCCGGTGCGTGGGACGCGCTCGCGGGCGATGACGACCCCTTCGTCGACCACGCCTTCCTCCGGACCCTCGAAGAGAGCGGCTCGGTGGGCGCGGAAACGGGATGGATGCCTCGCCATCTCACCGTCTGGGATGATGCAGGGGAGCTCGTCGGAGCACTGCCCTTCTACGAAAAGTCCCACAGCTACGGCGAGTACATCTTCGACTGGGCCTGGGCCGACGCCGCCATGCGCATCGGCCTGCCCTACTATCCCAAGCTCGTGTCGATGACCCCACTGACCCCGGCCACCGGGCGTCGCTTGCTGGTTCACCCCGGCCCGAATCGGGATGCGATCGTTGCCGCGCTCGTATCCGGCGCCCTCGAGATGGCCCGGGCCATCGACGCGTCGTCCATCCACTTCAACTTCCTCGAAAAGGAAGAGCGCGACGCCTTGATCGTGCACCCCGAGCTGATGCCTCGCCTGACGCAGCAGTTCCACTGGCACAACGACGGCTACGGAAGCTTCGACGATTTCCTCGCGGCGCTCCGGTCACCAAACCGAAAGCAGATCCGCAAAGAGCGGCGCCGGGTGAAAGAAGCCAACCTCGAGGTGAGAGTGAAGCGGGGGCCCGACCTCGACGAGCGCGATTGGCGCGCCCTCGCCCACTTCTACCGCGACACCTGTCGCCGGAAGGGTTCTTTTCCTTACCTCACGACACGCTTCTTCGAGCTCCTGCCGGAGCGCCTGGGGCACCGGGTCGTCGCCGTCCTGGCCTACGAGGGAAACCGCCCCGTCGCAGGCACCCTCAACTTCGAAAAGGGAGCCCACCTCTATGGCCGCTACTGGGGCTCCGAGTCTGACTACGACATGCTGCACTTCGAGCTCTGCTACTACCGGCTCATCGAGCGCGCCATCGACCAAGGCCTCACTCGCTTCGAGGCCGGAGCCCAGGGCGCACACAAGCTCAAGCGCGGGCTGATGCCTTCGCCGATCCACAGCGTGCATTGGGTTCGCCATCCGGTGCTGGCGGGGGCGGTGGCCGAGTTTCTCCCCCGGGAGGCTCACGGCACGACCATCGAGATCGAAGAGTTGGGCGAACGGGGCCCCTTCAAGCGCACCGTAAAGAAATCTGCGCGCGACTGAAATAGCGCGGCCAGGGCCCCGTAGGGAGGGGGGCACCCAGCGCGACAGAAGGAATGCACCTCGTCGTGCGGGGCCAAACCGAGGGCGTATGCCCACGCAATGGAGACCTCCGTCATGAACCAGCTACTCATCGCCCCCCTTGCCGCCGCCGTCTTGGCAGCGTTCCTCGTGCCCAGCGCCCCGGCGGCGGCGTGGGACCAGGACCGGGTCACCTTCGGAGCCGACGCCTTCGTCGCCGAGGGTGAGGTCGTAGACGACTTGGTCACCATGGGCGGCAACGCGCGCATCGAAGGCGCCGTCCGAGGCGATGTGGTCACGATGGGGGGCGATGTCGAAGTCGCCGAGGGAGCGGTCCGGGGCGACGTGCTCACCATGGGCGGAGACCTCGTGGTGAGCGGCGAAGGAACCGTGGGCGGCGAGGCGCTGACGATGGGTGGTGACGTCGAAATCGCCGAAGGGGCGCAGATCATCGGCGGCGCGAGCGCCCTCGGCGGAGGAGTTTACGGAGGAGGTGGTGATGGTGGCGGCGAGGCGCGCGCTTTCGGCGCGTCACGGTGGCCCGCATTCGGTCCGGCGGCGTCCTTCGGCCACGGCTTGGGTGAGTTCCTCGGCGATGCCTTCTCGAGCCTCTTGAACCACCTGCTTCTCTTCGTCTTCGGCTTGTTCTTGATGGGTCTCACGCCGGAGCGCTTCGAGGCGCTCCAGGTGACGATCATTCGCAAGCCCGCCCCCTCCTTCGGCTACGGCCTCCTCGGACTCCTGGCCGCGGTCGTAACTCTCGTCATCGCCGCGATCACCATCGTCGGCATCCCGGCCGCCCTCCTCGGAGCCATCGCCCTGCCGGTGGTGGTCTATGTAGGCCTCGCCGCCTTCGCGGCGGTATTCGGTGCGGCGCTGCCTTCGGAACGTCTCAGGGCGAGGCCTGTGCTTCAGCTCGGCGCCGGGGTCCTCGCGCTCTGGGTCGTATCCCTGCTCCCGGTTGCCGGCGGGATTGCGACCGTCGTCGCCGCAGCGGTGGGCACCGGGGCCTTGATTCAAACGCGTTTCCAGAAGACGGCGATGCTCCCCGCGGACGCCACTCCCCACGGGCCCTACCGAACCCGGGCCGCCTGAGCGACATCTCACGAAGTCGCTCAACGGGCGATTCCTTCGTAGCCGGGCTCGCCGAGGGCGCTATCATGCAAGCGTGAGCCGGGCTCCGAAGGACGACGCGGACGAATCGGTGACGACCCGATTCGTGAAGACGACACCGCCTCCGCCGCCGCGAACGCGGCAGGATACGGTGGTCGACGACCGGCCCGGCGCCGCCGGCGCCGCACCCCACGCTAGTGGCCAGAGCGTGGGGGACGACACCACCGTCGACGCGGTCCCGACGGCCCCGGGTGGTTCGTCCTCCGAGCCCGGCGCCAAGATCGACACCCTCGAAGACCTCGACGAAGCCCTCGAAGAGCTGAGACAGCGCGCCCGCGCGCGGATAGGCGAAGTGCTCGCGGGCCGCTACGAGCTCCGCAACGTGCTCGGGACCGGGGGCGCGGGGGCCGTCTTCGCCGCGTACGACCGAGAGCTCGGCGAGCGGGTCGCGGTCAAGCTCCTGCATGCCGCCCTCGCCAAGAACGCCGAGCACATCGCCCGCTTCGAACGCGAGGCCCGAGCCGCGTCGGAGATCGGACACCCGAGCGTCGTCGAGGTCCGCACCGTCGTGCGGCACCACGGCGAGCTCTTCATGGTCCTCGAGCTCCTCGACGGCGAGGCGCTCTTCTACCCCATCGCAGAGCGGCGCCTCTCCCTCGGAGACGTATACGAAGTGGGGCGCCAGCTCCTCGGCGCCCTCGACGCCGCTCACGCCCACGGCATCATCCACCGCGACGTCAAACCGGAAAACGTATTCTTGTGCCGGGAGCCGAGCGGCGCGCTCACGGTGAAGCTGCTGGACTTCGGCATCGCGAAGATGCTGCGGCGCGACGTCGCCTCGACCTTCAGTACCCTCGAAGGCATGGTCGTCGGCACCCCCCAATACATGAGCCCCCAGATGTGCAGCGGAGAGCCGGCCAACCCGGGCGCCGACATCTGGGCCGCCGGGGCCGTGCTCTTTCATGCGCTCACCGGGCAACCGCCCTACGACGACGACCACATCGGTCGACTCTTGATCAAGATCGTGAGTGAGCCGGCCCCTCTGATTCGCGAGCTGCGCCCCGACCTCCCGGAGACCCTGAGTGCAGCGATCGACCGGGCTCTCCACCGCGATCCCAAAGAGCGTTGGACCACGGCGCGGGAGTTCGCGGACGCCCTCGCGGCGAGCGCGAGAACGGGCCGCCGCAGCGGTTCCTGACCGGTCGCTTCGGTACGGCCGGTGTTTCTTGCTAGGATCCCCCGGGAACACATGAACGGCACCATCGAGCGACGCGACCCCGGGATGGTCCTCCTGATCTCCTTCGTGACCTGTGGTCTTTATCTGATCTACTGGTACTGGAAGATGTACGAGGAGCTCGAGTCCCTCGCCGGCGTATCCCCGACGGGCAACTCCTTCGTCCTCGACTTCATGCTCGTCATCGTGACGTGCTCTCTCTGGGGCATCTGGGTCGACTACAAGATCTCGATGCAGCTGAACGAGCTCCAGAGCGAACGGGGCATCCTGGCTCCCGACAGCACGACCATCGCCGTTGGCCTCGACGCCCTCGCCTACATTTCCGGCTTCGTATGCAACTACATCACGAGCGCCATCCACCAAGACCAGCTCAACAAGGTGGTCAAGGCCGCGCCGACCTCGAACACGTCGCCGGGGCCGTTCTGATGCGGGCACGCGAAGCCGCTCTGCGCTCGGCACTCTTGGTGCTCTTGATCGGGACCGGGGCCTGTAGCATCGACCAGGGGGCGCTGTTGCCAACGGACGCCGGCGACGGGGCCCTGCCGGATTCGGGGGTCGACACGGGCACGGTCCCCGACAGCGGGACCCCTCCCCCGGACTCCGGCATCCCACCGGTCGAACCCTGCGTAGACTTCGGCGAACCCCACGTCGTGAAGATAGTCTCCGGCGATGCGCTCTTCGAAGGCGCCACCCACGACGGCACCGAGCAGGAAGCGCCCGGGAACATCGCCCTCCGCAGCAACCTGTACCGCTACGGTGCGTGGGCGGTGGCCGGCCACGAGGAAGCCCACCTGGGCAACCCGCCGTCCCTGAGCGACCTCGATGGCCAGGTCGCGACGGCCACCGCCTACCGAGACGACTTTGATGTCTCCTACGACGACTCGACTCCGCCCCACGACCTCCTCATCGCCGGCGATGGGGTCTACACCATCGAGATTCACGGAGAGCTTCGCCTCACCGCGGGCACGAACACCCTCCACGCGACCGTCGAAGACCGTGTGATCCTCGAGGTCGACGTGGACGGTACGCCCAACACCCTGTCGCGCGGGACGAGCGGTTCGGGGGATGTCTCGATCGATGCTCCCCGAGACGGTTGGTATCGGGTCCGCGGCGCCTGGCAGAGCGATGGTGGTAACGGGGCGTTGACCCTCGAGATCACCACCCCCGCCGGAGCGCGGCGGGGGCTCTGGACCGAAGAGATGCGCGTCGACGCGAGCGCCTTCAGGAGCCGTGAGGTTCACGGATGGGAGAACACAAGCCTCGACGGCGCGCCGAGCGGGTCTCGGATCGAGCGAAGCGAGACCGACTGGAGCTCGACCGGAGGGGATCAGTACCCGGGCGTGGGCCTCGGTAACCACGACAACTGGGCGGTCCGATGGGTCGGACGCCACCTGATCCCGGATCCGATCGACGCCTTCCATTTTGTCGCAAACCAGGGGGCCCACCTCTTCGTCGACGGCGTCTTCCTCGGCTCCGGAGCGGACCGCACCCTCGATTCGGCGGCCCCCGACGGCACGGTCGACGTGATCGCGGAGCTCTGGGACGGCTCCAGTTCTTCGGCGATGCTCCTCGAGTTCAACGGCGCGCCGTTCCCCGTCGATCACCTTCGGCCCTCTTCCCGCTTCGGCGGGGTGCCCCACGGTCGAGGCGACGAGTTCGCCCATTCCGTGAGCGGCGGGGGCAGCCGGACGGAGAGCATCGACCTCGGCGCGATCCCGTCCGGCAGCACGTCGGCGGTCGAGGTGTCCGTGATCATCGAGGCGGCAGACCCGGGGCCGATCAACGTTACCGTCACCGAACCCGGCGGCCTGACCGAGACGCGCCGCTTGGTCGATTCCGCCTGGTCACGGCAAGCGGGCCAGTGGCACCTCCGGTGGGTCCCCGATTGGGCGGACACGCTGACGGATGCTGACGGGACCTGGCAGGTCACCGTCGAAAACACGGGAACGGACACGGTCCTCTGGCACCACATCGGCGTCCTCGCCCACCTCGGCGGCACCCCCGAGCCCTTCCCGCGGAGCGGGGTTTTCCGGACGGCGTTCATCGATCTCGGGGACGAGACGCTCATCCGCGGCGTGCGCGGCGGCGGCATCGTCACCGGGCGCAGTGGGGTTCAGTTCGCGATGCGCGCGGGAAATACCCCGGTCGATGTAGCCTTCGCTCCGACCGATGCGGCAGGAGACCTGGCCTCCGCAATTCGTGGACGCTACGTGCAAATCGAAGTCAGCCTGTCAGGCCCGGGATGGGATACGCCGCGTATCCGCGACCTACGGATCCTCGGAGACGCGTGTCGCCGCTGCGCAGAGACCGACCCCCTCACCTGCCCCGAAGAGCGCACGACCGAAGGCCTCGTCGCCCTGTGGATGTTCGACGAAGGCGAAGGCGGCATGGTCCGCGACGTTTCGGGGTTTCAGACCCACGACCTGATCACACCCACCGAAGCGGGCTGGAGCT
>Ga0164313_10004208_pt1 | contig 12871 bp, 10 predicted proteins | sample GuaBasSedimGuay4_FD_113735 | JGI IMG/M metagenome (GOLD analysis project Ga0164313, IMG submission 113735) | Subseafloor sediment microbial communities from Guaymas Basin, Gulf of California, Mexico - Guay4, Core 4569-4, 0-3 cm | ecosystem: Environmental > Aquatic > Marine > Hydrothermal vents... | reverse complement strand
TGCAGGCCGCGGTGGGTGAGCACCTGGGTTGCGCCGCCGGCGACGTCATGCTGGCCGACGGCTGGGCCTTTGACCGCGCCGACGGCGAGTCTCGCATCGACAGCACCGCCGCCTTCCAGCTGGCCGAGGCCAAGTTCGAGACGCTGGCGGCCACCGGCAGCTACAACACGCCCGAGCGCGGCGGCGACTACCGCGGCGGCACCATCGGCGCCTCGCCCGCCTACTCGTTCACCGCCCACGTGGCCGAGGTCGAGGTCGACCAGGAGACCGGCGAGATCAAGGTGCACAAGGTCTGGGCGGCTCACGACTGCGGCCGCGCCATCAGCCCCGTGCAGGTGGAGGGGCAGATCGAGGGCAGCACGTACATGGGCGTGGCCGAGGTCACGCTCGAGTCCCACGAGGTGTACGAGGACAACGCGCTGCCCGAGGCGGGCCTGCACCGACGGCCGTCGCTGCTCGAGTACACCATCCCCACCAGCCTCGACACGCCGGAGCTGGAGGCGTTGATCGTCGAGTCCATCGACCCTGAGGGGCCCTACGGCGCCAAGGAAGCGGGCGAGGGCCCGCTGCACGGCAGCCTGCCCGCGGTGGCCAACGCCATCTTCGACGCCTGCGGCATCTGGCTCACCGAGCTGCCTTTCACGCCGGCCAAGGTGCTGGCGGCCCTGCGCGAGAAGCGCGAGCGCGAGGAGGCGGGGGACGCGAGCGACACGGGCAACGGCGCGCGTGACGGCGCGCGTGACGGCGCGCGTGACGGCGACGGGCGCGCCAGCGGAGGCAGCGGAGGCAGCGACGGCAGCGGCGGCGCTCCCGACGGCGGGGGGCCTGCCTGATGCTGCGCCTGCCCCCGTTCACCTACGCAGCGCCGCAGAGCGTCGATGCGGCGCTCGCCCTGCTGGCCGACACCGGGAGCCGCCCGCGCCTGCTGGCCGGCGGCACGGACTTGCTGCCCAACCTCAAGCACGGCATCGAGGAGGCGGGCACGGTGGTGTCGCTGAGCCAGGTGCCCGGTCTGGATGCCATCCGCGAGACCTCGGACGGCGGGCTCGAGCTGGGCGCGCTGGTCACCCTGGAGACCCTGGCCGCCCACCCCGGCGTGGCCTCGCGCTACCCGGCCCTGGCCCACGCCGCAGGTCTGGTGGCCGGCCCGCACCACCGGCGCATGGGCACCCTGGGCGGCAACGTCTGCCTGAACACCCGCTGCGTCTACATCAACCAGACCCACTTCTGGCGCCAGTCCCTGGGCTACTGCCTCAAGAAGGACGGCAGCGCCTGCCATGTGGTCAAGGGCGGTAAGCGCTGCGTGGCCGCCGCCAGCAACGACACCGCGCCGCCGCTCTCGCTGCTGGGTGCCGAGCTGCTCATCGCCAGCGCGGCCCGCGGCGAACGCCGCGTGCCGCTGGCCGACTTCTACGTCCAGGACGGCGTGCACAACAAGGCGCTCGAGCCCGACGAACTGCTCACCCATGTGCTCGTGCCGCCGCCGGCCGCGGGCCTGCACAGCAGCTATGCCAAGCTGCGCCCGCGCGACTCGATCGACTTTCCGCGCCTGTCAGTGGCCGTGGCGTTCCGCCTGGAGGGCGGCGTGCTGCGCGACCTCGGCGTGGTGCTGAGCGCCCTGGCCAGCACGCCCGTGCGCCTGCGCAAGCTGAGCGAGGCCGCCGACGGACAAGCTCCCCACGAGTCGCTCTGGGAAGTCCTGGGCGCCCTGGCGTTCAAGCAGTGCCACCCGCTCACCAGCATCGACGGCGACGCGGCCTGGCGCCGGGAGATGGTGCCCGTCTACGTCAAGCGGGCCCTGCGAGCTGCGCTGGCCGAGGGCGCCAGCCGAGCGAGCTGAGGCATCGCCCGGGCGCTTGTCTGCGAGCGCCCGGCCGCCCGTCGCCGGGGCGGGCGTCGCGGCCCTCAGCCGCGGGCCAGCAGCTCCTGGATCCCGGCCTTCGTCCGAGGCCAGTCGCTGGCGATGACGCTGTAGAAGGCCGAGTGCCGCTGGCCGCCGTCGGGCAGCAGCATGTGGTTGCGCAGCACGCCCTCGAACTGGCAGCCGATGCGTTCCATGGCGGCGCGCGAGCGCTGATTGCGGCTGTCGGTCTTGAACTGCACGCGCAGGGCTCCCAGCTCTTCAAAGGCGTGGTCCAGCATGAGCAGCTTGGCCTCGGTGTTGAGGGCCGTGCGCTGCCATGGCGTGCCGATCCAGGTCCAACCGATCTCCAGGGACCGATGCTCCGGGCGCAGGTCGAAGAAGCGCGTGCTGCCAACCGGCCTTGGGCGCGCGCCGGTCTCGGACAGCGCGCAGGTGGCGAAGACCAGCGCTCGCCCGGCGTCCATCTCGGCCAGGGCCTCGTCGATCCAGGCTGCTCCCAGCTGCGGGTCGGCGAAGTACGGCCGCGGCATCCAGCGCCAGATCGTGGCGTCGGACCCCGCCTGGAGCAGGGGCTCCAGGTGGCTGGCCGTGAGCGGCTCGAGTCGCACGTGGCGTCCCGACAGCACGACGGGGCGAGGCGTGCACGGCGGTCGCGGAGTCATGCGGGGGCTCGATGTCGGTCCGGGCGTCTTGATCCCGGGCGCGTTTGGGCCGCGGACGGCCTGCGGAGAGACCCCGAACGCGGGCCGGTCCAGGATCTTGGCGGCATGATAGCGGTCCGTGGCAGCGGGCGAATCAGGCTCAGGCCCAGACCGCATGCCTGTCGACCGGACTCATGTGGCCCGCGCGCGGTCGCCTTGCCCGCTCCCGATTACCCCGCTAGACTCCCGGCCCAGCGTCTCGCGCTGTGACCATCGGGCTGGGTGAGCTCCCGCTGGCCTCCTCCCACGAGCCTTCCGCCGCCATGTTCCAGCCCGTCCTCGACTTCCTCGAGCGCTTCGGCAACGTCGTGGGCCGGCTCCTGCTGACGTTGGTCTACATCGTGGCGGTGGCGCCGGTGGCGATCTTCTACCGCGTGTTCGCCGACTGCCTGCTGACCAAGAAGGCGCCGGCCAGCACCTACGTCCCTTGGCAGTCGATCAACGAGACCCTCGAAGACGCTCGACGCCAGGACTGAGTCTCCTCGCTCATCCACGGACCCACCTGATGTACATCCTCGGCCTCTCCTTCTACTACCACGACGGTTCCGCCGCCCTGATCAAGGACGGCGTGGTCGTGGCCGCCGGTGAAGAGGAACGCTTCACGCGCCGCAAGCACGACCCGGGTTTCCCGGAGCGGGCCATCGCGTTCTGCCTCGACTTCGAGGGCATCTCCATCGACGACGTGGACTTCGTCGTGTTCTACGAGAAGCCGTTCATCAAGTTCGAGCGGCTGCTGCTGACGGCGTTCCAGACGTTTCCGCGCAGCCTGCGCGTGTTCCGCGAGTCCATGCTGACCTGGATGCAGAAGAAGCTCTGGGTGCGCAGCATGATGCTCGACAAGCTCAAGATCCCGAAGAGCAAGCTGCTCTTCGCCGATCACCACATGAGCCACGCGGCGGCCAGTTTCTACACCTCGCCTTTTGACGAGGCGGCCATCCTGACGCTGGACGGCGCGGGCGAGTGGACCACCGCCAGCATGGGCGTGGGGCGCGGCACGCGCATCGAGATCACCAAGGAGATGCGCTTCCCGCACTCCGTCGGGCTGCTCTACTCGGCCTTCACCGCGTACTGCGGCTTCGAGGTCAACGAGGGCGAGTACAAGCTCATGGGCATGGCGCCCTACGGTGAGCCCAAGTACGTCGACAAGATCATGCAGATGATCAAGCTGGGCGACGACGGCTCGCTGTGGATGGACATGAAGTACTTCGCCTACCACTGGAGCGCCACCGACTCGATCACGCCGGCCTTCGAGCAGCACATGGGCCGGCCGCGGCGCGACCCTGCGCTCGAGGACAAGAGCCTCGATCCGTACTACTGCGACGTGGCGATGTCGATCCAGAAGGTGACCGAGACCATCGTCAAGGCCATGGTCGAGCACCTGGTCAAGCAGACCGGCTGCACCAACGTGTGCCTGGCCGGTGGCGTGGCGCTCAACTCGGTGGCCAACGGCAAGCTCACCAAGGAGACCAGCGCCGAGCAGATCTACATCCACTCGGCGGCCGGCGACGACGGCGCCTGCGTGGGCGCGGCGCTGTGGGCCTATCACCATCTGCTCGACAAGCCCCGCGTGGGTCCGCTCGAGCACGCCTACCTGGGCAGCGAGTACTCCGAAGCGCAGGTCGAGCAGTTCCTCACCAGCAACGACATCGCCTTCACCAAGATCGAGGACGACGAGGCCTTCTACGACCGCGTGTCCGACGACCTGATCGCGGGCAAGGTGGGCGGCTGGTTCCGCGGCCGCTTCGAGTGGGGGCCGCGGGCGCTGGGCGCGCGCTCCATCATCGCCGACGCGTCCAACGCCGAGATGAAGGAGATCGTCAACGCCAAGATCAAGTTCCGCGAGGCCTTCCGGCCCTTCGCGCCCAGCGTGCTCGAAGAGGACGCGCGCGAGTGGTTCGAGCTGGAGCCGGGCGACCAGTGCTGGCCGGCGCGCTTCATGCTCTACGTGGTGCCGGTCAAGCCGGACAAGCGCGACAAGCTGCCCGCCATCACGCACGTCGATGGCAGCGGGCGCCTGCAGACCGTGGTCAAGGACACCAACCCCGCGTACCACCGGGTGATCGAGCGCTTCAAGGAGAAGACCGGCATCCCGGTCATCCTCAACACCTCCTTCAACCTGAAGGGCGAGCCCATCGTGGAGACGCCCGCGCAGGCCTTCAACACGTTCAGCCGCAGCGAGATGGACGTGCTCTACCTGGGCAACTACGTGGTCACGAGCGACGCCAAGAAGATCATCGACTCGACGCCGTTCATGCTGCGCCACGAAGGTGATCGCGTGGCGGAGATGGTGAGCTGATGGACGCGTTCCTGGCTCAAGCGACGCCCGCGGCCCTGCTGGGTACCAAGGAGATCGTGTTCCTGGTGCTGTTCGGCGTGGTCGGCCCGGCGTACTACGGCACGTATCGCAGGAGCGAGAACCTGCCGGCGTCCCTGCTCAAGGTGGCCGGCCTGCTGGGCTTTGTGTACGCGGTCATCACGGGCTTTGACTGGCTGGCGGCGGAGGTGCCCGCCGATCAGGCCATGGTGCTGTTCAGTGACGCGCCCACGGCGCCCGGGCCGCGCATGCCCGAGTTTGCCAGCTCGTTCACGTGGTTCGTGTGGGCGCTGCTGGCGCTGGTGATCTGGTACGCGCGTGGCAAGTTCACCACGGTGGGGCAGCTGATCCTGTCCGCCTGGGACCGCGGGCACTGGTACCTGATGCCGGTGATCTTCGTGCTCATGACCGTGGGCCTGCTGTTGGTGGCGGCCGCAGCCAGCCCTGTGCTCTCGCCCTTCATCTACACGTTGTTCTGAGCCGCGCTGCCTGCGCGGGTGCCCGGCCAGCCCGACGCGCTCGGCTGCGAACGGAGCGGGCGTGCGTGCGGGCGTGCGAGCAGGCGTGCGAGCAGGCGTGCGGGCAGGCGTGCGGGCGATCAGGCGGGCGATCAGGCGGGCGTGAGCGGCCGGCGAGCCTGGGCGCGGCGCTCAGCGAGTGCCGGGCTCCCAGGACGGCTCGCGCTCCCAGGGCTCTGTCGTGGTGGGCTGGCACAGCTCGCTCAGGGCGGCGCGGTGCTCGACCGGGAACAGCCAGGGCAGCAGCTCGCTGACCCGGCGGCCGGTGTCCGCCGCGATGGCCCGGTCGTAGCTGCGACCCAGGCGCGGGATGTTGCCCACGAAGGGCAGCGCCAGCGTGAGCGTCAGCAGCGCACACACGAGGCCGGCCACCACGGCCAGGCTGCGGTCGCTCGGCTTGGGGGCGGCCTGGCGCGGCTGCCCGCGCCGGTTGCCCAGCAGGCGCCCTAGCAGGGGCAGCCCCAGGGACAGGGCCGCCAGGCTGCCGTAGGCCAGCAGGCGTCCCTGAGGGCCATCCGCGCCGTGGGTGTTGGGCAGCCAACCCACCAGCACGGGCGCGAGCACGCTGGCCAACCAGAGCGACGCCAGCACCCACAGCAGCCAGGAGAACAGCGGAGCCAGCCCGCGCGTGAGACCCAGCAGGACACCCGCCAGCATCCACGCCAGGGCCAGCAGGTCGATCAGCGCGGCGGTGTCGAGCAAGGGTCGGGGAATCCCAGGAGGCAGTTGCAGTTCCTGCGCCTCGCAGCGCGTGAGATCAGCGCTACAATCCTGCGTTCGTTTTCGCCGCATTCAAGGACTGAGCCCCATGCGTACCCCCGACCAGCTGCAGCCCGAGATTCCCCATTTCGAGCTGCTGGCCGACGTTGTGGACCAATGTCTCGACTTTACACTGAACCTCTCGCAGAGCGGGCACCCGGGCGGCAGCCGGAGCAAGGTCCACGCCTTGTTGACCCTGCTGCTCTCCGGCGCCATGCGCTGGGACGTGAGCCAGCCGGTCAAGCGCTTCGGTGACCGCTTCGTGCTGGTGGCCGGGCACACCAATCCCGTGGTCTACGCCGCCCTGGCGGTGTTCAACGAGGCCTTGGCCGAGCGCCGACGCCGCAGCGGCGATGAGCGTTTCGGCTCGCCCTTGGGGCCGGATTTCACCCTGACGGCCGAGGACCTGCTGACCCTGCGCCAGCACGGCGGCCTGCCGGGCCACGCCGAGATGGAGGGCAAGACGCTCTTCTTCAAGTGCAACACGGGGCCGTCGGGTCACGGCGCGCCCATGGCCGCCGGCCAGGCCTTGGCGCTGCGTCACGCCGGCGCCTCCGACGTGCGCGTGTTCGCGCTGGAGGGCGAGGGCGGCCACACTGCCGGCGCTTGGCACGAGACCAAGAACAGCGCCTGGGGCCTGGGGCTCGGCAACCTGGTGACGCTGCTCGACTGGAACGACTGCGGCATCGACGACCACCGCATCAGCAGCGTGGTGCACGGCGGCCCGCAGCAGTGGTTCGAGAGCCATGGCTGGCGCGTGGCCGGCACCGAGCAGGGCAGCGACTTCGCCTCGTTGTTCGAGGCCTTCCACAGCGTGCTGGCCTCGCGCGAGCAGAGCGTGCCGGCCTGCGTGTGGTTCAAGACCCGCAAGGGCCGCGGCTACGGCAAGTACGACAACAAGAGCCACGGCGCCCCGCACAAGTACCACGACGACGGCTTTTGGGCCGCGCGCGACGACTTTTGCCAACGACGCGGCGTGGAGTTCGTGGGCCGCGGCGAGCAGGCCCCCGGCAGCCGGGAGCAGCGCGTGGAGCAGACTCGCGAGAACCTCTCCAAGGCCCTGGACGTGCTGCGCCAGGACGAGGGCACGCTGAACTGGCTCACCGACCGGCTCACGGAGCTGGGTGAGTCGGTGCCCGCGAGCCTGCCTTCGTTCCGCTGGGACCTCAGCAAGGACCCGCTCGACGACCCGGCGCTCACAGACCCCGCGAGCCTGCCGGACGAGCTCTTCCTGGCGCCCGGCACCCAGGCCGCCAACCGCGCCGGTTTCGCCAACTTCGGCGCCTACGCCAACGCCCTGGGCAAGAGCCGCTACGGCCGCCCGCTGTTCCTGGTGTGCGCCGCCGATCTGGCCGACAGCACCAATATCTCGGGCTTCGGCAAGGACTGGCAGGGCAGCGAGGGTTACGGCTGGTATGAGCGCGAGCAGCACCCCGATGGCGTGATCCTGCCCCAGGAGATCACGGAGTTCACCAACGCGGGCATCATCTGCGGCGCCGCCAGCGTCAACTTCTCCGAGCGGCCGTTCGAGGGCTGGCGCGGCTACATGACGAGCTGCTCGACCTACGCCTCGTTCAGCTACCTCAAGTACGGCCCCATGCGCCTGTTCAGCCAGATGTGCCAGGACAGCCAGGCCGGCCTGGGTCGCGTGATCTGGGTGGCGGGTCACAGCGGCCCCGAGACCGCCGAGGACAGCCGCACGCACTTCGGCATCTTCGCGCCGGGCATCACCTCGATGTTCCCCCGCGACCAGGTGGTGAACCTGCACCCCTGGGAGGCCAACGAGGTGCCGGTGGTGCTGTCAGCGGCCCTGGGCAGCGGCATTCCCATCATCGTGCTGCACCTCACGCGCCCGCCCATCACCCTGCCCGACCGGCAGGCCCTGGGCATGGACAGCCACATGGACGCCGCGCGCGGCGCCTACGTCATCCGGCCCTTTGACGAGCAGCGCCCCAAGGACGGCGTGGTCATCGTGCGGGGCACCTCCACCACGGCCTCCATGATGGAGCTGCTGCCCTGGCTGGCCTCCGGCGAGGGGCCCAACGTGAAGCTGGTGGCCGCCATCTCGCACGCCCTGTTCCGGCGTCAGCCCAGCTCGTGGCAGCAGCGCGTGCTGCCGGCCCACGAGTGGGCCCAGTCCATGGTGGCCACCAACACGGCGCGCCGGCTCATGGGCAACTGGATCCCGCACGCCGTGGCCGAGGACTACGTGCTCTCCCCCGACTGGGACGATCGCTGGCGCACCGGCGGCAGCCTGAGCCAGATCACCGCCGAGGCCCACCTCGACCCCGAGAGCCTGAAGCAGGGCATCCAGCGCTTTGTGGACGACCGCGCCGAGCGTCAGCGCCGTATGACCGAGCTGCTGGGCCAAGCGGAAGGGCTGAGCTGTCCGGCTGAGTTGCCGGGCTGAGCTGCCGCTATGGCCACGCGCGAGCCCGGAGCCCGAGCGTGGCGCGAGCGTGTCAAATCAGGCAGCTCGTCTGCCATTTTGGCTGAAAATCGGCATTTCTGGCCCATCCATGTTGCCAGACGGGCCGTCTTCGGGTATCCCAGCGGCCGGTTACTGCCCTGCAAGAGCCTTTCGGGAGGCTATCTGCGAGTTGGGGCGGCATCCGACGAGGGCGGCTCGCGGCGAGGCCCGAGCCCTGATCTCACACCATGACTCAGAACTCCGAAGATAGATCTAGATGTCCCCAACACGACAGGCAACGGCTGCTTCCCGCCCTCAAGCGAGGGTTCGGCGACGCGGCCAGGATGGGGTAGCAAACATGGCGACCGGAGCGACCAAGAGCGCGGCCAAGTTGCGGGTGACCGATCAGGTGCCCCAGGCGGTGGCGCTGGCCTTCTTGCGGGGTGATCCGCGCGAGAACGTTTATCTGATCTCATGCGTCCACCGCTCGGGCATGAGCGATGGCCTCAACCCGGCCCACGGCCGCTTCCTGGGTGCCTTTGACGCCGACCAGTCCCTGCGCGGCCTGCTCTTCGCCGGCAACTCGGGCAGCCTCATGATCGTGGTGGACGAGCCCTGGGTGGCCGCCGAGTTCGTGGACCCGCTGCTCGACACGGGCTGGCCGTTCTCGATCCTGGTCACCAGCTTCGACGCCGGGCGCGCCTTCCTGACGCGCTTCAAGAAGATCTCGGGCCGCAAGCCGACCCTCGATCGCAAGCAGATCTTCTACGTGCTGGACAGCTCCAAGCTGGTCTCCTCCAAGGTCATCAAGGAGATCGACATGGAGCAGGCCAGCCTCGACTCGATCGACGAGCTGACCGAGCTCGCCTGTGCCATGGTGGCGGAGGACTTCAAGCTCGATTCAGCCCACATCGACCGCCGGCACTACCGCATGCGCATGACCGAGCGCGTCATGGAGGGCCGGGCCTTCCTGTGCCGTAACGGCGACAAGGAGCCCATCTTCAAGTGCGACCTGAACGTGGTCGGCGTGGATGGAGCGCTGCTTGAGGGCGTCTTCACGCCGCGTCCGCACCGGGGTGAGGGCGTCGCCACCCGCGCCATGTGGACCCTCTGCCGCGACCTGCTGGTGCGCAAGAAGATCCCCTTCGTGTCACTGCACGTGGACGAGCGCAACAAGGCCGCGCGCAAGGCGTACGAGACCGTGGGCTTCCAGGAGGTGGCGGCCTACCGCCTCACGCTCATCCCGCGGCAGCTCTGAGCGGGAAGCGCGAGGCCCATCAGCCCCGCGCGGACAGCCAGCGTTCGGTGTCGAGCGCCGCCATGCAGCCGGTGCCAGCCGCCGTGATGGCCTGCCGGTAGATCGAATCGGCCACGTCGCCGCCGGCAAACACGCCCTCAACGGACGCGGCCGTGCCGCCGGGCGCCACCACCAGATAGCCCTTCTCGTCGGTCTGGAGCTGATCGCCGAAGACCTGGGTGTTGGGCACGTGCCCGATGGCCACGAAGCAGCCGTCCACGGCCAGCTCCGTGAGCTCGCCGTTCTCGGTGTGCTTCAGCGTGAGCCCCCGCAGCCGGCGCTTGTCGTCGTGACTCAGCATCTCCTCCACGACGTAGGGCGTGAGCAGCTCGATCTTGGGGTTGTTCTCGGCGCGGTGCAGCATGATCTTGCTGGCGCGGAACCCGGGGCGCCGATGGATGACCGTCACCTTGCTGGCGAACCTGGTCAGGAAGTCGGCCTCCTCCAGGGCGCTGTCGCCGCCGCCGATGACGGCCACGTGCTGCTCGCGGAAGAAGGCGCCGTCGCAGGTGGCGCAGGCCGAGACACCCCAGCCCATGAGGCGCTCCTCGCCCGGCACGCCCAGCAGGCGCGCGCTGGCGCCGGTGGCCACGATGACCGCGTCGGCCAAGATGTCCTGCTCGCCGTCATTGAGCTTGAAGGGCCGGCTGGAGAGGTCCACCGACTGGATGAAGCCCGGCCGGATGTCGGCGCCGAAGCGCGCGGCCTGCTGCTTCATCTTGTCCATGAGCTCGGGCCCCATGACGCCCTCAGGGAAGCCTGGGTAGTTCTCGACGTCGGTCGTGATGGTGAGCTGGCCGCCCGGCTGCAGGCCCTCGTACAGGATGGGCTGCATGTCGGCGCGCGCCAGATACAGCGCCGCCGTGAAGCCTGCTGGCCCCGAACCGATGATCACGACCTGGTGGGCCATTGTCTCTTGCTCCGCCGATAAGGAATGGCCGCGGATGGTAGCACCCGCGGCGGGCCTTGGCTGGCCGGACGTCGCCGCTAGAATGCCGCCATGGTGTGTCCTGAAGCGACTCTCGCTGCTGGCCTTCGTATGGAGGCATTGGCCGAGGGAGCCGCATGCTGTGTCGGACTTGCGGGTGGAAGTCCCGCCGCGGTAATCGCCGGAGCGCCGCGTAGCAGGCTCCAGTCGCCGGGCGAGATCCCGTCGGCCGAGCGGAGCGTCGAAAGCCCTTGCGTGTCCGTCCGGATGCGTAGAGGGGAGCAAAGCTGTGGGCCCAGGATGAAGCGAACCTTGCAGCCCCGAGACATGAGCCCCCGAAAGGGAGGGATGGCCGAGCCGGTCATGTCGCGGCGAAGGCAACAGACTGCACCCGGTAGATCCGGAGGGGTGCAGGACGTCCCCGGGGTATGGAGGAGGGCACGCAGCGACAGCTCGACACGGAACAGGAGAGGCCCTCCCCGGCGGTCGTCGTCGGACGCAGGCGTGCCCTATAAGCCGAGTGCGAAAGGGGTGCGTGCCGGGAGGGAGTCCGAGGGGTCCATAGTACTGCTGATGCCTGGTGAAAGCCGGGCGGAGGGAAGGGGCCCTGCTTTGGTCACGCTTGCGCGTGGAGGTAAGGGTGAGGGTATGCCGTGAAGGCCAACCCCCCCAAGAACAAAGTCCGAGAACTCCAGCGCAAGCTTTACACGGCTGCCAAGTGCAACCGGAGTCGGCGTTTCCATGCTCTTTACGACCGGGTCTTTCGGGGTGACGTCCTGAGGGAGGCATGGAAGCGAGTGCGAGCGAACCGCGGTGCCGCGGGGATCGACGGCGAGACGATCGCAGCGATCGAAGCGAGCGGCGTGGATCGTTTCCTGGAACAGATCCAGGAGAGCTTGAGAGCGGGACGGTACAGGCCGAGTCCGGTGCGGCGTGTGTACCTTTCCAAGCCCGACGGCCGGCGACGGCCGCTGGGGATCCCGACGGTGCGGGATCGCGTGGTGCAGCAGGCGGTGAAGCTCGTCATCGAGCCGATCTTCGAGGCGGACTTCCGGGAGTGTTCTTTCGGTTTCCGTCCCCGGCGCAGCGCCACGCAGGCGAAGGAGGTGATCCGGCTGACCGGAGGTCGCGGCCATGATTGGGTCGTAGACGCGGACATCCGGAGCTTCTTCGACTCGCTGGACCAGGGGCTCCTGCTGGAGCGTCTGTCGCAGCGGATCTCGGACCGGAGGGTGCTGAAGCTGCTTCGGAAGTGGCTCGCAGCCGGTGTGATGGAGGAGGGCGCGGTGCGCAAGGCCACGACGGGGACTCCCCAGGGTGGTGTGATCTCGCCGCTGCTCGCCAACATCTACCTGAGTGTGCTCGACGAAACCTGGGAACGGGAGTGGGGGCATCTCGGCCAGCTCGTGCGCTATGCGGACGATCTCGTCGTGCTCTGCCGCCGCCGGTCGCAGGCGCTGGAGGCACATCGGCGGCTCCGGGAGATCCTGGGATCGCTGAAGCTGGAGCTGCATCCGGAGAAGACAAAGCTGGTGGAGGTGGGGATCGGCAAGCAGGGCTTCGATTTCCTGGGCTGCCATTTTCGGCTGGTCCGCAGCCATTTCACAGGCAAGCGGTACTTGTTTCGATGGCCGTCACAGCGAGCGATGAAGTCGCTGCGAACCCGCATCCGTCACCTGACGGGCCGTCGGCGCTGGGCGGGGATGAGGGATGTGCGGGAAGTGATCGCCGTCCTGAACCCCGTGCTGCGCGGGTGGTGCGGCTACTTTCGCACGGGAAACGCGACGGACCGCTTCCGCAGCGTCGACCGCTATGTCACCGAGCGCCTGGTGCGGCTCGTGGGCAGCTGGCGCGGCTGGCAGCGGCGTCCCTTCCGTGTGCGAGAATGGTCCCACAAACGCCTCGTCGATGACTTTGGCCTCTTCAAGCTGCTCGGCACGATCCGCTACCCCGGAGGTACGCATGCAACGTGAGAAGACCATCGGTCAGCCGTGTGCGGGAAATCCGCACGCACGGTTGGAAAGGGGACCTCAGGAAACGGAGCTTGCAGGCCACCGCGCCTGAGGTCTACCAATGACCC
>Ga0164313_10004207_pt1 | contig 12871 bp, 10 predicted proteins | sample GuaBasSedimGuay4_FD_113735 | JGI IMG/M metagenome (GOLD analysis project Ga0164313, IMG submission 113735) | Subseafloor sediment microbial communities from Guaymas Basin, Gulf of California, Mexico - Guay4, Core 4569-4, 0-3 cm | ecosystem: Environmental > Aquatic > Marine > Hydrothermal vents... | reverse complement strand
GGTCTTGAATATAATTTAACTATAACAGATTTAAGTCCCACTACTCCAGCGGCCACAACTGCATCTGAACTCATACGAAAACTAAATATAATCAGTATGCCTGGCGGATCAAGAACTTATAGTCTGTAGTAACATTTTATGTTATAATTAAACAAAAGAGAAAAAGGGTTAATAATGTATTGTGGAAATCGGAAAGCATTTACAATGCTTGAACTTGTATTTGTTATTGTGGTCATTGGTATTTTGTCGGCTATAGCCATACCTAAATTTGCTGCTACACGAGGTGATGCCATTATGACTAAAGCGAAAGCAACAGTAGGATCTGTACGAAGTGCTGTAGCCACAGAAAGGCAAAAACGTATTTTACGTGGAAATTTTGCCATTATCACTAAGTTAAGCAGTAGCGCAACTTTAGGAAATGCAGTCTTTGATGCTTTTGATGGAAATGCAAGTAGACCTGTACTGGAATATGCGCCATTATCTTGTGCAACTGCCACATCAACATCTTGTTGGAGGGAAACCACTACTGCTTCAGGTACAACTGCCGCTCCAACTAAATATACTTTTAATTTACCGACTTCAGGTGGTGTAGTATTTTTGTTGCAAAATAACAGATTTGAATGTGAAACACCTACGAATCAGTATTGTAAAGAGTTAACTCAATAATTTGCTCTACTATAAAATTCTAATCCTTAAGTCAAGCGCCCCAAGCTTGACTTATGCTTCTTCTCAATCATTAACCATAGGTTCCATAGTTTCTGTACCTTTAAAAACTACATTCAAAGATGCGGTTATTGTAGAGGAAGTTAAAAAACCTGAATTTGAAACAGTAGAGATAGCTTCTGTTTCAAGTAAATTTTACACTAATGAACAAATGGAGATAGCAAAGTTCATCTCAGAGTATTATTTCTCTTCTTTTGGGGAAGCGATCTCTCTTTTTATTCCGTATCCTGTAGGGGAGGACCCCTGTGTCCTCCCTTTGGATGAGATAAAACTTCAAAGTTCTTCTTCCGCCCAAGGGAGGACACAGGGGTCCTCCCCTACGGTGGAAACTCCGAAGTTAACGCAGGCTCAACAAAAAGCTTATGAATCACTGCTAAAAAAAGACAAAGCATTATTATTTGGTGTGACGGGTTCAGGGAAAACGGAGATATTTATCTCTTTGTTTGCCAAGATTCTCGAAGAGGGAAAAACATCTATTTTCCTTATGCCAGAGATCTCACTCACTCCTCAAATGGAAAAACGTCTGAAAGTCTACTTTGGTGAAACTGTAGAGATGTGGCACTCTAAGCTGACGAAGAAGAAAAAAGAGTCTATTTTAAAAGGTATAGAAGAAGGAGAAATACGCATTGTGGCAGGAGCACGTTCCGCATTATTTGTACCTTTGTCCAACTTGGGGCTTATTGTAGTAGATGAAGAACATGATGATTCGTATAAAGCGATGACGAGACCTCGTTACCATGCACGCGATGTGGCTGTGTTGATGGGAAGCAAATTGGGCGCTAAAGTGGTGTTGGCCTCTGCAACACCATCTATGGCCTCGTATTACAAATATGATGTGGTGAAGTTGGCTCAACCCTTTGTGCAAACACAAAAAAAATATCAGTTTATCTCGGGTGACAGTATTAATCATACAATGTTGCATGCTTTACATATGCACTATAAAGCGGGGGATCAGTCCCTTTTGTTCTTGCCTACAAGAGGGAACTTTAAGTACCTTTACTGCGAGAGTTGTGGGAAAACACATCTCTGTCCCTACTGTTCGGTAGGGATGGCGCTTCACAGGAAATATAAACATTTAAAGTGTCACTACTGTAATTTTACAGAAGCCATAGTGGATACCTGCACACAGTGTGGAGATACACCTCTCAAAAGTGAACGTATGGGTACAGTAGAAGCCATAGAAATCATCTGCGAAGCGGTAGAGGGTATACAGGTGGAGCAGTTTGATAAAGACAGCATAACGACGGCAAAGAAGCTCAAAGAGGCACTGAAGCGTTTTGAAACAGGAGAGAGTAATCTTCTTTTGGGAACGCAGATGTTAAGTAAAGGGCATGACTATGCCAATATTACGCTTTCTGTGATCATGGGACTTGATTACATCTTGGGTCTTGCAGACTACAGGGCACGTGAAAGGGCGATCTCTTTACTTTTTCAAATTGCAGGACGAAGCGGACGGGCCAAAGAAGCAGAGGTTATCGTGCAAACAGGTGATCCAGAGTTTTTTCAAACTTATTTGGCTGATTATGAACTTTTTATTAAAGATGAGTTGGCATTTTTGGAGATGGCTGACTATCCGCCTTTTGCCTCACTGGCACGTATACTTGTTGCACATAAAGATGAAAGTAAAGCAGGGAAGATAACCTTGGATACCGTGACAAAACTCAAAGCGTTTAAAGATATAGAAATAGTAGGAAGCGGTAAAGCACCTGTTGAGCGCATAGCCAATAAATATAGGTTCAATATTTTACTGCGTGCAAAAAACAGAGTACCACTTCTTAAAGCTTTACACTCTGTGGATTGCAGAGAGATAGAGATAGATTTTGACCCGGTAGAATTCTCATGAATTCGAAGTGAATAGTGAATAGTTAATAGTGAATAGTAGATTTTTTTGCTAGAATGTTTTTATGAGTATCTTAGCCGATAAAAGTTACCAATTTGCTATAAGAATTGTGAAACTAAATGTATATTTAACAAAAGAAAAAATAAATGAAAAATAACTATTCACTATTCACTATTCACTATTCACTATCTTCTTCAAAGGAGATCTGGTGAAACCAAGATATCCGACGAAGAAGATATATGTGGGTGATGTGGCTGTAGGTGGGGATGCGCCTATTTCTGTGCAGTCTATGACGTACAGTGATACACATAATGTCGCAGCGACAGTAGAGCAGATAAACCGTCTTCATTTTGCCGGGGCTGATATGGTACGTGTTGCTGTGCCTGAGATGGAAGATGCCTTGGCACTCAAAGCCATTAAAGAGCAGATCTCTCTTCCGCTTATTGCAGACATCCATTTTAACTATAAGCTGGCACTTGAAGCTGCGAAGTGGGTAGACTGTATTAGATTTAACCCGGGAAATATTGGTGAGAAATCTCGGATAAAAGAGATAGTTAAAGCCTGTCAGGAGAGATCTTTGCCTATTCGTATAGGGGTTAATGCCGGTTCACTTGAAAAAGAGTTTGACCAAAAGTATGGAGCAACAGCCGAGGGTATGGTAGCTTCTGCGGAGTATAATATCAAGTTTTTGGAAGATCTCGGATTTACAGATATCAAAGTCTCACTTAAAGCTTCGGATGTTGATCGTACCGTAGATGCCTATAGAATGTTGCGTCCTAAAAATGAGTACCCTTTTCATTTGGGAGTAACGGAAGCAGGGACTATCTTTCATGCGACCATTAAATCTTCCATTGGTCTTGGAACCTTGTTACTTGATGGTATCGGTGATACCATGCGTGTTTCTATTACGGGTGAACTGGAAGAAGAGATCAAAGTAGGCAAAGCGATACTGAAGGATTCTGGACGTATCAAGGAAGGTTTAAATATTATTTCCTGTCCTACCTGTGGGCGTATAGAAGCAGATCTTGTTACTGCTGTAGCAGAGGTGGAAAAGCGTACAGCACACATCAAAACACCAATGGATGTCTCAGTAATGGGCTGTGTGGTGAATGCCATAGGGGAAGCAAAACATGCGGATGTTGCTATCGCCTATGGAAAAGGTGCAGGACTGGTCATGCTTAAAGGTGAAGTGGTAGCAAGGCTTCCTGAAGAAGAATTGGTTGACAGATTTGTTGCCGAAGTTGAGAAGTTTGCAGAGGATAACAAATAATGGAAAACATGTATAACCTGAACATAGAAAGAGCCGTACTCTCATCAGTTATTTTTGACCCAGAAACGTATGAAGAAATAGCAGCAAAGTTAAAGCCGCATGACTTTTACCTTCCTTTTCATCAGCATGTATTTGCTGCTATGGAAGAACTCAGTGTGGAAGAGAAACCTTTGGATGATGAGTTTTTACGTTCAAAATTAAATACTATGGGTAAGTTTGATGAGGTAGCGATGTTGGACATAGTTTCCTCAAACCCTATCACAAACACCTCGGCTTACATGAAAGAGATAAAAGCAAAGTCAACTAAAAGAGCTTTGGCTACACTGGCAACTGAGATCAAAAAAGTGACGCTTGAAGATGATTTACCTGCTGAAGACGTAATGAACCTTGTGGAGAAGAAACTCTATGAAATTACGCAGAATTCTACCTCAGATGACTTTAGGGAATCCCATGAAATTACTTTAGCGATGATGGCAGAGATAGAGCGTCTTAAAACGCTTGGAAATTCTAAGCTCATTGGTACAGATACAGGCTTTAAAAACCTGAATGATAAAACATCAGGATTTGGTAAAGGGGACCTGGTGATCATTGCTGCTCGGCCAGCGATGGGGAAATGTTTGGGAAAAGGTACAAAAGTTTTGATGTATGATGGTACATTAAAAAAAGTAGAAGACATTCAGGTGGGTGATAGGCTTATGGGTGATGATTCCACTCCACGTAATGTACTCTCTTTAGCTCAAGGACGAGAAGAGATGTATTGGGTGCGACAAAATAAAGGTTTGGATTATCGTGTGAACAAGTCTCATATTTTATCGTTGAAGCGTTCTAGAAATGAGGGAAAACATAAACACGGAGATATCCTCAATATAGAAGTTTCTGAGTATATAGAAAAAAGTAATAGGTTTAAGTCTAATTACAAAGGCTATAAGGTTGCAGTTGATTTTGAAGAAAAACATTTGGATATAGAACCTTATTTTTTAGGCTTATGGCTAGGGGATGGCAGAAGTTCTGATGTGCGTATCGCTACAGAAGATGATGAAGTGGTTTCTTATCTGCAAGAGTATGCATTTGCTTTAGATAAAAAGTTACATCGTTATGAAGTAGTGGGTAAATGTACGATGTTCGGTATTACAAACATTCAAAAAGAAGGTGCATTAAGAGATGTCAGTAACTCCCTACAAGGAAAACTTAGAATCTTAGGGCTTATTGATAACAAACATATACCACAGGCATATCTTACTGCTAGTAGAGAACAGAGGTTGGACTTGTTGGCAGGTTTGTTAGATAGTGATGGCTATTATGATGATAAATATCATGTGATGGAGATAGTGCAGAAAAGAAAAACTCTTGCAGAACAAGTAAAATTTTTAGCAGACTCTCTTGGATTTAGAACATCGTTTGTTAAGAAAAAAGCTACTATAAAATCTATAGGATATGAGAGTGATGTCTATAGGGTTCGTATAGTAGGACACTTAGATATGATACCTACATTAATCCCTCGAAAACAGGCAAGGGGTTTGATTTCTAAAAGAGAACATATGCATACGGGGATACAGGTTGAGTTTGATAAAGTAGATGATTATTATGGTTTTGTATTAGATGGAAACCATCTTTTTTTACTTGAGGATATGACGGTAACACATAACACGGCACTGGTACTCAACATGGCACTCAAGGCTATAGAACGAAATGAAGGAGTGGCTTTTTTCTCACTGGAAATGCCAGCAGAACAGTTGATGTTGAGACTGCTTTCGGCCAAAACATCCATTCCTTTACAGGCATTGAGAGTTGGAGATCTCAGAGATGAACAATGGTCTCAGCTTTCTGCAGCTACACAGGAACTTGGGTCAAAAAAACTTTTTGTAGATGACGGCGGGTATGCCACCATCCACCATGTACGTTCTAAACTCCGAAAACTTAAAGCACAACATCCTGAGATATCCGTAGCGATCATCGATTATCTACAGTTAATGTCTGGTGAAGGTAAAGAGGGAAGACAACAAGAAGTTTCAGAGATATCAAGAGGGCTTAAACAGTTAGCCAGAGAGTTACAGATACCTATAGTTGCACTCTCTCAGCTGAACCGTGGAGTAGAGAGCAGAGATAATAAACGACCCATGTTATCTGATCTTCGTGAATCCGGAGCCATAGAACAGGATGCTGATATCATTCTTTTTGTCTATCGTGATGATGTTTACCGTGAAGCACAGGAGAAAGAAAAAGAGATGAAAGCTAAAGCAGAGGGTAGAGAGTTCACAAATACGTTTACGAATAAAAAAGAAGAAGAAGCTGAAATTATTATAGGAAAACAGAGAAATGGACCTACGGGTACAGTCAATCTTGTTTTCCAAAAGAACTTTACACGTTTTGTGGATGCTTCCCCACAAGCAGCCTTTGAGATCGAGTATGAAGATGCAGATATCCCTATGCAAGAAGCAAATATCAATATAGATATTCCTACTATATAGGGTATGCAATTAGAAAAGCCAGCATTATTTCCTGAAAAGAAAACATTTGTCTGGTTTACAGTAGTTTTAGCATCTATAATATGTCTTCGACTTTTTATTGAATATCACGCGTATCAAAGCTTTGTTTCAAAGCCTTTTTATTATACCTATGCAACAGTATTGAATGCCTATGAAAAGTCAAAAGGCGGTAAACGTTATCAAGTCCTTAAACTTCACAGTGATGAGGGGTTTACTTTTTATACCACGAGTCATGTTAAAGATGATTTTCAGAACACGCGTTTACGTGTACAAATTTTCCCAAGCAAAAGCATTTCATTTCAAGCATATTTAGGTACGTTTTATGTCAAAAGCCGTATTAAAGAACAGCATTCTATTCCTCTTACATTTAAAGATAAACTACTGAAAAAAGTGGCGGCGCAACATGAAAATACTGCTTTACAATCTTTTTACAATGCCATCTTTTTTGCTACACCTTTGGATAAAGAGCTAAGAGAGAATATAGCGATGCTTGGAGTGAGTCACCTTGTGGCTTTGAGTGGGTTTCATTTGGGGATATTGTGGGGACTGGTATATAGTTTGATCTTGCTCCTCTACCGACCTTTACAGCAACGCTATTTCCCTTACCGACATGCATTGTTTGATGTTGGAATTACAGCGATGCTACTTTTGGGAGCGTATGTATGGTTTGTGGATTTTCCACCATCACTGCTACGTTCTTATGCCATGGTCTTAGTGGGATGGATGATGCTTTTATTTGGAGTAGAGTTACTCAGTTTTACATTTTTAAGTACGATAGTTTTCATACTTGTGGCACTTTTCCCTTCTTTGCTGCTTTCTCTTAGTTTTGGTCTTTCGGTTGCAGGTGTATTTTATATCTTTCTTTTATTGCAGTATACAAAAATATTTAAAGCCTGGACTATCTCTTTGCTGTTTATTCCTGTGGGGATCTTTATGTTGATGCTGCCTGTGGTACATGGGATATTCCCTGTAACAAGTGGATATCAGCTTTACTCTCCGTTACTCTCTTTGCTGTTTATTCCTTTTTATCCATTGGTTATGATCTTACATCTTTTTGGGCTAGGAAATATGCTGGACAGTGTTCTTCTTTACTTGTTTGACTTGCCTTCTTTCTCTAAAGAGATGTTACTTCCTGCTTGGATTGTTGGGGGTTATATATTGCTTTCTCTGGGAGCAATATGGCGTAAGGAACTGTTTTATCTGCTGCTTGGAGCAGCCTTCTCATATATGGTCTATCTCTTCCTCTTTGTTTAGCAGGTCACAAAACTTTAAACCATGTAAAAAGATGGCCCATGAGATGTATATCCATAAAAAGAAAAAGAGTATGGTGGAGATACTTCCATAGACAGAGGCATAGGTTTTATTGTGAAGGACATAAAAGACAAAAGCACTTTTAGAGAGGTACCATATGAGTGAAGAGATAAAAGAACTGATCATGGCTGAGGAGACAGCTATCGGTGTATTGGCAGACATTTGATAGAGTACATAAAATACCATCCACACGATCAAGTAGGGTAAGAAATAGAAAAGATGAATATTGCTTGTAATACTGTTTTTATCTAAATAACCTTGAATAAAAGTGGAAAGATAAAATGAGGCACCCATCATAGCAGGAATGATAAGAAGTAATAATAGGTAGGTCTTGACTGCTTCCCGAATGCTGCGACTGGGTGTAGAAAAAATGTCATTGACAATATAGTCATAGTTTTTAAAGAACATCACTGCGGCAAAGGTGACATAAAAAGCACCCACATAACCTAATTGATTTGAGTTTTCCATAAAGGTATTAATGTATACCATGACCTCTTTAGAGTCAGTAGGGAGAAGGTTTGCAAAGATGAGTGATTCTATCTTTTGATATACTGTATCAAAGACTGGAAGGGTCGTAAAAACCCAAAGCATAATGACAAGCAGCGGAATGATGGAGAAGAGTGTACTCCAACTCAGACTTGAAGCATAATGTCCTATCTTATCGTCAAAGAGGTCACCTAGAAAGTCACGTAAAAAGATGTAATAATTTTTTAAGATCTTTCTAAATTGAGTATTCGTTTTCATCACAGTGTCCCTCTGATATTTTTTACTTAATTTGGCAGTCCCATCTTTCCAGGGTTTAGAATGTTGTTGGGGTCAAATGATTTTTTAATATCTTTAAATAGATCAAGCTCCATATCGGTAAAGGCAATACCCATAAATGGAGCTTTAGAGGTACCAATACCATGCTCTCCAGAGAGTGTACCACCCATGTCTACTACCATTTGAAATATCTCTTCTATGGCTTGATGTCCTTTGTGCAGTTCTTCTTTGTCTTTGCCATCTACAACCATAACATTTACATGTATATTGCCATCACCCGCATGTCCAAAACACGGTACTTTAAAGCCATATTTGTCACCTATATCATAGATAGCATTAAGTGCATTTGGAAGCATAGAACGTGGTACAGAGATGTCTTCATTGAGTTTTTTGTTACCAAAAATTGTGATGGAAGGTGAGGCATTACGTCTGGCATACCAAAGTTTGTTACGATGTTCATCATCATGGGAGATGATGAACTCTTGGGCATTATTCTCTTTAAAAGAAGCCTCTAGGGTCTCTAGTTGAAAGGCTACTTCTTCAGGTACATTCCCATCTACATCACCAATGAGTAATGCGCCTGCATTTTCAGGGAGTTCAACACCAAGTTTCTCTTTGAGTGCCTGTACGACAAGCGCATCCATGAACTCCATGGCTACTGGATTTGCTCCAGCTGCTAAAGATTTAAAAACAGCATTCATCGCATCATCTACAGAAGGAAAAATACCCATATATCCTTTTGTGTACTTAGGTTTAGGTATGAGTTTGAGTGTGATCTCACTAAGAATTGCAAGGGTGCCTTCTGAGGCTATCAGTATACCTGCCGTGTTGTAGCCTGCAACATCTTTAATGGTACGTTTCCCTGCCCTTATGATATCACCATTTGCCCGTACTGCACGAAGTGCCATGACATAGTCTTTTGTGATACCATACTTTGCAGCTCTCATGCCTCCAGCATTTTCAGAGACATTTCCCCCCAGAGTTGAGTACTCTTCACTTGCCGGGTCTGGTGGATACATAAGTCCTACTTCCCCAGCTGCCCGTTGTAAATCCATGTTGATGACACCAGGTTGGACAACTGCCACCATATTTTCCATGTCTATCTCTAGTATTTTGTTCATATGTTTCTCTAAGCCAAGGATGATGCCTCCATTGGTTGGTAAAGCACCACCTGTAAAGCCAGAACCTGCACCTCTTGGGGTGATGATAATATGATGCTTGTTGCAGTACTTGAGTATGTCAGAGATATCATTTTCATCTCTTGGAAAAAGTACAGCTTCTGGTTCAAAACGTGTACGTGTAGCATCATATGAATATGCGATGAGGTGTGCTTTGTCACTATAGACATTTTCTTTCTCGATCAGTTTTTCAAAATAGTGTATATGTTTTTTATTTAACATGAATTTCTCCCTGAATACTGATGCATTAAATAGCCTGAACCATGTTATAATAATTCCCTGTGGTATCGTTGCTTCCGCCAAACCAGCCCGACTCAATGGCGTTTAAACGCATATAAAATGGATATTTACCTTCTTTGGGGAGTCCTGCCATATTTTTTTGTCCCACAATTTTTCCTGAAATAGGATCCAAAAGTACAGCACTGTCTTTACGTACGATATAGATGAGACCTATTTGAAATTTCTTTGCAAAAGAAGCAAGGTTTTCTTTGGTAGGGATATCATCTCCGACTACTGAAAGATAGGTGAAAAAGAGGTCTGGGTGTATCCATTTTTTTTGTTTTGAAGATGTGATCTTTGCATAGGTGTCAGCATCGGGCGCCAAGAGAAGAATATTATTGTAGAGGTATCCTCCAATGACTTTGTCTTTTGGCGAAACAGAAGTTTTAATGCTTGGAAGTGCTTCATGATCTATGACATCTGCATCAAGAAGAACAGCCTGTCCATTGGACGCGGTTTGTGTAATGCGACTTGTAATAGCGGTAAGGTCATTACCATAGTTGTGAATAATGGCACCACTCATACCGTTGATGGGGAATTTTGAGTTGAGCGTAATGGAAGTACCCTTAACTGATTTAACAGAAGTGTGTATTGTTTGAGGGAAAAAACCTGCAAATAGAGGTACAGTGATGAGGGCGATAAGTGCTATTTTGTACATAGCCATCCTTTATGTGTGAATATATTGAATTGATTATACAAACAATATAGTAAAAGTTGATTGATGTCTTTGCTGTGGGCAACCATATTAACTTATTTCAGTTATAATTGTGTCCAATCAATAGTGGGGATAATGGTGCCAAATGGGAAGTCTTAAAAACATAGTTGTATGGATGTTAATAGCAAGTTCTCTCTTTGGGGCAAAGGTCACTTCTGAACAGTGGAAAAAAGGTGAAACATTTTCTGACTATTTAAATGACAGAAATATTTCAACAGATTTACTGGGGGATATTTCCAAAACAGATATTAAATTCCTTTCAGAAATTCAGGGTCAACAACTTTTTTATGAATTAAAAGACCAGGATGGCAATCTTGAACAAGCACTTATTCCTATAGGCAAAGAGATGCAGATCAGATTGGCCAAAGAGCGTAACAGTGAAAAGTACCACTTTGAGATCATTCCTATTGTCTATCAGGAAGAGGAATATAGTGCTACGATAAGCATAGAAAAAAATCTTCATACAGACATTAGTGCAGCATTAAATCATTCTGGTGTTGCAGATAAAATGGGACAGTTGTTTAAGGGGACAGTGAATGCCAAAAAGTTTAGAAAAGGTGATAAGGTCTCTTTTGTCTATACACAAAAAACCAGGATGGGACAACCTTATTATCGCCCATCTATAAAGATCGCGATGTACGAGTCCAAGGGTAAACGACAGTTTATTTATGCGGATGAAGACGGTTATGGGTATAAAAGTGATAAAAAATCCCAGTCTTATACTGTAACAGGAAAGAAGAAAGTGACGTATACGAGGAGGGTTCCAGTCAGTAAAAAGGGTTCTCGCTTTGGAATGCCTTTACGTCATATACGTGTGACTTCCTCATTTTCCTATAGAAGATATCATCCTATATTAAAGCGCTATCGTCCTCATCATGGTACAGATTTTGGCGCTAAAAGAGGAACACCTCTTTTAGCTGTGAATGCCGGTAAAGTGACTTTTTCGGGTCGTATGGGTGGTTATGGAAAAGTGGTGAAGATCAAACATGCAGGCGGTTATGAATCACTTTATGCACATCAAAGTCGTACCCGTGTCAAAAGAGGGCAGCGTGTCAAAAAAGGACAGATCATTGGTTATGTGGGAAGTACAGGTCGTAGTACAGGACCTCATTTACATTTTGGAATGAAGAAAAATGGAAGATGGATAAATCCTATGAGGGTTTTGCGTAAAAAATCGATCAAAACATCTATACTGAAAAAATTTACGAAGTATGAAGATGTAAAAACAACCAAATATAAAAAAGTAGTGATTAAAAATGCAAAAGAAAATAAAGAAAAACTTTTAAATTATCTCAAGCAGGAAGGTAAAGCTTTTATTTGGGACTCCAATACACAGACAAGTATGAGGATAAAAGATGATGAATATACTCAAGCACTTTAAATTACAGCCTTTGGTTGATGCGAAGTTTATCAATACTTCTTTGGCAACCTATGAACAAAATGGTGTCAAAAAATCATGGGAGATCGTGCAAGCACATGATTCTGTAGCCATACTTATTTATCATAAAGAAAAAGATGCCTTTGTACTTGTCAAACAGTTTCGTCCAGCTGTCTATTTAAACAATGACAATGGGATGACTGTAGAACTTTGTGCAGGTATCGTAGACAAAGAGCTTTCTTTGGAACAGATAGCCAAAGAGGAGATAGAAGAAGAGTGCGGCTATGATGTTGTACTTGAGAGGTTAGAAAAGATCACTTCTTTTCATACCTCTGTAGGCTTTGCTGGAAGTAAGCAAATGCTCTACTATGCAGAGGTAGATGAGAGCATGAAAGTTAGTGAGGGTGGGGGTATTGATCATGAAATGATCGAGGTTGTAACTATTCCTGTAAAGGAAGCTAAAGCACTTATTTATGATGAAAGTATCGCAAAAACACCAGGGTTGATGTTTGCGTTTATGTGGTACCTTGATAAGCTCAGTAGAGCATAAGGATCTTGGCGGACCTTGTCAGGTCTATGGTACAATGTCTCCAGGCTCATAAGATGCATAAAATACAGAACCATCATCAAATGTATTAACTGTAAGCTTTGAAAATTTTTCTAAGTAGTCCCAAAAGTCATCTTTGAGTTCTTGTGAAACACCTTTTGTATCTCGCAGCGCTACTTCCATACATCCAAGCCATTCAAACCTAGCTTTTTTGTTAATAGAAAAGTCATCATGTAAACGTATCATGTATTCATTAAGGTTCATATCTTTGGACTCTTCTTCATAGACCTTTGGTCCACCACAAACCTGTATGAAAAATAGAGTATTTTTCTCTTTTATTTTATTAAATTCTTCTTCATCTTGAGGGAAGAAATGTGAGATT
>Ga0164313_10004206_pt1 | contig 12872 bp, 11 predicted proteins | sample GuaBasSedimGuay4_FD_113735 | JGI IMG/M metagenome (GOLD analysis project Ga0164313, IMG submission 113735) | Subseafloor sediment microbial communities from Guaymas Basin, Gulf of California, Mexico - Guay4, Core 4569-4, 0-3 cm | ecosystem: Environmental > Aquatic > Marine > Hydrothermal vents... | reverse complement strand
CGGGTTCCGCTCCAGGCGCCCCATGCTGATCATCATCGACAGCAGGAGAAACAGCTCCGCGTGTTCCTTGACCCGGGATTGGATGAACAGGACGGATCTTTCGGGGTCGAGCCCCGCACCAAGCCAGTCGAGGTACATCTGGCGACTGTTTTCCTGGATTTCCTCGGCTTTGTCCAGGGCCGTGGTCAGGACGTGCCAATCGGCCACCATGAAATGGCAGGTGTACTCTTTTTGGAGCTGATTCCAGTTCTCGAGGGCTCCGGTATAGTTTCCCCAGTGGAGCCGGCCGGTGGGCCGCATCCCGCTGAGGATGATTTTGGGGGTTGCTGGTGTTTTGCCTTTGTCCTGGTCCAAGACCGATACCTTTCTCCGCGCCGCAGGCCAGCCTGAGCAAGTTGAATCACAGTTCGGCGATTATCCACTGAAACGCCGAATCCCGTCCTAATATAGCCGTGGAAATGATCGGGGAACAGTACCACCGGCGGGACCCCATGTCAAAGACCGGACTCGGGGCGCGGGATCGCGTCATCGCCTACTTATCCCTGGCCCGGGGATGAGCCCCCAACCAGGCTTCGGTTAGCCAGGCCCGATCGATGTGAGTGTAGATCTCGGTGGTGCCGATGTCGGCGTGGCCCAGTAATTCCTGGACGATGCGAAGGTCCGCCCCACCCTCCAGGAGGTGGGTGGCGTACGTATGCCGAAGGGTATGGGGTGACAGCGCTTCGGGCAATCCGGCGGTCGCGCCGGCTTTTTTAAGAAGACTCCAAACGGAGACGCGCGACAACCGGCCTCCCCGCCGGTTGAGAAAAAGGGCCGCGTTGGAGGAATTCCCCAGCAGTTCGGAACGCCCCGCGCGAAGGTACAGGGCCACCGCTTCCAGGGCGGGTTCGCCTACCGGCACCATCCGTTGTTTCCGGCCCTTGCCCCGCAACAGAAGTGTAGCTTCGGAGTGGTCGAGGTCCAAAACGTCCAGACCGCATAGTTCACTGACCCGACAGCCGCAGCCGTAAAGAACTTCGAGAATGGCGCGATCCCGCAAGTCGGCGGGACGGGCGCCGTCCACGGTTTCGATTAGTCGAACGACCTGTTTGAGGGTCAAAACCGGAGGCAGTTTTCTGCCCCTGCGGGGGGCGATGAGCGTGCTGGTGGGATCTATGTCCGACAAGCCTTCGGCCACCAGAAACCGGAAAAACGCCCTCAGGCTGGACAGGAGCCGGGCTCGGGATGAAGGCGCCAGCTCTGCCGCGGATTCCAGGAGAAACGACCGCAGATGCCTGTCCCTGATCGACAACGGGGCGGCAATTCCCTCGGCTTCGGCCCACCGCCGCAACCTGGCCAGATCAAAGCGCAACGCTTCCAGGCTGGCAGCCGCCAAACCCTTTTCCGCGCTGCTGTGAGCCATGAAATCATCCAGGACCAGATCCCAGGCGGAAACCGTCATGCGTCGGACTCCGATCTGCTGGCGAAAAACTTCCTGATGGCGACCACGTCGTGGCGGTTGATGCCGCGTACTTCACCGAGCGCCCGGGCATCGGCCAGGCGAATCCGGGCCACGGACCCGAAATGGTGCAACAGGGAGAGTTTCTTGATCTTGCCGATACCGGGTATGAGGTCCAACTCGCTGGCAGTGGTGTTCCTGTCCCGCAGCAGCCGATGATAGGTGATGGCAAACCGGTGGGCTTCATCCCTGACCCTCTGCAACAGCTTGAGGGCTTCGCTGTTGCGAGAAAGGTTCAAGGTGCCGCCTTCGCGGTGGATGGTTTCCTCCCTCTTTGCCAAACCGATCAGCTGTGTCTCATGGAATCCGTATTGAGCCAGCACCTCCCGGGCAACCCCCAGTTGCCCGGCGCCGCCGTCGACTACCACCAGGTGGGCGGGATCCAACTCCTTTTCCACCAACCGGCCGTAATACCGGGTGAGCACCTCTTTCATACTGGCAAAATCGTCGATTCCCTTGACGGTCTTGATGCGGAATCTGCGGTAGCGCCCCTTCAGTGGGTGCCCCCCTTTGAAGTAGACGAGCGAGGCCACGGTTTCCTTGCCCTGGAAATTGGAGATGTCGAAACATTCAATGGTTTCGGGAACCGAGTGCAGATCCAGCGCCTCCTGCAGTTGGATATCACCCGGTGTGACCTTGTGGGTCCGTTTCATGTCACGCCGCAGATTGACTTCACGAAGCTTGAAAGCGGCATTGGTGTGGGCCAGTTCGACGGCCTCTTTCCGGGCGCCGCGTTGGGGAACCCTGAGGGTCACACTGGCATCCCGAAGTCCGGCCAGCCATTCCTGCCAGGAATCCTGCTGGTCCACCGGATGTGAAATGAGGATTTCCGCGGGGATGTCCCCGGCCCGCGGATAATATTCGCGCAGAAGCTGCGCCATGAAAGCGTCCAGGCCCTGGTCCAGCTTGTCCGCCAGCAAAAAATGGTGGGTGGTCAGGATGTGCCCACCGCGCACCCTGAAAATGACTCCGGAAGCGTCCTGACCTTCCCTGGCCAAACCGATCAAATCGCAATCCCCCTGGATTCCGGCCACGGGTCGGCTCCGGTTGGTGGTGCGGTCGAGTTTGGCGATGAGATCCCGCAAGCGGCCGGCGTCCTCGAACCGCAGGCCGGTGGAATGGTCCTCCATCTCCTCCCGCAACTCCTGGATGACCTCTTTTTCCGCCCCGGACATGAACCTGACCATGCGCATGACTTTGGCCCGATAACCCTCCTGGCTGTCGTAGTCCACGCACGGAGCGCTGCAGCGTCCGATCTGGTAATCCAGACAGGGTCTTTCCACCGTCTGGCCGGGCAGATCCAGGTGGCAGGTGCGGACCTGGAACGCCCCGGCGGCGAACTTGATGGTTTCCCTCATGGCCCCCACATCCGTGAAGGGACCGAAATAGCGGGCTCCGTCGCGGGAAAGGCGGCGGACAACGGAGACCCGCGGGTAGGGCTCATTAAGGGAGATTCGCAGGTAGGGATACTGCTTGTCGTCCTTCAGACGGACATTGTAAAGAGGCCGGTATTCCTTGATGAGCTGATTTTCCAGAACCAGGGCGTCGGTGGCCGTATCGGTGACGATATAGTCGAAATCCCGGATTTTACCGACAAGGATATTTGTTTTGGCGTCTTTATCGCCACTGGTGTGGAAATAGGAGCGGACTCTCTGGTTGAGACGGCCGGCCTTGCCGACGTATATGACCCTGCCCTGATTATTCTTGTGCAGATAGACACCCGGGGCGTCCGGAAGCAGCTTCAATTTCGCCTGAAGTTGTCCGCCAGCCGCGGATTTCGGCTTCTTCAAAGAAGATTTGGGCTTTGGTTCACTTGACATGCCTGTATTGTCCTGTTAAATTGCCGCGCCTGTAAGTCTTTAACGGAGGTTTGAAAGTGCCCCATAATAAAAGTTGCAAGAAGCGGCTGATCACCAACAAAAAGCGCAACGAGCGTAACCGTCAGAATCGGGCCATGATGCGCGCCCAGATCAAGACCTATCGCTCCGAGATCGAAAAGACCGGTACCGAGGACAAGGTCGTGTCCTTGACCAGCATGTACAGCCTGATCGATACGCAGGCTCGCAAGGGTCTCATGCCCAAGAAGCGCGCTGCCAGACTCAAGAGCCGTATGGCTGCCGCCGCTGCCAAGTAGAATCATGATTAGGTAGAGATTGCTGGTCCAGCAGTAATCCCCGCCCTTTGGCCGGCCTGGTTCAAACCGGGTCGGCCATTCTTTATCCCATCGTCTTGAGCACATCCACCAGGTCGAACATTCCGTTTTTTCGACCGGCCGCAAACCGCGCAGCGGGCAGAATGCCGCGCAGGAACGCCTGACGTGAATGGGCCCGATGGGTCAACACCAGGGTTTCTTCCTGGTCGCTGAACGTCCAGGTGTGTTCCCCGATAACCCCACCGAGCCTCTGCGAATGCGTCGGCACCGTGCCGCCCCCCCTGAGCTCCTCCCAGGTTCGCGCCAGGGTGCTGGCCGTGCCGCTGGGCTTGTCGAGTTTGGTGATGTGATGCGTCTCGACCTGCTCCGCGTCGAAACCCTGGGGCAGGGTCCGGGCCAGCAGTTGCAGCAGCATCTGGAGGGCGGGAATGCCCACGCTGAAGTTGGCCGCCTGCACCACGGGGAATTCCCGGGCGTAGGCCACCAGCTTTTCCTGCTGTCCGGCTGAAAATCCGGTAGTGCCCACCACGAGGGGGGCCTTGATTTGTTGTCCCTGCTCGAGGAGGCCATCCAGGGCCGCGGCCAGGGAAAAGTCGATGATCACGGTGCCTTCAGGGAGATTTTGAGTCATCTCTTCCTGTCCGGACAGGGCCAGGCCCGGATGGAAATCTCCAGGTGCCTTCCCCTTGCCGGGTTCGCTAATCAGGCCGGTGAGTTCCATGTCAGCGGCGGCCGACACCAGGTCGGTGACCAGGATTCCCATGCGGCCTTCGGCACCGTGTACCGCGACGGAAATCATGCCACGCCCTTCAGGTCGCGAGCCATCAGGTCTTTCAGGGTACCCTCATAAAACTGCACGAGAAAAGTCAGGCTCTTTTCGGAAACAGGAACCAGCGGCAGGCGTGTGTCACGCTGGCACAGATTGGCCATGGACAGCAGTTCCTTGACCGGTACAGGATTGCTTTCGACGAAACAGGCGGCGGTGATGGGGTCGAAGGCGCGGCTCATGGGCCAGGCCTGGTTGATGTCACCCTTGGCCCAGGCGTTCCATAATCTCACCATGGCTCCCGGCAGCAGGTTGCTGACCACGCTGATCGCGCCGCGTCCGCCGAGACCGAATATCTGAAAATTCAATCCGTCGTCCCCCGAAAAGATCTTCATGTCGCAGCGCCCGATGGCCTCCTCGATCTGGGGCAGGCTGCCGCTGGCTTCCTTGAGGGCCACGATGTTGGGTTCGGCGCTCAGTTGGGCCGCGGTTTCGGGCAGGATGTTGACAGCCGTTCGCCCGGGAACGTTGTAGAGCACGATGGGGATGTCGACGGCCCTGGACACGGTGCGGTAATGAGCCAGCAACCCATGCTGCTGAGGCTTGTTGTAGTAGGGGGAAATGAGCATGGCCGCGTCAGCCCCCCACTCCCTGACCTTTTTGGTCATTTCCAGGGTCAGTTCGGTAGAGTTGGATCCGGATCCGGCCACCACCGCGCATTTGCCCGCGCACATCTCCACCGCGGCGCGGATCATCCACTCTCTTTCACTGAGGCTCAGGGTTGCCGCCTCACCGGTGCAACCGGCGGGGACGATTCCAGCCACGCCCGCGTCGATCTGGCGCTGAACGAGGACACGCCAGGCCTTCTGGTCGAATTTCCCTTTGGTGAAGGGGGATACCAGAGCCGTATAGATACCGTCGGGCATCGTCCAGGTTTTGTTACTCATCGATCAAGACCTCTCCCTGAAAACTGGTCACCGCCGGGCCGCGCAGGCGCAGCACTTTGTTCTCCAGGTCAATACTTACGATCAACCGATCCTGTCCGCGTGTCAGCAAGGTAACCGGGCTTTGAGCCAGTCCCAGACGGCACAGTACCACTGCTACCGCCGAGGCGCCAGTCCCGCAAGCCAGAGTTTCGGCCTCGACTCCGCGTTCGAAGGTGCGCATAAAAAATTCATCTTTTCCTGCGGCCGGGGCCACCCAGTTGACGTTGGTGCCCCGAGGGGCAAACATTTCGTGATGACGAAGCCGCGAGCCCCACTCCTGGACAGAAACAGTTTCGATATCCTCCACGGGAATCACCAGGTGGGGAACTCCGGTATTGCAGGAATGATGAGCAGGCCAGGGCGTCTCCCCCAACTCCAGATCCAGCAGCAGGTCCTGCCATGGAGTCAGCGCGACTTCGATATCCCCGGGCCCGTGCCAGACGCCTTCGAGGAGACCTGCCATGGTATCGAAACCGGCGCGGTCCTCCATCAGCCCCAGTTGGTTGGCGAAACTCACGCTGCAGCGCGCCCCGTTGCCGCACATCTCGGCTTCGCCACCATCGGAATTGTAATAGGTCATACGGAAGGCGGATTCGGGTGAAGCCCCAGGCCCGATGATGATCATGCCATCGGCGCCCACGCCCAGGCGGCGGTCGCACAAGGAAGCGATTTGATTCCTGTCCAGGGTGGCTTCGCCCATATCCCGTTGGTCGATCATGATGAAATCATTGCCGGCGCCGTGCATCTTGGTGAAAGGGATCCGGTGGATCATTCCCCCTCCTCGGAGGTCTCGGGAGAACTGATTCCGAGACTGTCCACGACTGCCGGTTCGGGTTCGGGCGGCGTCCAGGGTGTGAGGGAATAGGGAAGCACCGGAATCTCCAGATCTGTTTTCATTCCCGGTTCGACCTGGATTCCCTCGATCATCAGCCAGGGTTCGAGGAACCAGGTTCCCACGCTTGTGGAATCATCCGGGGAAGAGGCAATCGTGTCCGTTGAAGCAGTTCTCAGGGAATCAGGGATAAAGGTTAAAAGTGAGTCCGGAATTCCGCTGAAGGTGGAGTCTCCGTCCACATCGATGAACATGATGGCCCGCACCGTACCAGGATTGACTTCACCGACAATGCTTCCGCCCGCCGGGTCGAGGGGGAAAATGGGATTGCCCGTTCCGTCTTCAGGAGCGGGTACCCAGCCCGTGTCTTCTTCGGAAATGGACAGTGTCCAGGCCATCGCATTCTCCCCGTAGGGAGGCGGATCGAAAGGACCGACCAGAAGCCGGCCGGGTTCGTTCCAGGCGTAAAGAGTGGTTACCCCGGCGGTTACCTGTGGGGTTTCGACGGTCAGTTGAAGGGTGTCCGGCAGAAGCCTCTGCGCTTCCTTGTCACCCGGACGAAGGTTGTGGTCGGGGTCGGTATAGGCCCGGGCCAGCCATGGCCCTCCGGGCACCGGAAGCCAATCGAAGCTGTAGGCGCCTTTTTCATCGGTGGCGGTGCGTCTCAAAAGGGGCTGCTGAAAATATTCGAGGGTGTCCGGGGGAATATCGTAGAGCTCCACCACGGCGTTTGTCACCGCGGAATCAGCCATGATGAGTACACCCTGGATAGAGCCCGTGGGAATGGCGCCGGCGGTGGCGATGGGAAAGCGGCGGCTTTTCATGCCCTTGACCTTGTGGGCATCCCTCATGTCCGCGGCAATTTCCACCACGAACACCGTATCGGGCGTAAGGGGATACTCCAAAATAACTTCAGCCTCGGTGGCTCCGTGCCATTTGGTCTGGCGGATCCGCTGGTCAGGAAAAAAATGCAGCCAGGTGACGGCGGAAGTCCGATCCATTTTTTCCGAAAAGGTCAGGCGGATGGTTTTCAGTTCACCCAGACCGGTGGTTCCGGAGTCGGGGTCCATACTTGCCAGGTGAGGCGGCGTGATGTCGATGGGACCCCCGGGCGGCGGTTCCACCACGGCGCAGGCCGCGGCGAGGCCGAGGCTGACGATCAACGCCAGCCCGATGGCCATACGGGGTCCGAAACCCCTGAATGAAATGCCGGAACGATCCCTGATGAAATCTCCTACCCGATGAGGGTGGCCAGAATGGCGCGCTGTGCGTGCATCCTGTTTTCCGCTTCATCGAAAACCGCGGAATGAGGCCCGTCCATGACTTCGTCGGTGATTTCCTCCCCGCGGTGCGCGGGCAGGCAATGCAGCACGATATGGTCCTTGTCAGCGGCCGCCAGCAAGTCGCTGGTTATCTGGAAGGGCGCGAAATCCTTGCGGCGCTTCACGGCTTCCTCTTCCTGGCCCATGCTGTAGAAGGCGTCGCTGTAGATGACATGGGCGCCCTCGACGGCTTCCCGGGCGTCGTGGGTGATCATGAAGGACGCGCCGGCGGCTTCGGCCTTCTGCATGATGCCTTCGTCCGGCAGATAACCCTCGGGGCAGGCCAGGATGAAATTGAAGGGAAACCTGATGGCGGCGTTGAGCCAACTGTTGGCCAGATTATTACCGTCGCCCACCATGACCAGGGTCTTGCCGTCTATGGTACCGAGGTGTTCCTCGACGGTCATGATATCAGCCATCACCTGACAGGGGTGCGTCAGGTCGGTCAAACCGTTGATGACCGGAACCGTGGCGTATTTGGCCAGGTCCACCACTTCCTGATGGTCGAACCAGCGGATCATGATGCCGTCGCAAAAGCGGCTCATGACCTGGGCGACATCGTGAACGGATTCACGGGTGCCCATACCGATTTCCTTGTCGGTGATGAACAGGGTCTCGCCACCGAGCTGCCTGAATCCCACTTCGAAACTTACCCTGGTCCGCAAGGAGGGTTTGGCGAACACGCAGGCCAGAATGCGGTTCGGATGCGTATGGGGCAGCCGGTGCTCACGCGCCAGGGGCTTCTGTTCACGGGCCAGGGTCAGGATGGCCCTCAGCTCTTCGGTACTGTAATCGTCGATGGCGAGAAAATCCTTCTTGTCGGCCAAGGCTCCAACCTCCGGAAGTAAGGAAAAATGACAGGGCCGTTACGCCAGCTTAAAATAGCCGATCCATCCCGCGAGTCCACCCCTTAGAGAATATACCGCGACAGATCCTCGTCGCGGATGATGTCGGACAACCGCTCGCTGACAAAAGCCCGGTCCACCTTGACTGGCCCCATCTGCCGGGCGGGCACCTCGAAGAGCAGGTCATCCAGCAGTTGGGCCAGAATCGTCTGCAGACGCCGGGCGCCGATGTTCTCCATGCGTTTGTTCAATTCGGCGGCCAGGTGGGCGATTTCCTCCAGTGCGTCTTCGGTGAATTCGATGAGGCAGTTGTCCACCTCCAACAGGGCGGTGTATTGGCGGATCAGGGAACTTTCGGTGTCCCGCAGGATCTTGACGAAATCCTCTTCGGTCAAACTGTTCAGCTCGACCCGGATGGGGAAACGCCCCTGCAATTCGGGAATGAGATCGCTGGGTTTGCTCATGTGAAACGCGCCCGCGGCGATGAACAGCACATGGTCGGTCTTGACAGGCCCGTACTTGGTGCTGACGGTGCCTCCCTCGACGATGGGCAGAAGATCCCTCTGGACTCCCTCCCGCGAAACATCCGGCCCCCCGGAGTGTCCGCCTCCCCCGGCGATCTTGTCGATTTCATCCAGGAAAATGATGCCGCCGTTCTCCACCAGCTCAACCGCTTCAGTAACGATCTGGTCCATATCCAACCGCTTCTCGGCCTCCTGTTCGCGCAGCACCTGGCGCGCCTTGACCAGCGAAACCTTTTTCTCGGTTTTCTGCTTGGGAAAAAGATTTTTGAGGCTTTCGCCGAAAGAGGCGTCGAATTCCTCTCCGGCCGATGTGAAAATGTTGGCGATGGGCATTTTGGACTGCTCGCTGGTGATGGACACTTCCTTGTCGTTGAGCACCCCTTCATTCAACTGCTTGCGGATCTTTTCTCGGCTGCGTTCCCAGCGCGCCGCCCGGTCCGGTTCCTGGTCCATACCCGCCAACGGCGGAAATAGAATATCCAGGAGGCCCTCCTCCACCGCATTGTCGATCTCGTCGGCAAAACGTCCTTCAGCCCTTTTCCTGACCAGGGCGATAGCGTTTTCCACCAGGTCGCGCACCATGGAATCAACGTCCCTGCCCACGTAGCCCTTTTCGGTGAACTTGGTGGCTTCCACCTTCAGGAAAGGCAGGTCGGCAATCTGGGTCAGCCGCCGGGCAATTTCGGTTTTCCCCACTCCGGTCGGGCCGATGAGGATGATGTTGTTGGGCACAACCTCGTTCCGCATCTCATCGGGCAGCTGCATACGGCGCCACCGGTTGCGCAGGGCGATGGCCACCGCTTTCTTGGCATCGTTCTGCCCGATGATGTAACGGTCCAGCATCTCTACTATTTCGGGGCAGGTCCACATTGATTTTTGTTCAATCTGTTTGATCTTCAATTTCGTCACCTTCTCCAGGGTCCAGTTCCAGCAGCGTGATGTTGGTATTGGTGTAGATGCAGATCTCGCCGGCAATATTCAGGGACTTCCGGCAGATTTCCGCGGACTCCAGATCCGTGTTCTGCATCAGGGCCCGGCCGGATGCCAGGGCGTACGGCCCTCCGGACCCGATGGCCGTCAGGTTATCGTCGCTTTCTATGATGTCGCCGTTGCCGGACACCACGAAGATGTCGTTCTTGTCCATCACGACCATCATGGCTTCGAGCTTGCGCAGGATCTTGTCCCGGCGCCATTCACGGGCGAGTTCCACGGTGGCCCGCTTCAGGTGGCCGCGATATCTCTCCAGGTGGCCCTCGAATTTTTCAAAGAGACTGAAAGCATCGGCCGCGCCGCCGGCAAAACCCACGAGGACGTGGCCGCCAAAAAGCTTGCGGACCTTGACGGCGCCGTGTTTGACCGCGGTATGGCCCAGGGTTACCTGCCCGTCACTGGCGATGGCCCCCTTGCCGTCGCGCAGAACCGCCAGTACGGTTGTTGATCTGACCTTCATGAAAAGCTCCCTCGGGCCATGGGCCCTGCTTGTAACCTATTTGTCGCCTGGTTTGCGTTTGGCCCTCGGGTGGGCGGCGGTGAAACCTTCCCGCAGCTTTCCCCGGCTCAAGTGTGTATAGATTTGCGTGGTGGACAGATGGCGGTGCCCCAAAAGTTCCTGCACGACCCTGATGCCCGCCCCCCCGTCCAAAAGATGCGTGGCAAAAGAATGACGCAGGGTATGCGGAGAAACACCAGCCAATCCCGCCAGTTCCGCGGCATATTTTTCCACCCGGCTTTGCACGGTGCGGCGCGCGATCCTTTTCCCACGCCGGCCTTCGAACACCGGTCGTTTGCTATCCGCTCTGCCAATGATGCCATCGGCAAGATCCTGCCATACAGAGGGTTCGAGCCTTTGTTCAAGGTAATTCCTGAGGGCTTGCCCCGCACAGCCCGCCAAAGGCATCATCCTTTCCCTGTTTCCCTTGCCCAGGACCTTCACCCGTCCGGTATCGAAATCCAGATCGCCGAGATCCAGCCCCACCACTTCGGCGAGGCGAAGGCCCAGACCATAGATCATCTCCAGCAAGGCGCGGTCGCGTCGGCCGCGTTCTCCAGTCACATCGGGCAATTCCATGAGCCTGGTGGCCATTTCGAGATTCAGGTCCCGGGGCAATCGCTTTTCACGACCGCCCTTACCCGCCGTCAGGTTGGTCGGAACCGAAGCGACCACCCCCGTGGCCTCGAGATACCGGTAAAAGGATCGGATGCCGGCCAGATGCCTGTCCAGGGTGGTCAGGCGCCGGTCTTCGCGCCGCAAGAAAGCCAGGTGACCACGGATGATACTGCGCTGTCCGTCCAGCTTTTTCCATTGGGAACGGTCGGCGGGCGCCTCGAGAACGCCGAAGGCCACGGCCGTTTTCAAAAAACCGGTCACATCCCGTCCGTATGCCTCCACGGTCCGCGGGCTCATACCCCGTTCGAGAGCCAGATATTCGAGATAGGGTTTTAGGGGGTTGGCGGCCATGACCGTCTCCACATCCGTGTTGCGGGTAGCGGTTCTCCAGTGGGGGAAATGTATCATTCCTCCCCGGAAGCGGCAAGAAGACCGGCGACCTCTTCTGCCGCCATCCAATCCTTCAGCGCGGTGACCGCGCGTTCCGCCTTGGCGATCTTGCGCTCCCGCTTACCCCTGACCTGGATCGGCAGGTCGGGCATGATTCCGAAATTCACGTTCATGGGCGAAAACCTGGCCGTGGTGGTGTCGAACAGGAATCCCCGCAGAAGTGACCCCGTCAGCGATTCCAGGGGCAGCCCGGGCAGTTTGATCCCTTTCAGACGGGCAGCAAGCAGCCAGGAAGTTACCAGGCCCGAAGTCATCGATTCTACATACCCTTCGACTCCGGTAATCTGCCCGGCGATCCAAACATCCTGTCGCTCACGAAGGGAAAAATCGCGGGCGCAACAGCGGGGCGTGTCGAGATAGAAATTGCGGTGCAGTTGACCAAAGCGCACGAACTCCGCGTTTTGCAGCCCGGGGATCATTCGAAAGACTCGCTTTTGTTCTCCCTGCCTGAGTCGAGTCTGGAAACCGACGAGCCCGAAAAGCGTGCCGTCCCGGTTCTCCTGCCGCAACTGAACGACGGCGTGGGCGCGCCTGCCGGATGCCGGGTCATTCAGTCCGACAGGCCTGAGCGGACCAAAGGCCAGGGACTTGGGCCCCGAAGCGGCAATTTCCTCGATGGGTTGACAGCCTTCGAATAAATCGCCCTTGTCGAAGGCGTTGACAGCTGCTTTTTCGGCCCCCAGCAGGGCCTCCAGGAATTCGTTGTAACGGGTTTCGTCGAGAGCCGCGTTGAGATAATCGGCATCTCCCTTGTCGTACCGGGCCGCGCGATAGAGCGTTTCCAGATCCAGCGATTCGAGGGTAACGGTGGGTGCGATGGCGTCAAAAAAATGAAGCGCGGGCCGGCCGGTGATTCGCCCCAGTTCACCCATGAGATCCGGGCTGGTCAAGGGACCGGTCGCCACCAGCCAGTGATGGTTTTCCCGGGGCGGAAGGTCGGAAACCTCAAGACGGGAAATCTCGATCAGGGGTTCTGCGTTGATGCGGTCGAAAACCCGGGCGGAAAACTCGTCCCGGTCCACAGCCAGAGCAGCTCCGGCGGGGACCGAAGTTTGACGGGCGCAGGCCAACAGCCGGCAGCCGAGGAGATCCAGTTCATCTTTCAGAAGTCCGGAGGCCGTAGCCGGGGCTGTGCTCTTGAGGGAATTGCTGCAGACGATTTCCGCCAGTCCGTCGCCGCGATGGGCCGGAGTTTGGACCACGGGCCTCATTTCGACCAACCGCACCCTGATGCCAAAGCGGGCCAACTGCAAAGCGGCTTCTGTTCCGGCCAGCCCACCACCCACCACCGTGACGGTGGGGGCGGCGATGGGATCCATCAAGACTCGTCCGGGACCAGCGGGGCTGCCGAACTCTTTTTGGTTGTCTTCTTTTTTACAGTCTTCTTTTT
>Ga0164313_10004205_pt1 | contig 12874 bp, 16 predicted proteins | sample GuaBasSedimGuay4_FD_113735 | JGI IMG/M metagenome (GOLD analysis project Ga0164313, IMG submission 113735) | Subseafloor sediment microbial communities from Guaymas Basin, Gulf of California, Mexico - Guay4, Core 4569-4, 0-3 cm | ecosystem: Environmental > Aquatic > Marine > Hydrothermal vents... | reverse complement strand
TTGACCGCAACGGTTGTAAAATTTTGCCATCTGTCTGTGACAATCCAGAACTCCCCCTCTTTTTGTCTACAGCTTAAGTCCAGCACCAGATTTTCTTTCCCAACACTATTGACAAGGGTTTCAAGTTTTCTAAAATTTATTTTTCCATCAGAAAATACATAAGAAGTAACGATCACATGACTTGCACCGGCATCCAGGTATTCTTTGGCATTTGAGGGAGTGATGCCGCCGCCTATCTGTAGACCTCCGGGATAGGATTTTAAAGCAGATAAAGCTGCAGCGGTATTGCCGGGCCCGAGTGATATTACATGACCACCTGTCAGGTTTGCTTTTCGGTACATTTTGGCAAATTCAAAAGGGGCTTTTATGCTTTGAAAATTGGTAACAGGACCCTTTTTATCTGAATCCTTCAGGGTGCTGCCAACAATCTGGACAACTTTTCCTTCACGCAAATCAATGCAGGGTCGAAATTTCATTATCTGTTTTCCTTAAAACCTATGAATTAATGTTCGTCATTCACCCGAATAACTAATTTCCCAAAATTTTGGCCTTCCAACAGACCGATAAACGCTTTTGGTGCACTCTCTAATTTTTCAACCAGATGCTCACGGTATTTTATTTGTCCTGTCTTCAGCCATTGAGACATTTTTTTTGCAAATTCATCGTAACGGGGACCATAATCATCAAAAATAATAAATCCCTGAACTTTAATTCGTTTAATTAAAATTGTGCCCATAAGAGCGGACAGGCGATCCGGCCCGTCAGGAAGTTGTGTGGCATTGTACCGGGAAACAAGCCCACACACCGGGATTCTGGCTTTTATATTGAGCAGTGGAAGGACAGCATCAAATACTTTACCCCCTACGCTCTCGTAATAGATGTCAATCCCTTTGGAACAAACTTTCCGCAGTTGCCGGGCAAAATCCAAAGTTTTGTGGTCTAGGCATTCATCAAAACCAAGAACATTTTTTGCATAGTTGCATTTCTCGTTACTGCCGGCAACACCGACAACGCGGCACCCTTTCAACTTGCCGATTTGTCCGACAGTCGCACCGACCGGTCCGGTGGCAGCAGCGACAACCAGGGTGTCTCCCTGTTTTGGCCGGCCAATATCCAATAACCCCATATAGGCCGTAAAACCCGGCATACCCAATATTCCTAATGCATAGGATGGGTTTTTGGGGGTTTCCCCCAATCGAGTCAGGTCGGACCCGTTAGAAAGCGCATAATCCTGCCAACCGCTATACGCAAGAACCCATTCTCCCGTCTTGTAATCAGGATGCCGGGACGTTTCAATTTGGCAAACCGTTGCACCTACCATGACGTCATTAATCTCAAGAGGTTCTGCATAAGATGGCGCATCACTCATCCGTCCCCTCATATAAGGGTCAAGCGATAAAAAGATGGTACGTAACAGTACCTCCCCTTCCTCAGGTAAAGGTATTGATGATTCTTCTAAACGAAAATTTTTTTCAGTCGGTGCACCGACAGGGCGTGATGCAAGCACAATACGGCGGTTTGTTTTTTCAGTGTTTCCCATGATTTTATGATGTTCCCTCTTGTTTGTTAAAGATTTAATTTTTTAGTATTCAAAAAAACTATGTCGCAAAATATCACAGATATAGGGGTTTACACAAGAGGATCAAGCACCATATTATGAGACAGACATTTAAAAAATACAAGGTGGAGGATTTGTAATCCATGAAGTATCTTTCAATATTTTTTCCAAGGTTTTTTCTGTTAGTATCTGTCTTCTTTCTGTGGTCGGGACTTATGCCCCCTTTGTCTGCGGCAGAAAATAGTGTCAGAGTTCTGTTCATCGGGGATTCCATTTCTGCAGGCCTGGGGGTGGAACCGGAAAAGGCCTATCCTGCCCTGATCCATGATATGCTTAAAGAAAAAGGGGTTCAAGGGATTAATATCACCAATAGCAGTATCAGCGGTTCCACAACCGCAGGTGCACTTTCCCGGCTCAAATGGTTTCTCAAGGCCAAGCCGGATATCCTGGTGCTGGCCCTGGGGGCCAATGACGGGCTTCGGGGATTATCCACCGTTGAAATGGCCCGGAACCTGGACAAGACCATTGTCCTGGCAAAGGAAAATGGCATCCGGGTCATCTTGGCAGGCATGAAGATTCCACCCAATTACGGACCGGAATATGCCCGGGCCTTTTACGAGGTGTTTGTTTTTCTGGCAGACAAACATAAAATTTCGTTAATTCCTTTTTTATTAAAAGATGTGGCAGGCAAAGCTTTCCTGAACCAGGTAGACGGCATCCACCCCAACCGGGAGGGTCACAGGATCATTGCCGCCACTGTGCTCCCCTATATCCTGGAGGAATTATGATACTTGAGATCAGGAATATTAGTAAATCATTTCATCAGCCCCGGTCCGGCACTCTTGAGGTTTTAAAACAGGTCAACTTCAGCCTCAGCGCCGGGGAGACCACTGCCATTACCGGCCAGTCCGGCAGCGGGAAAACCACGCTGCTCTCCCTGATCGCAGGTCTGGACAGCCCGGATAAAGGTCAGGTGATCCTGGATGGAGATGATTTGTGTGACATGAAGGAAAGTAAACTTTCCCGGTACAGGGCCATGAAGATAGGGTTTGTTTTTCAACAGTTTCATTTAATGCCCCATTTATCGGCCCGGGAAAATATCAGCCTTCCTTTGGAAATCCTTAAGCAGGATCAGATTCAGGATCGGGCCGAGGCCATGCTGGAAAAGGTCGGACTGTTAGACCGCCGGCATCACCTGCCCGGGCAGCTGAGCGGCGGGGAATGCCAGCGGGTGGCCATCGCCAGGGCGCTGATCACTAAACCCGCCCTGCTTCTGGCAGACGAACCCACGGGAAATCTGGATATAGAGACCGGAGAAAAGGTGGCCAGGCTTTTGTTTGACCTGGTGGAAAAAGAAAACAAAACCCTGATCCTGGTGACCCATAATCCAAACCTGGCCAATCAATGTCAAAAGATCAGAAAGCTTGACCGGGGCAGGCTGGTCTGATGCTCTGGATACACATGGCCTTAAAGGAGCTGATGAAAAACAGAGGGTTCGCCCTTTTTTTTATATTAAATCTCTCCCTTGGCCTGGCCGGGTTTATTGCCATCCATTCCTTTGGTAATTCCCTGAACCGCCATTTGGATGAGAATTTAAAAGAAATATTGACCGCAGACCTGGTCCTGTTTTCCAACAGCCCATTGACCCGGGAGGAATTGATGCTGGCAGACGATGTACTGGGGCAAGACAAGACCCATGCCAGGCTCATCGGATTTTATACCATGGTTAAGGCCAGGGATAACGCCCGTCTGGTACGGGTGATGGCCATTGATGATAAATACCCTTTGTATGGTGCATTCTCTTTGGAGGGCCAAAGTCAAAAAAAGGGTATCCAGGAAAGGCCCGGAGTGTTCATGACTCGGGACACGGCCTATGCCCTGGGCATTCAAAATAAAGCAGATATGAATACGCCCCTGGTACTGGGCAATAAAACCTTTTGGGTACAGGATTTTTTTACAGTGGACCCGGGTAAATCTTTAACCGCTGTTGAGCTGGCCCCTAAAATATATATGGGAATTGAGCAATTGGAAGGGACGGGTCTAATCCGGTTCGGAAGCCGGATCAGGTATTCTCATTATTACCGGTTCAACCGGGACGCTGATATTCCTGAGTTGACCGCAAAACTTCGCCAACGATTTGCTGAAAAGTATCCGGGGCAATTTCGGATCAATATTTATGACAGCAAGGATGTTAATAAACAGCTGGGACGGGTTACCGGATATTTTACCGGGTATATGGGGCTGGTCAGTGTTGTGGCCCTGTTCCTGGCAGGCATTGCCACAGCTTATCTGTTCCGGGGCTACCTGAATCTGAAACAGCAGGAGATTGCCATTTTAATGAGCATCGGGGCCAAACAACAGGAAATCTATTTTTATATCAGCTTTCAACTCATCATACTTGGCACCCTGGCCTCATGCCTTTCGGTTTTTATTTCCCTGTTCCTGGTTCCTGCATTCCCCATTATTTTTCAGGGATTGATACCTGCCCACATCCGGCTGACCACAGATCCTGTAACCATTGCTCTGGCAATGGGCATGGGCCTGGCCGGCAGCTTGATTTTTTGTCTACCTGTTTTTGTCCGTATCTTCGGGATAAAACCCCTGATATTGCTCAGGGGAACCAAATCAGCAGGCAGGAGAAATATAAAGCGTGTGCTATGGCAGATAGCAAGCTTCTTACCTGGCTTTACGGCTTTTTCCCTGGTTTCAATTGTGGTGGCAGGTTCCATCAGGAACGGGACTATTTTTGTGGTCGGGTTTGCTCTGGCCCTGGCTTTTTTGTCCGGTATGGGTTGGCTTATTTTTTCAGGCTGTCGATATCTTTCCACCACCCGGCACGTGGTAAGGAAAATAGCCTTTCGGAATTTATTTCGGAACAAGTGGTCCTCTTTATCTTGTTTTGTCACCATTGCCATGGGTGTATTTTTGATTTCCCTCATCCCCCAGGTACAGAAAGGGCTGCAAAATGAGATCATGCGGCCGGAAGGTTTGAAAATACCGGTTTTTTTCCTGGTGGATATTCAGGATGAACAAAAGAGGCCGTTTATTGAATTTATCAAGCTTCAGGATGCTGAACTGGCAAATATTTCTCCCATGGTCAGGGGAAGGATTCTGACGGTGAATCAGAAGCCCTTTTATGGTAAAAACAGGTTGTCCGAATCCAATCAGTCTGGTTCCAGGCGGCGGGGCCGGAGACTGGAGTTTAATTTTTCCTATCGCGGGAGCCTGGATGTTTCGGAAACCATTGTCCAGGGAAGCCCCCTGTCCCAAATTCCTTGGGATTTTGAGTCAGTCACCCCTTTTGAGGTCTCCGTTGAAGAATCCTTTGCCCAGCAATATGGTTTGATCCCGGGGGATCTCATCGGGTTTGAGATCCAGGGCATCCCCATGGAGGGACAGGTGAAGAATCTGCGCAAGGTCCGGTGGAACAGTTTTCAGCCTAATTTTTTTCTGCTTTTCCAGAACGGGGTCTTGAATGATGCCCCTAAAACTTTTCTGGCTGCCATCTCCCATGTGGTCCGGGAGAACCGCCAGGAGTTGAAAAATTTAATTGTAAACGCCTTTCCCAATGTCTCGATCATTGATGTGACCCAGATGGCCGCCACCTTGCTCAGCATTTCCGACAAGCTCTCCTTATCCATCCGGTTTATGGCCTGGCTGGCCATTGCTGCCGGGCTTGTCTCCATTTTTTCCATTGCCCGTCATGAGGCCTGGAAAAATGAAAATCAGATCAATCTTTTAAAGGTTCTGGGAGCGGATTATAAAGCAATCCAGGCCATCACCCTGTTGGAGTTCGGGTTTATCGGGTTTACCGCAGCCCTGTTTGCCATCCTGTTGAGTTTCGGGTTCTCTCTGGCTATTTCCTGGTATTTTTTTGACAACCTCTGGCAGTTTGACCTGGGGATTTCTCTTATGATCCTATTTTTGGCTACCTGTATCTGCATGGGCACTGCCCTTGCCGCATCCCGGAAAGTCATGAACACAAAACCGGTTAAGCTTCTGGCAAATACCGTATAGATTCTAATGCTTTTTTATTCCGGCAATTTGCCCTTCATTAAATCCGCCAGTCCGGCAAACGGGTTATCGCCGCCGCCTTTTTCCGATGAAATATCAGGTACCTCATGGTCATAGGCATCGGCAACCTGGTCCCGGGAGTGTTCATTGTCGTGGCAGTAAATGCACAGCAGCTCCCAGTTGCTGCCGTCCGGAGGATTGTTGTCATGGTTGTGGTCTTTATGGTGCACGGTCAGCTCGCGCAGACGTTTGCCGCTGAATTCGCGACCACAATGGCCGCAGATCCAGGGAAAAAGTTTGAGGGCCCTTTCTCGATAAGTATTTTCACGATCTTTCTTGAATCGAAGTGCCTCTGATACAGTCAGATTGGCAGTGTTGTTGTCCTTTAAAGACATTGTTCTCTCCCTATTGTCATTGTATTTTCAAGGCACTTGGCTTCAATGGTTTTCTGAGTATTTTTTGTTTTGCAGGGGCATATTTTTTAAGTGGAAGCCCAAGAGTGTAATTATCGAAAAGGACATGGTTTTCAGCTCCGGCATTTTTAACCCGAAGCCACAGACCGGTTGAAAAAACATTTTCAATGGTCTTTTTAAAACTTTTAGATGGCAGTCCCTGTAACACAACAACATGCCAGCCTGCTGCCTGGGCCTGGGTATCGGTCCAATTCGGATTAATGTCAGCCGATATATGCTGCCATGTACCGATTACAGGCGTAAAACCCTTGGCAGTTTTCACCCAGGGAGACATCCCGTATCCAGGAGTTATAAATATTTTTGCAACAGGAAGCGGCTGCCCAGGGGTAAGAAACCAGGAGATTATCTTGATATCCATAGAGATCTGTTTGAATCCAAGGGCCTTAAAATTACCTTTAAAACCGGGGCGCCACACCGTAACCCCCACACCATGAATTCCCTTGATCTTAAGACAGGGTGCAGGTTTTCCATTATCATTCTGGATTGAAAAAAAATTGGTAAACGACCCACCTTTGGTAATATCCCCACTAGAACCGGTAAAACCGTAATGCCCACTATTAAATCCATAGGATTTAAATCCGGCCAGTAATGGTTTGGTAAAGCTGATTACAATAAAAAAAACAAAACCTGTCATTAATATTTTTTTCATTTGTTTTTCCTCCAAATTGTTTGTTGTTCGTAAAGCATAATAGATATCTTACATAGATACAACAATTGGTTTAGAAAAGCAGTCGATGTCGGATGGATTTTGGTGCATGGGAACAAAGAGAGGCAAGAATAAAGGAAAACAGTATGACAGGCGTAGCCAGAACTCCACCGTGAAAAGCTAATCCCAGAAGCACCAGTTTGATGAGGGTAACTATTCCAGACACTTCTCTTAATAATTGTCTGTGTCTTGCGCCTTCTGTAATCAGCAATATCACACCACTTACAGAAACAATGATAAGATACAATAGGGGCAGATCAATGGAATTTCCCAATAGAAATGATCCCAGAAAAACCGCTGCCCCTACCTGATGGACGGCCCTGACAAATATTGAAAAAATAAGAACCCAGTAAGGGCGGTCGCCTTTGCGGCCCAATCTGACCTCCCCGACCTTCTTTGTGTCCTTTCTATCGACCATATTTTTTAAACTGCCTCCCTCAATTGATTAGGACAGCAACTTGCTTTTTGTCAAGAAATTTCACAAAATTCCCCGGAAATTAACTGATTCGGTTTCAGAATTAAAGACAAATCCATATCCGCAAAAGGAAGAGTTTCTTTTTTTTATAAAGTTCCCCTCAGTGTAAGATGATACCACCTGTTTCCAAAATGTCAGAGCGGATTTATTTTTTAATGAAACAGCGACTTCCCAATTACCTGTGTGCTGTGTAAATACATGCTCAGCCAATTTACGGCCATACCCTTTTCTTTCATGGGCTTTTTGAATGTAGAACTCTGCCACTGCAAAGCCGTCAGTATTGAACCGAAAGTGTTTATTAACCAGGGCAAAGCCGATGATTGATTCTGATTCCTTTAGAATATAAATGTGTCGATCAACTGCAATCGAATAGTGTTGTAAATTTTTCATCGCACCTTTACACCACGAATCAAAATTATGAATTTCGAAAAACCGACGCATATAGTCCAGATACTCTCTATATATCGGTTTGATTTCATCTATTGTTTCTATTCGGACTATCATCTCCGACCAGCCTGTTTTTTAATTCCATCGAATTCAATGGAATTATTGGTTCGCTTTCTTATCCTATGCAATTTCAAATCGGAGCCTTTTACCAAGGGCGGTTGCAAATTTTTTTAAAGTTGATAATTCGAGTAACTGATTTAAAACTTACCGTCAAGAGAAACTTATTTTTCAGGACAGCAATGTCACGGCACAGGGATTTGACGGCCTTGCCTGATACCTTTTCGTCGATAAATGCCTTATTGCCTGACAGGACAATCGCATGTAAAATAAAAATTGTTCTCTCATTAAATGAACACGCTCTTATTGACTTATAAACCATATTGAATTATATTGTGTTACAGATAAACACAAAGGAGGCATTGAATTATGAGCACTGCATTGTCAGTCAGGTTGCCAGATGGTTTGGCTAAAGAACTTAATAACATCGCGATAGTAACAGAAAGATCAAAATCTTTCCTTGTACAAAAAGCCCTTGAAATCTACTTACGAGATCAGGCCGATTTGCAAGTAAGCCTTGATAGACTCCGAGATACTTCTGATCCGGTAATTACACTTGATGAAATGAGAAAAGAAATTGGTTTATAATATTACGTTTAAAAAATCTGTCGCAAAAGATTTAAAAAAAATAAATAACTCTGACGCAGATAGAATCCTAACAAAATTAACCTTAGAACTTTCTGAGAAACCAGACCAATTTCCTGAATTAAAAGGTCAATTTGCAGGTTTAAGAAAATATAGAGTTGGGAATTATCGTGTTATTTATGCAATCATTGATGATTCTGTCTTGATATTACGAATTCAACATAGAAAAAATGTATATAAGAAATAATTGATGAGAAATTTAAGAACCAGGTATTCCGGGAGTTCTATGATAAAGAATGCCAAATTTGTTCAACCACTATGAAAGTGATTGCTACTCTTGAGGAAACAGAACAATCTCTTCCTGATATTCTCGATAGCCTTAATATTTCAATAAAAGCTTATGAAGACTTGAAGGATGCGGAAAATTGCGATCCCGAGCTGGTGAAACGACTTTGCGGTTATCTTGATTTGCGGGAACCGGGCCTGTTTGAAAATTGCCTGAAACTAAAATAAATCTTTTTTTGAGATCATAACAATGGCCATTTCCGGGCATGTGGTGATGCACAGCCCACAGCCATAGCAGAGTTCAGGATCATATGTCAGTTCCTCGTCATTATATTTTCTGGCATCAAATTCGCACCGCTCTGCGCATTGACCGCATTGAATACATTTGTCCGGGTCATCTTGGGCAATATACTCAGATTTTGTCAGGATATACTCTTTTCCATATTTCATGACAAGCTGCAGATCATGGCAGCAGCAGGAACAGCAGCTGCACAGGGCAAAGACCTCGTGGTCGGGTTTGTAGAGTGTCAGATGGATCAAAGCGTTTTGGTTGGCCTTTTTTAATAGGGTTTCGGCTTCGCAAGATTAGCATCCATCATAATGTTACTCCTTTTCCAAGCCTTGAAATAATAAAATCAAGGTTTTCCGGATCAATTTCCAGATCTACGCGATAGATCCTTTTTTCCGTCGGGAAATTTTCAACCAGGGTGTCATATACATAGTGAGTGGCGAAGATGATATCGCAGGATTCCAGCATAGATCTGATACCCTTTGTGTCATCAATTCCCACATGGATTCGGTTAAGGGATGATCCGGAAGAGAACATGAAAGTTTTAAAAAATGCTGTTGAACTCTTTTTTGAGATACAGCAATATCCCACCGAGGTCCCGGCAGGCAACTGCATGATTTGATTCATGATTTGAAAGTCTGTTTTGATCATAAATCCAATGGTCTCTACCGGCAGATCCGGTACGGCCACTTTAAGTTCTTCCATATGGTTCATTCCGCATATAATCAGATCGTATTCTTTCGCCCGCTTTATAAATTTGCCGGGGAATTTTTTAATATCCTGAATCAGCATGAAATGCGACTTTATATTACATCGGCTTTTTATCTTTTCATCCAGGGTTTCCAACACCTCATAATTGCAGTCGATCAGGATGGCTTTTCCTCCTTTTAAGGCGTTTCGGGATTTCTCCAAAAGCCCCGTGACAAAATAATCGGTGATACTTTCAGTTTCAAAGCCTGATTGAACCGCATGGTCATAGGCCAGGTTAAAAATTTCTTTAAGCTGGCCAATGTTATTTTTAAGTGCAATGTTTCTGACAAAGGTGCCGGATCCTTTTATAACCTTAAGAAATCCCCCCTGTTCGAGCTCTTTATAGGCAGAAGCTGCTGTATTCCGGTTAATATTTAGAAAAATTCCCATATCCTTTGCCGACAACAGCATATCGCCGGTTTTTAAGCTGCCGTCTTCAATCAGGGTTTTTATCTGTCGTTTAACCTGTTCTTTAATCCCAATAGGGAAATTTTTAATGATTCTGATATCCATAAATACATATATACATAGTTGACTATGTATATGTCAATTGAAAAATCAGACCCGGCTTGTAATTCATGGACAGATGCCATATTTTAAAACTGTTATGATCATGAATCAGCAAACATACTGGGATAAGGCAGCATCCAAAAAGGAATTTACCACACCCTTTCAGATGGATGTCTTTAAATTATATGTATCCCGGGAATCTTTCATCCTGGATGTGGGCTGCGGATATGGCCGAACCCTGAATGAGCTTTATCAGGAAGGATTTAAAAAAAGTTGTGGGGTTGATTTTTCACAGAAAATGATTGAAAGAGGAAAACACCTGTATCCTTATCTTGATTTAAAAAAATGCAGCCCTGTCTTTCCTTTCGACGACAACACCTTTGATGCAGTGGTGTTGATTGCGGTTTTGACCTGCATGGTAAAAAATAAAGACCAGGAATTATTAATGGGAGAGATTCAACGAGTGTTAAGTCCTCATGGGAGTTTGTATATCAATGATTTTTTGATAAACCATGATCAGCGTAATGTGGACAGATATAATGTATTTAAGGAGGTTTATGGGACATATGGGGTGTTTGAACTTGATGAGCGGGCACAACTTCGGCATCATACGACAGACCATTTGTTTAACCTTACCCGAAATTTTGAGACCAGGAAATTTGAAACTATTGTGTATACTACTATGAACAAACACACATCCAATGGTTTTTATTATTTGGGAAAGTTGAAAGACAAAAAGCATGATTGAGATCCAATGGAAAATAAAATCATTTACTCAACTTGATAGAGATGAGTTGTATGAATTATTAAAACTCAGGGTGGATGTGTTTGTGGTGGAGCAGAATTGTCCTTATCCTGAAATTGATGACAAGGACAGGCATCCTGAAACCCTGCATCTTTCCGGAAAAACAAAAGATGGGAAACTTTCGGCATACTTGAGAATCCTGCCGCCGGGTTTAAGTTTTAAAGAGGTGAGTATCGGTCGGGTGGTTGTGGTAAAAGAGAGCCGGGGACAGGGAATCAGTGATACACTGCTGAAAATTGCCCTTGATCAAATCAATTGCACTTGGTCCGGTGAGAATATCCGGATTGGTGCCCAGGTGTATTTAAAGAAATTTTATGAATCAAATGGATTTGAAGCAATATCTAAAAGTTATCTGGAGGATGGAATCCCGCATATCGATATGATCAGGAGATATTCGTAAATGAAAAACCGGGTTTTGCATATATCGAGCAAGATCAGTATCCCTGACAGTGAGATCCGGTTTGAGGCCATCAGAGCACAGGGGGCGGGTGGCCAGAATGTGAACAAGGTTTCAACAGCCATACATTTAAGGTTTGATATTCAAAGCTCCTGTCTGCCGGATGAGGTTAAAGAAAAAATACTGGCACTTAATGATAAGCGAATCTCAAAGATCGGCATCATTGTTATCAAGGCCCAGAAATTTCGCAGCCAGGAGAAAAACAGGGAAGATGCCCTCAACAGGCTCAAGGTCTTAATTTTAAAATCAATGGTCAAACAAAAGAAAAGGAGACCGACACGACCTTCCAAAAGTGCAAAGAAAAAGCGTCTGGACCATAAGGCAAAACATGGCAGACTGAAGCAATTGAGAGGGAAGGTGGGATTGGATTGATTCTATTAACTTTAGACAGATGATTAAGGAGTGTCGGACAATCCTAAAAATTTTGATCTGATCCGTTTCAGGTGCTTTAACAGATGCTTTTTTCTCGCTTTTCCCACTTTTAGGGGTATATCAGCTTTTAATAATTCTAAAAGAGATAAAAGATCCTCTTTGACGGACATGACTTCAATATTCCACTCTTTATTATGCATTTTCAGCATATTAAAATACCATAATCGAAAGGTCAGAGAATAGAGACGGTCTGACATTTCAGTTAGAAACGGGTTGCCTGCAGCTTCGTGGAACAGCTGCTTGATTCCCATATCCAGATCAGCCAGGGACCTTGGGTCTTTATGGTCAAATTGCCTGTCGCATTCAATAATCAGTTCATCCAGTCGGTTGAAGTGAAGTTTTGTGAACCGTTCTGCTGCCATGGAGCCGATCACGGCTTCGAGTTCAAGTCTTGCTTCGAATACGTTAGTGATGGTGTTAAGTTCCAATTCCATTACCAGAATGCCGGTTCGGGGCAGAATTTTAACCAGGTGTTCCCATTCAAGGCGAAATAGAACTGTGCGTAATGGTGTCCGACTGACACCAAACTCTTTTGCCAGTTCCTGTTCTTTTAATATGCAGCCGGGTCCGTATTCAAGATAGATGATCCGGTCACGAAGTTTGTTATAAATATCTTGATTCATTTTATCGATATTAAAATTTTATTAATATTATTTATTCTTTGGTATACCTTAATAATACAAATATATATAATTTGTAATCAGTCTTGTCAAACTATTTTAAAATATTAGATTTTTATATTAAATAAACACATTGACTTTTGATATTTTTTTGGTATACCATAAAAATATTAAAAAAATTTAATAAAATATTGGAAGAACTCATGGAAGGAAAAAATATAAAACAAGGCCTTTGGGCAGCCACTGCCCCATCCAAACCAAAGTTGATCTCCATACAGGGAGATCAAAGAACCGACGTTGCCATCATTGGGGGTGGATATACCGGTCTTTCTGCTGCTCTGCATCTGGCGAAAATGGGTAAAGAAAGTGTTGTTCTTGAGGCAGAAGATATTGGGTATGGCGGAGCTGGGC
>Ga0164313_10004204_pt1 | contig 12875 bp, 13 predicted proteins | sample GuaBasSedimGuay4_FD_113735 | JGI IMG/M metagenome (GOLD analysis project Ga0164313, IMG submission 113735) | Subseafloor sediment microbial communities from Guaymas Basin, Gulf of California, Mexico - Guay4, Core 4569-4, 0-3 cm | ecosystem: Environmental > Aquatic > Marine > Hydrothermal vents... | reverse complement strand
TCCGAATACCTTTGCGTTGGGTTATGTCGCGTGGCCCTCAGAGGGCACAGGCAAGCCGCTAGGCGAAGAAATGCGCAGCATCACCGACGCGCTAATCCAGATGAGCGAACTACCCAGAGTAGCGGGCGAGTGGACTCAACAGGTCGGCATGCAATTGATGTGCGTATCGGGCGAGGATGTCGGCGTAGAGGTTGTGTTTAAAGCCTCCAGCAAAGGCGGTATCAACGGATTCAATGACTTTTTGAATCAAGTGTTGGTCAACCTGAAAGCCAATTCCGGCACTGACAAAGTGGTTCCAGTCATCGAGCTTGAAGTCAACGATTACAAGCACCCCACCTACGGCAAAATCTACACGCCAGTTTTTGAAATTAAAAGCTGGTCTACGATGAATGATATGCCAGTATCTGAGGCAGATGATGACATAGAAGACGGTTCTGACGATGACGTAGTTATCGCCGAATTGCCAGCACCCGAACCCGAAGTAGTTGAAGAAGAACCCGCAAAAGCACCACGTAAAAAACGGGGTAAAAAAGCCGAGGCCGAACCAGCGCCAGAGCCAAATACCGAAGAAGCACCCGCCCCGAAACGTCGCCGACGCCGTAGAGGTTAAGCACGTTTAAACCCTTTCAGGGGTGTCGTGTTCTGTAGATTACAGTCATGTTAAGGCATAAGCCGCCCCTTTTTTATTCAAATCGTAGGAGATTTAAAAATGAAAATGAAAATCGAAGTAACTAAAAAACTGTCCAGAGAAATACGCAACAAACACGTAGCGGCTCAAAAAAGCATAGCAAATTTTGCCAATGACAAAGAAGAACAAGGCATGATATTAAGCATCTACGCTGGAATGGATGTAGCTGCCATGGCTTTCTTACTGGCCCATCTAGAATTAAATAACAATGACGTAAGAGAAACCGTCGATGACTTTTTAGGTTTCATCACAGATAACGTAATGAAAAGATTTACGGAGGTTCCCCACGTTATCAAAATCATGGAAAAAGAAGGCGATAAAGAAATTGAAGGGCTCAGAAAAATATTAGACCCGCTTACTGAGGCGCTTAAAAAAGACGGCATTGACGTTACCCCTGTTGTCGCGGGCGGCACACTTCAAGAAATTGCCGATCAAATGCAGGCCATGGCCGACGCCGAGAACCAGCCGAAGCAATAGCCATGATTATCGTAGACTTCGAAACCCGAAGCGCGGTAGATTTGAAACTACAAGGGACGGCGCTTTATTGCGCCGACCCTTCTACCGACGCGATCTGCATGGCGCTGTACGACACTGACACCCTGCATAAAGAAATCTGGTATTCGCCTGAACCCCTATCCGAACGCATGCGCTACGCGCTTGTAAACGCTGATCTGGTAGCCGCGCACAATGCGGAATTCGATATGGGAATCTACGAGTATATCTGTGTCGAACAGTATGGCTTCCCTGAAATCCCGATGGAAAACTGGTACTGCACTTCGGCTCAATGTCGTGTAAACGCAATACCCGCAGGATTGGATGACGCCGCTTTCGCACTGGGCCTGAAACAGCGGAAAGATCATCGCGGTTCGGCCCTGATCAAACAGCTATCCATCCCGCAGGCCGACGGCACATTTAACCGTGACCCCGCCCTGATCAAAGAATTCGGCGAATACTGCATGCAAGACGTAATCGTCACCGCCGCCATTGTCGGCGCTACGCGCCAGATGACCGAAGACGAGCATGAAGACTGGCTGGTTACGGTCGAAATCAACGAACGCGGCGTAAAGATCGATACCGAGCTTGCCACACTGGCGCTACAGTACGCGGACGCGGAACAGAAGGAAATCGCCGTGGAATTATTGCGGCTCACCAGAGGCGCTGTAGAGCGTCACACGCAGAACGCGAGAATTAAGAAATGGCTGCTGGATGACAAATTAATGTCGCCGCTGGCCAATGAAATGCTGGTCTATGTCAAAGGCAAGGCCAAGCATTCGCTGGATAAAAACATCCGGCGCAATATCCTGTTGAAATATGACTCAGGCGAACTGGATATAACCGAAGAACAAGCGACGGTTATTCAGCTACTGGACGACGGGAATAAATCCAGCGTGGCCAAGTTTAAACGCATGCTACAGAGGGCCGACCCAGACGACGATCGAGTCAGGGGCGCTTTCGTATTCGCGGGGGCCAGCCAGACATTGCGCTACGCTTCGCGCGGTATCCAGCTTCACAATATGCGCCGCGACTGTTGGGACGCCAAAGAAACCGAAGAAATAAAAACGCTTATGCGTATGCGGTCGCTATCCTCCCTGACCCATAAGACCGATGAAAGCATCATGGAAACGCTGGCCAAGCTAATGCGTCCCGCGATAATTCCAGAGAAAGGTAACGTGTTTGTCGTCGGCGATTGGTCGGCAATCGAGGGGATGGTATTACCGTATCTGGCCAATTCAAAGCAGAGTTTAAAGAAGCTGGAACGGTTTAAATCGGGCGAGGATATTTATATTTCTACCGCGCTTGATATGGGCCTGACAGAAAAAGAACGCCAAATCGGAAAAGTGGCCGAACTGGCGCTAGGCTTTTCAGGCGGCGTCGGCGCGTTCCAAAGCATGGCGAGAAATTACCGTATATCGATATCAGACGTCGAAGCACAGAACAATGTTGACCGCTGGCGCGCCGCTAATCCGTGGGTATGGACGTTTGCGCGTGACCTGCATACCGCTGTACTTTTAGCACTCAGCAACCCGAATACATGGTATGAAGCGGGCCGCGTCCGGTATCGATACGTGCCTGATTTTATCGACGGCACCGTGATATGCGAGATAGCCGAAGGGCATTTTATCCAGTATCCAAAGATGCATTTAGAGCCGCAAGTCACGCCATACGGAAAAGAAATTATGGGGCTCACAGCATTGAAGGCCGCGTTTAGACCCAAGGCTGACGCCAAAAACTGGCCTTTCAATAAAATCTGGCAAGGCATCTTGTCGGAGAATATCACCCAAGCATTCGCCGCCGCTTTGCTCAGAAATGCGCTACGCCAATTAGATGATGTGATACTGCATGCGCACGATGAGATTGTATTAGAAGTGCCGGAAGTGTATGCTGATGATGCAATACAGATTCTTAAAGAGGTTATGTTGACAGCACCTTCATGGGCTAAAGGCTTACCGCTTAAAATGGAACCGTCAATAATGCTTCGCTACGGGAAAGATTAGACAATAAAAAACCCGACTGCCGTAGGAACAGACGGGTTTGATAACTTACATAGACAGGGCGACTAGACCATGACTAGAAAGAAGCGTACCAAAGAAGACCACGAAACACAACCCCCCAAAACAAATGTTGTAAAATTACCAGAGCGTCACGAATACGATTTAAACGTACTGGAAAATTTCCTTGAACTGGTTTTTCATAGCGAGCTAATAGATGGCGAAGAAATTCTTACATGGATTACGAAAGGCATTCCCGCGTACCCCATTTCAGAGGACGCGCTATTCAGTACGCTTCCGCGAACGCCCCTTCCAAAAGCGTTATACTTCTCCACGTCTACAGCCACAGCCGACCCCGCCGACGGGAAAATATACAATCGGAAGACGCTGTTTAAACGCTTTCATGTTTTGGTACTCGATGACATTGGCACCAAAATTCCGCTATCTGCGCTTCCTGTTGATTTCCTGCCGACCTACGTTATCGAAACCAGCAAGGGTAATTTCCAATACGGTTACGTGCTGGTTGACCCGATTACGGAACTGGAGCACGCCGAGGCCCTAATCCAGATAGTCTACGAGGCAGGCGTTACCGACAAAGGCGGTCGAATGGCTAATAAACTGGTCAGACTGCCAGAGGGTGTAAACGGTAAGAAAGGGGAAAAAGAATTATTCCGCGTCAATCTGGTTTTGAGCAATGGCCCGACGTGGACGCCTACCCAAATACTCGACACGCTTGATCAAGGCGTCACATGGGCCGAAGTCGAAGAAGACGCCGACAGGGTACGCAAAACACGCGCACATAAAGGCGTTGGCTTATCCGCATGGTCGCCTATCACCGCATACATGCCTACCACCAACGGAATTATCGACCCCGCGCTGGAATGGATGTATGACGAGAAGATGGTCAAGCAGGAAACGAACGAATGGGTGACGATCAAATGTCCGTGGGCTGATCAGCATACCAGCGGCGGAGACTGGGCCAGCTACTCGCCGTTAGGCTGGGGCGGGCCTGCTTACCAGAATGGCAGGGGGTTTAAATGCTTCCACGAACATTGCGCCAGCAAACACGGTACTGATCTGGTCGAGTTTATTGAAAATTCTGGCGGGCCGAATGTGCCAGTACACGAATACGCAGCGGGGCTGATATCGACCTACGCTTTTGACGACTCCTTAAACGGCGTCTGGAAAATGCGATACCACCTACCGCCGCGCTTCATGCCGATGGAATCTTTCAAAAACAAGCACCCCGAGAAAACAAAAATCCTGAACTATCAAGGCAAGCTGGTAGACGTGGCTGAAACCACGCTGTTTATACAGTCTAAAGCCCGCGTCGATGTCTGCGGCATGAACTACGACCCCAGTACGCCAGCCAAGCTGGTAGAGAATGCGGAAGGTGAGAATATCATCAACTTATACACTCAACCGCCGTGGGGTGATGGCGTATTTGACCCAGAGCCCGTAAAGGTGTTTGTCCAGTTTCTCGAATACCTGATACCGGATTACACGTCCAGAGTGTTTTATCTGAACTGGCTGGCCGCTAAATGTCAGGATATGGCGTTCAGAGGCCCTGCAATACTGATGATAGCGCCGCAACAGGGAACGGGGCGCACGACCCTTGGAAACATGGTAAAGGCGCTATTGGGCGCTGAGAACGTCGAGAAAGTGCCTTTCGAACGATTGACCAAAGGAAGTGAGGGTTATAACGACTGGATTGTAAAGCCGATGATCATCACCGATGAAACGCTGGCACTGGGTACGGGCGATAATTACTTCAAGATTTACGAGAAACTGAAAGAGTTGATCGACACCACGCCGAGCGAAGTGCGCATCAATCCGAAGTATGGCCGACAGCGATTCCAGATGACCTATTCTAGTTTCATGCTGTTCAGTAACCATGAAGCGGCGATGTCGATAGCTGCGGACGATCGACGAATATACGTGATTGACAATGCCGACGCGCCAAAACCGCCCAAGTATTTTAATGACTTGAACGACTGGCTTCAAACAGAATGGCAGCAACACGTCTGGAGATGGTTACGCCAGCGCGACGTAAACGTATCCGAGCTACTGGCCCCACCGTCTATGAACGAGGCGAAGCGTAACATGATGAACGCAAATAAACAGGCTATCGATATCGCGATAGACGCCGTCATATTTAATTGGCCCAGTAAGATTATTGCGTGTAAACACGTTACGTCGTTATTGATTAATTATACCCATCGTCTTGGCTTGCCAGACGTTGCTATGTTCAGCAAACGAGTGAGAACCGTATTCGGCCATAAAACCCGAGCGATACCAAATTTAGGCAAACAAAAAGTAGACGGTAGCCCCGTAAGGTTGCGCGCCATGCGCCACAGCGGGACGGATTTGAAAAATCTGGATATAGACATAGAAAGAAATTTATTACCAGATGATAAAGAAATGGCCAAAATACGACAGGCGGTATCCGACGCACTCGATGAAGCTGATTTTTAGTTGACGTCATTCTTTACATCGATTAGTATACACATTCTTTAAAACCGTAGGAATTATATCCGTGACTAAATTCAAACCCGCAACACTGAAACTATTACCCGCCAAAGAACAAATCGCCGAATTCATGGCCCAGTACAGCATGGAAAGGAAAGAGGCCAAAAGCCTATATAACGCCATGCTGAATGATGACGTCTACCTCAACGACACTTATCAGGTAAACATCACTTGGAAAGCTCCACAACACGCCTTCGGGCCCGATATCGATATCGTACACCTATCCATCAAACGTATCGATCGTGCGCCTATCCATGACTGGCGTGATCTACAGGAGATAAAAAACGAGCTGGTAGGCCGAGAGCGCGAAGCGATCGAGTTATACCCGTCTGAGGCCCGTCGAGTAGATACCGCCAACCAGTACCATCTATGGGTGCTACCCGAGGGCGAATTCGTTTCTATCGGCTGGACTGGTCGCCTTGTGATGGACGCTGGCGAAGCAAAAGACAATTCTGTACAACGCCCACTGGAACATTAAATATGAAAATAGTCAATACCTGCTCGTTGCGGAATAAGCGAGTTGAAAAAATGCTCCGCGATCTGGACGGGAAAGTCGATCAATTAACAAACTCTAATACACTCAGCAAAGAGGGTTTCATCAATATCTTCATGCTAACCGTGGAGCTATTAATCGATGCGTTTAAACAGATAGAAGATAACACCACGCCAGCCAAGACTTTGCTGGACTACACCGCGCCAGAAGTGAAAGACGCCTGTTTCCGCGTCGGCGCGGCTAAAAACTTTCAAGAAGACCATGAATTCGTCATGGCTGTAATGCAGGAGTTAGGCAAAAAATGAACGATATCAACGAGCGATTAATCAATTTGCTTGGCGATATGAAAGTCATCGAGTACAAAATGGAGCAGAAAGATAGACGCATAACGGAGCTTGAGCAGGAAGTATTAGATTTGAAAACAGCAGCATCTAACCACACGCCTACGGAGGCAAAAAATGAACAGTAACGACCCCACAGACCCCAATTCACAGCGCAACAGCCCCGAAGATAATTATGCCAAACAGCAAGCGGCGGGTATGGCAAGCCGTGTAAACTCAATGGTAGGACAGGGCGCAGACCGCGAACCGAAAGCGGTTGTATTGATGGATAGAATATACCGGATGGAAAGCGTTATTAACCGCCTGTGTACCCTGCGGGACAGGATACAACAGGGGAACATCCCACTGATTACGGGGGCAGAACCAAAACGAGACTCATTAGCCCCTACGATATCTTCTGTACTCAACGAGGGGCCAGAAATCTTGCAAGTCCAATTCAATCAGATGAACGATATTATTGAAGGTATCGAACTGGAATTGTTCTAAATAAACCCCAATTAAACCCTAATTAGGCACCAATTGGTGCCTAATTAGTATGCGCCGCCCTTTTTAGGTATTGGCGATTTCTTGAACCCGCCTTTCTTCTTGTTCCCGCACGGCATTTTCGTAGTCTCCTATGACGGTGTTTAAACGATCGATATAACCTTTGCGGGCCATCTGGAACATATCCATTTGGCCTGCTAAACTATTCAGGTTAGCATCGATTCCAGTAATCGCCTTGATGTACGTTTGTGCATCTAGCGGCAATTCATCGAATTTGAATTCTTTATCGTTTATTCTTATCGGGTCTTGTGGTTTAGTCATTATTTTTGTCTAGCCTGTCTGGTGGTGGGTGTTCCCATTTAGTGCCATCAGTGAGCAGGCAATATAAGGGCATTGTGAACAATTCCATTATCCAGCACGGCCCGCCTGAATGGTTCGCTTCGGGATCATCATGCGCGCTAATCTGGGGCGATGTAAACGCCATTAAAACAACCAGCAATATTAGAATTTTCTTCATTTTTCTGTTTCCTCTGCTTTTAGTGTACCATCATTCTCGTTGGTAGTGGTTTTTTCAGTATTGATCAAACCTACGTCTTGCTCATCGTGAGTTTTCACGCTGTTTTCAGTGCCTATGATCAGGACACATCCGGTCAGAAGTATAACCAGTAGGATAGAAATAAACCATATCACGGCGTCAATACTTCTAACGACACCTCAACACTGGTTGACATGATCGTCCCATGGCGGGTTCCTTCAAACGTCCAGAATATACCGCTTGAGGGGCTGTTAGTCGGTATGCCCCTGACTATCCATGTGCGTTCATCCTGCGTCTTTTTGAACTCGGCAGGCCACCGGAAACGTATTTCGTCACCTACCTCTACCTCTTTATTTGCAATGGTCATCAGTAATGAACCGCGTCTACTTCGGCCTTGTTTACGGCATTCCTGATAGCCTGTTCCAGCCCCAGCATTTTAACATCGCGAACTCTTTTAGCTGCCGCCAATCCTGCCAGAGTATTTTTAGCGTCGGCGATCGTTAGTTCAACCACTTCGTCGTTTACATCGAATAACAGCGCGGTCGCTTCTCCCAACGCTTCGGCCAGTTGAATTTCATATAGGATAAAGCGCACCAGTTCTACACCCCTCCACGTACCGTTTACATCGGTAACTGGCTGGAGGTTTTCTTGAAATTCATCATGGAGTATTTCTATTAATTTTTTAGCTTTTAGCTCCGGTAGCGATAGCAAATCTTCGGGGTCTACGAAAGTAGCGCCGCCCTGATACACCCATTTTTCCTGTGGTGCAGGAATCTGGCCCGTTATATCAACTATCTCTATATTGGGTGCAAAATCTGGAACAGTCGCACTTTCAAATATCCAGTGTGCGACGCCGTTTAAAACTTGTGCATATCTCATAGTTTTACCATTCCACTATGCAAACGCCAGCCGAACCAGCAGCGCCCGCACTATTCTGTGTAAACCCGCCTGCTCCGCCGCAACCAAAACCGACACCGACACCAGAAACAGAACTTATTGACTGTCCATTCCCCGCGCTGAGTAAACTTCCTCCGCCGTAGCCAGTACCATTGAATGTACCAGAACCATATAGATATAGTGCTCTGTACTGTCCATCGCCACCGCCTGCGCCACCCGCTACGCCACCAATTCCAGCTCCCCCAGCAGCTCCACCACCGCCAGCCATAGATATATGAGCGCCGAATGATGATACGCCACCCGCAGTAGAAACAGCACCACCGCCACCGACTGTAACAGGTATGACTTCGGCGGGTGTTACGACAACTTCTCGACGTAATACTGCCGCACCACCACCACCACCAGAACCACCGTAATATGACGCACCACCAGAACCGCCCCCGCCACCACCGCCACATATTGAAACCCAGACCTTAGTTACGCCAGCCGGAACAGTAAAGTTTCCATTGGCTGTAAACGTCTGACCCCCTGCGGGGGCTGTTCCTTGAGCGTCAACGTAATCTTTGCGGGTAAAATCTGCGGCGGCTACAGGAGTAATACCCTTGAGTTGGCCCGTCATGGTATCGCCAGATCGGGCTACTCTGCTATCAGCGTTACTATTCGCGGCCCCCGCGTCAGATAGCGCTTGATTGGCAGTACCTTGAGCCGCTACAGCCTTCCCATCTGCGGTAGCCGCATCTGATATAGCCTGATTTGCCGTACCTTGAGCCGCGTCAGCAGCCGCTTGAGCCGCCGCCGCCTCACCAGAATTGGCCGTATCTGCCGAGTCTACATAATCCTTGCGGGTAAGGTGGGCTGTTTGAGTTGGTACAAGGCCATTCACAGCCAAGTTTCCATCACCTGTAAGAATTATGCGTGTCTGTAATGCACCAACATCGCTAAATCGTTGAACATTTACAGAACCATCTACGTCGCTATATTCAAACTTACCACGAACTATCCCCGCTGCATCCGTCATGTTATACGACGGGAAACCCCCAGTAACGCTGGGAATAAGGGACATACTTGGCGATGCACCACGGAGCAATGCAAGTCTTTGAAGGTTAGAGTCATACTGCCAGTGTTCAAAGCTGCCAGCAGCGAGGCTAAGGACTCCAGCATTGCTACGATACCAGCCTAGCGTAGTTTCGGTTGTAAACGAGAAAGCGGGCTCAGTAACACTGCCGTCAAGCACTCTAAACGGTACGAGCATTCCGCCCTGACCGTTACGGGATAACGAGTTGGTTATTTCAGCGCCGATATCCGGCATGGTGGCGTTCGCCCAGACCGACGTAATGGTCGTGCCGCTGACTACTGGGTTGCCCGCTGGAAGGGTATAATTACCCGCTGCATCTCTAGGCATCACTCCCCCCGTTTAAACGCTTTTGATCTTTCATGTTTTCAAGCATTTGGTTATTACCTTCTACCATTTCGTTCCTGAACGATTCTACCGCCGCCCCAGTTTGACGTTGTTGCTGCGAGTTCTCAATCATCAGCATGGGCAGAAACGCCATGGAACAACCCCACTGATTCAAACTTTCGCCTGTCTGGGGGTGCATACCCATGATCTGGATGTACCAGTCACACTCATGCTTCATGCAGCTATCGCCAGTTAAAGGACACATCAGCTTTTAGTCGCCATAATGACATCACGGTACTTAACTCGCATATCCATATTGTGAGTGTGAGATAGCCCGCCACCCGCTGAGGTAGTCGCTACACTTGGACCGTTTACGAATGGCGGGATAGTGTTACCCCCGCCTGCAAAGTTTGAAGGCGCATTTGATACAACATTATGAGTGTGCGCCGGAATCTGATCTATTGTCAGCGTGTGAGCGCCAGTAGTGGTGTAACCAAACACGGTACTGAAATTAACAGTTCCGCCACCACCCCCGCCACTGGACATTATACGAATCGCATTTTCGTCTAAGTCAGTACGCTTTACCCAACCCGTCGGTGCATTGGCTTGACCAAACAACATGACCGACCCTGCGGGGAGCCCTCCAGCAGCTACTTGACTATCCACGTAGTCTTTGCGTGTAAACGAATCTATATCTGAGGGCGCAAGTCCTTTTAGCTGCCCCGTCATAACGTCACCAGCGCGGGATACTCTGCTGTCAGCATTAGCGTCAGCAGCCCCAGCGTCAACTATTGCCTGATCTGCCGTGGCTTGAGCTGTCCCAGCTTGTCCAGCATTGATGAGGTCACCATTGTCCACGTAATCTTTGCGGGTTAGTTGAGCAGCCGAACTTGGGACGGTTGCGTTTACACTGACGTTTCCATCAGCATTAAGCGCAAGCCGAGTCTGCAATAAACCACCAGCGTCAAACCTTTCAAAATTTACCTCACCGTTACTTTCGTTGAAGTGATAGTCGGCGCGCTTCTGACCTGTTGAATCAAACATCCTGAAATTGGGTACGCCAACACCGTCAGGGAACAATCCAACTGCCGGATTTATCCCTGACTTCATTTCCATTCGCCCGATAGTCGCGTTAAACAACGCTAGGCGCTTACCCAGACCCGCGATACCGAATACTCCAGCAGCATCACGAAATATACCTAATGTGGGCTCACCAGTAAAAGATATAGAGGGGTCGTTTACAGTGCCGTCAGCAAACTTCAATGGGGCTAACATCCCGCCCTGACCGTTACGGGATAATGAATTGGTCATCTCCGCCGCAAGGTCTGACATCGTAGGATTAGCCCACGACGAAGTGATCACCGTACCAGTGACGACCGGATTTCCGGCTGGTAATGTGTAATTACCTGATGAGTCTCTAGGCATTATTCATCCCCTATCACTTCTGCCCTGCCGCCCATCGCTGCGCGTTTAAACAGTTCTTTTATGTTCAACGCAATAGCCGCGTCAGAAATATCGTGTTTATTCAACTTCGTTATGATATCAGCAAACTTCTCTGGATTCATGGTTAGCTCAAACGCTATCTTACGCGCTTTATCTGTTCCCATCGCGCGTAATTGCTTGGTGGCGTATCTGCGGCCTAATGCAGCGCCGATCAACGGCGAGCCGAAAGCCATAGCGCCCACTTTAGCGCCTGCCAAAGCGGCCAATACTTCCGCAACTCGCTTTTCAGGGGGCGGTAACTTAGCCAGCGCGGGGCCGAATTCGTGAAGGTATATTTTCTGCCCTTCGACCAGACTATCTTCAAGCGTGTCTAACTGTTTCGTAGTAAATAACCCTGATTTTTCATACGCGCCGCGCCGCGCCCTGAACTCTTTTAGCGACTCGCTATCCAGCTTAAAGTCACCTTTCTTAGTGGTGATGACGTTCTCAAAATCATCCATAAACGCGCGTTGAATATGCTGTTTAGCTGATGGGTCTGCCTTCTCGACAGTTTTCAACAGTTCTTCTATCTTTTTGGTGACGTTTTTACCCGTAGCAGTAGACATAATATCTTCCGCCGCTTTTACTATCTCTCGCTGTTCTGGCCCTGTACTGGCAAACCGACCCGCGCCGGATTTATCTATCGCGGCTACTTGTTTTTCTGCCTCTGTCATGCCTTTTTTGGCTTCTTCCAAAGATATACCAGTCTTACGCATCTTATCAAATTCTTTGGTCAGTTCAGGCGACATTTGATCGCCGTACTGCTTCTGGAATGTCTTGACCGCGTTCGGCTTCAACTCGCCTGTCACCTGATCGATATGCTCGGCGTTGAATTTAGACCGTAGCGATTCATCAGATAACTCGTCAGTAGCGCCCGCTGTTACCCTGCTTTGTTCAGCGCGGGTGCCTGCGCCCCTGCCCTTGGTTTTGGTTACTACGTCGGCATACGCCTCGTCAGCCTGTTTAAGCGCCTTCCCAGTCTGCGATCGAGCGCCGAAGTCAGTCTGGTAATCTCGATAAATCTTAGCCGCAGCCTTACGGGCCTCGCTCGCGCCCTCAATGTTATCCAGTACGCCATAAATAGACTCTTTAAAATCATCAACCATTTTGGGCTTCATACTGGTGCCAACAGACTCGGCGCTGTATTTGGATAGGACAGCGTTTAAAGCCTCTAAGCTGACATCGCCGCCCTCTTTCTCGATTCGGGCCAGCGACTTCATTGTCTCTGGGAATTGCGCCTCAAATTCAGCTTGCAGATGAGGGTCTTGTATATCACCCCAATATTTCTTTTTGGCCTCTGTAATATCTGTGGCGTCAATCTTGCCGCCTTCATTCGGAATGTCATCGAATGCCTGTTTTGCCACGTCAAATCGTTCATCCTTGATTGCCTGAGTGGTCTTCTTTAACTCACTGGAAACCTCAGTGACAGGCCGACTTCTGGCCGCTGTGCGCTTCGCTTTGCGTTCTGCGGTGGTAGTCTTTGTCAAAACACCCTGTGCGGCTTCCTGTAGGGCCTGTTTTTCGTCTGCAACGACTTTA
>Ga0164313_10004203_pt1 | contig 12877 bp, 10 predicted proteins | sample GuaBasSedimGuay4_FD_113735 | JGI IMG/M metagenome (GOLD analysis project Ga0164313, IMG submission 113735) | Subseafloor sediment microbial communities from Guaymas Basin, Gulf of California, Mexico - Guay4, Core 4569-4, 0-3 cm | ecosystem: Environmental > Aquatic > Marine > Hydrothermal vents... | reverse complement strand
CAAAAAAAGTCTTTGTATTAGACACTTCAGTATTACTTTTTGATCACGATGCAATTACCAGTTTTGAAGACAACGATGTTGCTATTCCCATAACTGTATTGGAAGAGTTAGACCAATTTAAGATTGGAAACGAAACCAAAAATTTTGAAGCTCGTGAAATAATTCGATTTTTAGACAAGTTATCCGGAAAAGACGGGTTAAATAAGTGGATCAGTTTGGGAGAGAAAAAAGGACGATTTAAAATCCTAATGGATTCGTTAAATATTGAAGACGTTAATGCAGAGGATATCTATGGCAACAGAAAAAATGATCATAAAATAATTAACGCTGCTATCTCCCTTCAAAATGAAGAAAAAAACGCGATAGTAATATTGGTTACCAAAGATATTAATCTCCGGTTAAAAGCAAAGGCGATAGGCCTGTTGTCTGAAGATTTTGAAACGGGTAAAGTTAAAAATGTAAACGAATTTACCAATGGACTTCCAGTGATCGAAAATATTGACGCTCAGGTTATTCAAAATATATATCAAAAAAATTTCATACAAGAAAATGGTATTTTAGGTACTAAAAAAATAACGAATGGCTATTATATCCTTAACAATTGTTCCAATTCCGTTTTGACAAGATATAATGGTATTACAGATCAAATAGAAAAAGTTGAAAAGAAATATGTTTTTGGTATCAAACCTCGTAACGCAGAACAAACATTTGGTTTGAATGCGCTACTGAACGAAGACATAAAACTAATTGCATTAGAAGGTGTTGCGGGAACAGGAAAAACACTGCTGGCATTGGCTTCCGCCCTGGAACAAAAAAATAAATATGATCAGATCATCCTGGCCCGACCAATTATCCCACTGAGCAATCGCGAAATTGGCTTTTTACCAGGAGATGCCGACGATAAAATTTCACCCTATATGCAGCCCTTATGGGATAATCTGGCTTTTATAAAGAAGCAATTCAAGGCCAATGAGAGAAAGAGTAAAGTATTACAGGAAATGGAAGATTCAGGAATGCTGACTATTACTGCTCTGGCTTTTATTAGAGGAAGGAGCCTTTCTAATGCCATCTTTATTATTGATGAAGCACAAAATCTTACACCTCATGAAGTAAAAACTATCATAACAAGAGCAGGAGAAGGTACAAAGGTGATATTCACCGGTGACATTCATCAAATTGACACACCATATATGGACGAGCAAAGCAACGGATTAACCTATCTGATCGACAGATTAAAAGGAAATGCCTTGTTTTCTCATATTAAATTAGAAAAAGGAGAACGGTCTGAGCTGGCAAATTTGGCCAATGAGCTCTTATAATATACAATAACAATTGCTTCAGGCTAATCCTGATTTTCTAAAACCTAAGGATTAGCTTGTTTTCTCTAGATTTGATTTAGTAAATTGTTATCCCAATTAGAATATTTTAACATAAGTATCATTAAACCCGCTTTATGCATTGGAACTTCGTAATGAGGATCTAAACAGCAACCCGCCTTGCCGGCGTGGCAGGTAAATCAGGGAGTTTTATTGGTTTTAGCACCCCGAATACTCGCGGGTCGTTATGGTTAAATCAAAAAACTCAACGAAGTTTCTGATTTGCAGATGCTTAGATACGGAATAGATTTTCCAACGCATAAAGCGGGTTTAATTATACAGTTCGCTCCTATGGAGCTTATTATATCTTTATTTTTTTATTAGTAACAGTTAGCCCCTACGGGGCTTTAAATTTTTTTGCCCTTGTTGGTGTTTTCACCAACAAGGTATCACGAACACAAAGCTCATAATTTTAACCCGCTTTATGCATTTTAATGTCGAAATAACAAGATATTCATGTCAAATAGTTCTGTTTCCTAATACCGATGAGCAACAAGAAACATTTTTTTGTTACATTTTTGCAAATGACTCGTCATAATAAAACAAAACATAAAAATGATGAAAAATTTATTCTTTATAATTGCAATTGCCGCCCTGACATCTTGTTCAGCACAAACTTCATTTAAAACTTTTTATACAGAGAACAGTCAAGATGCTGATTTCTCTTTAGGATTGAACACATCTATGATCGCCAGTTTTCTATCTGATGATGATGAAGATGTAAAAGAATTGGTGAAAAAGTCAAAGCATACTCGAATAATGGTTTTTTCAGATGATTGGGAAAACACGAATTCTAAATTCAATAAATTCATCAAACATTCCAAATTTGACAAGCTGATGAAAATCAGGGATGATGATGACAATGTTAGTATATATATCCTGGAAGAAAAAGAATTAATTAAAGAAATTGTAGTACAAATCTCTACCGGAGATGAGCTGGTATTAGTTGGTTTAAAAACAAATTTAACCCATGAAGATCTGGCCAAAATATTTAATGATAACCACATAACACTAAATTAGCCCTACGTAGTGTCTGCATGAAAACTAGTTAATTATCAAGTATTTGACCCGTCTGCCGAACAGGCAGGTAAGATAACGGTCAAAGACGAGACACTGCCTTCCGGCAAAGTCCAGGGCTTACGAAGTTTTGAATCCCGATTTCTATCCGGGACAAGGAGTTCACTTTCGGGAATGACTGTTTTCAAAACGAGTGTAACGATTAATTGACGTTTTCTTGCAAAGGCTACGTAACCTTTGCCTTTCTGATTATATTGGATAATAATAGTGGGAAAAATCTTTTTACATAGACGGCCAATTTTTCTTTAAATCCACCTATAACTATTTCTTGTCTTTTCTGATCGATAGCCTTTAAAGCTATCTTTGCAAAATCGTCAGGTCCTAATCCTTTTTCTGTGGCCTTGTCCAACTTGTTTTGTTTACTTCCATCCCCGATCAAAGCATTCATGGAAACATTTGTATTGACAAATCCCGGACAGATTAGGGTAACGGATATATTATAATCGTATAATTCAGCTCTTATGCTGTCAAAAAAACCATGCAATGCATGTTTTGATCCGGAATAAGAGCTACGCAATGGGGTGCCAATCTTCCCAACAACACTAGAGATAACAACAATTTGTCCGCTTTTTTTATTAATAAAATGTGGCAATAAGGCTTTTGTCAATCCAATGGTCCCAAAATAGTTCGTCTCAAAAATCGCTCTGTCAACGGTTAAGTCCGTATCTTTTGCAAAAGCTCTTTGGCTAATTCCCCCGCTATTGATTAATATATCAACTCCATCAAAAAAATTAAGGGCAGTCTCTGTCTTTTCATTGAATAAATTAAAATCGGCCAAATCCAATGGCAAAACTTCCACCTGCTTCGGGTTTTGGCATTCTTCTTTAACCTCCTTTAATTTCTTTTCGTTTCTGGCAGACAGTATTAAATTCGCACCCTGATTTGAAAAAGCAAGGGCCATTGCTCTTCCAATTCCGGAAGAAGCTCCTGTTATCCAAATAGTTTTACTTTTAAACTTCATTTATGAAATATTTTGCGTTAAAATTATAACTTTAAATTAACTTTGCGAAAATATTTTTTATGGCAAAACAACTCCTCATCTTATTGGTTTTAGTGCCTGCCTTCTTACAGGCGCAGTACAGTTTAAAAGGTAACTTGACTTATGGTGAAAACTTTAGCTGGATATTATTATACAAAATAAAAGATGGCAAGCAAATTTATATGGACAATGCCGAAATCAATGAAGGTGCCTTTGAATTTATTATCCCCAAGTCTGAAAGTCCCGGAATTTACAAAGTATTTTATCAGCTGGAAAATCAACTCTATGTTGAATTTATTTTTAATAAAGAAAATGTCGCTTTCACATTCGACCCCTACGATCCGACAAACTCAATAGTATTTTTGGAGTCTGATGAAAACATCATCAATCAAAAATATATTAGCTCCATCACAACGAATCAACGGGAACTGGACTCCATACAAGTTGCGTATTTTAACGGTAAGAATGCCAAAGTGAACAAAAGTATTCGCAGGGCCTATAAAGAGAAAATTGGAGATGTCAGTTCGGTTCAACTGAAATTCGAGAACCTGTCTGAAGGAAAACTAGCCAACACTTTCATTAAAGCCAGTAAACAATACAACGCTAAAAACCCGATCAATGCACCGGAAGATTATCTGATTCAGGTTAAAAAGCATTTTTTCGATGCCATTGATTTTGAGGACCCCATACTATTAAGTTCGACCTACGCTACAGATAAAATAATGGATTTTATATTCTATTTAAATCAATCTGACGATCCAAATGAATTGAATCAAATGCAAAAGGAGTCAATTAATATTAGTTTATCAAAAATCGACTCGAATTTAGATTTTAAAAAAAATGTAGTAGAAAGTATATTAGATCAATACGCATCTGAGCAGAATGAAGAAATGATAAATTTTATGCTGACCAATCATTATGACAAATTGCCTTTGTCACTTCAGGATGAAGCACTGAGAAAGTATGTGCTCTCGGAAATTATGACAGCTGTTGGAAAAAAAGCACCAAATATCACCTGGGAAGAAAATGGTGTTATTCAAAGTCTGTACGATCTTGATAGTTCAGATTACTATATTGTTATTTTTTATAGTTCCGGTTGTCCGCACTGTCAGGTTGAAATACCTGTTTTTTATGATTTTGTTAAGGATGTTTCCAATATAAAAGTAATCGCAATTGGATTGGAAGATGATAAATCTGCCTGGGAAGAAATGGCAGGTAGCTTTGATAAATTTACCAATATTTTAGATCTTGATAAATGGGAGAGTAAAAAAGTTCAGGATTTTGGAATAACCAATATACCAAACTATTTTATTCTGGATAAGGAGAAAATTATTATTGCAAAACCCGAAGATGTGGAAGAATTGAAGAAATATTTTCCATAGTTAAACAATCTATACATTTGGATTCAAAATATACTACAAATGACGAAATATACATTCTGACCTTGTTTATCAATGCTTTATACCTTTGCTCGGCAAGGAACAAAAAGGTTTTAATTTAATTTATTGCATAAAAACTTTTTCGATGTGCGTTGGCATATTTCATAAGATCTTGCTTCACTTCTGGATTTTGTTCGATCACGTTCTTGGTCTCAAAAGGGTCGTTTTCCATATCATATAGGGATAATTCTATTTCAACAGCATCATATTTTCCAGGGGCTCCGTCATTTCCGGAAGTTCGAAGTGTTCTGTATTTGTGGTTTAAATGAAGTTTCCACTTGCCGTCTCCACGCAATACGCTTTCAAATTTATCTCCTGTTGAAAATGCATAATAATCATGCGGGTTTGTCGCTCCTTCTTTTCCCGAGATCAATTCCCAAACATTTTCTCCGTCAATTTCTGAATTGGGAAGTGGAACATTTGTTAAATGACAAAGTGTAGGAAGTAAATCGATAGATAAAAACGCTTTATCCGAAGTAGTACTGCCTTTTAAATGATTTGGGTACTTTATGATACATGCCGACCGGGTACCACCTTCAAAAGAAGTTGCTTTAGCCTCGCGGAAAGGTGTTTTTCCTGCATGATTCCCATAGGCTATCCAAGGCCCGTTATCAGAAGTGAATATTACAATTGTATTATCTTCGACACCGTTTTTCTTTAAAGCTTTTGATATTTCGCCAACAGACCAGTCCAGTTCCATGGTTACATCAGCATATATTCCAAGGCCGGATCTACCTTCAAAGTCGGTGCTGCAAAATATAGGAACATGAGGCATCGAGTGTGGTACATACAACAAAAATGGTTGATCTTTATTACGATTGATAAAATCTACAGCATGTTCTGTATACCATTTGGTAAGGTTCTTTTGTTCGGGAATACCCACATCTTCAATACTCACTTTTCCATTTTCCCAAAACTGAATTGGATATTTACCCCAATATTCAGGATTTTCGGGGTGATGTTTCCACATATCATTGGAATACATCAATCCACAAGATTCATCAAATCCTCTAGCATGAGGACGGGTTTCCGGCTGATCACCACAATGCCATTTCCCGAAGATCGCCGTTTTGTATCCGGCAACTTTAAATATTTCACCAAGGGTTGGAAAAGTAGTTTCCAATCCCCTCGCTTTGGGACCATGCGCTCCAAAAACTTTTGTTCGACCGGGATAACATCCTGTTAATAAAGCAGATCTGGATGCGGAGCATATGGCTTGTGGCACATGGAAATTGGTGAACATGGTCCCTTCGTCTGCTAACTTCTGTACATTGGGTGTTGGTACATTTCCTTGACCGAATGGATGGTAATCTGAATATCCGGAATCATCTAAAAAAATAATCACCACATTAGGTTTTTTACTCTCTTTGACCGGAAGAGATACTTCTTCTTTTTTTGATAAATAGCCACAAGATGATGCCAAAATACCAAAGCTCAAAACAATAGTTATTGCATAATTTTTAAATTTCATTTTCCTGATTCTCTGTTTAATTTATAATTTAAAAATGAAAAAAGGCGTCTTCCAGATGCTCAATTTTGATCTCATTCCCCGTCTTAACAATTGCAATTACATCGAAACGCACCTCAACATCCAAATCATTTCTGTTTACATATTCATCCACTGCCTTTACCAAAAGCTTTATTTTTTTTTGTTTAATAAAATCCTGAGGATTCCCAAAATAATCTGTCGATCGAGTTTTTACTTCCACAGCAACCAATGTATTTTCCATTTTAGCAATAATGTCGACTTCTGCCTTTTTAAATCGCCAGTTTCTTTCTTTGATCTCATAGCCTTTTTCAACCAAAAAATCAAAGGCTATATCCTCCCCCCAATTTCCCAGTTCATTGTGTTCTGCCATATTATATTAAAATTCAAGCTTGTAAATTACAAATCCTATTCTATTAAATAACAAAAAATAAATTTATCTTCCTCCAAATAAACTGTTTTTGGTTTGTGTTTTGGTTTCGATATTTATACGAATTGCTGCTTTGTTTTATTTATCTAAAATTTATTTTGGTTTTTTTCTTACCCACTTTTAAATCGACATAATCTCCAAAAATTAAAGCGCGATTATCATCTATATGCCCCGCCTGAAAATTAAAAACAACCGGGAAGTCTGTCCCCTCGACCGATTCCAGAACTATTTCTTCCAAGGTCTTTCCAAATTTATTTCCATCGTTTTTTTTGAGTCGGAAATTGCCCACTATCAGACCCTTGCACTTTTCAAAATAACCGGCTCTTTTCAAACTGATCATCATCCTGTCTATATGATATAATGCCTCTCCGACATCTTCAATAAATAATATTTTTCCATCCATATTTAAGGATATGTCTGATCCCAACATGCTATAAACCAAAGATAAGTTACCTCCAACAAGGGGTCCCCTGCTTTCTCCCAGCCTGTTGTATTCTGAAGATGCCAATTTGTAATTCAATTTCTTGCCAAACAGGGCATTGTGCAATGAGACAATGGACGGTTTTTGTACCGGGTTTTCCAGTTCTAAAGTTAGGGGCATTTGACCATGAATAGTTTGATAACCAAGTTCGTGTACTTTATTATGCAATACAGTGATATCTGAATAACCAATGATCCATTTAGGGTTTTCCAAAAATTTTGTAAAATTAAGGTCATCAATAATTCTAACCGTTCCATAACCACCTCTTGCACACCAAATTGCTTTGATGCTCGGATTGTCCAAAGCTTTTTGTAAATCTTCCAACCTCTCTTTGTCTGTTCCTGCAAAGGTATTGTCTTGTGACAACATATGATTCCCAAAAAAAACTACTAGTCCCCAATGGTTAGCCAATTCAATTCCGGGATCTACGGAAGTTCTGCTCTTTAACTTTCCGGCAGGGGATAAAATAATTATGGTATCTCCCTTTTTTAAATTTGGCGGTTTAACCAAATCTCGTATAACAGACCTTCCCATATCATCCTGAGAAAATATTGAAAATGAAAACAGGAACAAGAATAAAAAAGAGTTGTTTATTTTCGAAAAAATCGAAGTCATATAAGAAATTTTAATGGTAAAAATAGTTAATTAAATTAAAACCCTTTTCCTTACTTTTGTGTACTTAAATTAATTGCATGCAAAATCAAAATAAATCTTTGCCCAATCCCGAGAGATACACCATCACAGCGGCTTTACCTTACACTAATGGGCCTGTTCATATTGGGCATTTGGCAGGTGTTTATATCCCGGCGGATATTTATGCGCGTTATTTGCGTTTAACAAATAATGATGTAGCTTTTGTATGTGGCTCTGATGAACATGGGGTACCTATTACTTTAAAGGCAAAAAAAGAAGGGATAAGCCCACAGGAAGTAGTGGATAAATATCATGCAATTATCAAAAAATCTTTTGAGGATTTTGGAATTACCTTTGATAATTATTCCAGAACATCAGCAAAAATTCACCATGATACTGCATCCGACTTTTTTAGAAAATTGTACGATAAAGGTAAATTTATTGAAGAGGTTTCGGCACAATTATATGATGAGGAAGCCAAACAATTTTTAGCGGATAGATTTGTAATTGGTACTTGTCCAAAATGTGGTAATGAAGAAAGTTACGGCGACCAATGTGAGAATTGCGGCACGAGTCACAATGCCACTGACCTGATCAATCCGAGATCGGCAATTACAGGAAATATTCCTTCTTTAAAGGAAACCAAACATTGGTATTTACCTCTTAATGAATACGAAAACTGGTTGAAAGAATGGATCGTTGAGGGCCATAAAGACGACTGGAAATCCAATGTACTGGGTCAGGTAAAATCATGGACAAATGATGGTTTAAAACCAAGGGCCGTGACCCGCGATCTGGACTGGGGCATTCCGGTACCTTTGGAGGGAGCAGAAGGAAAAGTTTTATATGTATGGTTTGATGCTCCAATTGGATATATTTCGTCCACAAAAGAATGGGCCAATAGAGTTGGGAAAGATTGGGAACCCTACTGGAAAGATAAAAACACCAAATTGATCCATTTTATTGGAAAAGACAATATCGTTTTTCACTGTATCATCTTTCCGAGTATGCTAAAAGCAGATGGCAGTTATATTTTACCCGAAAATGTTCCGGCCAATGAATTTTTAAATTTAGAGGGAGATAAAATTTCAACATCAAAAAATTGGGCAGTATGGCTGCATGAATATTTGGAAGATTTTCCCGACAAACAGGATGTGCTACGATATGTTTTGACCGCTAATGCACCGGAAACTAAGGATAACGATTTTATGTGGAAGGATTTTCAGGCGAGAAACAATAATGAATTGCTTGCAATTTTTGGAAATTTCATCAACCGAGTAGTTGTATTGACCAATAAGTATTATGAGGGAATTATACCTCCTGCAATGGAATTATCTGAAGTTGACAAAGTTACTTTGGCTAAACTAAGAGAATATCCACAGATAATTTCAGGATCCATTGAACGATACAGGTTTAGAGAAGCTTTAGCTGAATTGATGAATCTGGCTAGATTGGGAAATAAATATTTGGCAGATGAAGAGCCCTGGAAAAAGATCAAAACAGATCCTGATCGGGTTAAAACTATTATGAATGTGGTCCTTCAAATTGCAGCAGGATTATCAATTTTGTCGGAACCGTTTTTACCATTTACCTCTGCTAAATTGAAAGGAATATTAAATTTATCGATGGACAAACAGTGGGAAGACGTTTCGGGAAAAGAAGAATTAATCGCTGCAAATCATCAGATTGGAAAACCGGAATTGCTTTTTGCAAAAATAGAAGATGCGGAGATTCAGAGGCAGATCGATAAATTAGAAGCTACCAAAAAAGACAATAAAGTGGAGGTAGTAGATCCTCAAAAAGAAACCATCGATTTTGATGATTTTACCAAACTCGATATTAGAATTGGTACGATTCTCGAAGCGACGAAAATTCCCAAAACAAAAAAACTACTCCAGTTAAAGGTTGACGTTGGTATAGACATAAGAACGATTGTTAGTGGCATTGCAGAAAGTTTTAAACCGGAAGATATTATTGGTCAAAAAGTTTCTGTTTTGGTAAATCTTGCACCTCGAACTTTAAGAGGTGTGGAAAGTCAGGGTATGATTTTAATGGCAAACACACCGGATGGCAAACTTACTTTTGTGGAGCCGGAAAATGACGCCGTTTCTAATGGAGAGCAAGTGAGCTAATAATTTTTAAAGATAATTTTACTTTAATCGCGGCTGTCTTAAATGCCTTTTGCAGTTTTAAGTATTCTTTGACCACCTTTGTGACATAACTTAAAAAGTTGTTACACAGAGATTCACAAAGGCACACGGAGCAACACAGAGGTTATAGCAGCCAATATTTTTATTTTATTTAACTCTTGGCAAAGACTCGTTATTTTTTATAGGGTAAATAAAAATATTTACGTGTAAACCTTTTTAACTTTAAACTCGTCTATAGAATTGTAAGGCCTTTAAAAATAATGCGGAAAGTCATTAAACTAAATAACGATACCCAATTGATTAAGCAATCGCTTAAAAACAACAGAAAGGCTCAAAAGCTGTTGTATCAAAAATATGCACCAAAAATGCTGCGTTTATGCACCTACTATATTAAAGACTTACAACAATCGGAGGAGGTGATGTTAAATGGTTTTTTTAAAGTGTTTACCAAACTCTCACAGTATGCAAACAAAGGAAGCTTTGAGGGGTGGATTCGAAAAATAATGGTTTGGGAAAGTATTAGTTATCTGCGTAAAAAGAAGGAACTTATTTTTACGCATAAGATTGAAGTTTATGGGAAATTTATTGAAAATGAAGTGGAATTAAATATTGCAGTTGAAGATCTTCATCAATATATAAATCAATTATCAAATGGATGTAAAGTCGTTTTTAATCTCTATGTAATTGAAGGATATAAGCATGCAGAAATAGCTGAAATACTGCAAATTTCTGAAGGAACTTCTAAAACACAGCTCTTTAGAGCCCGGAAAGCATTACAAAAAATCATATCCCGGAATCAAAAAAAATATCATGGAACGAAATAAATATAGAGAACAAATTCAAAATAGCATTGTCGAGCCATCGGAAGATTCATGGGAAAAATTGAGCAAAAAACTCACTGACCATGACAAAAAAAATAACAAACGGTTATTTATGAAATATGCCATATCTATTTTTATAATCACTTCCCTTGGGTTCTATTTATTTCAACCCGATAACGAAATTCCAAGGGATGAAATTATAGTAAGTCCGAAAGTTGACAAAACATCCATAAAATCTTCCCTTGCTAATTTTGAAGCTGATACGACACTTTCAGCACCAACCGAAAATTCAAACGTAATAAAAATAAAGGGAACGAAGCTGCTGGCAAACGAAATAATCAATTACGATGTGGGAGAAAGAATGGCTCCTGAAAATGAGGACAATAAAGAACAAAATAAAAATTCTCTAAGAGAAGTCCATGATTATTTCACAACAAACACTTTGAACGAAACTTCTAAAATCGAACTACACAATGAAGACACATATGAAGAAGTTGAAGCACTTTTAAAATCTGCCTATCTGAACATTGAACAAAATGATCAGTATTTAAATGAGAAAACAATCAGTGCAATAGATTTATTGGGAGAAATAGAAGATGGCATAGAGAAAGATACCAGGAGAAAATTATTTGAAAAAATCATCATTACAATAAAAAATCCAACGGAGATAGAAATTACCGATCGTAGTAAATAATCACAAAATTCATGAAAAAAATATTTATACTCGGAATATTACTTAGCCACATGTTCTTTTGTCCTAACATTTTTTCGCAGGAAAATTTAGTCAACAGCGAAAAAATAGAGTTGTTGGAGCAAAAGAAAGAGTACCTTATAAATGAGGAGAAAGAGGCTTTGAAAAGAGAGGTCATCGAAATAAATGAAAAACTAAAAGAAGGTAAAATTACCACTCAAGAAGCCGATGAATTAAAGTTATCGGCAGCAGATAAACATGCCTTAAATATTAAAAACAAATCCGCTATTATTGATAATTCAATAGCATTATTAGAAAGAGGTGAAACCGATGAATTCAAAGAAATAAAACCGGATGGTGTTAAAATAATCTTATTCGATTTTGAAAATGGAGAGGCTATTGTTTCTTTAAAAAATTCTAAAAAACCTAAAAAATTCGATAAACGCACGTATTCGAATTTCTTAATGGCCTTTGGTTTTAATAATGCGATCATCAAAGGACAGTCGTTCAATAACTCGCCATATCGTGTAGGTAAAAGCAAATTTTTTGAAATAGGTTGGGTCTGGAGTACAAGAGTGTTAAACAATTCGAATGCCGTTCGATTCAGGTATGGTTTTTCTTTTACTTTTAATGGGTTAAACCCCACTGACAATATGTATTTTGTTCAGGATGGCAATCTAACTTATTTGGATGAATTTTATACTGATTTGACAAAATCAAAACTCAGAATGGATAATTTGGTCGTTCCACTCCATTTTGAATTTGGCCCATCTAAAAAGGTGGAAAGACAAAATTACATCAGGTATTCAAGCAAAAAGAAGTTTAAATACGGTATTGGAGGGTATTTTGGCTTTAATTTGGGTACACGTCAAAAATTGAAATATTACGAAAACGGGGCGAAGCGAAAAGATAAAATCAAAAAAAGCTATAATACGAGCAATCTTATTTATGGACTGAGCAGTTATATTGGTTACAGTGTTTTCTCAGTATATACTAAATATGACCTGAACAACATATTCAATCCTCCAAATAGAAAAGAGAACAATATTTCTTTAGGCATACGATTTGATCTTTAGTACATTTTCCATAAGGGCAGCTGAATAACAAGAGAGTTCATTCTATATTTTATTTATAAGTACTACCACTAATTTAATGGGAAACTGATGAAACATAATAGGTGTTGGTTGTTGTGGGCTGGCCTTCAAGAATTTGATGTTCTAAATAAAATGAAAACTTAGTAAAACCGAGAACCTGCCTGGCCGGTAGGCAGGGTTGAGAGCTTGCTCGAAAATCACTCGGCTGCACTTAGTTTTT
>Ga0164313_10004202_pt1 | contig 12878 bp, 10 predicted proteins | sample GuaBasSedimGuay4_FD_113735 | JGI IMG/M metagenome (GOLD analysis project Ga0164313, IMG submission 113735) | Subseafloor sediment microbial communities from Guaymas Basin, Gulf of California, Mexico - Guay4, Core 4569-4, 0-3 cm | ecosystem: Environmental > Aquatic > Marine > Hydrothermal vents... | reverse complement strand
AGAGATATGGATACACATCTTTTACTTACCCTGATTAAAAACGGAGTAAAAAATAAATTTTTTCTTGAGGAAAAGCAAAATTTTATTTCTCTTTCAGAAGATCTTGGAAACAATGGATATACGCTGGGTGAAATAGAATATGACATAGAAAGAAATATCTATGAAATGGATATATATAAGAAAGAAGAAAAACAGGTTATTTTAAGGGTTGGCAGAGAAATTTTAGGCACAGGTGATTATAAGAGAATGCTTAAAGGGTATGAAAAAATCAAACATTTTGACAAACCCCCTTTTTTAATATCTGCCAAACAGTCAGATGCTAAAGAGAAAAAAGAGTATCATTTTGATGATACAAACAGCCTGTTTGAATTTATCATGTCAGAAGCTAAAAAAGGCATCAACACTCAGCGTTACAAAGGCCTAGGCGAAATGAATGCAGATCAGCTCTGGGAAACCACCATGAATCCGGAAAAAAGAAACATGCTCCAGGTGGAAGTTGAAGATGCTGAAAAAGCAGATGAAATTTTCACTCTTTTAATGGGCGAAGAAGTAGAACCCAGGAGAAATTTTATTCAAAAACATGCGCTTGAGGTCTCTTCACTGGATTATTAAGAGGTGAAATTTTAAACCGTAAATATCAAGGTTGAAGATAAAATGATTTATCCAAAACCAGATACAAAATCAGGCACAGATTTTTTTAATTTTAATTTTACTGCAAATAATCAACTATATTTCGGCACAGGCAAATTTAAATTACTTCCAAAACTGATTGATAGTTTTGGAAGTAATCTGTTATTGATTTGTGGTGGTAAATCTTTTAAAAAAACCAATCACTATACCTGGCTTTTAAATACGCTTAAAAACAATTCAACCAGGGTATATTTTTCATCCATATCATCAGAACCTTCACCAGGCAGAATTGATGAAATAGTTCGAAAACATCATAACCAAAACATTCATGTTGTTGCAGCTATCGGCGGTGGCAGTGTCGTTGATACCGGGAAAGCAGTTTCAGCGATGCTTACAAAAAAAGAATCGGTTTTAGACTATCTGGAAGGTGTGGGAACCCAAATATATGACGGGGAAAAAATACCGTTTATTGCAGTGCCTACAACAGCTGGAACAGGAAGTGAAGCAACACAGAATGCTGTTCTCTGCCAAGTGAGCAAAAAAGGGTTTAAAAAATCTCTTCGCCATGAAAAATTAGTTCCTGATATAGCAGTAGTTGATCCGGAATTGACATTATCCTGTTCAAGGGAAATAACAACAGCCTGCGGTATGGATGCTTTAACCCAGTTGATAGGGTCTTACGTTTCCATTAAAGCATCTCCAATGACGGATTCACTGGCACTAGGCGGCTTACGTTTTATGGGAGATGGTTTTTTGAAATCTTCGGTCATGGATCCGTTAGATATAAATGCACGCACCATGATGTGTTATGGATCTTATATTTCAGGTTTAACTCTGGCAAATGCAGGATTAGGTGCGGTCCATGGGTTTGCTGCAGTTATTGGTGGATATTTTCATATTCCCCATGGCGTTATTTGCGGAACATTACTGGCACAAGTCACTCAAAAGAATATTGAAACATTGATCCGCTTTGATCCGGAAAGCAAAATACTTTTAAAATATGCTGCTATTGGAAAAATAATTGGAAAAATTAAAGGAAATAGCCCAATAGAGAACGCCAGAGCCCTTTCAGCTCTCCTGAAAGAATGGACTGAAATTTTAAAAATTCCCTTACTGGGTCAATTTGGGGTTGGTATGGATGATGTTGACAAAATCGTATCGGCCATGAGCCAGAAAAACAATCCCGTAATATTAAACGATGTAAAGTTGAAAGAAATTTTAAAAAGCAGAATTTAATTATTTAATTAAACCAGGTGTGTTAAAAAAATACTATTATTTTTTCGTTATTTTCACTTGCGGAACTAATAAATACATGTTATTTGCATTTGTGAACATATATTTACTTAAACTCACGTTTTTTCGGAGTTCTAAATGAGTATTTCAATTGAAAATATCAGCTTAAGCGTTGGTGATGAAGCTTATTTAAAAGATATTTCCTTAACGTTTGATTCCGGGTCGACAAATATATTTCTCGGCAGGACCCTGGCCGGTAAAACTTCCCTTTTAAGAATTCTTGCCGGATTAGATCGTCCTTCTTCCGGCAAAATATTTATCGACGGCAAGGATGTAACAGGAGTATCTGTTCGCAAACGAAATATTTCCATGGTTTACCAGCAATTTATTAATTATCCTTCCTTTACAGTTTATGACAATATCGCCTCACCGTTAAAAGTTGCAGGAATGGAAAAAAACATTATAAACAAAAAAGTCGTAGAAGCGGCTCAAATGCTGCATCTTGAAGACATGCTGGATAGAATGCCCATAGAACTGTCCGGGGGTCAACAGCAGCGGTGCGCTATTGCAAGGGCCCTGGTCAAAGATACAAACCTTCTTTTACTTGATGAACCCCTGGTCAATCTTGATTATAAACTGCGGGAAGAACTCCAGATTGACCTTCAGGACATCTTTAAACAAAGGGATGCTATTGTTGTTTATACCTCAACAGAGCCGGCAGAAGCACTGAAACTTGGTGGAAACATTGTTATTCTTGATGAAGGGCGGGTTCTTCAAACCGGGATCACTTCTGAAGTCTTTCATAGGCCAGCGACGATCAAAGTTGCTGAAGTTTTCAGTGACCCCCCCATTAATTTAATTGATTGCAATGTTGAAGGGCCTGGGTTTCACCTGGGAAACGATTTGACCATACCTTTAACGATGCATATGAAATCTTTGACATCGGGCGATTATATTGTAGGTATTCGTTCCAATCACCTGCATTTAAATCCCCAAAATGAAACAGATATTGCAATAGAAGCAATTCTCGATCTGGCAGAAATAAACGGATCTGAAACATTTTTCCATGTGAATTATACCGGCACAAAGCTTGTTGTTCAAGAATTAGGCGTGTATTCAAAAAAAATTGGTTCAAAGATTTTGTTTTATCTTGATCCGGCAAATTTATTTGTATTTTCCAAAGCTGGAGAACTTATTTTGTCGCCGAAAAATGCTTCTGCTTAATTAGGGTGTGACTAGGAGATATGAATGGCAGAAATAACCTTAGATAATGTGGCTCACAGTTATATTGCGAACCCAAAGAACGAAACAGATTATGCATTGAGATTGATTGATAACATCTGGAAGGATGGCGGGGCATATGCTCTTCTCGGCCCTTCCGGCTGTGGGAAAACGACTTTACTGAATATTATTTCAGGCCTTCTCACCCCTAGCAAAGGCAGGGTCTTATTTGATGGAAAAGATGTTACCGGTCTGCCCCCTGAAAAACGGAACATTGCCCAGGTTTTTCAATTCCCTGTTCTTTATGATACCATGAGTGTTTATGACAACCTTGCCTTTCCTTTGAAAAATCGCGGATTTAATAAAATTGACATCGAAAAACGGGTTCTGGAAGTGGCAGAAATACTTGACCTGACAGACAGCCTTAATAAAAAGGCTGCCAGGCTTAGTGCAGATGCCAAACAAAAGATATCCCTGGGGCGGGGACTTGTCAGAAGTGATGTGGCAGCTATTTTATTTGATGAACCCCTTACGGTTATTGATCCCCATTTGAAATGGCAGCTGCGGTGCAAATTGAAACAGGTCCATGAACAATTAAAACTCACCTTATTATATGTGACCCATGACCAGGTGGAAGCCCTTACCTTTGCGGATCATGTAATTGTCATGTATGAGGGTGGGATAGTCCAGATTGGTAGTCCCCAGGAACTTTTTGAAAATCCCAGTCATAAATTTGTGGGTTATTTTATCGGCAGCCCTGGAATGAATTTTCTGCCCTGCACCCTTGGGGGCAGCCATGCCATGGTGGGTGATATAAAAATCAAATTAAATGATGAAACCGCTGCCCTGGGTGCTGCTGCCAAAGGGAAAATTGAACTGGGCATACGACCCCTCTATCTTCAGATACATGATACCCAGGTTGAAGGAAGTTTACCAGCAATCGTCAAATCAATAGAAGATCACGGTAATTACAAAATTGTTACGGTAATCCTGGGTGATAACAATATTCTCAGAGCCCGTTTGCCTGAAGGAAAACACACGCCTTCTGAAAAGGCCTGGCTAAAATTTTCTAAAAACTGGATCAGATTATTTAGCAATGACATACTTTTAAAAAACTAAGTTAGGAGTATCACTCATATGGATAAATGGAAAGATAACAAAGCCTGGTTTTTTGTTCTGCCGGTTTTTATTCTGGTTGCCTTCAGCGCCATCATCCCCTTGATGACGGTGGTTAACTATTCCCTGCAGGACATTTTCGGCCCGGGCCAAAGGGTGTTCGTGGGGATTGAGTGGTTTGAGGAAGTACTTTCTGACAAAAGATTACATGCTGCATTGGGAAAGCAGCTTATTTTTTCAGGGCTTGTGCTGTTGATTGAAATGCCCCTGGGTGTCTTTATTGCTTTGATGATGCCGAAAAAAGGCATTGCAGCCTCCGTCAGCCTGGTCCTGGTTGCATTGCCCCTGCTCATCCCCTGGAATGTTATCGGAACCATCTGGATTATATTTACCCGGCCGGATATCGGATTGTTCGGTGCTGCAATCAATGGGATGGGGATTGCATTTGATCATACATCCAGCCCTATTCAGGCATGGATAACTTTGATGTTGATGGAAGTATGGCATTGGACACCCCTTGTGGTTCTTCTGGCCTATGCCGGACTTCGGGCCATTCCTGAAGCCTATTTCCAGGCAGCCAAAATTGATGGTGCATCCACCTGGGCAACATTCTGGTATATCCAGTTGCCCAAGATGAGAGGGGTTCTTACCATTGCTCTACTGCTTCGTTTCATGGACAGTTTCTTGATCTATGCAGAACCCTTTGTCCTCACCGGCGGCGGTCCCGGTAATACCACAACCTTTTTGTCTATTTACCTGGTAAAGGTTGCTGTGGGGCAGTTTGACCTGGGTCCTGCCGCAGCGTTCTCCCTGGTTTATTTTCTCATCATCCTATTGTTCTGCTGGTTGTTTTATCAAGTCTTGCAAAATGTTGGAAAAGGAGAAAAAGCATGAAATTAGAAAAACGAAACCTGGTTTTTCTGGCTTATCTTATTCTTTTAATGCTCCCCATTTACTGGATGCTGAATATGTCCCTGAGAACCAATGCGGATATTCTCAGTACTTTTTCCCTTTATCCAAAACATATTACCTTTAACAACTATATTAAAATCTTTACAGATGTTTCCTGGTATTCCGGATATATCAACTCTATTATCTATGTGACCATGAATATGGCAATTTCCCTTGTCACAGCCCTGCCCGCTGCCTATGCCTTTTCAAGATATAGTTTTCTTGGGGACAAACAGATGTTCTTCTGGCTGCTGACCAATAGAATGGCACCGGCTGCTGTGTTTTTACTTCCATTTTTTCAGCTGTATTCAACCTTTGGTTTGATTGATACTCATATTGCCGTTGCCCTTGCCCATTGTCTTTTCAATGTGCCCCTGGCTGTGTGGATTCTTGAAGGTTTCATGTCCGGGGTTCCAAGGGAAATAGATGAAACAGCATTCATTGACGGATATAAATTTCCCAGGTTTTTTTTAACGATTTTTATTCCCCAGATACGGTCAGGCATCGGTGTTACAGCTTTTTTCTGCTTCATGTTTTCCTGGGTAGAGCTTCTACTGGCAAGGACATTGACCACAACAAACGCAAAGCCCATTGCCGCCACAATGACCCGTACAGTAAGTGCTTCCGGCCTGGACTGGGGCCTGCTGGCTGCTGCAGGAATCCTGACCATTGTGCCCGGTGCTCTTGTTATCTGGTTTGTGAGAAATAATCTGGCAAAGGGATTTGCCATGGGCCGGGTTTAAAAATAAGGAGCTATTATGACCTTAGAATGGATGGCATGGACACTTCCCACGGCAATTTTTTTTATAACTATTGGTATGATCCTGATCTCCATGACTGTATGGGAGGTTTTATCCCCCACCATTGAGCGTAAAGGGTTTTTACCCATTTCAACCACAAGGGGAGACCGACTGTTTATTGGACTTCTGGGAAGTGCATATATTCACCTGGCATGGATTGGATTGACGGATATTACCCTGTGGGCAGGTTTTGTTATTGCGCTTGTCTGGATGGCTGTGGCCATGCGATGGGGATAGTTTTAAATTTGGTAGTATAAGTTATATTACGGGTGTTTAAAGCCTTCACTCCTGTAATATATTCCTTACAAAAGGGATCTTTTTAAATGAAGGCAAACGGAGGGAGTGCTATGGAAAAAAAGTTTAAAAAAACGGGTTCCAGAATATTTATTATAGGATGTATTCTGGCTGTATTGTTCTTATTCTCGGCAATTTCTGCGAGTGCAGATATGTCGGCTGCAAAAAGATGGGTCAATGATGAATTCCAACCGTCGACATTGTCTCAACAAGAGCAGCTCAAGGAAATGGAATGGTTCATTAAAGCGGCTGTACCTTTTAAAGGAATGGAGATCAAAGTTGTTTCCGAAACAATACCCACCCATGAGTATGAATCAAAAGTTTTGGCAAAAGCATTTTATGAGATCACGGGAATCAAGGTGACCCATGACTTGATTCAGGAAGGGGATGTCATTGAAAAACTGCAGATTCAGATGCAGTCAGGTAAAAATGTGTTTGATGCCTATATAAATGACTCAGATCTCATCGGTACTCACTACCGGTATCCATATGTTGTTAATCTGACGGACTGGATGGCCGGTCCAGGGAAAGACGTTACCCTGCCGACACTGGATGTGGATGACTTTATGGGAAAATCTTTTACGACCGGTCCTGATGGTAAATTATATCAGCTTCCGGACCAGCAGTTTGCAAATCTTTACTGGTTCCGCTATGACTGGTTCAACCGAGCTGATTTTAAAGCCAAATTTAAAGCCCGTTATGGATATGAACTGGGTGTTCCTGTCAACTGGTCAGCCTATGAAGATATCGCAGAATTCTTTAGTGAAGACGTAAGCGAAATTAATGGCAAAGCCATTTACGGTCACATGGATTATGGAAAGAAAGCACCGGATCTTGGATGGCGTTTCACCGATGCATGGCTTTCCATGGCAGGAGCAGGAGATAAAGGATTGCCCAATGGAAAACCCGTTGATGAATGGGGTATCCGTGTGGATGAAAACGACCGCCCTGTGGGGTCCTCTGTATCCCGTGGTGGTGCTGCAAATGGCCCTGCTGCAAAATATGCCCTTCGCAAATATATGAACTGGCTGAGAAAATATGCCCCTCCGGGTGCTCTTGGAATGGATTTTTATCAATCTCTTCCAAGTCTTGCAAAAGGGAATGTTGCCCAGCAGATTTTCTGGTATACGGCTTTCACCGCGGATATGGTAAAAGTAGGAACCCCGGTTGTGAATGCCGATGGTACTCCAAAATGGCGTATGGCACCATCTCCCCATGGTCCTTACTGGGAAGAAGGCATGAAACTGGGTTATCAGGATTGTGGTTCTTGGACTCTCATGAAAAGCACCCCTGTGGATAGAAGAAAAGCAGCCTGGTTATATGCTCAGTTCTGTGTTGCCAAAACCACTTCTCTTAAGAAAGCTCATGTGGGGCTTACCCCAATCCGAAATTCTGATATAAACCATCAGTCATTTACAGATCGTGCACCAAAACTGGGTGGTCTTGTGGAATTCTACAGAAGCCCGGCTCGTGTTGCATGGACACCCACCGGTACAAATGTTCCTGACTATCCAAAACTTGCACAACTCTGGTGGCAGAACATTGGTGAGGCCGTTGCCGGTGAAGTAACGGTTTCTACGGCAATGGACAACCTTGCCAAAGAACAGGATAAGATCCTTGCAAGAATAGAACGCGCTGGTGTTCAGGGAGACAAGGGACCTAAACTGAATCCCAAAAAGGATGACGCATACTGGTTGAACAAACCCGGTTCTCCAAAAGCAAAGCTTGCCAACGAGAAACCTCAGGGAGAAACAGTGAATTATGATAAACTCCTCCAGGCGTGGAAAGAAGGAAGGGTTAAATAGTTGGGGAATGATTAAAAATTAAGTAAATAAATAACAGGTATTTGACGAAGAAAAATTGATTTTGTCAAATACCTGTTAATCTTTGAATACAGCTAAATCAACCATCAGGCCGATATCATATTTCAAAACAAGCTCCATCAGCTGTTCCGGCGGTTTTTTATCGGTTATCAATGTATCAATCTCTCTGATATTTCCAAGTTTTACCATGGCATTTCTGCCAAATTTGGAATGATCTGCAACTAGAAAAACCTTTCTTGAGTTTTCGATAATTGTTCTGGCAACATGGACTTCCCTGAAGTCAAAATCAAGCAGTGTTCCATCAAGATCAATACCGCTTATTCCGATGATGCCGATATCCACTTTAAACTGCTTGATACACTTAACGGCGGACTCTCCCGTAATACCGCCGTCTTTAGCTCTTACAATGCCGCCTGTAACAATGACTTCAAAATTCTCATTTTTACTCATGATCGCTGCAACATTGAGATTGTTGGTGATAATTCTCAATTTATGGTGATTAGATAAAGCATTGGCAACATGCTCGGTTGTGGTTCCGATATTAATAAAAAGGGATGACTTGTCCGGAATAATAGATGCCACGGTTGCGGCGATTTTCTTTTTTTCTTCGTGTAAAAGTTCCCTTCTATACCGGTATGCCAGATTTTCCGTACTTGAAGAAGGGCCTGCACCGCCGTGATGTCTGGAAACATAACCCTCTTCATCAAGAAGGTTGATATCTCTTCTTATGGTTTGCGGTGTAACACTATAAAGGTTTGCCATTTCTTCAACCGTGGCAAATCCATTTTTGTTTATCAGTGAAATGATTTTTTCATGCCGGTTGCTGATGGATTTTCTTGATGTATTCATATTTTTAAATATCCGTGCCTGTAAAATTAAAGTTTATGATTTTTAAATCATTGTCTGCAAATATAAAATCAGATCCAGTCAAAAGATCTTTCAATGGCTTTTCCCCATCTTGCATACAGCTCTTCCCGTTTTTTTTCAGGCATGGATGGAAGCCATCTTTTTTCCTCTGACCAATTTGTTTTCAAATCCTGAATACTGCTCCAGAACCCTGTTGCAAGCCCTGCAGCATATGCCGCACCCAATGCTGTTGTTTCAATTACCTTCGGTCTGATAAGCGGTACGTTCAGGATATCAGACTGGAACTGTATCAATAGTTCGTTAAGCACCATTCCACCGTCAACTTTAAGCAGGGTAAGGTCGACGCCTGAATCTTTTTTCATTGCCGTAATGATATCACGGGTCTGATAGGCGCTTGCCTCAAGAACAGCTCTTGCCAGATGACCTTTGTTTGCAAATCGAGTTAATCCGGCGATAATGCCCCTTGCGTCTGACCGCCAGTACGGGGCAAAGAGTCCGGAAAATGCAGGGACAAAATAAACATCACCATTATCATCCACCGTTTTTGCCAGATCTTCAATCTCAGCAGCAGACTTAATGAGTCCCAGATTATCCCTCATCCACTGTACCAGGGCACCGGCAATGGCAATAGATCCTTCCAGACAGTATACGGCACTTTCATTGTTGATCTGATACCCGAGAGTGGTTAAAAGGCCATGCCTGGAGATGATGGGAGTATTCCCGGTATTCATCAGCAGAAAGCAGCCTGTACCATAGGTGTTTTTGGCCTCTCCTTTAGAAAAACAGGTTTGCCCGAAAAGAGCAGCCTGTTGATCACCTAAAGCGCCGCAAACCGGTATTTTCCCCTTAAAAGGACCGCTTTTCTGCGTTACCCCCCATGTATTGCTGTCTATGGAAGGTTTGATATCCGGCAGTATGGACAAAGGGATATCCATTGTCTCCAAGAGGTCTTTATCCCATTCAAGTGAGTGAATATTCATCATCATGGTCCGGCTGGCATTGGAAACATCTGTAATGTGGGATCCGTTCTTGGGCCCACCGGTCAGCCACCAGATAATCCATGTTTCAATTGTTCCAAACAGAACATTACCGGAAAAAACATCTTGTTTTACTTCAGGGATATTGTCAAACACCCATTTGACTTTCGGCCCTGAAAAATAGGTTGCCACGGGCAGTCCTGTTTTTTGAGTGAAAAAGCCCTCTCCAGCCTCTGAAACAAGATTTTTGCAGATATCATCTGTTCTTGTGCATTGCCAGACAATGGCATTATAATAGGGTTTTCCTGTTTCACGGTTCCAGACGATGCTGGTCTCTCTCTGGTTGGTGATGCCGATCGAATCAATGGACGCTACAGAAACGGAAGGTTTATCCATCACTTCTTTAATGACTGAACACGTGTTTTTCCATATTTCAAGCGGGTCATGTTCCACCCACCCCGGTTTTGGAAAAATCTGTTTGTGCTCTTTTTGTGCAGAAGCGAAAATATTTCCCTTTTTATCAAAAAGAATAAATCTGTTGCTGGTCGTCCCAAGATCTATTGACCCGACATAGTTTGACATAATTTTGCCTCCGGATGCTTTTAAAGCCATAATCTTTAAAACGTCTATCAAGCTTGATATGAAACCATATCATTTAAATTTTGTTCTTTAAACAGATAAATAAATATTTTTTTATCACTATAAAGACGTTTTTATATTATATACCAAACGAAAAGACATTTTCATTTGGTATTCGTTTTTTTCACTTGCGCAAGTTTTTAAACCATGTTATTTGGTTTTAAAGATAAAATAAAGGGTTTTTTTATGAATAAAACCATGGAAACAGACGTATTGATTATCGGTGGCGGTGTAACCGGAACCGGAATCGCCAGAGATCTTTCTCTTCGTGGCCTCAACTGCATAGTGATTGATAAATCCGACTTAAATGCCGGGGCTTCAGGTGGAAACCATGGTCTTTTACACAGTGGTGCAAGATATGTAGGATCAGATCCAGAGGCAGCAGCTGAATGTAAAGACGAGCTGGAAATTTCAAAAAAAAATGTCGGGCATTGTATTGAAGATACAGGGGGCCTGTTTGTTGCTGTAAAGGGTGATGATGAAAAGTATATCGCTGATTTTCCAGGTATGTGCAAAACGTCAGGTGTTTATTGTAAAAAAATTGACGTGAGCGCTGCCAAAGAAATGGAGCCGGCGTTATCAGATGATATGATAGCGGCTTATGAAGTCAATGATGCTTCAATCAATCCGTTTAAACTTTCCATAGAAAATATGAATGATGCTGTTTTACGGGGCAGTCAATTCTTAAGTTTCAGCAAGGTTGTTCAATTTAAAATAGTAAACAATTGTATTGAAGATGCCAGTGTTATTAACCAGATGAATGGTGAAACGATTCGAATAAAAGCCAGGACCTATGTCAATGCCTCGGGTGCATGGGCTGCCATAGTTGCAGCCATGGCCGGTCTCACGATTAACATGGTCCTTTCCAAAGGCACGCTTCTGGTAACCAGTAAAAGAATGACAAAAAGGGTTATAAACCGCTTACGAAAAGCCACAGATGGAGACATACTGGTCCCCGGCGGGGTGGTATCCATTCTCGGAACAACATCTGTCCGCGTTGAATCTCCTGATAATATTTATCCGACTATCAATGAAGTTGATCAGATTATCAGTGAGGGAGAAAAAATCATCCCTGCACTTAAAACCTGCAGATATATCAGGGCATATTCAGGAGCCAGGCCGCTTGTCAGTGAAGGAGACAGTGAAGATGACAGAACTGTGAGCAGAGGATTTACCCTGCGCGATCATAAAGAGGACGGGCTTGATAATTTTATCACTATCACCGGCGGAAAGCTGTCCACTTACCGTCTGATGGCAGAAAAAGCATCTGATCTTGTTTGCTGGAAACATTCAATATTTTCAAAATGCCTGACAAAAGAAATTGCCTTGCCATCGACAAAAAGCGGTGAATGGTCGGAACCCGGCGTACGGATAAATGAACCATTTAAATCTGCAAAGCAGAATGACCCCATTTTGTGCGAGTGCGAAATGGTACCGCAAAGTGCAATTGATACCGTTATTAATTCAATCCAGGAGACCCAGGGCAGGCCGGATTTGATATCTGTAGGACTCAGAACCAGGATAGGAAAAGGTCCTTGTCAGGGAACATTCTGTAGCTTAAGAATTCTTTCCCATATGGTTGACAGCGATGTGATCCGTGACCATTCAGATATTAAGGGCCTGAAACATTTTTTAAATGAAAGATGGAAAGGTGAACAGTCTCTTTTGTGGGATCAGGCACTTGTTCAATCATCACTTAAGGAAATGATTCATTCCGGGTTGTTCGGGTTGGAACTTGCCGGGAACCCTGGTTTAATAGAGTAATATTTATGAAAACTCAAAAAAATATGGATTGTGATATCCTTGTGATTGGTGCCGGTTTGGCCGGTATGACAGCCGCTGCCCGCGCATCAGATCTTGGGTTAAAAACGATTCAAATCGGAAACTCATCCGTGCTTATTTTTGCAAGCGGGTTATTTGATTTGTTAGGAGTTTACCCGATAGATTCAGGAAGAACCCTTACAAATCCATATCCTGCAATTAAAAAATTACAAAATGATTACCCTTGCCACCCCTATTCAAAAGTAAGTGAAACCCAGATCAATGAGGGCTTTCAATTTGTGATGGACTTTTTAAATTCGGCTGCTCTTAAATATCATTTACCTGACTCAATGAATAAAAATCAAACAAATAACAATCGGGTAAATAAGAAAATTTTGACCTCTGTGGGTACATTAAAACCAACCTATATGGTTCCTGAAACCTTTTCAAAAGGGTGCGATATTCACAAAGAGCAGAAAAATCTTTTAATAGTCGACTTTAAAGGATTAAAGGGATTTTCCGCCAAACAGGCGGCAGCAGGCTTAGGAATGAAAAAAGGTGAAGTT
>Ga0164313_10004200_pt1 | contig 12880 bp, 4 predicted proteins | sample GuaBasSedimGuay4_FD_113735 | JGI IMG/M metagenome (GOLD analysis project Ga0164313, IMG submission 113735) | Subseafloor sediment microbial communities from Guaymas Basin, Gulf of California, Mexico - Guay4, Core 4569-4, 0-3 cm | ecosystem: Environmental > Aquatic > Marine > Hydrothermal vents >... | reverse complement strand
TTCGTGTAATCTTATTAAGTAAAAATATCACGAATTTTAAATGAGCAACGCTCATTTATTTGTGAAATTAGCGAAATTCGTGTCTTAATATTATTCTTTTAAAGAGTATGAGTTTGCCCTGCAACATTTATTAAATCGACTATAATATGTAGTTTTTTTAGTAAATTTGTGCCCGGCCGTGTTAATTTTCGGCAGTTTTAGTTAAGAAAAAATCAATTTTCTTGTTGACAGACTTGTTTTAGAATATCAATTGCTATGATAAAATTAAACCCATTTAGAGTAAGAACAATCGTTGTTTTATTTACTTTGATCCTACCATATATATTATTTGGTCAAGTATCAATCGAGACAATACCACTAGATAAACAACTGGTAGCCAGAAATATGGCAACCAATCTAGGAGAAGTTGTTATTGGTGGGCTCATAGACAAAACGGGTGGAAATCCCAATTATGATGCCATAGAGATAGATGTTTTTAAGAACGATGATGTAAATCCATCTGGTTCGGTGGTCCAAACGCTGGATTATAACAGGGGTAAAACAGCTTCATTTAATATTAAAATTTACATCAATGCCGAGCTTACAAATTATTCCTTTAAGGTATATGGGAAAATTGGTAATGTGCGGACGGTTATACCTTTGCCATCAGGAACGGGAAACAATATTGTTGCGGGAGATGTCTATATCATTCAAGGGCAATCCAACGCCGTTGCATTTATGCAGAATCCTCCTGACGAAAGTGCTCATTCGAATCAGAATAATTTTATTAGGGCATTTGGAAGCACGATAAGGAGTGATGGTTTGTTGGATCAACTTATGTGGGAAGAGGGTCAGGGTGATGGTAATGGAGATAATGGAGGGGAATGGATACTTGGATTTGTTGGGCAGTGGGGATTGAAATTGGCTAAACTTATAGTAGATGAGTATAGTATTCCTGTAGCTATCTTCAATGGTGGAGAAGGGAGTATGCCAATTTCCATTTTTTTAAAGGATGCTCCGGAAGATCAACCACTTACCAAGAATAATTACAATCGTTTGTTTATACGTTTGAATGAAACCGGACTTAAAGATCATGTTCGGGCCTTATTTTGGTCTCAGGGAGAAGCAGATGGGATGCATTCAACGGATGAATATTATAATGCTTTTCTTGGTTTGAAGTCGGATTGGCAAAAAGATTACCCCAACATTGAAGAATTTTATTTATTTCAATCAAAAAGTGCTTGTGGAATCTCAAGTTTAATGGAGATTAAAGAAGCTCAAAGAAGATTGGCAGCAAATGATATTAAGATTCAGATCGTTCAAACGGCAGCATTTGTTTCCAGTCCACCCAATGGGGAGATTGATTGTCATTTTGGATTTACAGGAGGATATGAAGAATTTGCAAATCGTGTTTATGAATTGGTTAAAAGAGATTTTTATAGTGGTACGAATGAACCAGATATAGAAACTCCGATGATTACCAAAGCCTATTTAATCGATGAAAACACGCTGATAGTAGAAACAGATGCTTCCGGATTAATAATGAATAATCCGGTTGAAAATTTTCATTTAGAAAGTACGGGTTCTTCTTTAATAACCGATATACAGGTTTCAGGAAGTAATATTGTATTTAAACTCTCAAACAATCCTGGGCCTAATGCATCGGTAAGCCATTTGGGATTTTCGAAATCCTTAGTTAATAATGACAATTTTATTACGAATACAAATAATATTGAATTGGTTAGTTTTAACAAATTTCCCATAGAGGTTAGCGCTTTGGCAGTGGATGACTTTGAAAATGAAAATAGTTTTACAATTACCAATAAACCTAATGGACTTGAGATTCAATCTAGTAAGATAATTGAAGAGTTGGAAATTTATGATCTATTGGGAAGAATATTATACTTGGTTGAACCAAATAAACAAAATTTTGAATTCAACCTCGAAAGAGTAAAAAATGGCACGATTGTAATAGTTAGAACAACTTTAGAAAACGGTAGTGTACTAAGTAAAAAAGTAATAAAATATTAAGGCAACCTCTATTAATTCAATATTAAGAGCCTGATATCCATATAGATTTTATATATTTGCTTTACCGAATCTTGAAATTAAGCATTTGCCCTCAAATTTGTTTAACTAAAAAATTATTCGGAGGGCAGGTTAATTAGTCTTTTTTTTGAAATTCATTTTTTTGAACCATTTTGAAAATTCAACTGCTATGAAAGACTCAAAAACTCTTTTCCACAAATACTTTGTATTATTATTTTTGATAGTTCCCTTCACCCTGATTGGGCAAGTGTCAATTGATGCAATACCATTGAACAAACAATTGGTAGCTAGAGATGTAGGCACTAATCTTGGTAAAGTCATAATTGGAGGAACTGTGGATAAAACAGGTGTAAATCCTGATTATGATGCTATCGAAATAGATGTTTTTAAGAACAACGAAATTAACGCTTATCAAACGCAATCTCAGTCACTTGATTACGGTGGAGGAACTTCAGCTTCCTTTAGTATTAACATTTTTATCAATGCAGAGTTTACCAATTATTCCTTTAAGGTTTTTGGTAAAATAGGTAGTATTCGAACGGCGATACCCTTACCAATGGGTACAGGTAATGATATTGTGGCCGGAGATGTTTTTGTGATACAAGGGCAATCTAATGCTGTAGCTACGATGAGAACTCCTCCCGGTGAAAGTGCCAATTCAAATCAGAATAATTTTATAAGAACATTTGCAAGTGCTATAAGAAATGATGGTTTATTAGACCCGAGTCAACTTGTTTGGAATGAAGCTCATGGTGATGGCGATGACGAGAGCGGGGGTGAATACATACCTGGATTTGTTGGACAATGGGGGTTGAAATTCGCTAGAATGATAGTAGATGATTATGATGTGCCAGTTGCCATTTTTAACGGTGCAGAGGGAAATACACCAATTTCTGATTTTTTAAAAAATGCCCCTAACGATCAGCCACTTACTAAAAATAATTATAACCGTTTGTTCATACGATTGGACAAAACAGGCCTTAAAGAACATGTTCGCGCCGTATTTTGGTCACAAGGTGAAAGCGATCTTTCCACATCGACATCTAACTATTATAATAGTTTTCTCAGTTTGAAGACAGCGTGGAAATCGGATTATCCCAACATTGAAGAGTTCTATCTATTTCAATCTAAAAGTGCTTGTGGCACTATCAGTTTAATGGAGGTTAAAGAAGCACAGAGAAGATTGGCGGCAAACGATAATAGAATTCATATCATCCAAACTGCTGCTCTGAAAAGTTCTCCATCTTTTGTGGTTGGATCATCTGAAATTGATTGTCATTTTAATTTTATTGGAGGATATGAAGAATTTGCAAATCGTGTTTATGAATTGGTTAAAAGAGATTTTTATAATGGTGCAAATCTGCCGGATATGGGAACGCCAGTGATTACCGATGCATATTTAACAGATGATCTTACATTAATAGTAGAAACAGATGCATCGGCATTAATGATGAATAATCCGGTTGGTAATTTTCTATTAGAAAATGCCGGTGCTGCTACAATAACAGATATTCAGGTTTCAGGAAATAATATCGTGTTTAAACTTTCCGCCAATCCCGGGACCGGCGCTTTTATAACTCATTTAGGGTCTTCCAAATCGATTGATAATGATAATTTTATAACTAATACGAACAATCTCGAATTGGTTAGTTTTAATAAATTCCCAATAGGTGATAAGATTGTGATCCCGGGGGTTGCAACCTGGAACGGAACTTCCTGGTCGCCCAGAGCACCGGATTCAAACATAGATGCAATAATTGATGGGGGTTATAATGCCTCGAATGGTACTATTGTAGCAAAAAATTTAACGATAAATTCAGGGGTTGAATTGAATTTTGACAAGGGGACTAGTAAAAGTGTTATTGTTTATGGGTTTTTAACTATTGAAGGTACTTTTATCCTTGGGGATATAGAATCTCTTGTAATGTACGATGACGAAGCAGCCATTAATGGGGTTATTACCAAAAAAGAAAGTTCACAACAAAGAAACGAAACAAACGATTTAGTCCTTTGGTCTTCACCAATAAGCAATGCGGACATAGCAACGGTTTTTAATGAAGTTTCACCAAACAGAATTTTTTATTATGATCCATCAAAGTATTCGGCTTCTGATCCGGGCGCCGTATGGGTAGTTGCTACAGGAAAGATGATTCCAGGAGTTGGAATTGCTGCTGAAGGGCCAACAGGAAAAACAAGTGCTCACAATATATCGTTTACAGGGCCTCCTAATAATGGAATAGTCTCCGTTTTACTTCAGGGGAACTTTGGTGATAATGACCCTCAAAATGATCTTAATCTAATTGGAAATCCCTATCCTTCCGGAGTAGATATCGATCTGTTTTTGAAGGAGAATTCTACAGTTATTGATCCAACGATCTATATAAGGTCTCAACGTCCAGCTGTTTCAGGAGAAGATTTTACCTCATCGAATTATGTTGCACATAATAATTTGGGAGCAACAGCGGCAGCAGCTGTTAGTAGTGATGTCGCAATAACAGAAAATAATATAGGTTCAGCTCAGGGATTCTTTGTAATATCTTTGAAATCAGGATCAGTCGTTTTTAATAATTCAATGCGAATAGGAGATGAAAATATTCCAATTTATGAGGATGAGGATGGTGATGGTTATACAAGTAATGTAGATTGTGACGATAGCAATGCTGCCATTAACCCCGGAATGAAAGAAATTCTTTATAACGGAATTGATGATGATTGTGATCCGGCTACTCCGGATGCAGTTGATGCAGACGGAGATGGATATGCGAGTAATGTAGATTGCGATGATACTGACCCTGCAATTAATCCAGGTGCAACAGATATACCTAATAATAGCATTGACGAAGACTGTGATGGAAAAGATGCTACAGAGGAAGTAGAAAGTTGTACAAATAAGATCTCTGCTAATTTGAATTTGAACCCGGCGAAATCAGGGAAAAATATATTTGCCATGAAAACACCAAAAGGTGTTATAGACATGAATACCTTGAAAGATGCTAATTCTTCTTATTCAGGAAGTGCCAGTTGGGTGAAAATTAGGGTAAAAGGAAAGGGCAGTAAATTGATAGTTAATGGCAAAGAAATTTCATTAAACAAAGAACGTAATTATGAATTTAGTGGCGATTTATCCGTTTCATTAAAGAATGAAAAGAAGAATAAAAAAGGGAAGTCCAATGGACATTGGTGGATAACGATCGAAGGAAATGATGTTTGTTTTGATCAGGAGGAAAAAGAAGATTGTGAAAATGAAATTTCAGCTAATTTAAATTTAGACCCAAAAAAATCGGGGAAAGATATGTTTACTATGGTAACACCTGAGGGTACAATTGATATGAAATCCTTGTTAAAGAAAAAAGGTGATAATTCGTATATCGGTGATGCTTCTTTTATAAAAATTAGAGTGAGGAAAAAGGGCAGTAAATTGATAGTTAATGGTAAAGAAATTAAAATAGATAAAAAACATAAATATGAGTTTAGCGGTGAACTATCTGTTTCGCTAACGAATTCAAAGAAGAATAAAAAAGGTAAGAAATCGAAAGATCACTGGTGGATAACAATAGATGGAAAAGATGTTTGTGTTAAGTTAGATAAAAAAAATACTAAAAATAATGATGATGGTGATGATGATAATGATGACAACGATGATGATGATAAGGACGACGACGATAAATCGAATGGGTCTAAGTCTGCATCCGGAAAAACCAATAATGCTAAATCAAGTACTGTGGAAGAACAAACAGATCTTATTTGGCTGGATCTAAAAACAGATAGAGGTGGCTTTAATCAAATATTAATCGGTTTTACCAATAAAGCCACAAACGGTGTTGATAAAGGGTATGATGCTCTAAAGGTAGTGCTGGGTGATAACCCTATAGATTTTTATTCCATTATTGAAAATAAAAAGTATGTAATTCAAGGGTTAAACAGATTTTCAGAGGATAAAACCATTAGTTTAGGATATGATTCAAAAGTTTATCCAAGAACGCTTACCATTGGTATCAATAAAATTGAAGGAGAATTAAAGGACAAAGATGTTTACTTAGTGGATAACCTTCTTGGAATTACACATGAATTGAGTATAGAGGATTATGTATTTGAGCAAAATGAATTAATTGAATCTTCACATCGGTTTACCCTGGCTTTTTCTGGAGCAAATAATATTGTCTTGAGTACAGACAATATAGATTACAATAAAATGGTCTCTTTAGTACACGTATTCAATGGGTATAATGTGCACTCAGAAAAAATAATTAACAAGGTGAAAGTATATGATACTCTTGGTAGAATGTTATTTGAAGTTAGACCTGATAATAACGAGTTCTTGCTGTCAACAGAAAGAGTTCGGCATGGTTCCATCTTATTGGTGGAAATGATTTTAGATAATGGTATAAGAGTTATTAGGAAGGTGATAAGTTATTAATTACTTATTTATTAATCAATTAGTTAGCATAATATAAAAATTTTAATAATTATAAAAAAACAGTTCAAAAGCATAGATGCGAGAAGCTAAGACAAAAGGGATAAAGTGAATTTTTGAAAGTTATTTGGTTTTTGTTTTAAATATCGTATATTTGTCATAAGTTAGAAAAAGAATTTTGAAATAAAATGTTTATTTTGTCTGCCCCTCACGATGAAATTATATAGTGGCCGTTAATTATAAAATTGAATATAAAGGTTACTACTTCTTTAAATTGCTGAATAAAAAATTTTATTTATTGGGGTTGAGAAAATATCTTAATTAAAGATGTTTGTTGTATAATTGCATTTTTTTAATTGCATTTTATAACCCCTAAATGAAATTGCTATGATAAAAAAATTACTAAACCAAAGTTTCCCGGAAACGGAAAATCCAAAAAATTTTAATGATAACATATTTGTCTCCTACAGAAGGAGTAGTCCTTATGGAAAAACAATAAGGAAACTTTCTTTTGAGGATAAAATGAAGATCGTTATTGAAGGTCAGGGAGGCGCAATTACGATTAATGAAATATGTGCCAGAGAAGGAATTACCCCATTGATTTTTCATCAATGGACACAAGACTTTTTAAAAATTAACGGTAACAATTCCAACTCAGTAGATGTTAAAACACCTTCGGATATTAAAAAATTTAAAATTGTTATCGAAGGTAAAAGTGGAGAAACAAGTATTGCTGAAATTTGTAGGCGAGAAAATATTTCACATGAAACTTTTTTAGATTGGTCCAGGGCCTTTTTGGAAGTAAGAAGACAAAAACTTCAGGAACATAGTAATTTTAAGAATCCGACCTATCAAAAAAACAAACAACTTATAAGCGGACGGGCACATGCCAATGTATTTGAGTATGTTGATAATTATATTGATTTATCCTCTAGAAAGGCACTTGTTGTTTTAAAGTCTAATAGCGCAAGGTTGAATTATATGGCTGATGTGGAAAACGTGGTCAGCCTGCAAAGAATTAATGATGTCAGGTATATCAATAAGTATTTTGAAAAGATAAATTCAAAATTAAATGATGGTGGAATTTTTATTGGATGTTTGGAAACCTTAACTGCAAGGAAAGAAAGAAAAGGGATCAATAAAATTCCCGTATTAAGTAACATCTATTTTTCAATCGAATTTATTTTCAAAAGAATTCTTCCTAAAGTTTCATTTACGAAAAAAAGTTATTTCGATATCACTAAGGGAAATGATCGGTTGCTTTCAAAGGCTGAAGGATTAGGTAGATTAGTGAGTTGTGGTTTTAAAATAATGGATTTTAAAACTATCAATGGCATGCTCTATTTTGTTGTTAAAAAGATTAAAGAACCAACTTTTGATCTAAATCCGAGTTATGGTCCGGTATATAAAATGCCGCGATTAGGTAAAAATGGCAAAACGATTGGTGTTTATAAATTTAGAACAATGCATCCATATAGTGAATATTTACAGGATTTCATCGTAAATGCTAACGGATATGCGCAAACAGGTAAGCCTGCAAACGATTTTAGAATACCAACGTGGGGTAAATTTATGAGAAGACTTTGGTTGGATGAGTTACCTCAACTATATAATGTATTGAGAGGTGAATTAAAATTGGTTGGAATAAGACCTGTTTCTCAAAGATATTTTCAAGATATACCTAAAGAAATGCAAAAATTAAGGATGACTCAGAAACCGGGTTGTATACCTCCTTATGTTGCATTAAATAGAGCTGGTAGTGTTATGAGTGTTCTGCAATCAGAAAAAGAATATTTAGAAGAAAAAATCAGAAGCCCATTCACAACTGATGTTAAGTACTTTTTTAATGCAATTTTTAATATAATCTTTAAGCATAAACGCAGCGCATAATGTAATAAACGATTATTGTATTTAACTAATATCAAAATTTCATCATTAAAAGTCAAGGGTTCAGAATTATAGAATCCTTGACTTTTATATATAAAGCCATATCAATCTAAATATTTAATTGATAAAGACTGAGTATATTATAATACATTTACTGAATATGCCCTCTCTGATACCAGACTTATAATAAATTATATATTTCAATTACAATTTTCTTATTTTTACACGTTATTTAAATAGTGTCTGGTCGGGTATAAACAAAATTTTATAACTCGAAATATTTTTGATAAGATTTTTACTTTTTTATAGGAGGTGATGCTATAGTATCAGGCGACCTGCCACGCCATGCCTTTCGGCAGATAAACCGGCAGGCGGGTTATAAAAAAATGAAAAGATTGCAAAAAGAAACGATTTGGATTTTTGTATATTTCCGACCAGACACTAAATAGCATTATTGAATATTTTTAATCAATTTTTATGGAATTTGAACATATGAATGAATTTTCTAATGAGAATTTTGATGATTCTTCGGAATTTAAAGACATGTTAGAACAATATATAGGTCACTATAAATGGTTTATATTGAGCGTTGTTTTATTTGGACTAGTGGCTTTTTTTTATATTAGGGTGCAAATTCCAAAATATAATATTTCTGCTACAATATTAATTAAGGATAAAGAGAAAGGAGCTTCTTATGCTGATTTATCTGCTTTTGAGTCCTTAGGTTTATTTGGATCTGGCGAAAATAGTATTGAAAATGAAATACAAATATTGCAATCTAGAAGATTAATGGCCAAGGTAGTGGAAGAGCTCCAATTGAATATTCGATACTTTATTGAGGATTCACCTTATGACAAAGAGCAGTATCCTAATTTTCCGGTTATCCTGAAATTTAAATCGGATGAAATGGATATGAATGAGATCGGTACCAATTTTGAAATTCTTATAAAGTCGGGTGATAAATTTGAATTTATAGGATTTGATGATAAATCATTGGGGACCAAATCATTTGGTGAATATTTTTACGCTGATTTAGGAAATGAAGATTTCACAAATAGACAACGTATTAGTATAGAGCGAAATGAAAATTTCAAGGACGATTTAATAGGTGAAAAAATACTAGTTAAAATAACTCCACTTAATTATGTAGTTACAAACTACTTAGAGAGGATTATTATTGAACCAGTTAATGATAAAATCTCTAATGTTCTTACTATTTCTGTAAATGAAAACATAAAAAACAAAGGTTTATCTTTTGTAAATAACTTAATTGAGCAGTATAATGCGGATAGAATAAATGATGAGAATGAGGTATCTCAATCTACAACGAAATTTTTGGATGATAGAATAGCCTTAATTGCAACTGAATTGTCTGTTATTGAAAGTTCAGCAGAAGTATTTAAAACGAAAAACCGAATGATAAATGAGGAAGAAGGATCAAATTATTATTTACAGTCATCTACTCAAAATGAAAATCAAGCTATAGAAGCCAATACTCAAATGCAACTCGTGAATTATATGCTGGAAGAATTAAATAAAAGTGGTTTTGACGAATTGCTTCCAGTGAATATCGGATTATCAGATTTAGGAGTTGTACGGTTGACGAATGAGTATAATACCATAATTTTAAAGCGAAACCGAATATTAAAAAGTTCGAAAGAAAAGAATCCAATTGTTGTAAATATTGATTCACAACTCGTGGTATTAAAGGATAATTTGAGAAGTAGTTTAAACACAACGAAATCATCACTACAGATACAGATCAATTCCCTTAGCAAGCACAGCGGTCGGATTAATTCCAGGATCGCATCCGTTCCTAAAAATGAAAGAGAGTATAAAAATATTGTACGAAAGGAAGAGACGAAGAATGCATTGTATTTGTTTTTGTTGCAAAAGCGAGAAGAGTCCATTTTATCTAACGCCATTGGTATAGAAAAATCCAAAGTTATAAATAGTGCGTATAGTACTGAGTTACCGATATCTCCAAAAAAGAAACTTATTTATTTTGCGGCTTTATTGCTGGGAATTCTAGTACCTGCCTCTGTTATTTATATGAAGGATGTTCTGGATACCAAGGTTCATGATGAAAAAGATATAAGAAAATTAAAAATTCCATATATTGGTGACATACCACTGGCAAAATCAAAAAATGACCTTTTTGTGAAAGATGGAGATAATTCTAGTATTGCAGAGGCGTTTCGTTATATCAGAACCAATATTAATTTCATGTTGGATAGTAAAGAGAAGGGGAAAACAATTTTTGTTACTTCTACTCAGAGTGGGGAAGGTAAAACATTCACTTCTATTAATTTGGCCAATTCTCTGGCTATTTCCGGTAAAAAGACGTTACTTATTGGTATGGATTTAAGAGCATCAAAAATTACTAAAATACTGGATTTGGAAGAAATTTTAGGTGTTGCTAATTTTATTAAAAATGAAAGCTTAGCTCTTGATGGAATTACTGAAACTTTTACCAAATTAGAAAATTTACATGTGATTAATTCCGGAAATACACCACCTAACCCTGTTGAACTATTGATGAGTAAAAGGGTGAAGCAACTTTTTGATGAAGTTAAGGAGAAATATGAATACATAGTTGTGGATACCGCTCCGGTTGGAATGGTGACAGATACTATTCAAATCGGTAAATTCGCAGATTTGACTATTTATGTGATTAAAGCAAATCATATGGATAAAAGAATGTTACATATTCCTGAAAAATTGAATCATGACAATAAACTTACTAATATGGCCGTTTTAATAAATGGAACCGACCATAGCAGAGGGTCATATGGCTATGGCTATAGTTATGGAGGTGATAAAAAAAAGAAAACATATTGGTAAACCATTTTTGATAGTCTTAGCTTTATTAATTATTATGTAGAATTATTGGATAAGAATTTAATAAAAAGCATTAGTTTAATATGGATTGAATAGGAAATATGTCTATATTTGTGTATCAAAAAAAATAAATAATAAAAAAATATATGATGAGAAAATTACTTTTTAGTTTTTTGATATTATTAAGTTCCGCGGGGTACATTAATGCACAACAGACCATAACCTTAAACACAACTTCTAACAGTGCCACATGGTCACCAAGGAAGGTAATTAATTTTGGAGATGTGCTATCGTGGGAAGCCTCTAATGCTGTGATAGGAACTATTACAGAAGTAGCAAATGATCCAACATTTGATTTTAGTGCTAATGATGGATCGCCGATAAATATTACGGTTACCAGTACTGACGCTTTTGCCGGATTTATCGAATTTGAGGTGTATACCTTAGATATAACATCTATTGATGTAGATGAGGCAGTTGAATTAGGTAGACTTCAAATAGCGAACAACCTTCAGATAGCAACGGTAGACCTAAGTACCTTAACAAAACTTACCCGTTTCAGATCAGACCCTAATACACTTACAGCGATAGATATAAGTAATAATCCTTTATTGATCGAAGTAACCGTAGGGAATAATAATTTACCCTCATCAGAATTGGATGCCATAGTAAATCAGTTGGATGCTTTTGGATTATCTAATGGTGTATTGAATCTTGGAGGAAATGCAGGACTGACCGTAGCGGCTCAGCCTTCTTATGACAATTTAATAACTAAGGGTTGGACGGTTGATGTCTCAGCACCGGGTCCACCAATTGTAGCAACATTTACAATGGTTACAACCAATAGTGGCTCATGGTCACCTAGAAAGGTTGGCAATATTGGAAATGTACTGACCTGGGAGGCTACTAATGCCTTGATAGGTACACTTACACAAACAGCAAATGATCCTACCTTTGATTTTAGTGCAAATGATGGATCACCCATAAATATTACTGTTACCAGTACAGATGCATTTGCCGGATTAATAGAACTTGAGGTATATACTTTAGATATTACAGCTATTGATGTAACTACAGCTGTAGAGTTGAGCAGATTTCAAATAGCTAACAATCTTCAGATAGCAACTATCGATCTGAGTACCTTAACAAAACTTACCCGTTTCAGATCAGACCCTAATAGTCTTACGACAGTAGATATAAGTAATAATCCATTGTTGACAGAAGTTACTGTAGGGAATAATAATTTGCCCTCATCGGAATTAGATGCCATAGTAAATCAGTTGGATGCTTTTGGATTATCCAATGGTGTATTGAATCTTGGTGGAAATGCAGGATTAACAGTTGCAGCACAACCTTCTTATGATAATTTATTAGCTAAAGGATGGACCATAGATGTTTCAGCACCGGGCCCACCGGTTATAGCAACCTTTACAATGGTTACAACCAACAGTGGTTCATGGTCGCCAAGAAAGGTTACCAATATTGGAAATGTACTGACCTGGGAGGCTACTAATGCTTTGATAGGTACACTAACACAAACAGCAAATGATCCTACCTTTGATTTTAGTGCAAATGATGGATCACCTATAAATATTACCGTTACCAGTACCGATGCATTTGCCGGATTAATAGTATTAGAAGTTTATTCATTAGACATAACAACTATTGATGTTACCACGGCGGTAGAGTTGTCGCAGCTTCAAATAGCGA
>Ga0164313_10004199_pt1 | contig 12881 bp, 12 predicted proteins | sample GuaBasSedimGuay4_FD_113735 | JGI IMG/M metagenome (GOLD analysis project Ga0164313, IMG submission 113735) | Subseafloor sediment microbial communities from Guaymas Basin, Gulf of California, Mexico - Guay4, Core 4569-4, 0-3 cm | ecosystem: Environmental > Aquatic > Marine > Hydrothermal vents... | reverse complement strand
TAGAATTAGAGATGGTTACTACCGCATCAGCATGTGTATGATCCACCACTTTAAACGGGATGATCGCATGCAAAATGGCCTCGACTGAGGGGTTAGGAGCACTTTTGTCTATCGTCGCTGCTTTTTGTCCGCTTACCATCTCCGTATCAGACAGATTCTTCAACTGTGCCATTTCCAATAACGTAAACATTTTAACAGGAGCAAACCCTTCTGTTTTAATGGAGACCAGGTCCCACCCAGACCCTTTCACGAAAAGTATCTCTTCTCCATCGACCATACTTTTCACAGACGTATTACCACCACCATGAAGTACCAGTTCATCACTTTGACCTAAAAGGTTTGAAGTATAGACTCTTAAGTCCAGATCATTTTTGCATTTTTTTGCTTCTGCATCATCCCATAAATTTTTCAAGACTTACCCTAGAACTTCAAGTTCATCAGAGTATTTATGTTCACAGTATGGTTCATAACTTGCTTTATACACGGCATAATGCGCCGATGCTTTATGTCCATCAAGTGCCGCTTCATTCTTCCAACTCTCATAAGCCATAAATTTTCGGCGGTTTCCTTCATATTGAAATATTTCATAAAAAATAACACCTTTTTCTGCTTTACTTGGTACTACCATTGCTGATAAAAGCTCTTTCATTTTTGCTTCACAACCTTCTTTTGCTATAAATGTTACTCTTTTTGTAATTGTCATGCTTTCTCCTATTTTGTTATTTTAATCGTTCTGTCTTAGTTATTATTTCAACGCATCTGTTTTCTGCGTCTCATATACCAGTACATAAATCCTCCACCTATAAGCAATCCTCCCAGTACCTGCACCCAGGCACTAAGTAGTATACTTTTATGTACAATTGTTTTATGCATTTCATTGTCTACTGTTACCCCTGCAAACTTCGCGGTATGGACTATGAGGGAAACTGCCAGATCTTTATCAGGCATCTCCTGGTGACAAGACAGACATACCCCTCTCCTATCAAGATTAGCTCTTGTTTCATTGTCCAATGCCTGAGAAAGTTTCCAATGATTCCCTACTGTTTGTACCTGTGTTCCATTTTCATCTAACATCACAGAATAATCATGTTGCAGATTCGGAATGGCCGGTATCTGCTCATCTACCTGATTAACTAGGAGTTTTTTATCTGCTGTCATCAGATCAACAATGGTTGTTTCTCTTTGATCTGCAAAATATTTACCCCCGTTGATACCGTACCCTAATGCCTTGTCAGAGCTGTGACAACTCTCACAGGTACGTGATGCTTTACTCACAGTATGTGGTTGTACCGGGGACATAGTAATAGAATTTATACCTTCTTTCCCTGCCCCCTCCACATTTGGTATCTTCCAGATATGGTTTTGTAAAAGCGCGTTACCATCTTTACCAATGACTGTCACCGTGACTTGACAACCTGGTATGGTAGGAGAGACACGTCCTTCACCGTTTTGACTGAGTGCAGGATCTTCCCATCTTAAATAAGAGCGTGTCTCAGTTACTTTACCATCAACTAAAAAGTCTTTCAGTGTGTCAACATCCCCCGTTTTCCCATTAACATGGTGCTTGGATGCCGCCAGAAAATCGGGGTTTTGTTTCCCCTCAGAATAGTCTATCTTGACATGGCAACCGTAACACTGTGGTGCCCATGTGGCATGGCAGGTATAACATTCAAGTTTATCCGTATGTGCCTGGATCTGATCCATGGCAACCAGCCCCTCTTTTGAGATCTTATCCTCTTTTTTCAAGAGCTTAAGTGGTTTGAGTTCAATGTCTTTCCCAGAAGCGAGATGCATCATGACCTTGTCACCATCACGCACTGCTTTTGTCATAGGATTGCCGCGGGCAGAGAGTAAAAACCCATCACCCTTATCTGCAGGGATCGCTCCTTGTTCCAGATAGGCAGCCAGAGTTTTCGTTGTGCCTCTTGCTTTTCCTTCTTTGGGTTTTGTATCAAATTCATCACTATATCCAAGAGGTAATTCCCAAGGATATTTTGACGTGGTCCCATGACAGTCTTGACACTCTATCTCTACAGCTCCCAGGTTCGCCCCCCTAAAGAATCCATCTCCATGCATGTCATTAGAGGTATGACAGTCTTGACAAAGCATACCTTTGGAATAATGGATATCTTCTGTCAAATGTAAATAACGTTTGGTATGCAGCTTAGGCTGTCCATTTCCTTTGTCATCAAAAGTAGCCTGATACTCGGTCTCCATCAATCCCTGATACGAAACACCAATACGCTTTCCTCTATTATGACAGGTCGTACAGGTTTCTACCGGGATACCCGAGTAGTTGACATCATGCACATTGACCTTAACTTCACGTGAAGACTGTATGGCATGCACCAGCATATGACCATCATCTTTTTTAGAAATACTTTTATCATTTCCTTCATACAGTCCGGCATTAGAGTAAGGAATGTGACAAGAAGCACAGCCTATACCTCTATAGTCCCCTCTTCTTTCACGCCCTTTCCCTCCGGTATGACAACGCAAACACTCTTGTCTTAAGTAGGTATAGACTGAAAGTGTAGGATCTTTTTCCACTTCCTCTGCAGTAGGCGCAGCAGGGAGTTCCTTGGTCTCCATAGGAAACCCTTGAGGCTCAAGTGCAGAGAGTTCATCCATATATTTTTTGTAAGTCTCTGTCCCCAAACGTTTATGCGGATCGGGTGATTTTCCACCAAAATTGGTATAGGTATGTTTATCCCCCTCTTTGGCACCAAATCCCCATAATGCCCCATGGATCTTTCCTTGTTCTGTTGCCATAAGATTATTTTCCTGTGCCGATACTTGGTTGGGATGACACATCCCGCAAGTGTTTTCATTGATCCATGGGCTGGCAGGGTATGGATAAAAGGCTTTAGGTCCTTCATGTGACTGAAAATAGACAAGTGTGTCCTTGTGTGCTTCTTCTTTCTTTTTAGCTTCAGGATTTCCTCCATGACAGATAACACAGTCATTCCCTTTTACACCTGCTTCTTCTGCCTTCTGTAAAATCGCCTGCATCATTCCGGAGTTTTGATCACGGATATCTTTTATCCCCTCATGACAAACGATACACTCATTTTGTCCCTGAGAAAATACCAATGCCATGAACACGGTCCATAAAGCTATAATTCTTATCATATCTTTCGCCTTTATTTCATAAAAATTTATTATATCCTAAATGAAGTAATTCATATTAAATTTACTCGATTATGTTATAATTTTCCAACTTTATACTAAAAATGGATGCACGCATGAAAAAACTTGTACTACTTGGATTTATCACTCTACTTACATTCTCTTATGCAAAAATGATTGATGGTATTGCTATCATTGTTGAAGGGGAACCTGTAACCACAGCAGAGATACACGCGATACAAAAACAGATGCAAATTTCTAAAAAAGAAGCCACCGATCTTCTTATTCAGGACAGACTGCAAAAATCAGCCATGAGAGACATCAAGGTTGAGGAAAAATCAGTCGATGCAAAGATAGCAGGTATTGCCGCGCAAAACAGCATTACTGTCCCGAAAATGCAGAAAATTCTACAGGAACAAGGGACTTCCTGGAATAGATATCGTTCAAGCATTAGAGATGCCATAAGAAAAGAGAAGTTTTATCAGGAAAAAGTAGTGAACAACATCCCTACACCAAGTGATGATGAACTGAGACTTTTTTATAAAAACCATAAAGAAGAATTTATCCTGCCTAAAAGTATCAATATGATCGAATACTCTGCAAAATCTGAAGCCAGCATGAAAAAATTCCTGGAAACCAAAAATACGAAGGGCATCAAAAGCCACTCTGTTACAAAATCAACCAAAGATCTGAATCCTGCCCTTCTTCGCAGTATTTTACAAACACAAGACGGTTCATTTACCCGTCCTCTTAATGCCGGAGACAGATACATCAGCTACAAAGTACTCTCAAAACAAGGAGAGGCAAGTATGCCTTTTGAATCATCCAAAGGTGCCGTTGCGGCAAGATGGAAACAACAACAACAAAGTAAAGCACTCAAAGACTACTTTGAAAAACTAAAAACAAATGCAGACATACAAGTATTGCGCTAAAAGCAAAGGAAAGAAATGGGACTAAAACCCGACAAATGGATACGTGAGAAATCAATCAACGAAGCAATGATAACCCCTTTTTGTGAGGGTCTGGTAGGTGAAGGAGTGGTTAGTTACGGATTAAGTTCATACGGCTATGACATTCGTGTTACTGATGAATTTAAGATCTTTACGAACATCAATGCAGAAGTCGTTGACCCAAAAGATTTTAATGAGAACAATGTAGTGGACTTCAAAGGTGACATCTGCATCGTCCCCCCTAATTCTTTTGCCTTGGCAAGGACAGTAGAATATTTTAAAATGCCAAGTGACACTTTGGCTATTTGTCTTGGAAAAAGTACCTATGCGCGTTGCGGCATCATCGTTAATGTGACCCCTTTTGAACCAGGGTTTGAAGGACACATTACCATAGAGATTTCAAATACCACTCCCCTTCCTGCTAAAATATATGCAAACGAGGGTATCGCACAGGTTCTCTTCCTTCAAGGTGACGAACAGTGTGAGACAACCTACTCTGACAGAAAAGGAAAATATCAGAGCCAAACAGGGATTACGCTTCCTAGAATTTTAAAACAAAGTTAATCTCTCCTTCCTCTTATAGTGTGGTATATAATGCCACACTACAAACCCTTCTTTTTTTTGCACAGATAAACTTATACCTTTTTCCATACTTTTGTGTTACAATGCCAAAAATCCCTTATATAAAGTAAGCATGAATGAAAAATTTAATTATCGTAGAATCACCTGCTAAAGCACGAACTATTACCAACTTTTTAAGCAAAGACTATAAAGTCATCGCTTCAAAAGGACATATACGTGATCTTCCTAAAAGTACCTTTGGTATCACCCTGGATGACGAAACTGGTGATCTTGTGCCCAAATATTCTATCCCCAGAGATGCAAATCCTACGGTAAAAGAATTAAAAAAACTTGCAAAAGAAGCAGAAACTGTCTTTATCGCGACCGATGAAGATCGTGAAGGTGAGGCGATAGGCTATCATATTGCAAAAGCCATAGGTAAAGAACCTACAGAGCTTCCACGTATTGTTTTTCATGAAATTACAAAGTCTGCCATCCAGCATGCCCTTGAGACACCACGTAAAGTAGATATGGATTCAGTGGATGCACAGCAAACGCGTAGACTGCTTGACCGTATTGTAGGGTATAAACTTTCTCCACTGCTTGCAAGTAAAATACAAAAGGGGCTTAGTGCCGGTAGAGTTCAAAGTTCAACCCTAAAATTGGTGGTAGAACGTGAACGTGAGATCAAAGCCTTTAAGCCTGAAGAATTTTGGACGATCGATGCTCTTTTCCAAAAAAACATAGATGCAGCTATCTATGATTATAATGGGTTAAAGATCGACAAACTCACTATTAAAAATGAAGCAGATGCAAGCGAAATAGTCACTGCCGCAAAAAGTGAAGATTTTATTGTACTTTCTTTAGACAAAACAAAACGAAAAACAAAAACACCTCCACCATTTATGACATCCACCCTGCAACAGGCCGCGTCAACACAGCTGGGGTTCTCTCCTAAAAAGACTATGATGGTAGCACAAAAACTTTATGAAGGTGTTAAAACAGACCAAGGGACAATGGGAGTTATCACGTATATGAGAACTGACTCTATGAATCTTGCAAAAGAAGCTGTTGATGCCGCTCGTGACTATATAAAGTCTACCTATGGTGATAAATATCTTCCCGCCAAAGCAAAAAATTATGTAACCAAATCAAAGGGAGCACAGGAAGCCCACGAAGCCATTCGTCCGACGATGATAACCTTTGATTCTAAAATGGCGGCAGATTACCTCTCTGCCGATGAACTGAAACTTTACAGACTGATTTACAACCGTTTCCTAGCATGTCAGATGACAGAAGCAGAGATGGAATCACAAACACTCCTATTTAAGGGAGATAAATGTACCTTTAAGGCAAGTGGTAGAAAACTTCTTTTTGATGGTTTTTATAAAGTAACAGGGCATGGGGACAAAGACAAACTTTTACCTGATCTAGAGAAAGGTCAGTCGGTAAGTTTAGATGACATAAAACAGGAACAACACTTTACTGAGCCTCCTGCCCGTTATAATGAAGCAAGTCTCATTAAAAAGCTGGAATCCCTGGGTATTGGTCGGCCAAGTACCTACGCGCCGACAGTCACAACATTGCAGACACGTAAATATATTGAACTTGAGAAAAAACGAATACACCCTACAGAAATAGCATTCACTGTTACAGAAATGCTTGAAGCACATTTTCCGGAAATTGTGGACTCAGGGTTCACTGCAAGTATGGAAGAGACACTTGATGAAGTAGCAGAAGGCAAGACTGACTGGCAAACTATACTCAAAGCTTTCTATACACCATTTTTACAAAAGGTAGAAGAAGGCAAAAAAAATATTAAAAGTCTTAAGATTGCTATTCCTACCGGAGAAAATTGTCCAAAATGCGAATCTGAACTTCTTTTGCGTAAAGGCCGCTATGGTGAATTCATCGCGTGCAGTAACTTTCCTAAATGTAAATATACTAAAAATACTGATGGCACAGAGATAGAGGGTCCGGAAGAGACGGACGAGAAGTGCGAAAAATGTGGCTCTATGATGGTTATCAAGAACTCCAAAAGAGGAAAATTCCTAGCCTGTTCAGCCTACCCTAAATGTAAAAATGCCAAATCTCTTGAACCAGCAAAAGAGCTCACTGTCCCCTGCCCAGAATGTGGAGGGAAACTTCAAGAAAGAGAAGGGAAAAGAGGTAAGTTCTTTGGCTGTGTCAATTACCCAAAATGTAAATTCATTGCTAACTTTGAACCTGTAGATAAAAAATGTCCAGAGTGTGATTATACCATGGGGATAAAAACCCTAAAAAGTGGTAATGTCTATGAGTGCTTTAAGTGTAAACACAAAGAAGAGGCTAAATAAATCCTATGGAACAAAAACAGATCTTCTTATGTGCCATCAATAACATCCTTAGCGGTACCTGCCAGGAAGACTGTAAATTTTGTACACAAAGTGTTAGATATCATGCCAATATTGAACGTTACAACTACAAGAATATCGAACAGATCGTCTCTGAAGCAAAAGCAGCAAAAGACAATGGTGCATTAGGATATTGTTTAGTAACGGCAGGTAAAGGTCTTGATGATAAAAAAGTTGACTTTGTCGCACGTGCTGCACAGGCAGTGAAAGCTGAAGTAAAAGATCTCAACCTCATTGCCTGCAATGGGACAGCCACAAAAGAACAGCTTACCTACCTTCAGCATCATGGTATAGACAGTTATAATCACAACCTTGAAACTTCTGAACGTTATTATTCAGATATCTGTCAGACACATGCTTGGAGCGAACGGTATGAGACCTGTGAAAATGTTAAATCGGTAGGTTTAGCGCTGTGCTCTGGTGGTATTTTTGGAATGGGAGAAACTACCGAAGACAGAGATTCACTTTTGAACTCTATCGCATCACTTTCACCGGAGTCAACACCTCTAAACTTTTATCACCCCAATCCTGCACTCCCTATTAAAACGAGAAATATAGAGTTGAGAGAGGCGGTAGAGATCATCAAAAAAGCACGTACACTTTTAGGAGAAGATAAACTCCTTATGGTTGCAGGAGGACGTGAACTTCTATTTAATGGAAAAGAGTCATTGATGTTTGAGGCGGGAGCCAATGCTATGGTCATAGGAAACTACTTGACCACACAAGGCATTGAGGCCAGTAGTGATAAGAAAATGCTTGACGCTTTAGGATATGAGGTAGCCACAAGCTGTGATACACACTAACATCACACTTATCCTCACGCTCTCACTGCTTATTTGGAGTAGCCCTTTTGTTTCAAAATTATTTCGTCTGCCTATCCCACCCGTTGAGATTATTTTGGGAGCAATTTTTGCCTATATAGGACTGGTAGGACACAATCAATACTTCGACCTTATTGCCGAAGTGGGATTCCTGTATCTCATGTTTTTAGCCGGGATGGAAGTAGATCTCAAACAAATTACAAAAAGTCCCAAAATAGTCATACAAAAATCTATACTTTTTCTCTTTTTAATGGTTATTTTTTCTATAGTGTTTGGATTTATCTTTGATTTAAATGCTATTGTCATCATCTCTATGCCTCTTATATCCATAGGATTACTCGCATCACTCTCTAAAGAATACGGCAAAGAGGAACCATGGATAAAATTAGCTTTTATCGCAGGGGTATTAGGAGAGATCGCAAGTATTGCCGCGCTCACTATATTTGATGTGGCAACCGTTACGGGTTTTAGTATCGCTCTTATTGTAAAGATAACCTATCTACTCTTATTTATCCTTGTTATTTACCTGCTTTACAAGATGCTTCATCTACTTTTTTGGTGGTACCCTGAATTAAAAAGTATCCTAGTACCAAAAAGGGATACTTCCGCACAAGATATCCGTCTTTCTATGGCTCTCTTTTTTATCTTAATCGCTGTGATGCTGTCTTTGGAATTAGAATTGGCACTGGGTGCCTTTATAGCAGGAATAGCCATATCTGCTTTCTTTCATCACGAGAAGGAACTTGAAGAGAAGATGTCTAGTCTTGGATTTGGGTTTTTAGTACCTCTTTTCTTTATCCATGTAGGGGCATCATTTGATTTAAATGCACTACCATTAGATGGAGTTATCTCTGGGGCACTACTCATTACGTTTTTAATGCTTGTGTCAAGGTTATTTGCAGCTATTGTATTCAAGAGGATAAGTGGGTCGAAAGATGCCCTGCTTGTAGCTCTATCACTCTCCATGCCCCTTACTCTTCTTGTTGCTGTTGCAACGATTGGATATGAAACAAAATTATTAGATCTATTGACCTACTATCAGTTGATCTTAGCAAGTATCTTTGAGATTTTGATCTCCATGACGATCATCAAAACATTACAGGCAAGAAAAAAACTTAGCCCCTAGGCTTTAACTTCCTAATGAAGAATCCCTCCCCATTAGGAAAAGACTAATCTTCTTCCTGCATCTCTTTTACAGCATTTTCATATTCTTCATTTGCCACTTGTGTTTTTTCTTCTAATTCGCGTGAGATATTCACATCACCTGCCGCAATAATTTCTTCTTTTGTTTCTTCTGTGGAAATTTTTTCTTTAGCTGCTGCTTCATCAAGTGCTTTTTGAGCCAATTGTTTTTTCTCTAATTCTGCTTTTTGAGCTGCTTCTTGAGCAAGTTTTTCAGCTCTTTGTTTCTCATATGCTTCCACTTCGCGTTTTTCTGCTGCACGTTGCTCTGCTGCTGCTTTTTCTTCCGCGGCCTTGGCTGCTACTGCTTCTGCTTCTTTTGCAGCGATCTCAGCTTTTAGTGCTGCTGCTTTCTCCTCTGAAGCTTTTTGTGCCTCATCTTTTTTCTTTGCTTCTGCCATTGTCTTTTGACGAATATCTTCTGTACTTTCCTCTGAATCACCTTCATTCACTATACTGTCAAGTTCATTGGTTACTGCAGCTACAGAATCAGCCATCTCCACATCATTCTCTATATTTACACCAGTCTCTTCTGGCTCTACAGTCTCCTCTGGTTCCACGATCTTCTCTTCTTCCACAGCTTCTACTGGAACAGAGATAACCTCTTTAACCTCTTCATTCTCAATTTCACCACCACTTAATGCAGAAGATTTTCGCATATCATTAAGTAATTGTTCCTCCGCTAGGTCCATCTGTAAAAAGTCTTCTTTTAAAGATGCATTCGCACTCACAAATAATAACGCAATTCCTACCAATAGATATCGTTTCACATTTTACTCCTTAGGTTCTAGCTGTTTTAATTCAAAATACTCTTTTTGGAGTTTTTGATTTTCAATTTTTAACGCTTTATCTTCAAGGGATAAGCGGTATTTTTTCTCTTTTAACTGATTAAGAACCGTTAATGAGTTCTCTCCATACATCAAAATACCCACATAGATACCAAACAGAAGAATACCTATAGCCGTCACCAAAAAAGTTTTCAATGAAAAATCGGCTATACCTCCTGCTTGTCTGGTCTCTGTCATGACTTATACCTTTTTACTTCGTAAAAAGAGACGCACCTAAATATTCAAATTGACCCAATTCTGCTTCGATCTCAAGTAATCTGTTATATTTGGCAATTCTGTCAGATCTTGCTGTTGATCCTGTCTTTATTTCACCTGTATTAAGTGCCACTGCAAAATCTGCTATAAACGTATCTTCACTCTCTCCTGAACGGTGAGACATCACGCAAGTATACCCACTTCTTTGTGCAAGACGTACAGTTTGCATTGTTTCAGAAACAGTTCCTATCTGATTTGGCTTGATTAAAATAGAGTTTGCAATATCTTTTTCAATACCTTCTGCCAAGATTGCTACATTGGTTACAAATAGGTCATCCCCAACAAGCTGTATACGATCTCCAAGCACTTCAGTAAGTTCTTTCCATCCTTCCCAATCATCTTCACCTAATCCATCTTCAATAGAAACAATAGGGTAATTCTCACACATTTGTGCATAATATGCGGTAAGTTCAGAAGAAGTAAGTTCTCTATTCTCAGACTTCAGTACATACTTTCCTTGATCATTCAACAGTTCAGATGCTGCAACATCAAGTGCAATAGCTATCTGTTCGCCAGCCTTGTATCCTGCAGCATCTATCGCTTTCATGATTACCTGTAATGGTTCTTCATTACTCTTTAAATTAGGTGCAAATCCGCCTTCATCCCCAACAGCAGTACTCTCTCCCATTCCATCAATGATCTTTTTAAGATTATGATAAACTTCAGCACATGCTCTAAGTCCCTCAGAAAATCTGTCAAATCCTATAGGCACAACCATATACTCCTGGAAGTCCACAGAGTTGTTTGCATGCTCTCCACCATTAATAATATTAAGCATTGGAACTGGCATTACTACGGCGTTAGCACCACCCAGGTAACGATAAAGGGGCATTTTCATACTTGCCGCTGCTGCACGTGCTACAGCCATAGAAACACCAAGCACTGCATTGGCACCAAGGTTTCCATAGTTATCTGTACCATCTACCTCTTTCATCGTTATATCAATCTCTGCTTGATTGAAAGGACTTAGCCCGACGAGTGCATCACAAATAGCTCCATTGACATTTTCACAGGCTTGAAGTACCCCTTTACCCATGTAACGGTCTCCGCCATCACGCAATTCTAATGCCTCACGTTTACCCGTGCTTGCCCCACTAGGAACAATAGCATTTTCAACTGTACCATCACTAAGACTTACTGTTACTTTTACAGTAGGATTCCCTCTACTGTCCATTACTTCTGTTGCTACGATCTCATCGATAAAAATCATCTATTTCCTTTATACTCTATTCATTATTTACATTTGTCTATTATTTTATCGAAATTTACCCTATACTTAAATGAGTATACAAAGTGAAAGCAGTATTGCCAGATTCATACTTCAAATTATGTTGAGGGAAAGGATATTTAACAGAGTGAAGAATTGTATAAATTTAAAAAAAATACCTCTCAAACATGTATATGCTTGAAAGAGTATATTCATCATTAAAATGATGTTTGATTAATTTTCTTTTGGTTTAATTGGAGGGAATGCTCTGATCGCTGCTTTAATATGATTAGGTGTTTTATCTGTTTCTTTATATCCAGCCTTTAACAAGTCATAATATGCAAATGGCATAAAATGTTCCCTGGTTATCACCACTTTTGTATGATTCTTTTTTGCCCAGTTAAACATTGACTTGGCTCCTTTTTTCCCAACATGTATACACCCATGAGACATCGCATCATCATTACCCATGTGAATAGCATGACCTCTATGTGTAAACCATAAAGAAAAATCCATGTTATTTATACCTGAAGCTTCAGGGAATGATTTTGACATATAAAAACGTTCTTTTCTGAATATATTAAAAATTCCCGATGGCGTTTCATGCCCTTTTGCTCCAGAGGAGATGATCGCTGCCCACCAGATCACTCCATCACTATCTATAGCATACGCAGCACCGTCTGCACCTCTTTCTCTAAGGGAAGCTACAATATAATCCTGACCTGCAAGATCTACAATCTTCTCCTTACCATCCTCCCCTAACACTGCAAATTTTGATTTGCTTAGAGGTAATACCTTACTCTTTGTATCTCCTGCGTGCGCACTTTGCATACCAAACATTATGACTAACCCGATCAACAATATTCTTTTCATTTTTTTCCCTTATTTACTAAATCTAGTAATTAGATTTTTAATTATATTCTCTTTACTAAAATTTATCATTAAGAAACCTATACTTCGATATACTTTTCCAACATTATCATACGAAGGAAAAGAATGAAAAAGATAATTACAGCGTCACTAATGACTACTGGTTTATTTCTATTTACAGCATGTACAAGTTCAGCACCAGTATTGCCAGATACACCAAGCTTTAAAAAAGGGAAACTAGATGGATGTAGCACTGCTACAGGAGAATACACAAAAGACAGTGATGCCTTTAAAGTCGATGCAGACTATAAGAATGGATGGTTTTACGGACGTAAAAACTGTAACCCCTCCCAAGCATAAGCATAACAACTCTTTTGAGTTGTTGTCCATCAATAGATACTTCAGATCTAACTACATAAAAATTCATCTTCACACTTAGGAATATAGAGTAATGAGTAATGAGTAATGAAGTTTGACGTAGATATAGTATAAAGACAAGTAAGAGAAAGATAAATATGATGGTTTGATTGATTATAGATAAGAGTGAAGTGTGTTATAAACTCAAAGTGGCAGCGACCTACATTTCCACAGACGTAGCCTGCAGTATTATCGGCGATGGGAGGCTTGACTTCCAGGTTCGGAATGGAGCTGGGTATGACCCTCCC
>Ga0164313_10004196_pt1 | contig 12886 bp, 14 predicted proteins | sample GuaBasSedimGuay4_FD_113735 | JGI IMG/M metagenome (GOLD analysis project Ga0164313, IMG submission 113735) | Subseafloor sediment microbial communities from Guaymas Basin, Gulf of California, Mexico - Guay4, Core 4569-4, 0-3 cm | ecosystem: Environmental > Aquatic > Marine > Hydrothermal vents... | reverse complement strand
TGATCATTCTTCTGGGACCGATGTCGCCATCGGCCTCGAGCGACGCTACCCAGAGACTCGGGCGGGACCACCCTCAACGCCTCCCTATTTCGTCTTGCTTCAGATGGGGTTTGCCGTGCGACCGACGTTACCGCCAGCCCGGTGAGCTCTTACCTCACCCTTTCACCCTTGCCGCGCGGCCTTTCGACGGCGAGGCGGTTTGCTTTCTGTGGCACTTTCCTCGGGGTCGCCCCCACCAGGAGTTACCTGGCATCCTGCCCTGCGAAGCTCGGACTTTCCTCCCGTGTGCGGATGCACACCAGCGATCACGTGAACCTGTCTAACCGACTGAGGGTAAGGCCGCCCGGGGGTCCTTGCAACTACGCGGATGTGGTGGCGGCGGACGCAGGCGAGGACTCTGGCAGCGGGTGTTGCACCACGTCGAGCAGAATGTAGAGCAGCCCTAGGAGCACCACGACGGTCTCCCATATGTATTGCTCGTCATACCAGCCGATGAAGAACTGCAGAATCAACCCGCCTATCCCCATGAGAATCAGAGCGACCGAATAGCGTAGGCGCTCGATCGCAAGCGGGGCCATCAGCACGACGAAGCTGTAGTAGTAACAGGTGAGCTCGAAGAAACCGACGATCAGAATCGTGCTTCCGGCCAACACGGCCCATGGGGCGAGTCGCCTGCCGGCAAGTGCGAGCAAGACGAACATTCCGAGAAGGATGAGGCCGTGAAGCCAACGCCTGTCGTGCTTCGTTTCCTTGCGCGCCTGTTTCCACTTCCCCCAAGGGTCAGCGAGGCTCGAGTCCTTCGTGAAACGACCGACCAGGCTGGGCTTATAGGACAGGACCGTCGGGAGACCCATGTGGTTGGTGAGGGGTGTCTCGGCGTGCTTCAGCGTGTTCGTGAGGAACTGTGAGTGGGCGTCCATGCCGTTGACCGCAACGCTCGCCGAGCAAAGAACCAACAAACCCAACACGCCGCCTGCGATGAATCGTTTGTCGCTCGCATCGAGCCACGGGCGGTCGATCTTCTTGCGGCGGACGAACCGATCGATCAAGGCGGCAATCGGGCCGCCCGCGAGAGCCGCAGGGAACAGGCGCAAGAGTGCGCTCCACGAAAGCATGAACCCGGACAACAAAGGGAAGCCACGTTTCAATAGGCAGACGGCGGCAACCGCCATGAAGAACCAAGGCACGCGCGCAAAGCTCCCGCCCGTCCAAAAATATGCCCAGGGATACCCCGTCCCCCACACGAGCACCGCAAGTGCGGAAGAGCGCAACCCGAATGCCCATAGGATCATCAGGAACGCACCGGCGTAGAGCGCGAGGTCGATCATCGTGTAGCGGAGAATCCGTTGCCGAAATTTCTTCAAGTCGTCTGGGGCCACTCGGCTCGACGAGACCAGCGGCACCTGATCGCGCCACCCGATGTTCGTCAGAAAGGCCGCTACCATGTTGGAGATCGGGCTCGCGTTGTACCCGTGGTCCATCAACATGTCTTTCCACCAGCCCGACCCCATGACCGTGCGGAACGATCGGGTATCTTCGCGAAACGCCTCCCAGCGCTCGGGGGAGAAGTGCGCCGCGCAGGTCTCTTGGTGGCGAAGCACATCGGCCTTGCTGACGAAGTGCAGCCGATTGTTGTCTAGATCGCGGATCTTTCGCTTCTCGAGGTCCGCGTCACCGCGGTCCTCGTAGTCCACCGCAAGCACGCATTCGTAGAGTCGCTCGTACTCGTTTTCCTCGAAGTACTTCGAGCCGACGTAGTAGTGAAACGTATCCCAGTAGTGAACGATCCGGGAGCTGTGAAAGACGCCGAAGTTCACCCAGGTCGTGGCGCAAGCTAGGATCACCCAGAGCAGCGCGCCCCGCTCCCACCACTGCCGGGCCTCCTGTTCCTGTCTAGCGAGCCATATCCCGCGTGCAGCCCAAGCGACGACCAACACGCCGAGCGCGTAGACGCCCCAACTCGCGAACCAAGGCGCTAGCCTCGCGCCGTAGAGCCGGTACCCCGCGATCGCGAGCATCGCCACCGAAAGTGCAGACGCTCCCCAGAGCGCCTTCTTGCTTTCTTCGACCCGAAAGAGCGCAATGAAGAAGAACAGGCCGAGCAACGCGACTGCGAGGCGGTATCGATGGTCGCGTTTTTCGAGAATCTTTTTCCACCACCACTTGGTCGTGTTCTCCACTTTGACGGGAGGCGGCCACGCGGACGGCGTCTCGCAAAAGACCTGCACCTCGCCCAGGCTATAGGCGCTGTCTCCAGCCCGCGCGCGCACGCGGATATATCGACCGGAGCCCTGCAGGCCGCGGGTACCACGCCGGCGCATCCCTTGCCCGGACACCGGATCGGCCACCCACAAGGTGGTGAAGGAATGGCGGTCCTCGGAGAGCTCGACGATGTAGTCATCGTTGTTGTCACCCTGCAGGTCGACCGCGGTGACGCGCATGCTGGTGCCGAGGTCGTAGAGGACGTGGCTCTCGGTGGCGTCCAGCACCGACGTCAGCTCGCTCTGCCATGGGTCGCCTTCCCCGGCCATGATCCCATCGGTCAGGCGTTCGACGTGCGTGACGCCGGGCCGGGCGGTTGGGGACTTGCCGGCAAGCAGGTTGCCAGACGGACAGGCTTCACCCTGAGCCGCCGCTGGTGCGGACGCGATCAGGCAAAGCAAGGAAAGGAGGGCTATTCGATTCACGACCGCGCGCACCGTACGCAAGGGAGTCCTGACTGACAAGTACCCAGCCGCTCTACTCGAAGGAGGTGAGATCGACCTTGAAAATTCGGAACGGCGGCGTTGGGTCGATGCCGAGGAGGTTGCTGGTGATGTCGCTATAGATCGCGTACAGCACGCCCTCGGCGGGGCGCACGGTCGAGATTCCGGGAACCGGGGCTCCCGGCTCGGCCGCGACGATCACTACGGACGCGGTCGCCCAGTCATCGTCGCTGGTGAGGCGGGCCACGTTGCCTGAGGCGACCATCGCAATGTAGAGATCGCCGTCGAGGAAGCTCATGCCGTCCGCAAAGCCCTCGAGTGCCGGTGTCGCGACGAGCTCACCGATACTTGAAGGGTCGTCGTGGGCAATACGGAGGAGACGTGGAGGCGCCCCAGTAGAAGTCTTCGAAACGATCACGAAGCTGTCGTCCTCGGTCACTGCGATGCCGTTCCCGCCGAACGTTCCGCCTGAGTTCGGGCTGAGCAACGGGTCGTCGGCCCAGACCATCACCGTTTCGGCGCCCGCGTCGGCGCGATACACCCTCGGATTCCCGGAATCGCTGATGTAGGCCAGGCTGGCGCTGTCGACGGCGATGTCGTTGCAAGTCGAGTCCGCTGCGGCGTCTGCGAGATTCAATACGAGGTCGCGGTTCCCGCTGTCTAAATCGAACACCCAGATCTCGCTGGCGACCTCGTCCATCCGCTGTGCGCACACCCAGAGGCGGCGTGCCGCATCGTCGGCCGTCATGCCCAGAGTGCGCCACGTCTCCGACCCGGGCGGCGTGAACAAGATGCTCTCCGTCCCGTCGGCTTCGACCCGCGTGATGTTGCCCCTCGTCGCACTGCCGACATAGAAACTCCGGCTGGTTGGATCGAAGGTGCCGCTTTCGGGGACGAGCTCTTGGTCGGACAGGACGTACTGGTCCTGCAAGGGCGCTTCGGCGCCACCTGCCCCACCAGTGCCACCGGCCCCCGCAGCGCCGCCGCCGCCGTCAGAGCTGCTTCCACATCCACTCAGCACGCCGACGAGAATCAACGCCCCTAAATCACGTAGTCCAATCACAGGCACCCCTTTCACTGGGCGCCGACCCTACCAGACCCGGTCCCACTGGATCCAGCCCGGGAATGGGCCGTGTTTAGACCCCTGGACTTCAGCGCGTCTCGGACTTACTCATGAATTGATGGGTTCACAATCTTCCAATCAGGCTGCCCATGTCCAGCGTGCGAGCGACGTGGTGTTGGTCTACGGCAAGTCGGACGATGGCAAAGGGTACGACGTTCTTCGCCGGCGGGGAGAGGAGCTGCAGGCCGGAAAATTGCGTCCCCTTGACGACGGGAAGCCCATTTACGGCCAAGTCGTGCGCCTGACGCCGCGTCAAGAGTCGCCGGCCCTATTCGACGTCGACGTCCAGCACGACGGGCGTGGCTCGACCGGCCGCCCCGCCAAGGTGGCCAGCGATCAGTACCGCGAAGGTTGGGACTCTATCTGGGCAAACGGCGCGCCCAATCGCGCGCTGAATTAATAAAGGGTGCCGCCGTCTGGCGACACCCTTCCCCCTGCTGTCCTTGGAGTGGCCCTTAGGTCACGTAGTCCTTGAGTCGCTCGACGTCGCGATAGTCCTGCAGCCGAGCGAGGCCGGCGGTCTCGACCTGACGGACACGCTCGCGGGTGAGGTTCATGATCTCTCCGACCTCTTCGAGCGTAATGCCCCCGCGGTCCGCTACATCGAGCGCACACGTCTCGGTCATCTCCCAAATCTCGATGTCCGGAAAGTTGAGCTTGATCGAGCCGCGTACTGGGTGGACGTCGATGTAAAGGTGGTACTTGCAGGAGACAAATGGGCACGGCCGCTCCATGTCCTTGCACTCCGTCCGACTCTTGGGCTTCCAGTAGTCGCTCTCTGGATACAGCTCTCGGCCGCGATTCAGCTCCGCCTTGCTCAAGCGGCGAATCGAGATCGTCCGTGCACGAGCGCGCGAGCGGCGTTTTCTGCGGCCTCTCCGCTCCTCGGTACCCGGCTCGTTGAGCGCGTCTACGAGTGATTCGCGTTCCTCTCCAGGGCTGGATTCCCTGTCGACAACCTCTGCGCTTGCTGCGTCCTTCATGTCCCACTCCCCCTCAAATTTTTCAGACGGCCGCCCGCGCCATACGGGCCCGCATCGTCAGGCGCCTCTCGATGGCCTCGAGCTTCTGAACGAGCTCCTTGCCGAGCTCGCGAACATCGTTGAGCGCGGCGCCGACGCCCGGGTCGTCGGCCCTTTCGCGCTGTTGCTCGTGCACCGCGACTTCGATCGCCTGGTACACGCGCTTGAGTTGCCGGCTCAGTGCATCGATGTCGCCACGAACGAAGAGGAACTCCTTCTGGATTTCCTTCATCGTGAACCCCTGATGCATCAGGCGGCGGATGTGATCGATCTGGCGAACGGCGGTCGCCGGGTAGAGGCCCTGGGAGCCCCGGTGCTTGCCCTTGCGGCCCACTCGCACGCTCCGCGGCAACAGACCGAGCTGCACATACTTGCGGAAGGTGGCCTCGCTGAGCCGGGAACCCCGGGCGGTGAAGGTCTCGACGATCTGCTGGACGCTCATCCCGTCGGCGTGCGCCTGCTCGATCGCTTCGAGCTCCTCGTCGGACCAGCTCCTGGCCTCCGATTCCCGATGTCTCCGCTGTTGTCCCCTAGGTAGAGTCATTTGAATAACTTATAGCGAATGTATTCTATTCAAAATAATTAGGTCAATGCTAAAAGGAACTAATTTATAACTACTTGTAATTATAGGAGTTATCTAAGTCTCATATCTCAACCTGGGTCAGTAAGGTCGTGACTTGGGATCGCTGGAAGAGCTTCTAGATCGTATTTCAGGGGGGAAATTGACGGGACCGTCCGAACCCAGTACCTCCCTCCAAGGGCATGGATTCACGGGCGTTTCGACGATTTCGGCGGAACAAGGGGGCTCTCGGAGGACTCGTCCTGGTCGTCGCGGTGACGGTATTGGGCCTCGCGGGCCCCTGGCTGGCCCCCTACGACCCAGTGGAGCAGTTCACGGACGCCCTACTCCTGCACAACGGCCTCCCCGCGGGGCCGGGCATCGAGCCGGGGCATTGGCTGGGTGGCGACGTCCTTGCCCGGGACGAGCTGAGCCGCCTCTTAAGCGGCGCTCGCGTCTCGATGCTGGTCGCCTATCTCGCGACGGCGCTCGCCGTGCTGATCGGCGTGACGCTCGGGCTGGTCTCGGGCTACGTCGGCGGACGGCTCGACACGTTCCTGATGCGGGTGGTCGACGTCGTGCTGTCGATGCCTTTTCTCCTGATCGCCATCGTCATGCAACGCGTGTGGGACACGCCGGGCATCTGGACGATTTGCGTCGTGCTCGGCGTCCTGTCGTGGACGACGCTGGCCCGGGTCACGCGCGCCAAGACCATGGAGGCTCGCGAGCTGGACTATATCCAGGCGGCCCGCGCGCTCGGTCTACGCCATGTGCGAATTCTGGCGCGACACGTTCTGCCCAACGTCATGGGTCCGATCATCGCCATCGCGACCATCCTGGTGGCGCGCATGATCATCGCGGAAAGCGCGTTGTCGTTCCTTGGGCTCGGCGTTCGTCCGCCCACCGCAAGCTGGGGCTCGATGCTCAACGACAGTCAGTCGCTGCTGCTAGGCGTGCCACGGCTGACGCTCTACCCGGCTGTCTTGATCAGCATGGCGGTGTTCGGATTCAACCTCTTTGGGGAAGGACTGCGCGATGCGTTCGACCCCAAGGACTGAGCGCCGGCGCCCTACCCGGTGGATGACCGGTGCCGCCGCCCTCATCGCGGCTGCCCTCCTCCTCGGTTGGGTGATCGCTAACTTCCCAAGAGCGCCCATCGGCCCCCGTTACGTCGGCGCCGGGCACCAGACCCCTCGAGCTGGCGGAACATTCATCTTCGCGGCTGGGAGCAACATCCACACGCTCGACCCGCACTTCGCCTACGACACTCTGTCGACCGCGGCGTGCAGACTGCTTTACGACGGACTGCTCGACTACGACTACGACGGAAACATGATTCCTGGTCTCGCGGCCGAGCTCCCCAAGATGTCCGACGGAGGCAGGAGTTTTCGCTTCACCCTGCGCAACGGCATCAAGTTCCACAACGGTCGTGAAATCACGGCTGAAGACATTTCGTGGTCGTTGCACCGCTTGCTGTCTGAGCGAATCGGATCGCCTGGCTATCCGTTTTTCAAATCGATCCAAGGGGCGCCGGCGTATCACAGAGGAGAAGCGGATCGCGTCGAGGGCATCGTCGTCCTCGATGAAAAGACAATCGAGTTCCATCTTGACGAAGCCGATCAAACATTTCTCAACGCGCTGGCGATGCCATTCTCGTACCCACTCGCCAAGGAGCACGTCGAGAAGCTCGAGCAAGCCGAGGGGCGCGACGCGGTCGGGCGCCACCCAGTCGGATCAGGGCCGTTTACTTTCTCACGCTGGGAGCGCGGCGTGCAAGTCGAGTTCGAGCGCTTTGAAGAGTACTGGGCACCGCAGGCACGCCCCGACCGAATGATCTTCCTCGAGAACATCTCGTCCGACGTCGCGAGCGCACGCTTTCGCAACGGCGACCTAGACGTCGTCTACCGCCCCAGCAAAGTAACCCGGTTGTTCCTGAGAGCGTCCGAGGCCTGGGCTCCCTATCGGGCCGAGTCGCCGAGCGCCTCGGTGTTCGCGCTGGGCCTCAACTGCGAGCTACCCCCGTTTGACGACGTGCACGTCCGCCGCGCCGTGGCCTTTGCGCTCGACCGCTCGAAGCTAGAGCGGCTCGACCCGGGTCAGGTGATCGCCGCGACTCAGATTCTGCCCCCAATGCTCGCGCCGCACGATCCCGAGCTGCCGACGCGACAGGGGTTCGACCTCGAGCGGGCCAAGGAAGAAATGCGCTTGGCCGGCTTCCCGGACGGGCTGATCGAGCCGGTCACTCTGTGGGTGAGAGGCGAAGGTGAGGTGCGTGCCGCGCAGCTGTTCCAACAGGACCTCAAGGCGATCGGCATCGAGATCGAGCTCAAGATGGTCTCCTTCGCAACCTACCTGAAGGAGACCGGCCGGCCGCGAGTCGCCCAAGCTGCGTTCACGGGTTGGCACCAGGACTTCCCCGATCCGTCCAACTTCATGGACATCCTGTTCCACAGCCGCTCGATCCATCCCGAGAACTCCGAAAACCGCTCGTTCTACCGAAACCCGAAGCTCGACGCGATCCTCGACCGCGCGCGCCCGGAGATCGACCGAGAGGCCCGGCTCGCGCTCTACGCGCAGGCCAATGCAATCCTGGCGGACGAGGCGCCCTGGGCGTTCCTCTACTACCCGATCGACATGTTTGCCTGGCAGCCATACGTGAAGGGCTTTCGCCCGCACCCCGTCTGGCTGAACGAATACCGCAACGTGTGGCTCGACCTCCCCAGGGAGCGCGTCAGTCAGTCGATCTACGAACAGGAGACGGGCCCATGATTCGTTTCATCTTGCTACGCGCCATGTGGGGCGTGCTGGTCATCATGTCGGTCGTGACAGTGGTCTTCTTCCTGATCTTCGTTGCGGGCGATCCCGCGGTAACCGTCCTCGGTCCACAAGCCAGAGCCGAGCAGATCGCGGACTTCAAGGCCAAGAAGGGATTGGACCAGCCCGTGCCCGCGCAGTTCCTGAGCTACCTCGGAGTCATGCCATGTGTCCGCAAAGATTCGCCAAAGTACGAGCGCGACGACGGCTCCCGCGGATTCTGCGGCATCCTTCAAGGGGACTTGGGCGAGTCGTACTCACACCACGAATCGGTGGCCGCCGTAATCGGGCACCGTCTGCCCCGCACACTGCTCCTCGCCTCGTTGGCGGTCCTTTTCGAGCTGATCATCGGACTCAGCGCCGGGGTCATCGCTGCACTGCGTCGCAACCGTTGGTCTGATACGTTGATCATGTTCGCCACCTTCGTCGGCATCAGCTTGCCCACGTACGTCACCGGCCCGATCTCGCTGCTGCTCTTTGCGTTTCTATTGGGCTGGTTTCCGTTTGGCGGCTACGGAGTCGACCCGCTCGATCACCTCTACCACGCGCTCTTGCCCTCGTTGATTCTGGCAGTCGCCGGAGCCGCGACGTATGCGCGCGTCATGCGCGGTGAGCTCATCGAGACGCTGCGACATGACCACGTCAGAACCGCGAAAGCCAAGGGCATGCCGATGAGTAGAGTCGTCATCAAGCACGCCATTCGCAACGCCCTGCTTCCCATCGTCACCCTGATCGGATTGAGCCTGCCGTTTCTCGTCGGCGGCGCGATCATCACCGAAAAGATCTTCGCGTGGCCGGGCCTTGGGCTTCTGACGATTGAATCGATTGAATCGCTCGACGCCCCCGTGATCATGGCAGTCGTGCTGATGTTCGGCGTTGCCGTTCAAATGGGCAACCTGTTGGCGGACATCGCGGTCGCGGCGCTCGACCCGAGGATTCGGCTCGAGGACTAGCCCTTTGGCTTGGGCCTCACCGGAAACACCCGGCGCTCTCCGTCACTACGCGGCGCGAGCACCTGGAGCGCGTCGATCTTGATCTTCTTTCGGCGCGCGTCCGGGAGCTTGATGATGCAAACACCATCGCCCGTCAGCCCTTCGATCTTGCAGAGTCCGAACTTGACGTGCTCGATCCAATCGCCCTTTTCTGGCTTGTACTCCAGGCTTGCAGCGGGCTCTGCGCGGGCGGAGAGCTCCGCTGCCATCGCCCAGGTTGCCTCCGTGGGGACTCCCTCAGGAGCCGCGCCGGGAGCTGGCAGCACCTGCGGACCAGCAGCCTGTGCCTCGAGGTTGGCCCAGAGCTGGAGCCCCGTGGCATCGTCGTGGTCTCGCCGCAGCTCGAGCTCGTCGAAGCAGTCGATGCGAAACTCGAGCGCGAACACCGAACCGTCGACCACGTGGCCTCCATAGGTGACGTCACGTTCCCCTTCGCGCAGGGAAACCGTTGCGTGGAGATGCCAGAACGGCTCACCGTCACGCTCGGAGAGGTTGCCCTGCATCGACAGAAGCTCACATCGCTCGAAACGATGCGCACCTTCGTAGCGTCGATCGGATTGATTGTATTCGGTGAGCTCGATCCATTCGAAGGCGCCGATTGCACTCACCCAAGCGGTTCGAAGGCCGTGCTCGTCGACGAGATTGCGAAATGCTTCCTGCAAACCGCTCCCGTGAAAGACTCGACCCACGATGTGCCGCGACGCGCTCGCCTCCACCGACGACGTTCCCTTCGGCACAGTCACGGCGTCGCTTGTGTCAGACGCTCTTCCTTCGCGTCGACCGCATCGACGAAGAGCTTGAAGTACTCACCGCCGCTCAACAAAGCCAAGGCTAGGCTAAAATAGAGAAGCACTAGCCCAACCTGCGCAAAATCGAACTCGGTTTGGTAGAACCCGAAGTAGATCGTGTACCGCTGATGCACGATGAGCATTAGTATCGCGACCATCTGCAAGGCGGTCTTGTCCTTGCCGGTCCGCATCGCGGCCATCACGACCCCTTCGCTCATCGCGATCGTCCGAAGCGCCGTGACGGCGAACTCTCGCGCGAGCATGATGATCACCGCGACGACACCGAGGAACGGCATGCGGCCGAGGTACGCGAGGAAGATGAGCGTCGCCATCACGAGGAGCTTGTCCGCTAGTGGGTCGAGGAACTTTCCCAGCACGCTGATCTGGCCCCACTTGCGAGCGAGATAGCCATCTATGAGGTCGGTGAGCGCGGTCCCGATGTAGAGCATTGCTGCCCAGAAGTTCGCCCTAGGCGTGCCATCCCAGAGGAGCCACAGCACTCCGGGGATCAGCGCGATCCGGAGCATGGTCAACAAGTTGGGCAGATTGAGCGCGTCGTCCCGGATCGACGTTCGCTTGGGCGGGGCCTCTTCCATGGGGCGAGGTGTACCCCAGGTTGCCCCTCCCGTCTGCTACCGAAGCGACTCCGCCCTACGGGTGAATTTCAGGGGCGCCATCCATCTCGCGGATCTTGCGGCGAAGCCACCAGATGAAGCCGCCTATCATCATGAGAGGCACGATCGTCAAGAAGACCGTTGTGTCGACGAACGCCTGCCGGTTCTCCTCGAGCGGCGATGCGCACGACGGACACGCATAGGCCAAGTCGGCTGCCCAGGTTACAGCGACCACGGCGGCTGCGAGAGTCACTCGAGCCAAACGCATCACAGGTAGACCTGCCAGTAGAGAATGGGCCAAACACCCACGACGAAGTACCAGAAGACCTGCGCCGGCCAGAACGTGAAGCGATCCAGGTCGTCGTGCAGCAGCTTGCGGTATGTGTAGAGCAGGATGATGAACCCGGCAACGACGTGAAGTGCGTGGGTTCCCACTAGGAGATAGAAGAAGCCACCCAACTGCCCTGAAGTAACCGTCAAGCCCTCGCCGATCAGCGCGACCCACTCAGCGCCCTGAAACACGACGAAGAAGCCACCGAGGACGATCGAAATCAACAAGAGCCGCTTGGTCTTGGCGTCCCCACGCTTGAAAGCCCGATTGGCAAAGTACAGCGCGACGCCGCTCGCGAGCAGAGCCGCCGTATTGAGGGCTGTCTCCTCGACCGGCAGACGCGGTTGTCCGGGCGGAGGCCAGCCTCCAATGGCGTTGCTCTTGCCGATGACGAAGGCGCTGATCAGGCCGGAGAAGAACATGATCTCCGTGGCCACGAAGATCAGCATACCGAGCACACCGTTCGGGAGGACTGGCTCGCGCCTGGCGGGCACGCTGTAAGGGAGACCTAGTGCATCATCAGGCATGGGCTATTCCTCCTTTCCTCAGTGCGCGGCGTCGTCGTGTCCCTCGGCGTGCTCGCCGTGTGGGTCCTTGCCCTCGGCCTCGAGCGCTCGCTCGACCTCGGCTGCGGCTGCAACGTTTTCCCAGTTCTGGCCCTTGTGCTCCATCACATCTGGGGCGGTACCTGCGAAAAACAGCAACATCAGCATCAACATCGTCGCCAGAAGATAGGAGATGTACTTCTTTTCGACGTTGAGGTGCATGAAGTTCGCTGCAACCAGATACGCCTTGACGAGCGCTATGCCAAACGCGGTCATCAAGGTGATCATCCAGGCCTCGAGGAAGCCAAATGCCACGTGGGGCGCGATGATCGGGCCTAGGACACTGAGAATGAGCAGGACGAGTAGAATCGCCCAGATCTTCACGTAGAAAGCCTGACCGTGGTCGCCTGCGTGGTCTTGATGTTCAGCCATGATCGTCAGCCCTCACTTGGCGATGTAGAGCAGGGGGAAGAGGAAAATCCAGATGATGTCGACGAAGTGCCAGTAGATCCCGATCAACTCGACCCGGTGGAGCTCTTTGCCCTTCCGCGCGTCGTTGGCGATGATCAGCATGATGATGCAACCCGCAATGACGTGGAGCCCATGGAGCCCCGCAGCGGTGTAGTAGAAGTGCCAAAACCCGTTGGCGGTGATGGTGTAACCGTGCTGAATCTCGCCGGTCCATTCGACCGCCTTGACGCAGATGAAGACCAGGCCGCCGGCGCACGTGCCCAGCAGCCACTTGGCGGCCTTCTTGCCATCTCCTTGCTCGGCCGCGTGGTGCGCGAGCACTGCAAACAGCGATGAGGTCAGCAGCACGAACGTGTTGGTGGCGCCGAACCAAGTGTTGGTGTGCGAGGCGTACTCGGCCCACTCGGGGTGCCCTAGCCGGTGCATGACGTAGGAAGCGAGCAATCCGCCGAAAATCACGATTTCCGAACCGATTACCCACCAAACGGCGAGCTTGCCGGTCGGGATGCCTGTGGCGCTTCTGGTAGTTGCTATGGGTCTAGTCGTGCTCATCGGTGCCTCGTCATTCGGCGGGGGCTGTGTCCGGTGGGACGTCTTGCGGCCAGTAGTCCTCTTCGCGACCTGGCACGCTGTACTCGTAAGGACCTCGGTAGCAGTTGGGAAGCTCGGCCCAGTTGCCATGAGGCGGCGGCGAGGTCGTGGTCCATTCGAGGGTGTTCGCCTTCCACGGGTTCTTCCCGGCAGGCTTACCCTTGAACATACTGTAAAAGAAGTTGAACAGGAACACGGCCTGGAAGGCAAGCATCACCAAGAGGGCCGTCGTGGCGAACACGCGGAGGCCCTGCATGTCCGCTAGGTCTGGGAAGTTCTGATAGTTGTAGATTCGTCGGTGCTGACCCGCTGTGCCCAGGATGAACAGCGG
>Ga0164313_10004195_pt1 | contig 12886 bp, 8 predicted proteins | sample GuaBasSedimGuay4_FD_113735 | JGI IMG/M metagenome (GOLD analysis project Ga0164313, IMG submission 113735) | Subseafloor sediment microbial communities from Guaymas Basin, Gulf of California, Mexico - Guay4, Core 4569-4, 0-3 cm | ecosystem: Environmental > Aquatic > Marine > Hydrothermal vents >... | reverse complement strand
CTGGTCGCAGTGATCTTGTCTCCTGGAAGAGCGAAGGTGTTCGAGGTCATTGGTTGACTAACCCCTCTCAGGACGATTTCGTTCCATCGGCCCGAGCCGAGATCAAATATGTCTCGACCGCACCGATGCCCTTGACGGCGATGGTGCCTCTCGGTGATATCGCATATCGGCTCCCGACCTCGTCCTTGACGTTCTGGGTGACCTGGATCCTCCCTGGCACACCGTGGGATTCCATGCGGCTCGCCATGTTGACCGTGTCACCGTATACATCGTAGATGAAGCGTGACTCACCGATGACGCCCGCAACAACGGGACCCACATCGATGCCTGCGCGCAACTTGAGCCCATGGCGTGACCCAATCGATGCGGTTGATGCGAACGCCTGCATGTCGAGCGCCAGACCGATGAGGTCACCGCTGTCGCCACCCTCACCTGTTGTACCCGTCATAGCCATGAAGGCATCACCGATCGTCTTGACCTTCTCGACACCATGTGCGATGGCCAGCCTGTCGAACTCCGAATAGAGGGCGTTGAGGTCGCCTACGAGTTCGGCAGCTTCCAGAGACTCAGAGAGGGGCGTGAAGTCGACGATGTCGACGAACAGGATGGCGACATGATCGTGGCGGTCTGCAATGGTCTCTTCGCCATCCTTGAGCCGTTGAGCAATCGACTCGGGAAGAACGTTGAGGAGAAGTCGATCGGATCGGGACCGCTCGTATTCGAGCGCTCTCGCAAGTTTGTTCCTCGACCGTACGTAGAGATCGAGTGAGAGAAAGGTGATGAGCGCTGTTGCGACGATATTGACGGCGAAGAAGCCAGCGATCACGTTGGGAGCGATATAGGGAGCAGATGCAGCCAGCTTGCTGTCGAAAGGCGCAAGTACCAGTACCGCGATCGCGAAGCCTGCGAACCACAGTCCCGCCCCCTTCGCGTCCGCGAATGACAGCGCTCCGACGACGCCGATAGTTGCGTACATGACGACTCCGCTGCTGTTGGCGAACCCACCGAGGCTGATATGCACGAGGATCGGTAGGACCAGGTACATCACAAGCTGCGAGTTGAGAAGGAATCTGATCTGCTTCCTTCGTGCCGCGTGGAGAAGGCTGAGCGTCGTCACCACGATGTAGAACAGGGGGATGAGCGATGTACGCGTGAACCCGAGCGCGACATAGACCAGTGTCCAAGCGATGATGATGGACGCGCCGATAGAGGCGGTCATTACAAGAGAACGTTTGCGAACCCTGGTCTCTGAGTCATCACGCGGGTCTGCCGCGCTATCGGCGAGCGAACGAAGCCACCGTGGCCCCCTATCGATGAGGTCGCCACCCGGTTCCGGTCGTGCGTCGTTATGAGCCATGCCGGAAGAGGCTACAGCAAAGGACCGCCGTGAGCCGTCAGCCGTCAGCCGTCAGCCAGGGAGAGAAGATCGAATACGGATGACCGAGAACCGATGACCGATGACCGAAGTCGGACTCAGCCTTCGACTGTCGTGCTCGTGGTCGTGGTGTCGAGAGGCACCGTCGTGTCGGGAGACGGGATAGTGGTGTCTGGTGGTTTCGTCGTTGGGGGAATAGTGGTATCTGGCGGCGGTGGTGTCGTGTCTGGGGGACGTGTTGTGTCGGGGGTTGAGTTCGTCGTGGTCGGCGACGGCTTTGTTGTTGTTGTTGGGGCATTCGTGGTGGTCGTTGGGTCGTCTGTTGCAGGCTGGCGGTAGTTCCATGTCCAGTGCTGCCTCGTCACCTTGCCGCTCGACCATGTCATCGTCCTGGTCACCGTGTTGCCAGAGGTCGACGATGTGCACTTTCTTCCGCCATTGTTGCCGAACAACGTGACCGTGATGGATGTGGACGAGGAACTCGTTTGGATGTACACCGGTGCCGCGGAGTCGTTGCGGAACTTGACGTCCGGGGAGGGAAACCCGAGTGTCGCCTCGCGTACGTACGGGTAGCGTGAGAAGTAGAGGCTGTGTGGCTGGTGGAAGACATCCTGGTAGCAGCCGAAGAAGATGGCGTTCCACAGAGTCGTGGCGAACTGGCTTGTGCCGCCGCCAATATTGACCGGGCTGTCACAGCACACGACCTTGCCGCCGATGATCGCCCCTGCCCGCTTGTAGCCCTTGGCCTCGGTGCGCCTCCCCACGCGGGAGTTGAGGGAGAACGTCTGGCCTGGCCCGACCATTGCGCCGTTTGTTGCACGGGCGATCAGCTGGATATTCGTGACCCTGTTCTGACAACAGGGGTGTCTCGTTGTGAACGACGACACCCTCCCAAACGGTCCGAGTGCCTGCGCGTCTTCGGTCGAATAGTCGGCCTCGACACCGTCGATTGTCGGGATGGTGCCCGATCGCGGCCCACCTGTTGCCTTCGCAAGGACGAGAGCCACAGCCTCATCAACATTGAGGGACTGTCCAGGTACAGAGGGAGCGACCACGAGGTTGTTGGCCGCGCGGCTGAACACGATTCTGGCATTGATCGGCGCTGTGTTGAAATCTTCTGCGAACCTGCTTGCGATCTGTGCAATGGAATCGCTATCGACATACACGCGGATCGTGGGATCGGGGTCATTGATGATCTCACTGCGCAGCGCCTTCTTCAGATCATCGGTCGTGAACGTGATCACCCGCTCATCGTTGCCAGAGCGCAGGACGATATCAGACTGCACCATCGTTGCCGCAAGAGTTACCGCAGCATCGACGTCTTCGCTGGATATCTGGGGTTGTGCTGTGATCACCGGGACCTCGATCGGTGTGCGCTCAAGCGACAGGATCTGCTCGCGGACCAGTGGAAGTGCAGCTTCGACATCGATTCGCTTCCCCACGGAGGGATACTGGGGTGTGACCTTGCCGTTCACTATCTGGACAGCACCGTCGATGGCAGGCGCGTCGATCACAGCCAGAGATGCGGCTTCGAGCATTCGGGTAATCGCCGCATCGTCAACCGTGGCAGGAATAGGGATGTCGATCAGATCCCCGGACTGCCACGCGATGATCCAGCGCACCGCGTCTGCAGCGGTCCCTGGGTCGCTACTCATCGACTTGGCCTGAGCTGCAAGGGCGACCTCATCAACTTCGATTCCGGCTTCGGCAGGGTCAAGGTCAACGCTGGTGCCGTTGACGACGATGACGACGGGTTCTGACGCGTACAGGTTCTCGTATCCGGATGCGATCTCAGAGATCTGGTCCTCGGTCAGCACGAACCTGTCAACGGTCACGTCCTGGGCTTGCTGAAGTGTGTTTCCAGCTGAATCTGAGCTCTGGTATGCAACAGCGGCACCAGCGATGAGGAGCGCTGGGATGACCGCTGCCACGATGAGGTATATGCGCATGTCCGTCCTCGCTCAGTGAACGTTTCGAGTCTACGACCGCACTTCAGAAAGTTGGTGATACTGGGGCTCTGCCTGTGGGCGAGCACAGTTGCGGTCAGTCGATCGAAGAGCGAGATCCGACCGTGTGTGGCGCTACTCGTCCTTCTTCTTTGGCTGTTTGTACCGCCACGTCCAACTCTCAGTCGTCACGGAGTTGTCCGAGTGTGTCATGGTGCGTGTGACGGTGTTTCCCGATGTCGAGGATGTGCAGGTTCTGCCGCCGTTATCACCGTACATCGTGACCGTGATCGAACCTGACGTGTGTGAGGTGTCGATGAACACGGCAACGTCCGAGTCGTTGAGGAACTTGACGTCTGGGGCGGGGAATCCGAGCGTGGCCTCGCGTACATACGGGTAGCGTGAGAAGTAGAGGCTGTGTGGCTGGTGGAAGACGTCCTCGTAGCACCCGAAGAACACGGCGTTGTAGAACGTTGTTGCGAACTGGCTTGTGCCTCCACCGATGTTGACAGGACTGTCACAGCAGACGACCTCTCCGCCGATGATCGCGCCGGCGCGCACGTATCCCTCTTCAAGTGTGCGCTTCCCTGCTGTGTCGTTGACGGAGAACGTTTCACCAGGAAGGACGATGGAATTGTCGATCTCGTCAGCGAGCAGCTGAATATTGATGACCCGCCGCTGGCCAGCCGGATGGTACGTCGTGAACGACGAGACCTTCTCGAGTGGCAGAGCTGCTTGTGCAACCTCTGTTGAGTAGTCAGCATCTGGCCCGTCGATCATCGGTATGTCGCCCGAGCCATCCCCAGCGATCGCTGCCTGAACCGTTCCAGGAATGGCATCGAGGTCGACGACCTTTGAGGGAACGGAAGGGATAACGATGAGCGCAGGAGATTGGTCGTCCTCTGACTCGGTCGTCGTCGCCTCCTCATCCAGTTCGTATGATGCCGAAATCGCTGGAATCGTGAACCGCTCTGCTGTTCGGGCTGCGATTTTCGTGAGCGTGTCTGTATCGAGGGATACCTCGATGCTTGCCGGGGAGTTGACAACGATCTTGTGCCGAAGCGCCGTCTTGAGTCCGGCAGTCGTGAACACGATCGTCTTTCCGGTTTCACGATCCCGGAGGAACACGGGTGAGTCGACGAGGTCGGCGGCCTCTGCCACGGCTCTGTCCATCTCCTGTCTATCGATAGGAGGGAGCAGCGGAGCGAGCGGCACTTCGACCGGATCCCGCTCAACCTGAAGGAACTGTTTCCGGATGAGCGGGACGGCGGCATCCACATCCACCCGGACGCCGTCGACGGGATAATCGGGCACAACCGTTGCGTTCACGATCCTGATCCTGCCTTCGTACGGTGGTTTGTCGATGACCTCGGTGTAGGTCTCGAGAATCTCCGCCAGGGCTTCGTCGTCGATGGCGATGGGAACTTCGATCGTCTCTGTTGAACTCCACGATCTGGCCCAGGCAGTGAGGTTCGCCCAGAATCCTTCTTCCCTTCGCACATCGACAGCAAGCGCTGCGAGGGCTTCTTCATCGACAGCGAGGCTGACCTCAGTCGGTTCGATCGTCAGCTCCTGGCCGTCGACCATGACGACGACTGGCGTCGCGAGGAGGTCGCTTTCGTGAGCCGCGATGACCGCCGAGGCTTCCTGCGGCGTGGCTCGGGAGATGTCAACGCCTACGACCGTCACTCCTCGGCTCACTCTGTCCGCATCGATCACTTCGTCACGCAGGTACGCCCCGCCGATGACGAGGAGCACGACCACCGGTATGGCAATCGCAATAGCGATGAAGTACTTGAGCATCAGTGGGAATCCTGGTCGAACATCGGGCTAGCGCGACAGTGTACGCTCGATGCAGGGTAAGCGGCATGAATAGGCGGTCCGGTCTGGAAGCGAGCTAGCGAGCGATCTCGATTCTGAAAGTGAGCTTGCGAGCGATCTGGAAGCGGAGCGGTCTCTCCTAGTCCAGGTGCTTCTCGTCGTTCATCAGTTCCCAGAACTCGATCGTTGAATCGATAGCAAGTTCGCGGAGTTCTGCCACGACATCCTCGAGGCCTTCGGCGTAGACGCGGTCGTCGCGATACGGCGTCTGTAGCGTCTCGTCGGTCCATTCCATGACAACCGTGTTCTTGTCTCCAGGAGTGGTGCCGCTGTTGAAGTAGACCCTGCTCGTGGACCGGATGCCTGCTGCTTCGTATGCCTGTCCGATTTGGTTGATGAGCGTCGCGGCCTTTCGAGCCTGCGCCGGCTTCACGGTGTAGATTCTGCGGATCAGATACATGGTGTCTCCTCTTGATTGAACATCGACGGTAGCTGACCTTCGGCCCTGAGGTGACGCTATTGCCAGTGATCGGCAAGTAACCCGAGCACGTACGCCCAAGCAGTCTGGAAGTAGGCCATGTACGCATCCCAGTCGTCCCCTGACCCGAAACCGGTGTGTACCAGGTGGACACCCGTTCCAGTCGGCGATTCCGAGAAGGTGATCACGACCCATGTGTGGCTCTCCCTGAGGGCAAGATGTGGTGGGGCATTCCACGTGAAGGAGATCATTTCGTTGGGGACATATCCCAGATAGACGCACCCCTCACTCCCCTGCGAGCCCGGATCAGCATCGGCATCGAAATAGAGTTCGAACGGTCCGCCCACGCGCAGTTCGATGTTCGACCCAGGTGGATTCCACCACGAGTCGATGCCATCCGAAGACGCCCACGCGTTCCAGACGGCCTGGGGACGTGCCGATACGTCCACATTGAGCACAAGCGACCTCACGCCCGGCCCTCCAAGGGTCACGTTCGTGTCAGGCATCGTGCATCATCTCCTCGTCACCTGAGTGAGCTGAGTTCGTCGAGGACCCGGTCGACCTCATCCACCGTGTTGTAGTGTGCAAAGCCGATTCGCACGAGCCCTCCCGATGCCTTCCCGAGACGATGCATCACCTCGTAGGCGTAGTAGTCGCCGGACCACACGAAACATCCGGCGTCTCCAAGTTGTGCTGCAACTTCATGTGGAGGTATCGCGTCGACATCGATGGCAAACGTTGGTGTTCGTCCATCTGCGGTTGGCTTTCCATACAGGGTGATCCCATTGATGGATTGCAGAGATGAGAGGAAGCGTTCGCTCAGCGCGGTTTCGTGTTCTGAAATCGCCTGGTAACTCGACACGATACGTTCACGTCGTGTGGCACCGGTGCCCAGTGATGCTATGTAGTCGACTGCTGCCGTGACCCCTGCAAGCGACTCGAACGATTGTGTCCCGGTCTCCCACCTGTCTGGAGATGAGTCCGGTGCCGGGCGCAGTTTGTACGGTTCGATTGACTCGAGCAGGTGCGCCTTGCCGAAGAGGCATCCGGTGTGGGGCCCGAACCACTTGTACGCCGAGGAAACGAGGAAGTCGGTGCCAGATCTCCTCACGTCGGCGATCCCATGGGGTGTGTGATGAACCGCATCAACGTACGTGAGCGCACCCACGTCGTGGGCTGCTTGCACGATCTTTGCGACCGGTGTAACCGTTCCAAGAGCGTTCGATGCGTGCGTGAACGCGACGAGTCTGGTCCTCACATCAAGGGCGGCATCGAGCGAGGAGAGATCGAGGATGCACCCGTCCTCCGGGTCGAAGTCGACGAAGCGAACATCAACATCGGCATCGCTGGCAGCTTGCAGCCACGGCGACACGTTCGCATCGTGGTCCAGGCGCGTGACAACGATGTTGTCACCGGGCCTCCACGTCCGCGACAGCGCCCGGGACATGGCGTAGGTGAGCGAGGTCATGTTCTGGCCGAACACCACCTCATTTGGATCAGACCCGTACAGGTCGGCCACCGCTTCACGGGCATCATCGACAACACGGTCAGTCTCGCGAGATGTTACGAACGGGCCGTGGAGGTTGCTGCCGCCCCGAGACATGAAGCCGTCCATTGCTCCTATGACCGATTCGTGTACCTGAGTACCCCCAGGGCCGTCAAGGTAGGCAACGGTCCGTCCGTCGATCGTGCGCGATAGGGCAGGGAATCCCCGTCTGATGGTGTTGATATCGAATGGCATGATTGAAGAGTAGATCGAAAATCGTAGATCGTAAATCGTAAATCGACAGGAAGGGGGAAGATGAGCGATAACCGATAACCGATGAGCGGAATCGTAGATCGTAAACCGATAACCGATAACCGACAGGAATTCGGAGAACGGGGAACGGAAAACCAACTGACAACTGACAGCTGATGGCTGACAACTGATGGCTGACAGCTGATGGCTACCGTTCTTCCCATGAAGTGGCTATCCGAGAAGTACCTGACGATGCGTGGCTGGACGATTGAGGGCACCATGCCCCAGGCATCCAAGTTCGTGATCATCGGTGCACCTCACACGTCGAATTGGGACTTCATGGTGTTCCTCGCGCTCATTCATCACTTCGATCTTCGTGTTCGATTCCTCATCAAGGACAACGTCATGGTGTGGCCGTTGTCATGGTTCATGACGCGGTGGGGTGCCATCTCCGTTGATCGGTCATCCGGCCACCATCTGATCGATACCGTCGTGGCGTCCTTTGACGAGAGTGATGAGATGATCCTGGTGTTGGCCCCCGAGGGGACCCGGTCGAAGGCTGATCGATGGAAGTCCGGTTTCTGGCGGATGGCAGACGCCGCGGACGTTCCGATAGTGATGGCATATGTGGACGGGGAGACGAAGCGACTTGGCGCCGGACCCGCGGTCAAGGTTGATGGAGATCCCGACGCGTGGATCGAGCAGGCGAACGCGTTCTACTCGGACAAGCATGGTTTGAATCCGCATAACGCAGGGCCCGTTCAACTCTGAGGTAGCCCGGTGACCCACGTCCGCTGGGCACGGCGACCCAACTAACCTTTGTGCAAGATTTGCATTTCTTTCATGGAGGCCAAAGGTGAGCGAAACCGCACCGAAGTATCCGGGCATCCGGATAACCACAAACGGCAATCAGATCGTCTCGTATCACACTGAGGCACGGATCACCCAGGCGGGCGTGTTCTACCCGATCACTCCGTCCACCGAGATGGGGGAGAACTATCAGCTTGCGTACGCTGAAGGTGTTCTCGATGTCTTCGGGAATCCAAAGATCGCGATCGAAACCGAAGGGGAGCACGCGGCTCAGGGAGGCGCCATTGCGTACTCCATGACAGGTCATCGCACTGTCAACTTCACATCGGGGCAGGGCATCGTCTATGGCCTAGAGCAGTACTACCACGCCCCGGGCAAGCTTTCGACGATGGTGCTCGAGGTTGCGGCCAGGGCACTCACCAAGCATGCGCTCAACGTGCACTGCGGTCACGACGATGTGTATGCCGCGCTCGATACCGGCTGGATCATGCTGTTCGCAAAGGACAGCCAGCAGGCGGCGGACCAGGCGCTCATCGCACGCAAGGTCGCGGAGATGACGCTCAACCCCGCAATGAACATCCAGGACGGCTTCCTGACGTCACACCTCGAACGGACGTTCTACAAGCTCGAATCGGGCCTGATGCGCGAGTTCCTCGGAGCCCATGACGACATCATCGATACGCCAACCGAGAGCCAACGGACACTGTTCGGCCCGACTCGCCGCCGGGTTCCCCTCATGATGGACCTCAAGAACCCGATGTTGCTTGGCCCGGTCGAGAACCAGGAGCACTACATGAACGGCGTCATTGCACGCCGGAACAACTTCTCAGAGGAGATCCTGCCATTCCTCGAGCAGGCGTACGGGGAATTCGCTGAATTGACGGGTCGCCGGTACGGCCTGGTGAGCGAATACCGCAACGACGATGCCGATATTGCGTTCGTTTCGTGGGGTTCGGCCGCAGAGAACGTCGAGGCCGCCGTCGATTTCCTCCGTGAGGAGGAGGACGCCAAGGTCGGGTCCGTCCACATCAACGTGATGCGCCCGCTGCCTGAAGCCGCCATTGTCAAGGCACTCGCGGGCAAGAAGACCATCATCGTCCTCGAACGCGCCGATGACGGACTCTCCGGAGACAATCAAATGACCCGCGAGATCAGGGCCGTGTTGTCAAAGGCATACGAGATCCACAGCATCGGATATGAGTCTGACATCCCTGGTGTCCCGTATGAGGACATGCCGTTGGTTCTGTCCGCATCCTACGGACTGGGTTCGCGCGACTTCCGGCCTGAGGCGATCATCGGTTCCTATGAATACGCCACAGGCAAGATCACTCGCCAGGACGGCAAGATTGTCGCTGACGGTGCGACCTACTTCACGCTCGGCATCGACCATCCGTACGCCGTCATATCTGACCGCAAACCCTCTCTGCTCCCGGACGGAGCTGTCGCGGTGCGGTTCCACTCGATCGGCGGATGGGGCATGATCACGACAGGCAAGAACCTGTCGGAGGTCATCGGTGCCATAGGTGAGGACCTTATTGAAGAGCAACACCTGGTCGACGACTTCGGCAGACCCAAAGAGATCATCCACGTCTCTGCCAACCCGAAGTACGGTTCGGAGAAGAAGGGCAGCCCTACCGAGTACTTCCTTGTCGCAGCACCAGAGCGGATCCGAGTGAACTGCGACCTGCGTCACGTCGATGTTGTCCTGTGTCCTGATCCGAAGATCTTCACCCACACGAATCCCCTTGCGGGGCTGAACAACGGTGGCACGTTCGTCTGGGAGTCCAAGGAGGATCCTGAGACCGTCTGGGAGCGTATCCCGCGTAAGTACCGCCAGGAGATCATCGACAAGAACATCCGGATCGTGACGCTTGCAGGATTCAGGATCGCACGCGAAGCAACCGACAGGCCTGAACTCCAATTGAGGATGCAGGGCAACGCGTTCCTCGGCGCCTTCTTTGCGGTGTCGGGAATGCTCGATGAGTACGACGTCACCTACGAGCGCTATCAGGAGATCGTTCACGCCCAGTACGTGAAGAAGTTCGGGCGATTCGGTGAGGCAGTTGTCGAGTCGAACATGGAGGTTGTGAACAAGGGACACGACCTGATCGTCGAGATCCCATACGGTCCTGTGGACGCTCCGGACCGGTCCAGCATGCGCCTGCCTGCGCTTGAGGCCTGTGGCACGTGTTCCGTGGATGTACCTCTCGAGGAACCACCTGAAGTCCAGGAAGTTCGGATCCCGCTCACGACCCTTTCGGCCTTCAACAAGGAGTTCAAGGCCGGGCTTGGCTACAACCAGCCTGCAACTCCGTTGTCATCGGTCTCGATGATGGCTGCAGGAACCGGACGAACGGCGAGCAAGTACGTGTCACGGCGCGAGACACCGCTTTGGATAGCTGAGAACTGCACAGCCTGCATGGATTGCATCACCTCCTGCCCCGATACGGCCCTGCCGAACGTGGCCCAGGATTTCGATGTCGTCCTTGGCACCGCTGCGCGTGGGTACATCCTCGACGAGGGGGAGCGCGCCAAGATGGTGGCCGCTCTACCTGCGCTCGAGGAACGCCTTCGTGCCAGGTTGTTGACCATCGCCAAGGCCAAGGAGTCCGTTCCTTTCAACGAGATCCTGGGTGAAGAAGTTGCAGTGATCGACTCCGTGTCACAGGTCGCCAGGGACGAGTTCATGGAATTGTTCGACCATGTGCCGTTTGCGTACACGAAGACCGCGCACCTGTTCCGTTCGATGGAACGGTCAGATTCGGGATCTGGTGGCTTGTTCTCCATCATGGTCTCTGACCTGTGCAAGGGGTGCGCTGAGTGCGTGCTGGAGTGCCCATGGGAGGCACTCGAGATGGCACCTGAGACACCGAAGATCAATGCAGACCACATGACAGGGGTCAACTTCCTCGATCTCCTGCCAGATACACCATCGAAGTACCTCGGTCGGTTCGATCCTGAGGACCCGATGGAATCGGCAGCGGCGCACCTCAAGAACCACCTCATGGTTCGCTCGAACTACGAGGCTCTTGTGTCCGGTGACGGTGCCTGTGCCGGGTGCGGCGAGAAGAGCGTTCTTCACGCCGTTGCGTCACTTACAGAGGCGTACATGCGCCCCATGTATCACGCCAAGGCGGACAGGCTCGACGCGAAGGCCAAGGATCTCGAGGAGAACGGTGCCGCGATGCTCACGAGTGCGCGGGACCTCGACGAGGACTCGTACATACGCGTCAAACGTCTCGTTGCCCACACCTTGATGGGGTACGGCGGTGAAGATCTCGAGGATACGCAGTCAAGGCTTGACGCCCGTGAAGACCTCACAGACGCTGATATCGTTGAGGCACTTGTCGCAACGATGCGCCAGGACGCCTTCAACCACAGGGATCTCCAGGCCCTCGATGGCACCGTGCCCAACGGCATGTCTGTCATGGCCATGGGCGCACACACGGGATGTAACACCGTGTACGGCTCGACCCCACCCAACAACCCTCACCCGTATCCGTGGATGAACTCGCTGTTCCAGGATGGTGCGACGGTGACATGGTTGCTCGGTGAGAGCTTCATAGCGGATCACGCCAGACGTTCCGTCGTCCCTGAGAGGATCGCGGACATGCTCAGCCTCGGTGTCGGAGCCTCCGAAGCGGACTACTTCGAGATGACCCATATGACCGACACCGTCATGACTGACCGCGAGGTCAGAGAGTTGCCGAAAGCGTGGGCGATCGGCGGTGACGGCGGCATGGGTGACATCGGGTACCAGAACGTATCCAAGGTTGTCCTTCAGAACCGTCCGAATGTGAAGATGCTTCTTCTCGACACCCAGGTGTACTCGAATACGGGTGGCCAGAACTCTGACTCGACGCCGATGCCAGGCGGAGGGGACATGAACCAGTTCGGTGCGGCGTCAGAAGGAAAGATGACGGAGAAGAAGGGTGTTGCTGAGTCCTTCATCTCCGGACACGGCTCTCCATTCGTTGCACAGGTATCGATGGCGAACACGGCGCAGTTCTACAAGGCGCTGCTCGACGCCATCGACTACCGCGGCACGGCGTTCATACAGTCGTACACGTCATGTCAGCCAGAGCACGGTATCGCGGACGATGTGTCGACCTATCAGGCTGGCCTCGTTCGAGACGCCAGGTCGATCCCGCAGTTCGTGTTCAACCCGCAGCGCGGAGAAACCTACGAAGAGGCGCTCGACATCTCGGGGAACGCAAACCGGGACCGTGACTGGGTCGAGATCACATCGAAGATGACCGACAGGACGTTCAACTACACGGTCGCGCACTTTGCTACGACCGAGGCGAGGTTCCGTCGGCACTACCGTCCGGTGAAGGACACAGATGGCATGATTCCGCTCGAGGACATCCTGGCACTGATCCTTCAGGACGACACGGTGCATCGCAAGGTTCTCGACCCGACACACCGCTCGTATGTGCCTGATTTCGAAGTGTTCATCGAGGTGGAGGACCGCAACGGGAAAGTGAAGCCGATGGCGATCTCTCGCCAGCTCGTTCTCTTCTGCGTTGAGCGGCGTAAGGCATGGAGGATGCTCCAGTCCAAGGCGGGCGTTACCAACATCGACTATCTCGCCCAGAAGGAAGCGCTTGCGTCATTCGATGAGGACGGTGTGGCTATGGCTGATCGCTTCGTCGAGATCCGGGACCGCTTCGACAAGGCCCTGGCGAATCAATAGCAGAGCCGCCGACCGCGGTCCG
>Ga0164313_10004194_pt1 | contig 12887 bp, 9 predicted proteins | sample GuaBasSedimGuay4_FD_113735 | JGI IMG/M metagenome (GOLD analysis project Ga0164313, IMG submission 113735) | Subseafloor sediment microbial communities from Guaymas Basin, Gulf of California, Mexico - Guay4, Core 4569-4, 0-3 cm | ecosystem: Environmental > Aquatic > Marine > Hydrothermal vents >... | reverse complement strand
GGGATGATGCGTGCGCTGTTGATGTCTCTGTCGCTGAAGAGCGAGCGTTGCGGGCGGTATCCGGTGTGCCATCGTTGGTTGATGGTTTCGGAAGGTTCCGGCGGGATTTCTGCGGGGGCGCCCTCTTGGACACGGTGGAGGTTAATGATGGTGGTCACGCCTCCGTCGTCGTTGGTGCCGATGAGCCTTGCGTGTGTGGGCGAGTCGGCGCCCGGCGGCGTTTTGAAGACGAGCGCCATATTCGGGGCGCCCTCGGCGTCGAGCGTGAAGAGTCGTTCGGTGGAGCCGTCTTTGGTCTGGCGTTTGTCGGCGAGGGTTGGCTCCATGTTGAGCATGATGGTGGTCATCATGGTGCATGCGCCGGTTTCGCCGTACTGGTTGAGCGTGCAGCTGTTGGGGTTGAAGTTGACAATGAGCGCCCCGGCGTCGGGGCGGAAGCTGATGTCGTTGAAGCGGCTCGAGAGCCACATGAGCGAGCCCTGGGGACGGTGGTGGGTCGTCCACTCTTGGTTCGGGTAGGCATCGGGATCGGGCGGGGGCGCGGAGGCGCAGCCGGCAACGATGGGCGCGAGAAGGATCACCAAGAGGAGTCGGATAGAGATATTCATTCGTTGCTCCGGAGTTCGGGTCAGGAGTGTAGGTGAGCGGCGGGTATGGAATCACGATTTCCGAGTTATCTATCCGTTGATAATCGGGGCATTGTGAGTTGTTGGTAGGCTGTGTGTTGATGGGACCCATCAGGCGTTGTGCCGATGCGGGGCGAGAACAAGTTCGACAAATGGAGGCGGGGCATGCGCGCAATCGCGGCAGCATTGGTTGTGTTGATGGCGTCTGTTTCGTGGGGGCAGGCGGACGACGAGGCTCGGAAGAAGCTGTTGGAGGAGTTGTACCGGGGCGCGTGCGGTCTCAGCGCGGTGCCGGTTGATGTGCTGACAGGTGACGGGCCGATTGCGCCGCTGCTCGATGGAATGGGCGACTTTGAGTTCCCTATCACGACGAACTCGGCGGAAGCGCAGCGGTTCTTTAACCAGGGAGTTGTGCTGGCGTACGGGTTCAACCACGGGGAGGCGGCGCGTTCGTTCCGGCAGGCGACGGTGCTGGACCCGGAGTGCGCGATGGCGTGGTGGGGGTACGCGATGGTGCTCGGGCCGAATATCAACGCGGGGATGGACGCGGCGGCGGTTCCGGTGGCGTACAAGGCGATCGGCGAGGCGCAGCGATTGTCGGCGGGGGTAACGACGCGCGAGCGAGATTACATCAGCGCGCTGGCGGAGCGGTACGCCGAGGACCCGGGCGACGATCGGACGGGGCTGGACCGGGCGTACGCCGAGGCGATGAAGAACCTCGCGGGGAAGTACCCGGACGATCTGGACGCGCAGACCCTGTGGGTTGAGTCGCAGATGGACCTGGCGCCTTGGGATTACTGGAGCGCGGACGGTCGGGCGAGGGATTGGACGCCGGCGATGCTGGCAACGCTCGAGTCGGTGATGGATCGCAACCCGGATCACGCGGGCGCGTGCCACCTGTACATTCATATGTCAGAGTTTGCGGATCCGTGGCGTGCCGAGGCGGCGGCCGACCGGCTCTCGACGCTTGCGCCGGGTGCCGGTCACCTCGTGCATATGCCGGGTCATATCTACATCCGGATCGGTCGGTACGGCGACGCGGCGGAGGTGAACCGGCGCGCGTCGGCGGTCGATGAGGCGTACATCACGCAGTGCCGCAAGCAGGGGATCTACCCGCTGGCGTACTACCCGCACAACGTGCACTTTCTGTGGGCGTCGGCGACGATGATGGGCAACTCGGGCGAGGCGTTGGCTTCGGCGCGCAAACTTGCGGATGGGATCGATGATGATCTGCGCGGGCCGTTGCAGCAGTTTCTGACGGTGCCGCTGGTCGCGGATGTTCGGTTTGGTCAATGGGATTCGATCCTTGCGTTGGAGGGTCCGCACGGCGGATTGATGTACACCAACGGGATCTGGCGGTACGCCCGCGCGATGGCGTATGCGCGGACGGGGCGCGCGGACGAGGCGGTGATGGAACTCGACGAGTTGCGTTCGATCATGGACTCGACCGATCTCGAGGAGGAAACGGTGTTCGTTGTCGGCGGGCCGAGACGGATCCTGGAAATCGCGTCGGAGATCGTGGCGGGCGAGATCGCTGCGGCGAGCGGGGACCACGATTCGGCGATCGCGCACCTTTCGCGCGCGGCGCGGCTCGAAGACGGGCTGGCGTACAACGAGCCGGAGGACTGGGCGAACCCGGCACGGCTGAACCTCGGCGCGGTGCTGCTGGAAGCGGGGCGGTCTGATGAGGCCGAGTCGGTGTTCTGGCGTGACCTCGAGGATCACCCGGAAAACGGTTGGGCGTTGACGGGGCTGGTTGCGGCGCTCGAGGCTCAGGGCGAGGATCGGGTGCTCGAGTTGGAGGCGGTTCGGGCGCGTCTGGCTGAGGCTTGGAGCGAGTCGGATATCACTCTGGCGACATCGCGATTCTAAAGGGATGGGTTAGGAGTCCGATCGACCGATATGTTGATTGGACTCTTGGGTGATCAGTACCCGAGAAGTCGTCGAAAATCGGTCTAGCGGCGCGATCCCGGCGTGCCGAGGGCTCGTAGAACAGCGGGAAGGGAGCAACAGATGGCGCACATCGAGATCAGCTATGCGGGCGTGGCGCGTTCGGACACGCTGGACGAACGGGTGCATTCGGCGCTGGAGCATTCGGTCGGGCACATGTTCGATCGGGTGACACGGATCGAGGTGCATATCAAGGACGACAACGGGCCTGACAAGCACGGGCAGAACGACAAGCGTTGCGTGATGGAGGCCCGCCCGGCGTCGTCGCAGCCGATCGCGGTTGAGGACACCGGTTCGGACCTGTACGAGGTTGTGCGCGGCGCCGCGGAGAAGCTGGGGAAGGTGCTGAGTAAGAAGTTCGAGAAGGCGGACGACACGCGGCGGTGAGTGGATTCCCTTTGCGTTTTGGCGTGCGTTTGGTGTTCAAGCCCCTTGTGTGGTCGTCGCGTGTTGCTAGACTGGTGTCACGTGGACTAGACAGGGGGTATTAGCATGAACATGAGATTAGCGACTTTGGCGTTGGTATTGGGTGTCGTGTATGCATCGTTGAGCGCGCAGCCGATCGTGACGCCGTTGTTGGTCGAGGGGCAGCAGGCGCCGTTGATGGCGCCTGGGTCTCTTGTTGCGAGAGCCAGGACGCCGTTCCTCGCGGACGGCGGTTTTCTCGGATATCGCGCCGACTTTGATCTGGACAGCAACGGGAACTACGACTCGACGGCTTTCTATATGGGTCATCCGGGCTCGGTCCAACTGGTTGTTCAGGATGGGGATCCGGTTCCCGGGCTCGACAACGGGGCTTTGATCAAGACGTCCGAGCACCCGTGGGTGTTCAGGGATGGCACCGCTGCGATCATGTTGGTATGGGATGATCCGGATACTGGGACCGAGGAAAAAGGTGTCTTCGCGGGGCGACCCGGCGCTCTCTTGCCGCTGGTTCGTGGGGGCGGCGAGGCGCCCGGATTCGGCGCAGAGACACTCGTGCTCAATGTCTACGACGCCGCGTTTACAAGCACGGGTTTCGGCGTCGCCGTCGCGACCTGGTTTCATTTGCCGGACCCCGTCAATCCGCCAACCCCACTCACTCATTATTGGATCGGTCCGGATGGTGCACGTCCGATCGTCACCTATGGCGACATGGTCAGTTCCTCTTTCGGTCCGCGCGAGGTAATGCACGCGATGGGTCGTGTGGCGAGCGACGGGATCGGATTGATGCAGGTGCTATATGAAGACTCATTGACGGGCGTAGAGTGGGGTTTGTGGCGGTTCGACGGGGACGGATTGATCGAAGAGATCATCGTCAGTGATTCGGCTGTCGAGTGGTTCGGTGAATCTGCGAATCTCGACCAGGAGAACCAGGGCAAGTTGAGTTTTCACTTGAACGCTTCGGGCGAGTTCGCCTTTGTTGGACATGTGGTTGGCGACGGCGACTTGGCGGAGGGCGTCATCGCGTGTGTTGGCTATTTTGATGGGCGTCTCCAGGCTCTGCTCGCGGTGGATCAGGAGGTCGAGATTGCGGGTGAGACATACACCATCGGATCGATCCACAGTTCCGTCGGGGTTCGGGCGATCACTCCGGCCGGCCGGGTGATTGTCGGGGTCACTATCGACGGACCGGGTGTTGATTTTACGAACAATTTCTGCTTATTTGTGGTTGACGGGGGTGAGCCGGTGCTTATGGCGCGCAAGGGATCGACCCTGCCGGGATCGCACGACGAGCAGGTCATCGAGGGCGTGGGCACCGTCAGCTCGGATCGATCTGGAAACCTGCTCGCGTCGTTTGCAACGGCGCGGGTTCAGCCACCATCCGGGTTTACGCCGGATGGGCTCTGGATGTTTCCGATCGATGGCGATCCCTACCCGCTGCTGCGCCCGGGAGATGAAGTGAGAGTTGGTGCTGCTGGCGAGGCAAAGCTCGTTCGCACGACGCACATTCCCGGGGATTTTCGGTACTGGTCGTATCGGTGGATGGTCGGCGGGAACGGTGAGAGTTCATTCCTTGATGTCGTCGCGGCCAATGGGGTGGTCGTTTCCCATGTGACGTTCGAGGACGACACGACCGCGTCTGTGGCTATCCGGGTTGGACCCGCGTGCCGCGGCGACGTGACGACACAGGGGCCCGCGATCGGCGAACCGGGGTACGGTGAGCCGGACGGTCTGACGACGGCGGCGGATATCGCGTATTTCGTGAACGCGTGGATCGTCGATGACGTTTCCGTTTCGGACGTGACGACGGTGAACGCGCAGGAGGGTGATTTCTATTACGGGGCGGAGGACGGCCTAGTGACCTACGCGGACCTGAGCTTCTTCGTGAACTATTGGTTTGCGGGCTGTTCGTAGCACAGCGACAAAGGGTCCCTCACCTGTCTCGAGCTGAACACAAGCCAACCCCCTCCGCAGAGGGAGGCAGGACATAGCCGCCAAGAGGCGGCCATGGCACCCAGTACACTGTCGGCATGGCTGGACTCATCCCGTTTCAGAGAATCAAGCGTACTGGTAAGCGTGAGGCGGCCGAGTCGCTGTCGGCGCCGTTTTTTCGTTTGGCCCAGATGGAGACGGCCGGCGGGCTGCTGCTGATCGGCGCGACGGTGGCGGCGCTGATCTGGGCGAACTCATCGGGCGGCGACGGGTACGAGAAGCTCTGGCACAAAACATATCTCGACCTGACGCTGGGCGAGTGGGGGATGCACCTTTCGCTCGGGCACTGGATCAACGACCTGTTGATGGCGGTGTTCTTCCTGTTTGTCGGGCTCGAGATTAAACGCGAGATCATCAGCGGCGAGCTGCGGAGCATGAAGAAGGCGGCGGTGCCGATCTGCGCGGCCATCGGCGGGATGATCGTGCCGGCGGCGATCTACACGGCGATGAACCTTTCTGGTGATGGGAGCGCGGGGTGGGGCATCCCGATGGCGACCGACATCGCCTTTGCGCTGGGCGTGCTGGCGATGCTCGGGCCGGGGATCCCCAAGACGCTGATGGTGTTCCTGATGTCGCTGGCGATCGTGGACGACCTTGGCGCGTTGCTTGTGATCGCGGTGTTCTACACCGACGACCTGGCGTTCGGGATGCTCGGGTACGCGGGGCTGGTGGTGCTCGGGCTGGTGGGATTGAACCTGCTCGGGTTCCGGCGGATCTGGTTGTATCTGGCTGTTGGGTTGGTGCTGTGGTACTTCGTGTACAAGTCGGGCGTGCACTCGACGATCGCGGGCGTGGTGCTGGCGCTGACGATCCCTGAACGTAAAAGAGTGCACTGGAAGAGCTACGCGGGGTATGTGCGCGGGGCCCTCGATCACTTCGAGCAAGAAGCGAAGGACACGGACAACGAGGAGGGCGACCTGACCGGCACGCAGCAGGGTGTTGTGCGGGCGATCGAGATCGCGAGTATCGAGGTAGAGACACCGCTGCGGCGGCTCGAGACCATACTTGTGCCGTGGACGGCGTTTTTGATCGTGCCGGTGTTTGCGCTTTCGAACGCGGGTGTACGCGTGGCCGGCGGCGATGCGGGGCTCGGCGAGTTGGCGAGCGGCTCTGTGTTCTGGGGCGTGGCGCTTGGGTTGGTCATCGGAAAGGTGATCGGTGTGTTCGGCGCGACGTGGCTGGCGGTGAAACTCGGGATCGGCACGCTGCCCGACAAGGTGACGTGGCGGCACGTGTTCGGGGCGTCGTGGCTGGCGGGGATCGGGTTCACGATGGCGCTGTTTATCGCGAACCTGGCGTTCAAGGGCGAAGAGGCCGCGTTGATGCTCTCCCAGGCGAAGATCGCGATCCTGGGCGCTTCGGCGGTGGCGGGCGTGGTGGGTGTGCTGGTGCTGGCTAAATCCAGGCCTGCGGGGGCGTCGTGAAGACCCTGTGCAAACCGGCGTGCGTGAACGGCGCATGGGTTGGTTGGTGATCCGATGGGCGCGAGGAAACGTCACAACGCGTTTACGCTGATCGAGCTGCTGGTGGTGATCGCGGTGATCGCGATGCTGATCGCGATCCTGCTGCCTGCTCTTGGTTCGGCTCGGCGAGCGGCTCGCGGGGCGGTGTGCCTGTCGAATATGCGGCAACTCGGTGTGGCGTCGATGTCGTACGCCATCGATTTCAGTGATCAGATATTCGGGTATTCGTGGAAGAAGGGTCACCGGCGGAGCACGATCAGGGTGCTGAACAACGCGTCCGATGATCGGATCGCGGCGATGCAGCAGGCAACGGACATGTTCTTTTACGAGTTTGGGCGGCGCGACATCGGGTACAACGGGAGCGATCGTTGGATGCCTCAGATCCTGTACTCGCATCTGGCGCTGCGGGAGTATCTGTCGGGTGCCCCGCCGATGTTTGTCTCGGCGTGCCCTGAGGATCGCGGGTTGATCGAGGCGAAGCGAGCCGGTACTGAATACGAAGGGCTCAAGCGGTGGGTGTACTCGTCGAGCTACGAGTTGGTGCCGGCCGCGTACGACCAGTTACAGCACCAAAGCGTGTACGAGGCGGTCATGGGTCGGCTGACGCCGGCGAAAGTCGCGGGGTACGGGATCCTGCCCAACGGCGGGTGGGGCGTGGTTGATCTGGGTCCGAACCGAGTGTCGGAGATCGCGTTCGCGTCGTCGAAGGTGCTGATGCTCGATCGTCTGATCCGGCACGACGGCGGTGAGACGGAGATCTATGCCGAACCGGGATCGCGTGAGCCGCTGCTGATCGCCGACGGGAGCGCATCGGTGCGTTCGGTTGACGACGCGAATCCCGGGTGGATGCCGGACAACCCGTCGGGCGGGCCGGCGATGTGGCGGTCGTGGACCGATCAGCCGGAGCGGGCGGGGTTCTACCGGTGGACGCGCGGAGGGATAACCGGTGTTGATTTCGGCGGTGAAGAGATCAACACCGGGCAACGGTAGAAATGTAGTCATTAGAGGTTTAAATCGGGGTATATACCCTAGACAATTGTCCAGCTGGACATTCAGATGGACATACACTGTCTTCATGCGAACGATTGTCCATCGCGGGTTCACGCTGATCGAGTTGCTGGTTGTGATCGCGATCATCGCGTTGCTGATCGGGATTTTGCTTCCGGCATTGGGCGGGGCTCGTCGCTCGGCGCGGACGGCGGTGTGCACCTCAAACCTGAAGCAGGTGGGCGTGGCGGGCGCGGGGTACAGCGGCGATTTTTCCGGTTGGAACTTCGGGTTCAGCTGGCGGGCCGGTGATAGTTTAAGCCGGTACGCGGATCTGCCTCGGAGCAACAGCGACCTTCAGTCGGCGGGGCGTCAGGCGGTGGACATTTTGCGGAGCAGGCTCGGCCGCGAGGACATGCCGGCGAAGATGGAAGCGAGTTGGCTGCCGCAGGTGTACTACTCGCATCTGGTGCTGCTGGATTATCTGAACGGGACCGGTCTGGACATATCGCTGGCGTGCCCGGAGGACCATGAGAGAGTGAGCTGGCGTCGCGACGTGAGGGGGTTCGACGTTGGTGCGCTCCCCTCGCAGCCCGACGCGAGCGACAGGAACAAGCGTTGGCCTTACAGCTCGAGTTATGAGGTTGTGCCGGCGAGCTTCGATCTTCTGCAGAACCGGAAGATCCGGGACCTTGATTGGAACAGGATGAACCAGGGCACCACCGACAAGCAGTTTCAATCTCGTGGCGCGTCGAGGTTCGGCCTGACTATGGAGCATCTCGTGGGCTTCCCTTCGGGCAAGGTGCACTGCTACGACGGTGTGGCTCGGCACCAGGCGGAAGATTCTGTGTACGGGGATCCCGAGACCAGTCAGCCGCTGCTGATGTTCGACCGATCGGTGCAGGTTCGCGGGGCGGATGAATCGCTCGAGGGTTGGAACCCTCATCGTCCTGAGCTCGGCCCGAGGGTGATCAACGCGCCGGACTACGGGATTCAGATCGTGGGTCGGTACCGCTGGACGCGGGGCGGTCTGCACGGGCTCGACTTTGGCGGGGAAGAGATCAACACCGGGCAGCGATAAGCTGTCGGCATGGATGATGTGTTTCTAGATGGCGTATTTGTGTCGCGTGACGAGGCCCGGGTGTCGGCGCACGACGCGGGTTTTCAGCACGGGGTCGGGCTGTTCGAGACGATGCTGGCGGTTGGGGGGGATGACGGGCCTCGGGTGCTGTGGCTCGGCGAGCACATGTCGCGGCTGACCGAATCGGCCGGGGAACTCGGGTTGAGCGATGCGATCGACCCTGCGGGCCTGGGCGAGGCGGTGCTCGAGACGGTGCGTCGCAGCGGTCTGGCGCAGACCGGTGCGGACATGGCGCGCGTCCGGCTGACTATGACGGGCGGCGATCTGAACATGCTGACTCGGGCGGAGGGTTCGAGGGCGAGGCCGACGGTGTTGATCCAGGCCCAGCCGGCGACGGTGTACCCCGAGCCGATGTTCACCGATGGTGTTGCGGTGGTGTTCGCCGACACACGGGCGAACCCGCTGGATCCGATGGCCTCTCACAAGACGCTGAACTATTGGTGGCGGCTTCGTGAGCTCCAGTCGGCGGCGGGCAAGGGGGCGGGCGAGGCGGTCGTGCTCCAGGTGACCAACCACGTGTGCGGCGGGTGCGTGAGTAATCTGTTTGTCGTTCGCAACGGCGTGCTGTCGACACCGATCGCGCGCGGGGAAGAGGTGCAGGGTGGGACTCCGTCGCCGGTTCTTCCGGGTGTGACCCGTGCGCGGGTGATCGAGTGGGCTCAGAGCGGGTCTTTGGGGTTCGAGCGTCGGATGTTGACGGTCGACGATCTGCTCGACGCGGACGAGGTGTTCGCGACGAACTCGAGTTGGGGTGTGCTGCCGATCGTGCGGGTCGAGCGTGAGGGCGTGGGCGACGGGAAAGTCGGCGAGGTCACACGGATGATGCGTGAGCGTTGGCTCTGTTCATTCAGCGTTTCGCGATAACGCGGACGTTTTTTCGTCCGTCGCGCGGGCCGTTGGGCGCCGAGAGTGCGCCGAACCATGCTCTGATTTTGACGATGATCATGGCGGCGATGAAGACCAAGATCATGACGAGCAGGATCGGGACAACGACGATGAGCATGATCGCGAGTGCAACGAGCGAGCCGGCGACCAGAGCGACTTTGGTGACCCAGCTTGGTTGGCGCTGGATCGTGAAGACCACTCGTTGGGCCTGCTCTGCGACGTGTTGGCGCGCACCTGCGTCGTTCATCACCAGATTATAGGGGATACCGGGGCGGTTCTTTCAGCGCAGGGAAAGACCCCACCGGTCGGGGCGCGGCCGATGGGGTTGAACGAGAAACATGGGTTGTATTAGCGTCTGCGACGCGTTGATGCGAAGGAGAGGCCTGCGACGGCGAGTGCGGCGGTGGAGGGCAATGGGACGGGCACGGTGGTGACCTGATCCATGTATTGGTCGTTGGTCAGCGCGATGAGGCCGACGTTTCCGGCGTGGAAGTTGTTGCTGGCCTGGGCGAACTGGTTGAAGTAGTTGCGGACCCACCACCCGATTTGTCCTCCGTCGGGTCTTGTGACCGTCATTGCGCCGGAGGTCAGGCTCATCGTGCCGAGTGCGCCGTCGTATGACAACTGCGGTTCGTAGACGAGTTCCCAGAGCGCCAGTTGGAAGGCGGTGGCGAAATCGTTTCTTTGGCTGTCGTGTGCAAGCGTGCTTTGGTCGAAGTTGGCGTGGTACCTGAGCAGGTTCTGGATGAGTGCACTGCGGTGAGCATTTTCGTCGTTCACATGGATATCAGCGGTGCTGGCCAGCTCGAATACCGCACCGGAGCTCGCGACATCCTGGAAGAGGTCGGTCGAGTATGTGGCGATGGTCTGTCCTTCGAGACGAGTGGCCATACCGGTTCCATTGCTGAACTGGTGAAGCCTCTCGCCGGTGAAGATCCTGCTCTGGGTGATACTGTTGACAGTCACCGCGGTCTGCCAGCCGTGACCCATGCCGACAAACTGCATATCTACGGTACTGGCGTTGGCGAACGTGGTGACTCCGGCTAGAGCGACCACCGACGCAATAAGCTTGTGCAAAGGCATTTCTTGAACCCTCTCTTGTTCACTGGGCCGATTGGCCCGTCCCCCCGGCGGGGTTCTCCCGCCGGCTCGAACACTGTCACCAGCGTTCTAACTTGTTCTACAGTAATGATTTACCACGATTAAGGGCCGATGTCGAGACGATTTATCATCGTAATGCTGAGTTCTTGTGTATTCGTGCGTTATCGGGTGGTTCCAAGCCCACAGAGGTTGTCAAACCGGCACGACCGACAGCTCGTTCAGATCGCTCGACATGTTCTCGGACGAGCGGGCGCGGGAGCGTTGGGCGAGTTAGTATCGGTCGAGATCCCCACGAGTCGGTTGGTCGGGCGCGGAGTTGTCCGGAGCCGGCGTAACTACTTGTCCTTTCAGAGGTTGTGATGGCGCACAGCGAACCGGCCCGGGCCGGAGAGTTCATTCACCTGCACTTGCACAGCGAGTACTCGCTGCTGGATGGCGGGAATCGGGTCGACCGGCTCGTGGCGCGGGTCAAAGAGCTGGGGATGCCGGCGGTCGCGGTGACCGATCACGGCAACCTACATGCGGCGGTGAGCTTTTATGAGACGGCTCGGCGCGAGGGGATCAAGCCGATCCTCGGCGTCGAGGCGTACGTTGCGCCGGGTGACCGGCATGATCGGACGTACACCGGAGTCTCCGACGGCGGGTACCACCTGGTGCTGCTGGCCGAGAACGAGACCGGGTGGGCGAATCTGCTGCACCTGTGCTCGGAGGCGTACCTGACGGGGTTCTACTTCAAGCCGCGGATGGATCGGGAGTTGCTCGAGGCGCACAGCTCCGGACTGATCGCGATCAACGGTCACCTGGGCTCGGAGATGGGCGACCACTTGGTGAACTTCGAGCAGTCCAAGAGCCGGGACAGCTGGGACAAAGCGGTCGAGAGCGCCGAGTGGCACGCGCGGGTGTTCGCCGATGAGGGGACCGGGCCGCGGTTCTTTGTCGAGCTCCAGCATCACGTGCCCGAGCAGATCGCGATCAATCCGCACCTGATCAAGATCGCGCGTGAACAGAATCTACCGATCGTGTGCGACAACGATTCGCATTTCTTGCGGGCCGAGGATCACGACGCACACGACACGCTGATCTGCATCTCGATGGGCAAGCTCAAGAGCGATCCGGCGCGGATGCACTACACGCCGGAGCTGTACGTCAAGAGCCCCGAGCAGATGGACGAGATCTTCGGTGGCGACCGGTACAACAACGACGAGTATGGCGATGCGGGGCGGGAGGCGATCGCGAATACGCGGCGTATCGCGGACCGGTGCAACGTTGAACTCACGATCGGCGCGAGCCATGCGCCGGTGGTGTCGGTCGAGATCCCCCACGAGTTACCGAATCATAATGAGGATCGTTTCGCGGGCGATCTGACCGCGTGGTACTCGGCGTTCTGCGCCGGGTTCGAGCTGAGCCCGTTCGACCCGAAGACCGACGAGCGCGACGTCGATGAGGTGAAGTCGCGGTGCGATCTGTCGCTGCGGACACTGAGCGAAGCGGGGATGGTGTGGCGGTACGGCGCGGGGATCGTCGGGTCGCGTCACGAGCATGTGGAGGGGACCGACGGGGCGGCGGCTGCGCGCGGGGAAGCGGGGGATGATGTCGACGGGTTCAACAAGTGGGCGCGGCTGAACCGCGAGCTCAAGATCCTGGGTGACAAGTCGATCAGCGCGTACTTCCTGATCGTGTGGGACTTTGTGAACTGGGGGCGGCAGCAGCAGATCCCGTCGCTTGCGCGTGGATCTGGCGTGGGCACGATGGTCGGGTATGTGCTGGGCTTGTCGAACGCGTGCCCGGTGCGGTACGGGCTGCTGTTCGAACGGTTCACGGACCCGGACCGGACCGAGTACCCGGATATCGATATCGACCTGTGCCAGAACGGTCGCGGCGATGTGATCGATTACGTGCGCCACAAGTACGGCGCAAAGAACGTGGCGCAGATCATCACGTTCGGGACGATGAAGGCGCGTGCGGCGATACGTGATGTGTCGCGTGTGCACGACGTGCCGCTTGCGCAGGCCGACAAGATCGCGAAGCTGATCCCCGAGGCGCTCGGGATGACGCTCGACAAGGCGATGGAAGAGGAACCGGAACTCAAGAAGCTGTACGACACCGACGAGCAGACGCGCCGGGTGATCGACACGGCCAAGGTGCTCGAGGGTCAGGCGCGGCACGCGGGGATCCACGCGGCCGGCGTGGTGATAGCGAACCGTCCGCTCGACGAGATCGTGCCGCTGTACAAACAGACGGGCGCCGCCGACCACGAGATCGTCACACAGTGGGACGGGCCGACGTGCGAGAAGATGGGTCTGCTCAAGATGGATTTCT
>Ga0164313_10004193_pt1 | contig 12889 bp, 17 predicted proteins | sample GuaBasSedimGuay4_FD_113735 | JGI IMG/M metagenome (GOLD analysis project Ga0164313, IMG submission 113735) | Subseafloor sediment microbial communities from Guaymas Basin, Gulf of California, Mexico - Guay4, Core 4569-4, 0-3 cm | ecosystem: Environmental > Aquatic > Marine > Hydrothermal vents... | reverse complement strand
TAGTCGGCCACGGACTGCTGTTCGGATTCGACCCGTGACTTCCTGCCGATGCCGATATGGGACTTGATGTCCCGAATCTCCTTATCGACCTTGACCTTGTGGTCACGCACGGCCTTCTCGTCGAACGGGTTCCCGTCATAGTCCGACTCCCTGATGAGCCAGGAGGCGTACCGGTAGGAGAGGAGCTCAAGGGCGAGCAGCCTGTCGAGGTCCTGCAGGTCGGCGATGTTCTGGAAGTCGTACTGCTCGTGGTATCGCTCCATGCTGGAATCGAACCAGGTGGCCTCTTCGACGGTGATGACCTGAAACTCCGTACCGCTACTGCCCTCTACGTTGATGAGCTCCATCTTCACGTCGTCGACGGGACCGATCATTTCGAGGAGTTCTTCGTCTGTGTACTCAGTCAAGAAGGCCCCCCTTCGCCCATCGTTCGAGTGAAGGTTGCATGATGATGGACTTGATATGGGCGTTTGAGTGGAACGCTCCGCCGTCAAGCAGCATGTACCGGTCGTACTTCGCCTGCTTGTCCTGCTCCCTCATGTATCCCAGGTGGAGGATGTCGGACACGGGCTGTCCGTGCATCGGGAGGTTCTGTGCGTAGGTCGGCTCACGTCCACATGCCATCGCCCGATCAACGTGATGTCCGTTGGGCTGATAGGGGATGATGATGTGAGCAACGTGTGGGCGCCACTGCCCGTCTGAGCGATAATGGTCCTTGTCCCACATGTGGTGGAACTTCACGCCGAGCCTCTTGCCGGGATATTCCCTGATGGCTTTCCGTACGGCTGCTGCGTTCACGATGATCTCGTCTGCGTCGATACACACGATGTAGTCACCCAGTTCGGGCTTGACGGTTTCTTCCATCTGGCGCCAGGCGGCTTCACGGAACCGACCCTCGTGTTCGACGAACGTCGGACTCTCAACCCTTGTAGCGTGGTTGGCCATCTGCACGGCAAGGAGTTCCTCTTCGTCACCAGCTACGGGGTCAAGAGCAACGTGAATCACGTCGGCCCAGTCGTTCACGCGACCGAGGACAGCTTTCAGGAACCGATCCGCCTCTCCTGGGCCTACGACCATGTGGGCGATGATTCTCATGTCAGTCTCTCGGTATCGGCGGGTCGTGCTCGTCGCACATTCTCCTGAACAGCTCTTGGTCTTGCTTCATGGAACCGTCCGTACTCTGAGCGCCGAGCTTACTCGAACGATGCCATTCGTGGATCATTGTGGGGTCTCCGTGGTACCAGACTTCACGCCCGTGACCCTGTACGTGGTAGTTGAACCACGTCTCTGAGTAGTAGTGCTTCGCTTCCAGCAACCCGCCATACTCATGGAAATCCTCCACGCGAACCAGCATGGCCGAACCTGCAACGGTCGGACACTTCACACTGTCACGCCCGAGCGTATTTCCCCTGTCTGGATAGTGCCAATACCTATGAACCGGCTTCTCCAACGTACCGATGATGCCACCAGCCGTCACACGACCGTTCGAGTCCAACTGTTTCGGGCCAACAACAGCACGCACAGGGTCCCCTTCAAGAAAGTCGACGAGCCTGTCGACGATGGATTCGGTGAACAGGCAGTCAGGGTTCAGGATGAAGAAGTAGTCCACATCCCAGTACTTCGTAGGTTCAGCCGCCTTGTTGATGCCGTACCCGTGCCCGTAATTCTCGTCCCCCCGCTGGATCACGACCCTCTGCGACCGACCTTTCACAACGTCGTGCCACGGGCTGTCTACGCCTGGTGGTGGCTTGTTCTGGAAGAAAGACCACCTGAGGTTGGGTTCCCATAGGTCTGCCGACTCGACGAGCCTGATTACATCCTGAGGGGTGTTCCAGTTCACAACGAGCGCAGCGACTTTGGCTATCGGCGTGTTCGGTCCAGAAGGCTCCTCTTCGAACGGAAGCTCGTCCTGCTCCGATTCGAGCTTCACCATCCGATTCGCTCGTCCACCACGTCGAGCTTCTCGGGCGTCATGACGTGTTTGAACTTGACGCTGGAGTTGAACGCCAGAGAGATGTTGGCCCGACCCAGTTCTCTGGCCCAGTAGAAGTCCTCGCCGTACCGGTTGTAGCCGTAGATGCTGTTCCTGTAGGCGAGCGGCTTCATGAGTTTCGCTGCTGCGATCACGTCAACACGCTGCTCGATGTCATACATGCGTGCACGGGGAAGGCGACGATGGTGGTCTCCCTGGAAGTAGAAGCAGTTGCTGATGTCCCCGGCGCCCAGGTAGACGAGTGGGGCGACAGCGTCGTACTTGGTCTCGAAGAGCGCCTGGGAGGATTCCCACGGGGCTACGAGGATGTCTGAGTCGAGGGACAGGAAGAAGTCGGGTTTGTCGAGGTTCACCTGGGCCATGAGGAAGTTCCGCATGTTGGCCATGGTTTCGAGACGTGACTGGTCGCCCCAGTTGCGCTTCGTGGAATGGTCACCTTCGTTGTACGGGAAAACGATATGTGGACCGGCACGCTTCTCGATGATGGCGAGTGTGTCGTCTTCGCTCTCTGTGTAGACGAAGAGGAATCTGAGGTCTACGTGTTCACGCCAGTCGTCGAGGGCGTCGAACCAGGCGTTGAGGACCCAGCCCCGTTCGTAGATGGGACAGCCAACGGTGACTTTCATGCGTACAGGTCGTATGCCTTGCGGCAGCCACCACAGCGGTTCGTGGCTTTGGCGAAGTTCTTGCGCTTGCTGTCGACAACCCTCACACCGCAGAGCGTCCGCGCACCGTACTCACCCTCTATGAGCCAGACACCATGCACTTTCGTACCGGCCTTCGTATACGCCTCATGACAGATCATCTTCTATCTCCTTCAGTATCTGTTCAGCCCACACCTTGCGTGCCAGTTTGAGCACTTCCTTACAGGCCTCACAGAAGACGATCACGTCCTCTTCGCCACATATCTGACACACGGTAAGTGTGTCGGGAATGACCGGAGCGATAACGTCACCGACCGAGACTACGTTCGTCCATTCGTCAGTGATAACACCCGTGTACGGGTCATTCGGATTGACCCACGTCTTGTACTGCTGTCCGCCGGTTGTCCAGTTATCCATCGCTCACCGTCATCAACCTCGCTTCTATCACCTGAAGGACCAGGTCGCCCCGATCCATGTCGTCCCTGATCTGCTCGCCCAGCTTCCTGAGGGCGAGGAAATTCTCCATCTGGGACTCGATAACCGTGCTCGTGTTGTTCTCTGCGGTCACGGACAGCAGCACGGTCTCAAGGGCCATGTGGTAAGCGGCGAGAACGACGTTGGCTTCGGCGGACGCGCGAACAGAGGGGGTGTGTTGGAACTCGATGAACCCGTTCTCACCCTTCGGTTGAAGCTTCATAGTCCGCAACCCCACGGCATCCCGAACAGCTCACAGCCAACAGCGGCCATCCACGCGGCGAACATCGAAAAGATGAACACGGCCCACGTGACGGCAAGAAAGATTGCCAGAGCGCGATCCAGTGTCACATGACCTCCAGGTCACGCATGACCTTGACGAGCTTCTCTCCCCGGGGTGTGGTCTTCAAGGACCGGCGTACACCTGGGACGTTGACGAGGTACTGGTCTTCGATGAGGTCGTTGATGTGGAACTGGATGGACGACCTGGCGTTCAGGCCGACTGTGTCACGTATCTCCGCGACGGTCGGCCCCTTCCGCGAGGACTTCCAATGGTCGCTGACTGCGGATAGGACCTCGAACTTCGTGTCCCCCGCTCTTGGTACTCCTACTGGCATAGTTCAACCCTACTCGAACGAATAGACATCTTCAAGCGTGCTGTCCCACAAGGCCTTGTATCTGTCCTGCGGAAGCACCCTTCCCTTCTGTGAGAGGAACGAGCCGCGGGGGTTCTCCAGCCAATAGCCGGTGAGGCCCAACGTCTTGATGAGGAACCCGAGCGTGAAATGACCGTCATGAGGGGGATGGATCGTGCCCGTGTCGTGCACGAACAAGACAGACCCATCAGGGGCAAGCTCCTGCCACATCATGATCTCGATCTTCCTCCACGGGTCATTCGAGTCAAGGATCACAAGGTCGGCAGTACGAAAGTCAGCCTCATCGGGAAATATCTCGTTGCGGATGCAGGCGTTCAGATGGTCGGTCCAGAAATCGAACCGCTTGATACCCTCACGCCACTTGTGGTCAGACTCGAAACACATCAGTCGGGCGGTGTCAGGTATTGCATCAATGACTCGTCTCGTCACGAACCCCTGCCCGACACCCGTCTCTATCAGATACGGGTCGGCGGAACTTGTTGCGACCCCATGGGCAAGTCTGGAAATGAAGTCGGCTACCTGGAATTCGACTGCGTGACCGTTCCAGCATGTCCACCCAGGATGACCCCAAGGCGAAAAGTCTCTTTCTGGCTGGAGAGGAGGTTCACGGGTCCAAGGCGCCAAAAGGCTACCCAAATCTAAGTCATGTTGACTCATGGTTCGCGTCATATGGCTTGCCTGTCAGGCTGTGTCTCGTGTGCTTCCCCTTTACCACTGCGTGGTCTAACGGGGGTTCTCGCTCCAGCGCTCGAACGCTGGGAAGAGGAAGTTCGTCTTGCAAGCTCGCGCGTCACCTTTGGGAAGTCTAGCAGGTACATGGAAATCATACAGAAACCATCCTTCACATGAACGTTGTGAACGGGGGAGCCGTCCTATCTCGGTCGGAAATCGTTACAGCATCAGGATCAAGGAGCCACTGAACGGGCCCACTCGTCGGTTCGTAGCCGCGCTCGTCAGGATTGTCCTCATCGAACTCGCGCGACACCCCGTAGATGAGAATGGCCTTCGTGAGGGACAGGAACCCGTGGAACGTCCTCGGCGGAATCACCACACCGTGACCTGGAGCGAGGATGCGTGTCTCGACCTGGGCGTTCTTGCTCACCGCCACCTGGAGGAAGCCTTGAGCCACGTACCAGTAGTCGAACTGGTGTTCGTGGACGTGCATCCCTCGGATGACCCGTTCGTCGTTGACGGAGATGTTGACCTGCTCGATGTGGAAGCCTTTGAGTTCCCGAGCTTCGGAGACACGGAAGGCTTCGGTGAGGGAGCCTCGACCGTCCATATTGACGCGATGGATGGTCCACACCACGTCGGGTACTTTGGTCGACGGGTCGATCAGTAGTCGTTCACTCATCTTTTCTCCTCAATGCTCGGCTGTTCAACACGTCGACCAGATACCAGATGACCACGGCCAGGACCATGCCGATGAACAGGAATGCGGCGATACCGACGACTGCGACATTCATTCGTTGCCTCCCAACGCAGCATCGAACAGCCGCTCCGCTTCGTCGACAGACATACGGTGGCCGAACTCGTCGTAATGAGCTTGACTCATTGCTTCGTAGTCGATGATGGCAGGCACGATTACGTCGTCACACTGTGCTGCCAGGGAGAAAGCTCTCGGGTGTTTACGCTCGAACTCGACCCAGTCGATCCGATACAGAACTCCGACAGGCTTTTCGGGCTTCTTGGGTTCCCCGTAGTGCTGCATTGGATGCGCCATCATTCCTTCTCTTTTGCTTCCTTCGAGACCTTGGAGGCCCCTGGTGTTGTGATCTCGATGCCTTCGATGCTCCAGGCACGGAGCCACACGCAGGACATGGGCATCTCATCATCGGTGCTGGCGAACACGGTAAGGAACTGTGGTCCCTTGCCGGTGTTGTTGTCCAGATAGGCAGAAACGCCTTCCTGGTTCAGCATTCCGAACTCGTAGACAGCGTCGAGGGTGACCTGCACTGGCCCTTCGGTGCCGTTGAGTTCTTTGAGGAGGTCGCCCCACAGGTCAACGTAATGCTCGGAGTTGACACGTTCTGCCCACTGGTCGGACAGCGTGTACTCCCACATCTCGGATACCTGGTCGCCGACGAGGTGCCAGTGGTAGCCCTCGGTCTCAACTTCTTCTTGGGGAAGGTACCTGGCTCCGAGGAGCACCTCCCTGGTTTCGACGGTTACGAGTTCACCCATACGCCTCCTTCGGCTATACGTTCGAGTCTAGTCGAACAGTTAGGTGCCGTCAAGGGCAAGAGAAAGGGGCCCGAAGGCCCCGATCCCCTACTGATGAAAGGTAGGCACTAGGGTTGCCACCTCGCAGCATGGATCATACCACTTGTAGCATCAGAAGGCCCTGCGCCTCAGAAGAAGCACGCTGCAGTGTTCCGTCGAAGTAGTACATGGCCCCAGGCGACAGCGAATCGCTGTACACGAGCTTGAGTTGGGCCAGGCGTTGCTCCAGAGAGGCGAGAACGGCCCGTAGCGTCGTTGCTGACGCCTGCTGCTCGAACGACACCGGCCCAGCCTCAGCCTTGAAGTTAACGGCCAGGTTCAGAACCTTCAGGCGAACCATACGTACACCCGCCAGGATGATGACGAGCATCTGGTACTGCTCCGGTAGGTCGCCGGTGCTTGAAGACTGGATGTTGTCCCCGATGGGTGTCGCGAACTCGGACCCGTCCGTGACCGTGTAGTTGTCCAGCATTCCCAGAAGGCGGCACTCCCAGAACCCGTCCAGGATGTATCCATCCATCTCTGCTGGTGTGATGTCGGGGAGCTGCTCGAATCCTGGGATGTTGAGCTCTCTACCGAGCTGGTCTCTCAGGTCAGGTATCGGGGTGGCCATACTGCTCCTAGTCTGGGGGTGTCTCGCCGGGGGCGTCATACACGTCCCACACGAACAGGTCGCTTGCGAGCCTGATCGTTGGGTCTGTCGGTGCGTTCTGAACCCACATAACACCACTGTACGTTCCGATGGTCTGCATGTCGTCGGATATCCACACGTACGTGACAGCACCGTTAGCCCCATCGGTGATCGAATAGCTTCCCGCCCCAAGGGTCGCGGCACCGTCAGGCCCCGTGATACGGAACCCCTTCAGCGTCCACCCCGTGATGGGAATGGGATTCTTCTCGTTGTCCTTGAAGACGTGAACGAGCGATGCAGGAATCTCACCGGCTGCGTAGACACCGAGGTTGATCTTCTTTGGTTTCTTCGCCATGGGTGCATCCTAACTGCCGACACCCCGGACTGAGGTGCTCGTCGATGTCTTGTTCTCTCGACTGGTCGCGTCTGTTCTGTTCTCTCGTGACTGGACACGGTTGCGGTACGGGAAGTTCTCCGTGATGTATCCGCTGACGATAGTTGCAGCCTCGACTTCGACCACTCCCGGCAGTTGAAGCACGAACCCGATAGAGACAACCGATTCGACCTCCCCAGCTACGGCTGTAACGACGAACCTTTCAGCCAGAACAGGTGCCGCGTAGGTGGTCTCGGTCTCACCCGAAGAGGTGACGAGGACGACCCTGCCTGTGAGTGCCCGTGCCGCTGCTTCACCTTCGGAGGCGATACCCACAGGGATGGTTACAACCGTAGTGACGGTGACCGGTTCTGCCGTGTCTGCCTCGGTGGCCAGGGCAACTACGGCAACGTTCACCGGAACGACAGCCTGTACGGCCTCTACCTCTCCAGCCGTCTGGACTATGGCTGTCTGGCTTTGATATGAGTCGACCGTCTGGGTTGTTTCCGTCTCTGACGATGCAGCGGTGCCAATGCTTTGCGGCGCTCCGGCCTGGTCGGCAAGCACCTGTCCGGCATATTCGAATATTGAAGACGTCCCGACAGGAACGTCTGTTTTTGCGGTGGCAGTAACAGAAACGGCACTGTCAGTTACTGCGGCAAGCCCGACCGCGATCTTGACGTTCACCTGAACGTCTTGTGAAGCTTCTGTCTCAGCTGCCGTGTTTGCCGTGAGGCCAATACTCGCGAGGCGGGAAACCTCAGTCTCTGTAACGGTTCCGGTTGTAAGTATCTGCTCCTGGATGACCGATACTTCACTTACCCACTCGGTCTCCACTGTGGCAAGGATGCTTCGATGACCGAACAGTGCACGGGCTGCTTCGATTTCTGATGCAAAAGAAATCGGGACAGTTACGTCGATGGCTATCGACTGAACGGCTTCTGTTTCAGATGCCACAGAGACAGCAACAGCCGTGCCGGTAAGCGTCGACACGACTATCGCTGCCTCTGTCTCGGCGGCGGTAGCGACCAGGATGGTGACCGGGGAAGCCACAGCAACGGCTTGCGTAGATTCTGTTTCCGCGGCACCAACTATGACAGTCGCGACCTCGGTGACAACAGGCTGTGCAGCTTCCGTTTCGGATGTTGTAGAGACCTGAGTGCTGACAGTTGATGCGACAGCCACCGGCTGGGCTGCTTCTACCTCTTGTCCAGGGAGGAGGAGACGTACGGGGTGCGCGCCCCGCACCGCCTCAGTCTCGATGGCTGTCGCGACCTGAACGATCACTCCGGTGTGTGGGCTGACTGTCGTAACAGCCTCGGCCTCTGCGGAGATACCAACAACGACGATCTGTTGCTGGAGTATGGAGACCGCTCGTGGGGTGTCGGCTTCGGACGCTGCCACGACCGGGAACACCCGTCCGACAGTCACCTCGGTGACTGTCTCAGATTCGGTAGCGGTCAGGACGGAACGACTGTCGAAAATGCCTCGTACGGCTTCGGTCTCCGTAGCCGCAACAACCGCAACGAACTGCTGTTGTACGACGCTGACCGTCGCGGCGGCCTCAACCTCAGGAACCACCACGACGGACAGGCCGTTGCTTGCGATCTTGACAGATTCGGTTTCGGACGAGACGGAAACCTGGATTGCCGTACTGGTCAAGGATGAGACTATCTGTCCCGCCTCCGCCTCGGACACGACGTTCACCTGAACGGTGACATCAGCGTTCAGGCTGTTGGCTGCTTCAACCTCGCTGGAGGTAACGACGGCAACGGTTCTGTCGATCTTGACGGGCTGAGAGGAAGAAAACTCAGACGCCACAGTGACCGCTGCGAACTGCTGCTGAACAACTGCGACCGGCTGGACTGCCTCTGTCTCCGGTGCCCAGATGACCCATCGGTGTCCGAAGATGGACATCGCGGTGTCGGACTCTGCAGCTGTCTGAACGCCAAGGGCGAGGCTGAGGGTTGCGGCGGACTCGCTCTCCTCAGCGGCCCCAACGGCAATCACGGTGTCCGTGTCCATCGTGACCGCTCGCGTCGTCTCTAGCTCGAACGGCACGGCTATGGAGACAGTCTGTGCGACCCGCCCAATGACAACTGTCACGGATTCCGCTTCTGAGGTTGTCTGTACCCCTACGTCGACAACGCCAGCGATAACGACGCTTTGAACAGTTTCGGACTCGGCAACCGTAACGGCGGAAACCGTTACGGTGCTTGTGTAATCGACACTTTGTGCCGTCTCGGCCTCTGAGACGCTTCCGACCGAAATCTCAACGTTCGCCTGAACGTTCTGTGCGCCCTCAATCTCCACAGCAACAGCAACACCTACCGAAACGACAGTCGTGACCGAAACCCCTTGCGCCGTAACGGTTTCAGATGCTGTCGTGACCGTAACGAACTGTTCCTGTATGGAGTCAACCGGTTTAGCGAGCTCTGACTCGGACGTCGCAATAATGCTTCGATGGCCATGGAGCGAATACGCAGCCTCGGTCTCAGAGGCAGCAGTGACGGAAACACTGACAGGACCCGCAATCGGTGACACCGCAACGGCGGTTTCTGTCTCTGACGTAGCAACCACGGTGACATTTGCTGCCTGGAAGACGGTGACGGTGCTTGGGGTTTCCGTCTCTGAAACTGCGGCTACCGACACGCTGACTGTTGCGACCGGCGTGACTATCTGTACCGCTTCCGTCTCTGTCGCTGTGTCGGCGGCAGTGGCGCCACTCGTCTGTGACATGTCGACGGCAACCGCCGTTTCCGTCTCCGAAGCTGCCTCCACAGGAACTGTGACGTGTGCCTTGACGGACAGTACGCGTTCATGTTCGTCGTCGACCCACGTCGGCTTCGAGGTCGTGAACCATGTAGTGCCAACATCGTCCGTTACGTCCGTTACGTCTACAGTCGACCAGTCGCCTTGATCCTTGTTCCTAAAGTCAGGATGAGCCTCCAGGTTGCCGTCGATGTAAATCCATATTGCGTAAACGTACGTGTCTTGAAGGAACGCGGGAAGGTAGCCACTATTTGGGCGGCCTATGAATAAGTTCGCGCTGACCCCCCAAATCTCTTGCGACGTACTTCCGTCACCCCATGCTGTCCACGACGGCGTTTCGTCAGGCGGATCAGTGGAACGGAAGAATGAAAAGCTCTCAGGGTCCCCGAATGTGTCGACACGCAGCCAGACAGGTTCACCGAGGTTGATAGCATCATCGTCGGAAGGTGCGTTGTACGATCCATGCCCGAACATGAACCAGCTACCGCTATAGCTGTCCCTGATCGACATGTAATAGCCACCAGAGTCGTATTTATGGACAATTGACTCCTGTATGCCCAAACCTAACGGAGGTAGTGTCATCACCTTGACGAGGGCATGAATTTCAAGATCGTCTGTTGCGTTGAGTAAGCCGTCCCCGTCGGTTTCGAGCCAGCTCGTCCCGTCGAAATGGAGGCGTCCTATGCCGATCTTGTCAACAACAACAACAACAGTAGTGCTGACGACAGGCTGCGCCTGTTCGGCCTCCGAGGCTGTCCCTACCGAGACCGTTACTGCCGTGCTGACGACAGGCTGCGTCTGTTCGGCCTCCGAGGCTGTCCCTACCGTTACTGTCGTGCTGGCACCGACAGGCATGACGACCGCGGCTTCGGTCTCTGAGGCTGTCCCGACAGACAGCTTGATGGGCAGCTTGATGACTACCGGTTTCACTGACTCGGTTTCTGCAGCTTTGTTGACCGTGATCGGCTGAGAAGCAAGAATCGTGAGGCGAGGAGTCTCTGTGTATATCTCTAGGAGACCACCAGCAGAACCTCGACGGATAGCAAAGTCGTAGTAATCATCCACAGAAAGGGTATTCTGTGGCTTTATCGTGAACTCATACTCGGCTGTCGGATAATCCGTATCTGATAAGGTTAATGCCGCCCCGAAGGCGACATTATCTAAAGCCGTGCCTATATCGTAGAACACATCCGGCGATGAAATTTGTTGTGTGGTGGGGACATTTGTAGGAATCCACGAGCTAGATGCACCGGCCCAATCACCAGTAGTACCAACACCGACCCATGTGCCACCATTCTTGGACTCAAATATATATGATTGGTCTTGAAGCACATACCCAGCAGCACCACCCTTAGACTCAATAGCAAACCGCACACGAATCTGGTCGTCCGTCCCAGTGTCGAATTCGTCATCGACATTGACCAACTGCCGCCATGATGCATCCACCTCATCATCGTCATCATTACGGAACCGGAAGGCTTTCTGGTCAAGACTCACAGGATTTACGGTTATGCGCCCTATTTCAGTAGGCACAAGGGGATAATTGCCTAATACTGAATCCACTACCTCCACGTTGAAGTCCAGCGTATCGGTGGTAACTACGTCATCAGGTTCGATTCCGAGAGTCCACTCCAGTTCCGTTTCTTTTCCGCTTTCAAGCCCAACATTCTCGATGGTGGAGCGGCTACTTACGAGCTTCCCTGAGGTGAATGTCCCTGAACCAATTTGCTGCGTCGTAGTCGCCGAAATGGGACCACTGCTTTCAGACACGTAGTCCGTATACGGGCCGACACGAAACCGCTGCCCGCCGTTGTAAGAGCACGTTACCCGCCAATCAGTCGTTGACGGCAACGTATCACCGCCAGCAATCAGTAACCGCAGCCTGAACTCGCCGCTATCATCTTCGCCAAAGTCAATGTCTTCGTTAGTCGCTTTGTACCATTTAGAAGATGTTTCTGACCCTGATATAGCACGGAACCTGAACCCCGTCAGTTCTGGCTTGACGAACTCTCGGAATATCCCGGCAATCATCGACCAATAGTTGCCATCATTATCATGGTCACACGAAACGTCTGTCCCTGTTTGTGTCGTGATTCCTGACGCGAACGCACCCGTGGAGTAGTTGGATGGGCCTCCCGACCCCGCATCAAGTTCGTAATCCTCAGTCAAGCTGAACGAGCCATGGTCCCATGACGTATAGCTCACCTGCTTGGCGTCGTTCATGTGACCGGCGAAGATCGCATCACCCGACTCTGGAGTCGTGTCTAGTGTGACTGAATCGGTGGTACCTGAACTAGTGCCAAGGCCAGTGTCACCACCGACATATCTAACTGCACCGTTTGTCGTTGAGGGGCGGAGCAAATAGGCGGCAACAAAGACCCACTTTGCAGCACCGCCAGGATAGAACTGCGCCGTCGTGGGGTCTTGCGCCGTCCAATGCTTTGAGAGGACAGATGCTGAACTCCCACCTGATGAAGATGAATATTCATGCTCCATCCATAAATACGGTCTGGACCAAGGACCAGCACTCGAATTTAACCTCGCAACACCAACGACAACATACAAGTCGCCATCTTGCGGTGTCCCAGGAAGCGTGACTGTTACTGATGATGCCGCACCTTGTGCGGTACCTGATGCAACAATCGACAAAGACATAGAATCACCCTAACTAGTAGATACGGTGATTACTTGTGTCGCTATACCGCCGTTATATCCATTGCGAATCAACCACAACTCACATTCAATGTTTGGTGGGAGGGAAACATTCTTCGTTCGCCACTCGTCCCCTGCGTTCCACCACACTGGAATTGTGGATCGTTCGCCCCGGCAGTCGAGGACAAGGTTCGGTGTCTTGGTGAAGGCTCCGAACTTCGGTGGTTTGTCGAGTTCAATTAGGACGACGACGCCCCAATCCCACGACGACTGTTCCGTGACAGTTCCAATCGTGCTACGAGCCAGCGCCGGTACCGACATAAACATCATCGCTGCCACTATCAACACACTAAATCGCTTCACGCTACCTCCTATTCGCCGCCGTCGCTTACCTCATAGAAGGGGGCAGGGCCATACGCGGCCCTGCCCTCCTTCCGCTCCGCTGATTCCTGTTTACGAACTACCCCAGAT
>Ga0164313_10004192_pt1 | contig 12890 bp, 8 predicted proteins | sample GuaBasSedimGuay4_FD_113735 | JGI IMG/M metagenome (GOLD analysis project Ga0164313, IMG submission 113735) | Subseafloor sediment microbial communities from Guaymas Basin, Gulf of California, Mexico - Guay4, Core 4569-4, 0-3 cm | ecosystem: Environmental > Aquatic > Marine > Hydrothermal vents >... | reverse complement strand
CGCACTGTTTTAGCCTATCAACATGCCATACACCCTGCACCTGAGGGTGCATCCGGATTGTATGCAAGAAGTGCTTATATTCATCCCTTGTACAGTCCTGCCGGTGCTGTACTGACTCGGATCAACCCCCCTGATCACCTGCATCATATGGGATTATGGAATCCGTGGACTAAAACAGAATTTGAAAGTCGTGCCATAGATTTCTGGAATCTTAAACTGGGACAGGGTACAATACGATTTAATAGTTTTGTATCAACTATCAGTGGCGATGTATTCGGAGGTTTTACGGCACTTCAGGATCATGTGGATTTATTGGCTCCAGGTGGAGAAAAGACCGCTTTGAGGGAGTTGTTGGAAGTGCGTGTGTGGAACATTGGAGAAAGTGCCTGGCTGGTTGATTATTGTACTACGCTCAATTGTGCAACTGACCAGCCATTTTTAATTAAGGAATACCGGTATCAGGGATTTGGGTTCCGTGCAACGGAAGTCTGGAATGATAAAAATTGCAGGTTGATCACTTCGCAGAACAAAGATAAATCCAATGCAAATGCCACCCGGGCTCGTTGGTGTGATGTAGGCGGGCCAACAGAAACAGGTAATTCCGGCATTGTATTTATGACACATCCGACCAATTACAATTTTCCGGAGCAGTTACGAATTTGGCCGGTGGGTGCCAATAATGGAGAAGAGAATGTTTTTTTTAATTTTAATCCGACTCAAGACCGTGACTGGTTGTTGAAGCCGGGGAAAACCTATACATTGCGTTACCGGATGTTCATATATGACGGAATGACGGATGGCGAAATTCCGGAACGATTGTGGAATGAATTTGCACATCCACCTGTAGTTGAAGTAAATGATTTATAGTCGTTGAAATAAATTATTTTAAAACGAAAAATTTTAAGCTTATGAAATCGTATTACATTTTCATCTCTCTTATTGTTGTATTTATTATTGGAACAGTAGCTCCCTCTTATTCGCAAAAGGTAAAAAAGGGTAAGAAAGTTCTCGTTTATACTAAAAATGGGGAAGGATATGTTCATGAAAATATACCTAATAGTGTGAAAGCTATTCGTAAGATCATGACGGATCATGGATATATTGTGGATGATACTGATGATCCCTCAGTGTTTGTTGAAGAAAATCTCCAGCAGTATGCAGTTTTAGTGTTTTCAAACACCAATAATGAAGGTTTCGATACGGATGCTCAGAAACTCGCATTTCAGCGCTATATCCAGGCAGGAGGGGGGTTTGTGGGGATACATTCAGCGAACGCATCTGAAAGGCAATGGCCCTGGTTTGCTAAAATGGTTGGAGGTAAGTTTTTCAGGCATCCCAAATTCCAGAAATTTGATGTTAAAATCATTGACCATGGGCATCCATCAACTGAGTTTTTACCCGAAATATGGCATTGGGAAGATGAATGTTATTATATGGATCATTTGAATCCGGATATCCATATTCTGATGGCTGCTGACCTTACGACCATAGAAGATGATGAGAAAGTAAATTATCCGGGAGTGATTTTTGGAGATTATTTTCCATTATGCTGGTATCATACTTTTGACGGAGGTTGGGAATGGTATACTGCCCTGGGCCATCAACCTGAACATTATGATGATCCGGTGTTGATGAGGCATATCTATGAAGGTATTTTATGGGCTATGAAAGGGAGTAAACATCTCGATTACACAAATGTGACAAAGGAATTAGAGATGAAGTGAGGGAATGATGAAATGGAAAATGAAGATCAGAATATAACATTTAATCATTTTTCCCAAAATGCCAGAAAAACTTATTATTTAAAGCAAATATGAAATGAAACTAAATAGCGGAAGACGACAATTTATAAAGAAAAGCCTGGCCGGCTTATCCGGAGCGTTGGTAGTGCCAATCATTGTGCCGTCAAGTGTATTTGGGAAAAATGCACCCAGCAATAGAATTAATATCGGACAGATTGGTTTTGGAAGGATTGCTATGAGTCATGACCTGCCGGAGACGATGAAAAATGATATAGCACGTGTAATTGCTGTCAGCGATGTGGATAGCAAGCGGATGGAAGATGGCAAGCAGTTTATAGAGAAATGGTATTCAGAAAAGAGCGGCAGGAAAAATCATGTAGATGTACAAATGTATGGAGACTACCGGCAAATGCTGGAACGCTCAGATATCGATGCAGTTATCATAAGTACACCTGATTATTGGCATGCCCAACCTGCCATGCAGGCAGCTTTGGCCGGCAAAGATGTTTATTTGCAAAAGCCGGCCTCACTAACAATTGAAGAAGGCCGTAAAATGAGCGATATTGTACACAAGACCGGCAGAATATTCCAGCAGGGGAGCCAGCAACGGTCTATAAATCCATGGCCACAGTTTCATCGGGCATGTGAGTTGGTGAGGAATGGCAGGATTGGAGAGGTTCATACAATTTATATTGGTCTTCCGGGAGATCCTTCAGGGCCTGAGATGCCTGAGATGCCGGTGCCCCAAAACCTGAATTACGATATGTGGCTGGGTTCTACACCTGAGGTTTATTATACAGAGGGTGGTGTTCATCCTCAAAATGATTACAGCCGCCCTGGCTGGTTGCGCCGCGAACAATTTGGAGCTGGAATGATCACAGGTTGGGGAGCTCATCATATAGATACTGCACATTGGGGTATGGGAACAGAGTATACAGGACCCATTGAAGTGGAGGCGAATGCCGAATTTCCTAAAAGTGGATTGTGGAATGTACATGGCAAATTTGAAGTTCGTGCCAAATATGCCAATGGTGTAACCATGCATATCAGTGGTGATAATCCGAACGGCGTGAAGTTTGTTGGAAGTGATGGATGGATCTTTGTGACGCGGGGTGCCCCGGTTACATCCAGCGATCCGGTCTCGAATACTGCGGGAAAGAAATCGCTCGATGCCAGTGATGCAAAAATACTGGATTCTGTGATTGGCGCGGATGAAATTCATTTGTATGAAAGTCCTGAACAGCATCTCAACTGGTTGGAGAGTATCATCTCCAGGCGTCAGACAGTTGCCCCTGCTGAAATAGGTCACCGGTCATGCAGTGCCTGTCTCGTTAGCCATATTGCTATGAAGCTGGATGGAACTCTTTATTGGGATCCCAGGCATGAGCGGTTTCACAACAATGATGCAGCTAATGCCATGCTTTCGAGACCTCAGCGTTACCCGTGGGGAATCGACTATGTGGAATGAAATTGCCGTTTTTTTGAAAAAATGGCTTTTTAAGTGCTATATTTAACATGAGCATAGCTTCTCATAAATAAACATAATTAGCGATAAAATGAAAAAGTTAATCGTCACCATTCTTGTTGTGTTTCAGGCATTTTATTCACATTCACAGGTGCCATCTTTTTACGATCATGTTGATCACGTGATATGGGTGGTTCAGGATTTAGCTAAAATAAAGGCCGGATGGGAGCAAGTTGGATTCACGGAGATAAAGGATTATGGAAAAGTAAATGTACAGTCATCCCTCGTTTCAAGTTCAACGAAAGCTCTAATGGCAACTGCCAACCTTGGGGGGCTACACGTGGTGTGGTTACAACCTATAAAGCAAAAAGGTCTTCTCGCAAAATTTATTCAAGAACGTGGTGATGGTATTTATGGCCTCATACATGCCACCAACGGACAAGCGGATATGATGCGTGAGGTTGACCGGATGCGGCGCAACAAAGTATTGGTTGAATTGCGATTGACGATTAAATATAAGTCCGGTGTTTTAGAATATGTGTTATTCGATACCAGAAAACAGGGGAAATATCAAATGGGTTTGGTAAAGGGAGTGGAATCATCTCAAATTTTTAGCCTTGGAGGTGCAGGAGAAAATACTTTAGGTTTGGAGTTTTCTCAGTTTGCTTTTGCCATTACTGATCCGGTACCTGTGTCCGACTTTTGGGTTGGCATTGGTTTCCCGGCCCTTAGCATTAATCATGCGGTAGTTCGTAATAAAAAGTACAAGGGGCAACCGGCAAATTTTGATATGGATCTCGGCTGGCAGCGCCATGGGAGTATTCCTTACGAATGGTGTATCCCGCTTTCACCACCTAATGTATATGAAGATTTTATTAATGTACACGGGGAAGGACTTCAACATTTTGGTTTCAATGTAGAGAATATGGATGAAGTGATAACAGCGCTTGATGCTAAAGGATTTCATGATGTGCAATCAGGTGCATGGGGCGAAGAGGGACAACCGGGTTCAGGACGTTTTGCTTATATTGGGACAGCACCTATTGGTGGAGTATTGGTGGAGCTATTGTGGAGTTACGGACAGTAGGCATACAACTGATATTTGAACTTAATGTTTTTTATCAGATACTACAGCTTTCTTGGTAATAGCACATAAGAGCGATATTTTTTATTTCTTAAAAGTATTTATCTTCTTTATCTTTAAGCACCTGAAATGGGTTTAATTTGCGGCCTCTCTACAGGTGGATTATATACTGATTACAAGAATAATTCAGATTATGAGTGATATTTTAAAATGATACATTTTAAACATGGAAAAAAGTAAAAAGAGTTCGAGAAGGAAATTTGTTAAGAAACTTGCTGGTGGAAGTTTGCTTGCTACTACCGCTCCCGGGATAATTCTTGGGAAATCCAATGAGTCGTTTTTATTGGAGAAAAAGGAGAATCTTTATGAAAAGGAGAAATTTTCTGCCAATGATACGATAAGGCTTGGTGTAATTGGGACCGGGATAATTGCTTTTCATAATATTGATGCGGCATTGGCTGTGAACGGTGTGGAACTGGCTGCTGCCTGTGACCTGTATGATGGACGATTGGAACGGGTCAAGGAAAAATATGGCGATCATGTTTTTACAACAAGAAATTATAAGGAGCTGCTTGACCGAAAGGATATTGATGCGGTATTGGTTGCTACATCTGATCACTGGCACGACCGTATTACAATAGATGCGCTTAATGCAGGGAAAGCTGTATATTGCGAAAAGCCTATGGTGCATAAGATTGATGAAGGGGCAGCTGTAATTAATGCAGAAAAGAAAAATAATGGGATATTGCAGGTTGGTAGCAACCCGGTGAGTTCAATTGTTGTGGCCAAAGCCCGGGAATTGTACAGGTCCGGAGCCATTGGTCAAATTGTTTTGGCTGAGGCAGCAAACGACAGGCATTCTTCTCTTGGGGCATGGCAATATTCCATACCACCTGATGCTTCTACTAAAACAGTTGACTGGGATGCCTTTATTGGGGATGCACCCAAGGTGGGCTATGACTCTAAAAGGTTTTTCCGCTGGAGAAATTACCAGGATTATGGAACGGGTATTGCAGGCGACTTGTTTGTACATCTGTTTTCATGGCTCCATTTTATTACGGATTCCAATGGCCCTGAAAGGATATATGCTTCAGGCGGCCTTAGATACTGGAATGATGGCAGGGATGTGCCTGATATTATGGCAGCTGTGGTGGATTATCCAAAAGCAGAAACACATCCAGCTTTTAATTTTCAAATTCGGGTTAATTTTGAAGCCGGAGGCAAAGGTGGTGGAGGCTGGAAACTTGTAGGAACAGAAGGTTCAATTCTATATAAGGGAGGTTCACTTGAGCTTACCAGAAGTAAGTTTGCAGATGCCCCGGGATATGGCGGATATGATTCACTCTTTACATTCCCGGAGGCTACTCAAAAAGCGTTTATTGAAGAATATAACAGGAAATATTACAATCGCAGGAAGTCTATTATAGAGCCGTCAATTGAATTTAAGGCACCTGAGGGATATGACAGCCGCGTTGATCATTGGGCGAATTTCGTTGCAGGCATACGTGACGGTGTAAAAATCGTTGAAGATGGTACTTTCGGATTGCGTGCAGCTGCGCCGGCACTTGCAGCGAATGTGAGTTATTTTGATAAAAAGATTGTGAAATGGGATCCGGTTAAGATGAAACTGAAGTAATAGTATATTTGAAACCCTTCAAGCATTGTCCCACTCCAGTAAACACTTGAAGGGTTTCAGAGGCAGAAACTATTGCGCTGCCTGATGCTGTGGTCGCAGAAGGTCGTTTACTGTTTTTACCGGATTGAATGTGGAAACCGGGACTTCCACAAATACCGTATTCCAATCAGACATAGCTCCGTTCCATAAACCTGGCAGTTCCATTGCTTTCAATTCTCTGCCATCTTTTGATTTGCCGGAAATAAATCCAGTTTGAGGGTCAATGAAATCAGGAAGCTGGAATTTATTGCCTTTATAGTCTTTTACGCGGCATACCAAGTCAACCGGATTGAAATGGGTAGCGCTTTCGGCAATAGCTTTTTGTTTGGGATCGGAAGGATCTATTTGTGCAGACTCTGCGATTTGAAGTGAAATGGTTTGGTCGGGATTGAGAGCATAAAATGGTCCACCCCCCGGTTCGCCTTCGTTTTTTACCATCCCACATATCCGTAATGGCCTGTTCAGTTTTTGAATAAGGAAATCTATTTCCTCTTTCTGATTTTCAAATTTTTGGGGATGCCCGATGCATAATTCCTTTTGAATAAATTCGCGGATCTCAGGCAATTTGTCCTCATACGTTTTTTCCCCTGCTTCTAGTAGCCGGAGATATTGATCTATGGCATCATTCAATTCTATTAGTTTTCCTGCCAGGACCATTTTATAAAAGGTAGTATTTTCTTTCAAATGATCAGGAACCACATTGTCAATATTTTTTATAAAAATGATTTCTGCGTCTATCTCATTCAGGTTTTCGATCAGTGCGCCATGGCCGGCCGGTCGGAATAACAGAGATCCTGTTGTTTCGCGGAATGGCTGGTTTTCCGGATCTACTGCAATCGTATCGGTATGTGGTTTTTGTATAGAGAAATCTATAATATAATCTACATCATACCGGGTTTCATATTTCAGTTTCACCTCTTTCACATGTTGTTTAAATTTTTCCATATGGTCTGGTGAAACGGTAAAATGCAGTCGTACTTCATTATTTTTCCCGCGTGCTATTAACGCTCCTTCTGTGAGATGTTCCTCTAATGGTGTCCGGGTACCGTCCGGATAGCTATGAAACTCAATAAGTCCTTTTGGTAAACTTCCGTAGCTTAATCCGGTTTCTTCTAATAGTTCACCAATAATTTTTTTGTATTGTTTGTCTCTAATGAGCTCCTCAATGTTAAGCCCTTTTTTTGAAAGTGATTCTGCGAGGGTATTATAAAAGGCAAAGTCCTGGATTCTTTCTATAAAAACCTTTATTGATGGCATGTCTTCCGGTTTAACATCGTCTTCCAGGAAGGTGAACAAATCTTTAAACATGCGGCTTGCCGCTCCCGAAGCGGGGACAAATTTTGAGATATTTAGATTTTCCGATTTGGTTTCATATTTTTCTACCAAACGAGCTTTGGTCTTCTCGTCAAGTACCTGAATTCCATCACCTGGTGTGGCGGGTCTTATGAGATGAATAAAAGGAAAGCCTTTTTTGAAATACTCTAACTGAGTTTTTATTAAAGCAACATCAGAACCATGTTGTGCTATCTGTATTTTGTCTTTGGTTGTAAACATAAATCACTTATAAATGGAATCATAAATTTTTTTCAATCCAATTTACGATTTTTCTATTCCCAACAAAACTCTTCTGATCTCATTAGCTTTTTCCATTAATTCCCGGCTATCCTTTTCATCGTTGGCATCGATGATTTTTTTGAAATCCTGAAGTTGACTGATATAAGCTTCTAGTGCCTCAGAAATGTTATGAGTATTTTGAGAAAAAATCGGAGCCCACATGTTTGAGTTGCTTTTTGCAAGGCGCACGGTAGAGGAAAAGCCACTGCCGGCCATGGCAAATATTTTTTTTTCATCTTTTTCCTTATTGAGAACCGTCAGACCCAGGGCAAAAGAACTAATGTGACTAAGGTGTGATACCCAGGCAATGTGGCGATCATGATCTGCTGGATTCATGTAGCTGATTTTGCTGTCAAAAAGTGCAAAAATGTCTAATATTTGTTGTAAAGCTTTCGGGTCACTTTCCTCTTTTTCACATATAATCATTTGTTTGTGACGTAGGAGACTACGGAATGCTTCTGCCGGACCTGAGTTTTCTGTACCGGCAATAGGATGGCATGAAATATAGCGCGAACGTTTTGGATGACCTGCAACTTTACTGCAAAACACTTCTTTGGTAGAACCAAAATCTATAAGTATAGCATCATTTGCCATCTGGTCTAGAACATCAGTAAGCTGGTTAAGGATAATATTGACAGGTGTAGCCAGTACTATTAAATCCGATGCTTTTACAGCCTCATTAAAAGGCATTATATTATCTACAATGCCTAATTCAAGTGCTTTATTAGCGTGAGATTTATTGTTGTCTACTCCAATAAAATGATGTTCCGTGGTGGCAGATTTTAATCCCAGTGCAAATGACCCACCTAATAAACCCGTTCCAACTATAGCTATTCTCATGTTCGTGTCATATTGAATGAATATCAAACTCCTTTAAACGGGTTAACACCTTTTGAAGGATTTTTATTGGCACACAGAGTGACAATCGGATATAACGTTCTCCCTTGAGCCCAAAAATAAAGCCAGGTGCAACAAAAATATCGTGATTATACAAAAGATGATCTGACATTTTTTTAGAGGATGATACGGAATCAGGGATCTGTGCCCATATAAATAATCCTGATTGATTGATATTATATGTACAGCCTAAGCGGTTAAGTATTTCATAAATAATACTACGTCGTTTTTTGTATTCCAGGTTTCGGGCTTCGTGCCATGAATCCGGGTTATTAAGAGCTTCAGCAGCTGCCAGTTGCATGGGCTTGAACATACCTGAGTCAACATTGCTTTTTATTTTTATTATTGCATCTATATATGGTTTTCCGGCGGCAACCCAACCGATGCGCCAACCCGCCATATTATGTGATTTGCTCATGGAATTGAGTTCCAGTGCTACCCCGGAGGCTCCGGGTATCGAAAGAATGCTTACAGGTTCGTCTTCATTTAATACCAGGCTGTAAGGGTTGTCGTGGCATAAAAGTATTTTTTTAGCTTTGGCAAATTTTATTAGATCTTCAAATACTCCCTTGTCTGCAGGAGCTCCTGTAGGCATATTGGGGTAATTGAGCCACATGAGTTTTACTTTACTGAGATCTTGTTTATATAGGGTCTTTATATCTGGTTGCCAGCCTGCTTTTTCTGACATTGGGTATTCGATCGCTTTACCTCCTACCATAGTGGTTACAGCACTGTAAGCAGGGTATCCAAGTTCCGGGATTAACACTTCATCACCTGGATTTAAAAATGCCAGTGAAATATGAGTGATCCCTTCTTTTGAGCCGATCAGTGGTAGGATTTCTGTTTCGGGATCAAGCTTTACCCGGTAAATACGTTTGTACCAATCCGCAATGGCATTGCGTAGTTCAGGAGTGCCCCGGTAAGGTTGGTATCCGTGTTGTGAAGGATCGAGTGCATTTTTATAAAGCTTATCTATTGTTTTAGGAGAGGGAGACATATCCGGATTTCCAATGGCAATATTGATTACCTCTTTTCCCTCGGCGATCAATTTGCGAACTTCCTGCAATTTGACAGAAAAGTAATATTCTTTGGTGGTTTTCAGTCGGTCTGCCGTATCAATTATCATCAGTAACTTATTTCTTGTATTTTGAGTCAACTTCTGCCTTTTGAGAGATTAGATTTTTACAAAAGCGCTTTGTTCGTTTTCAATTTGGAAACGAAATGCAAATTTAATTAAAAAATACTTAATGGATACTGGTTTAATACGACAAAGTAATAATGATATAATGCGATAATGATAAAATAAATAAACTTTGCAATCTACTGATATAAATAGAGGCTGTCTATAAAAACAGGGTCTGAATCAGAATGTTCGCTATCAAGGCTTGCGCAGCCCGAAAAATGTGAGTTTACATTTTGTAAATGACCATTTTGAGGGCAAGCGTAACGCAGATAGTGGACATTATGGACAGATCCTAAATATACTTTTCTCCTTTGTGATTCTTAACATCATTCACAATGCTGCGGATCCGTTTTTCATCTTCCTTTTTACATATAAGTAAAACGTCTTCACAATCGGCGATCAGATAGTTATCCAGTCCTTGAATAACTACCAGTTTCTCCTTTGGTGTCTGCAATATGCAGTTTTTGCTGTCATATACCAGGGCATTACCATCAATGACGTTTTCATTTTCATCTTTGTCATGAATTTCATGAAGTGATGTCCAGGAACCTAAATCAGACCAGCCAAATTCAGCCGGGATTACGTAAACATTATCTGCTTTTTCCATGATGCCATAATCAATGGAAATTGGTTTTGTATGTGCATAAGCCCAATCGATCCGTTTAATCTCTTTTGGTGTATAGTAGTCAGATTCAATAGATTTGAAGGTTTCGGCAATCTCAGGTAAAAATCTTTCAAATGCCAAAATTATTGATGGTACGGACCAGATAAAAATTCCGGCATTCCATACAAAATCACCACTTTCCAAAAATGTCTTTGCCAGCTCCAATTGTGGCTTCTCTGTAAATGTCTTAACCTTTTTTACATCACCTTCCATTTCCTGGCGATACTGAATATAGCCATATCCTGTTTCCGGCCTGGAGGGTTTTATCCCGATACAAACTAACTTATCATCAACTTTAATTGCTTCCAGTCCTTTCTTTATTGTCTTAATAAACAAATCTTCTTTGAAGATAGCATGATCAGCTGGAGTAATTACCAGTAGGGCATCCGGATGCTTTCGTTTTATTTTATAACTGGCATAGGCAACACAGGGAGCTGTATTTCTTCTGTCAGGCTCCAGTAGTATTTGTTCATCTGCCATGTCAGGAAACTGTTCTTTTATCAATGTCTCATACCTGTCATTTGATACAATATAGATATTGGTTTCAGGGACAAGCTGGACAAACCGGTCATATGTCATCTGTAATAATGACCTGCCGATACCCATTACATCTAAAAATTGCTTAGGATTAGCATAACGGCTATAAGGCCAAAAACGAGTGCCGGCACCACCAGCCATTATTATAACGAACGTATTATCCTTCATATGTTTAAATCTTTTCGTTAAAAACGAGTAAAAAAATATTCAAACTTATAGTACTAACAATTAAACCATTCGACTTTCTGAATTTCTTTAGTATTTGGATTGCATATCAATAAATCAGGAATAAATATACATCCAAAGTAATAATATACTATGTGAACGTACCGGAAATATGGCAATAATAAAAACAGTTAACCATATATCTATATAGATTAACGATTTTTTATCTTTTCAGTTAAAAAATCGCCCTCAATAAAAATGATTGAAAAAGAAATTTTAAAAACAGAAAAATATTTTTTAAATTACCTAACTATCTGAAAATTTTTCCTATTCCTTTTGCAAGGACTAGTAAAAATATGGATATAGACATATTTAAGGCAATAAAAAAATTGGTTGATTTAAAAAAAACATTAAAAGAAGTCTTCGGCTTTTCTCGATTCAGGGGAAATCAGGAAGTTATTATACAAAATCTCATGGCTGGCAATAACACATTTGTTATTATGCCTACCGGAGCGGGGAAGTCATTGTGTTATCAGGTTCCGGCTATCATCAGCCCTGGTACAGCAATTGTCATTTCGCCTTTGATAGCATTGATGAAAAATCAAGTGGATCAAATGAATGCCTTTGGTATCAACGCGCAGTTTTTAAATTCCACACTTTCCAGGGCAGAAATAAAACGTGTGCGAAAAGGTGTATTGGACGGTGAAATAAAATTGTTATATGTTGCCCCGGAATCCTTAACCAAACCGGAAAATGTTGATTTTCTAAAAAAAGCGGAACTTTCCTTTATTGCAATAGATGAAGCTCACTGCATTTCAGAATGGGGGCATGATTTCAGACCGGAATACAGAAAAATACGGCCTATTATCGACCAATTGGGAAACCTTCCACTTATTGCTCTGACTGCTACAGCTACTCCCAAAGTACAACTTGATATAAAGAAAAACCTGATGTTGGAAGATTCGGAACTATACTTGTCTTCCTTCAATCGCCCTAATCTGTACTATGAAGTTCGCCCCAAAGTACATGTGAAGAAACAATTGATCCAGTTTATCAAAGATCATATGGGGAAATCGGGAATTATTTATTGCCTCAGCAGGAAGAAAGTGGAAGAGATCGCCTCTTTCCTTCAGGTTAACGACATCAAAGCTGCTCCTTATCACGCCGGATTGGATGGGGCCATACGTGTAAAAAATCAGGATGATTTCCTCAATGAGGAAGTTGATGTGATCGTAGCTACCATAGCCTTTGGAATGGGTATCGATAAACCGGATGTACGATTTGTTATCCATTATGATACTCCAAAATCACTTGAAGGTTATTATCAGGAAACCGGCCGTTCGGGACGCGATGGTCTTGAGGGAAATTGCATTCTGTTTTACAGGTATAAGGATGTGCTTAAAATTGAAAAATTTAATAAGGATAAGCCGGTCACTGAACGTGAAAATGCAAAAGTCCTTTTGGATGAAATGTCGTCTTATGCAGAATCATCTGTATGTCGCCGGAAACAATTGTTACACTATTTTGGCGAGCAATTTGAAGGAAAGGAATGTGGTAAAACCATGTGGTGTGACATTTGTAAATATCCTCCGGAAAAATACGAAGGTAAAGAAGAGGTACTATTAGTATTGGAAGCTGTAAAAGCAACAGGTGAGAGATTTGGATTAAAACACCTGGAAGATGTGATGTGCGGTGTGGAAAATCAATATGTAAAAAGTTATAAGCAAAATGAATTGTCGATTTTCGGTAAGGGGAAAGATAAAAAAGGCGAATTCTGGAGTTCCGTAATCCGGCAAACATTACTACATCATCTTCTCGCTAAAGATCTGGATAATATAGGCGTGTTAAAATTAACGAAAGAAGG
>Ga0164313_10004191_pt1 | contig 12891 bp, 10 predicted proteins | sample GuaBasSedimGuay4_FD_113735 | JGI IMG/M metagenome (GOLD analysis project Ga0164313, IMG submission 113735) | Subseafloor sediment microbial communities from Guaymas Basin, Gulf of California, Mexico - Guay4, Core 4569-4, 0-3 cm | ecosystem: Environmental > Aquatic > Marine > Hydrothermal vents... | reverse complement strand
TCCCACAGGGCTTGGAAAACCCGCGGCGGGTTTTCCACAGCTCCACAGCCTCGACGACGACGGTCAGATTTCTCGAAATTCGGACTTGACTCTTTATAGAGGCACGCCCCGGTGGAGGCCATATCCTCGCAGACTCAGGGACGGCGCGGGAACGCCCCGGTGGACGCGATCTTCCCGCGTGAACTGAGGTGCGCGTCGGTCGCTGAGACGGCTCCGATCGGCGGGAGCCCGGCGAGCGCCGCCGCAATTCGTCCGACGAATTGCCCGGGAGGCCAGATAGCTTGCGATGGGTCCAGCATCTCGCATCTCGCATCTCGCATCGTGCGCGCTCGGCAACGAGCGCGCACAAAAAAGCCCCCCGCTTGCGCAGGGGGGTGAAACGGCTTGCGCCGATTTGATGAAATCTAAAGCACTCGCGTCTTTGAATCCTGATTACTTCTGGCTCTGGTAGAAGCCCATGAGGATCTTGGCGACTTCGGGGCGAGCGAACTCGGGCGGAAGGTCTTCGCCGTTGGAGAGCATCTCGCGGACCTTGGTGCCGGAAAGAAAGACAAAGGACTCTTTCTTGTGACCTTCGGGAGCTTCGCGCATCATGATGACCTCGCCGAGCTCTTTCGAGTACGCGGTGTGGTCGGCTTCGAAGATGTCGATATCCATGGAGCCTTCGGGGACCTCGTCGTGGAAGATGGCCTGGGCGTCGAAACCGCCGTAATAGTCGCCGACACCGGCATGGTCGCGACCGACGATGAGGTGGGTTGCGCCCATGTTCTGCCGGAAGAGGGCGTGGAGGACGGCTTCACGCGGTCCCGCGTAGAGCATGTCGTAGCCGTAGCCGGTGATCTCCACCGAGTTGGGCGGGAAGTAGAGTTCGGCCATCTTGCGGATCGCGGCGTCGCGGACGTCGGCCGGGATGTCGCCAGGCTTGAGTTTGCCGAGGAGCATGTGGATCACGGCGCCGTCGGCGTTCTCGCGGTCCATCGCCATGCGGACGAGTTCTTCGTGCGCGCGGTGCATGGGGTTGCGGGTCTGGAAGGCCACGACCTTTTTCCAGCCGTTCTTCTCGATGAGCTCGCGGATCTCCATGGCGGTCCGGAAGGTCTCGGGGAACTCGCTGGCAAAGTACGAGTAGTTGAGGACCTGGATGGGACCGGAGATGAAGGTCTTGCCGACGGTGTTGAATGCCTTGACGCCGGGGTGATCCATGTCATCGGTGCGAAAGACCTTGTCGGTCATGAAGGCCATCTGCTCGTCGGTGGCGGTGTCGATCTTGTCGACGGTCTGGATGGCGAGAACCGGGTTGCCGTCCACGTTCGGGTCCTTGAGGGCGATGCGCATGCCGGGCTCGATTCCCGATGCGTCCTCGACCACATTGACGATCGGAACCGGGAAGAAGAGACCACTGGCGGTCGTCATCTTTTCCGAGGTCGACATGGCATCGGCGAGATCCATGTAGCCGGTGAGCGGGTTGAAGTAGCCCGAGCCCATCATCACCGCGTTGGCGGCGGCTGCGGAGCAGACCACGATTGACTTGAGGCCGGCGGCCTCGGTTTCGAGGGCGGCGCGCTTGGCGTCGTCGGCCACGTAGAGCGGGTTGAGTGTGTCGGATCCGTGGGGTTTGATCATGTCGAAAATCTCCTTGTCTTTCTCACTGCCGTAAAGGCGGTTGATCTCGAACTGTTGTCTACTTGCCTGCGGTCATCCGCTCGTGGGTCATGGCCAACGTGCGGTAGAGGATGTGTGCGAACTTGGAGTAGGGGAGGGTCAGGAAGAGACAGAGCACCACTCCCAGGTGGATGATGTAGACCGCGAAGCCAACCATTTCGTTGACATCGACGAAGCGGAAGATCTCGGTGAAGACGCCGGTGCCGATGACGGTGAGGACGACCCAGAGGAAGAACCGGTCAAAGGCGGTGGTGGCGCCGACGAGCTTATCGGTGGTTTTCATCCGATTGATGAAGAGCAGGAGGCCGCCGACCACGAGAAGAATCGCCGAGAAGTTCCCCAGCAGTTTCACCCAGTGGGAGATCGGTACCGGATAGCCGATGCTCTCAAACGGCAGGTACTCGAAGAACCATGAGAAGGGGGCTTTGTCGCCATAGAGGTACACCACCGCAAAACCGGAGGTGATGGCCGCTCCGAGGAAACCCCACATGACCATGAAGTGGCCCCATCGACGTTTCGCGACGCCGCGGTCACAGCTGGAAAACTTGTTGTGAATCGCGATGTCGACAACAACGCCGATGATGGCGCCGATGAAGTTCCCGCTCCGTGCCTGTTTGTCGCCCATCATCTTCCAGAACTTCATGCCCGAAGTGAAGAGGACGAGGCAGACGAAGCCGACGGCGGAAAAGTAGACCCCGTAGATGAGGTAGTGCGGTACATATTGGTCGTAGAAGAACTGACCCATGGTGGGTCCGGGGACGAGTCCGTGGTGTGCCTCGTGGGGTTGGAGGCCGGTGAAGACTCCGAGCAGGACGACCCAGAAGAGGATCGGGCCGAAGACGAGCAGCGGCCAGGTCTTCTTGACGTTGCCGACCATCGCTCCGAACGCGGTCGGAAATGCCAGTTTCTCAACCATCACGGCGCGCAGTGAAGCCATGACATCGCCGGGGGCGACATCGCGCGGGCAACGGACACTGCAGTCATTGCACTGGTGGCAGAGCCACACACCGGGGTCGCCCATGAGCTGGTCGAACATACCCCACTGTGCGAGCAGGACTTGCCGCCGCGGGAAGGGCGCATCCGCCGGAGCGAGTTCGCACACGCTCGAGCAGGTGGCGCACTGATAGCACTTGGCGGCGTTCTCGCCTCCTCGCTCGAAGAACTCGGCGCGGAGGTCGGTGTCAATGACGGGAATCGATGCCATGATGAAACCCCTTTCTCAGGTCTGGGGTGAGTGGTTTTGCTGGATGAGATGCGTCAAGATCTTGATGTTCAGGTGCTTGCGAGAAGCGTAGGCGTACCCTGAGGTACTTCGAGCATTCTCGCGAGTGCCCTGGGCGCAAGAGATTGATGTAGATCGCCGGCTAGAATTGCTCATCTCAGACCTCAAAAACCCTTGAGCGGGTTTGGTCCCATCTCATCGAGCTCTGCGGCGAACTCGTCGAGGACCTTCGGCACCCGGTCGAACTCGTCGTGTGCCAGCTCCACGACCTTGATCCTCTCGGGTTCGAGGGCGAGACGTTCGAGCGTCTCACTGACATTGCCGAGACGGGTGTTGGCCAGTTCGGAACCGCGCACATAGTGGCACTGGTAGTCGTCGCCATACTTGCAGCCGATGAGGATGACCCCATCAATTCCCGCCGAGAGGGCCTCCGCGATCCAGACGATGTTGGTTGAACCGAGGCAGCGGATCGGGATGATCCGGGTCCAGGGATTCCATGTCGCACCATCGGCGGCTGCGGTCTCGAGGGCTGGAACCGCGTCGTTTTCGCACATGAGCGCGAGGATCCTCGGTTTTTCGTCCTCTTCGTCCGGAATCCCCATGGCCTTGATCATCTCTGCGACCATGAGGACCGAGTAGTCCTGGAAGCTGATGATCCGCTCGGGGCAGGCGCCCATGCAGATGCCGCACCGGCGGCAACGCAGGACGTTGAATTCCGGGGTTCCCTTCTCGTCCTCGTTGATCGAACCGAAGGGACACTCCTCGGTGCAGCGTTTGCACTGGGTGCAGCGCTGGAGGAAGAAGTCGGGATAGGCGGTGTCGCCGGCGCGCGGGTGAACCGCTTCGCCGCGCTTGGCCATCTCGATGCACTGGACCGCCTTCATCGCGGCGCCGAGACCGTCTTCAGCCGCTTGCGCCGAATCCATCGGTGCGTGGACCGTGCCGGCTGCGTAGATGCCGGTGCGCTGGGTCTCGTAGGGGAAGCAGATGAAATGCGAGTCGGGGAAACCGTACTTGAGAGCCGGAAGATCCGGTCCCTGGCGGTAGTTCAGTTGGAGGATCTCGGTGCCTTCGTGGTCCTTGAGCTCCTCGGCGCGGGCTGCTGAGGCTTCGCGCACCTGCGAACTCTCGCTGTGCTCCGCCTGGTGGCGGGAGTCGATGAGCTCTCGGACAAGCTCGCCGTCAGCGGACTGCGGGACCATGCCCACCGCCAGGACGACAAGATCGGCCTGAACCTGGACGTTCTCGCCGAGCAGGCTGTTCGACATGTGGATCGAGAGTTTTCCGTTGGCCTCGATCTTGTCCACGTCGCCACGGGTCATCATCATTTCGGCTTTCTGCTGAGTGCCGACGAAGAAGTGCTCCATGTGGCCTGGTGCGCGGATGTCCTTGTAGATCACTGCGCTTTCGATACCGGGTTCGAGTTTCTTGATTTCCGCCACCTGCCGGAGGGTGTTGACGCAGCACTCCGATGAGCAATAGTGGAGGTGGTTCTCGTCACGGGAACCCGCGCACTGTACGAATGCGATCCGTTCGGGCTTCTTGCCGTCGGACGGCCGGGCGATGTTGCCGGACGAGAGCATGAATTCGAAGTCCTGCGAGGTGACGATGTCGGCGCTTTCGCCATACCCGAGGTGGCCGAGGTTCTTGGCGTCGTAGGGCTTGGCCCCGGTCGCCTGAACGATGGATCCGATCATCATTTCGACGTTTTCGGGTCCGTTGAAGACCACCTTGAACTGACCGGGCTGTCCGTTGATGGATTTGATCGTGGTGTCGAGAAGAACCTGGATTCTCTCTTCCGCCTCGATCTCTGCGATGAGACCGGGAATGGGGTTGGCCGCCGGAGCATCGTAGGGAGGCTCTTCGGGAGCGATGGAAACCTGATGGACAAGCAGACCGCCGAGTTCGGAGGCCGCTTCGATCAGGGTCACCGGGTGGCCCAGACGTGCAGCCGTCAGAGCGGCTTCGAGACCGGCGCGGCCGCTGCCGACCACCATGACGGTATCGTTGATTTCGAGATCGAGGGGCTCGATGGCCTTCATTCCACTGAGTCGCGCCAGACCCATGCGGACCAGGTCCTGCGCGAGCATGGTGGTGTCTTCGGCATCCTGTCCTTCCCCCTCGGCGGGGTGTGACCAGGTGCAGTGTTCGCGGATGGCGGTGCGGAAGACGGCCGGGACCTCATCAGTCAACGGCGCGAATTCCTTTGCCTTGACGCGTTCCGAACAGGCGGCGAGGAGGAGGCCGTCGAGGCCGTTCTCACTCACCGACGCCCGGATGGCTTCGATACCTTCGGGTGCGCAGAGGCACTCGTGGGTCAGGGTCGCGGTGCAACCCTTCTCATCTGCAGCTTCGATGATCTGGTCGACATCAACACCATCGCCGATGCCGCAACCGGTGCACAGAAAAACTCCGACTTTGTCCATTACGACCTCCCACCCGCTGCGATGACCGCGCGAGCGGCGGCCCCTGTCGCATCACGAACCGAGGCGGCCACGTCTTCGGGTCGGCGAGCGACGCCGGCCACCGTGACGCCGGATTCGGGATCGTCGAGGACAAAGCCTTCCTCGTCCTTTCGAGTGAAGAGGGCGAGATCGTCGTCCAAAGCATTGGGGACCATTCCGGTGGCGAGCACCACGAGATCCGGTTCCACCTCGATGATCTTGACGTTCTCCACGTCTTCAACGTGGAGTTTGACCGAACCGTTGACCTGCTCGATGCGTCCAACCTTGCCCTTGACCAGGTTGACGCCTTCCATCTCGGCGACCTTGAGGAGGAAGTCCTCGTTGCGGCCGGGTGCACGACGGTCGATGTAGTACATCGTTACCTCGGCGTCGGGCAACTGCTCCTTGACGTAGGTCGCCTGTTTGAGCGAGGCGAGGCAGCAGACTCCCGAGCAGTAGTTGAGGTGATTGACGTCGCGCGAGCCGGCGCACTGGACAAAGGCCACGCTCTTGGGCGCTTCGTTGTTCGAAGGACAAACGATCTTACCGCCCGTGGGACCGGCCGCCGATGCCAATCGCTCCATGTGGACGTTGGCGATGACGTCGGAGAACTCTCCTGAGCCGAACTCTTCGAGTTTCTCGATGGGGTAGGGGTGCCAACCGGTGGCGACGACGACGGCGCCGACCTCGATGGTCTCGGAGGTTGCGGCGGCGTCGAGATCGACTGCACCGATGGTGCAGGCAGCGGCGATCTTGCCGGCCTCGTCATCACCCACCGTCTCGCGATCGAAGACAAAACGCTTCGGCCACGCGTTCAAGTGGGGAAGACGAATGGCCTTCACCTTGCAGAGATCGAGATTGTGCGGATCCGGCACCTCGGTCGTACAAATCTCCCCGCAGTCGCCGCAGGCGGTGCATGCTTCAGTCACATAGGCCGGGGCCGTGGTGACGGTGACTGCCCATCCGGCGTCAGTCTTCTCGGCGGCGGTGACCTTGGATGAGGTCATCACACGGATCCGAGGATTCCGCTCGAGACGGCGTGTGTTGATCTCCATCCCACAGGATGGCGGACACAGCTTGGGAAAGTAGTTGCTGATACGCAGCACTCGCCCACCGATGGCGGGGTCTTGCTCCACCAGCACGACCTCGGATCCCATCTCGGCGGCTTCCAGCGCTGCGGTGACGCCCGCGATGCCGGCGCCGATCACGAGCAGGGGAGATGCCTTGGTTTCACTCATTGAACACTCCGTTCTGCGGCACCCTCACGAACCTTGATTGTCGGCTCCTTGAACAGGGCGAACCGGAGCCACAGGAAGGCGAACTTGAGCAGCGCCAAGTCGTTGGTCTTGATCTCTTCGACTGACTCGTCCTCGATCACGAAGCGGTCGAGGAAGCTCGATTCAAAAACAAACTCGCGGAAGGTGTCGAGGTTGTAGCAGGCTGTGTAGAGCATGTGCATCCGCTTGGGATCGAGCTGGCGGCCGCCGATGAACCACGGGTGGCCAACCAGGTCCCGAAAGCCGATTTCGATCTCATCACGTTCCATCAGATTCTGGTCTTTGCGCCATTTCTCGGTAGTCCACTGGACCGCGTCACTCTGTTCGCGTCCCTTGCAGTGGTCATCCTCGAAGACAAAAAAAATCGGTTCGGGCTCGACACCGGCGCGGGCCGGAGTGAGGGCCATACCGAGGGGATACATCCGACACGCCCAGGGTCGGTTCTCATACACGGTGCAGCCCTGCTCACCGACAAACGGGCATTTCTTGCCCTCGTCATCGAGCATTTTGAGCATCACCATGGGGAGCTGGAGGTCCTTGGTAATGGGGTTGCTGGTATAGGTGTCGAGAAAGACCTGGGTATGGAGACCCGTGTGCCGCGCGAGCTGGAGGACATCCAGCGGAGTCAAGACGATATTGACATCGGCGCAGCAGTTATTGAAGCAGGGTACGTCGGGGTGACAGGTGAACTTGAAACTCTCGCCATCGGCGAGCTGTTTCTTGTCCTCCAGATACTTGGGCAAACCGCGTAGGGGTTCATTCATGACGAGCTTCCATCGTCGGGAGTGTCATCTGAATCTGCCGAGACATTCGCGTCGAGGATGCGGTCTTTGATGGCGTCGGTCGACCAGACAGCCAAAGGCGAGGCTTTGCCGCTGGTCGGATCGACACGATAACGATAGGAAGCTTTAACCGCATATTTTTCCTGCATGTGCTCCCAGCCGCGAACGAAGTACGGGCACTCATCGTTGAAGCAGGCGAGCTGGAAACCGGTTTCCCATCCTGTGTTGTCGGGGAGTTCGAAGGGTTGGAGGTTTTCGTTGCAGTGGGGACAGACAGGGCCTTGTTCTTGGGTCATCAAATCGGTATGCCTTTTGAAACCTTGGAGCAGAGATTCCTGCCAGCGATCTGCGGCTAGCTCTTGCACTCAGTCGAGGGCGATAATGCTCGGCGTACAGCGGAGTACGCCTCCGCTTTTCGTACCTGGCTGAGCATCAAGATCTCGCTGCATCTCATCTGGATGAATCGCTCCCCCAAGGATTTAAGAAAAGCGGCCCCGGACGCCGAAGCGTCCGGGGCCGAAAGAAATCACCGGATCACTTCATGGGGAGGATGTCTCTCTTGAGCATCGTCCACTCTTCGGTCTCAGGATCCATGGTGCAGTTAACGAAGCAGAGCCAGTTCTCGTTGTCGAGTTTGGGGAAGTCGGCGCGGAAGTAGTAGCCGGGCCAACGGGTTTCCTCACGGAACAACATTGTACGAACATGGGCTTCCGCCTGGTATGTACGGTGATAGTTCTCCCAGCAACGCATGAGCTCATGGAGGTCAGCGGCTGCGAGGAAATCAGAGTCTTCCTTGAGCATGTCGAGAAGCTCGAGACCACGCTCGCAGAGGACCTTCGAGGTCGTGAACTGGGAACCCACACCACCGGCGTACTCGTCCATCAGCTTCTGCAGACGGAACATGTACATCTTCGGCAGGATGTAGTTCGGGTTGACATCGACCTGAGACGTGAAGCCCGAGTGCTCCTCGAAGAGTTCGATGGGCTTGAGGGTCTTGGCCTTGAGGGCCTCGATGGTCGCGTCGTCGATGGTCGGTTTCGGGGGGTTCTCGTTGACGAGGTAGCGGATGGCGGCTTTACCGGCAATCCGACCCTCTGCGTGGGAACCGGAGGAGAATTTGTGCGAGGAGGCGCCGGTGGCGTCGCCAGCAGCAAACAGACCCTTCACGGTACACATGTTCTCGTAGCCCCAGAAGTACTCGGGGGGTGCGAGGTCTTCGGGACCGCTCACCCAGGCGCCGGAGGCGCCGGAGTGCGAACCGATGAAGTACGGCTCGGCCGCGGCGATCTCAGAAGATCTCTTCTCGGGCTCCACATTGGAGGCGGCCCACAGGATGGCCTGCGAGATTGTCATATCGAGGAAGTCTTCCCAGGCTTCGCTCTCGAGCTCTTTCACCTTCGCCTTGTGAGCCTTTGGATCGTCCTTGTACTCGTTGGCGATCTTCTGGAGGGCTTCCTCGGTCCGCATGTAGATCGGGCCTTTGCCTTCCATGACGTCGAGCATGCCGAGGTAGTTGCGGAGGTTTGCCGGGATCGGCTTCACCAGACCGTAGGGCTTCCAGTTCTGGAGCTCGTCGCGGCGCTCGACCATGTACTCGCCACCGAAGGCGTTGGTCGCGCGGGATTTGAAGAGCAGGAACCATGCGCCGACAGGACCGTAGGCGTCCTTGAAGCGGACCGGAATGAACCGGACTTCCTGGCAGGTTTGCTCGGCGCCGGCCTTGAGGGTGAAGTACAGCGACGAACCGGAGTTCCAGGGCGGGTACCAGGCGCGACCGAGGCCTTCACCTGTGGAGCGCGGCTTGAACACGTGGACGGCGCCACCCATGGCACAGAAGACGGCCCGGGCTTTGAAGATGTAGAACTTGTTCTCGCGTACGGAGAAACCGTAGGCGCCGGCAACCTGTCCGTCCTTCATGATCGGGCCGACGATGAAAACGCGCTCGATGATGTTCTCGACGCCGAGGTGGTTCTTGGCCGCTTCGGCCACGATCACCTTGTAGGACTCACCATTGATCATGAGCTGCCAACGTCCCTCATGGACGTATCCGCCTTCTTCGGCCTTCCAGATCGGGAGGCCCCACTTCTCGAACAGATGGACGGAACCGTCCACGTGACGAGCGATGGAAGCAACAAGGTCGTCACGGGCGACGCCCATGAGATCCTGCTTGACGTAGTTGACATATTCTTCGACGGTGTTGTCGCCCTCTTTGAGGCCAACGTACTGGTTGATGGCCGACAGACCCATGGCAACCGCACCGGAGCGGTCCACCGCAGCTTTGTCGACGAGGGTGACCTTGAGACCATTTTTCTTGGCCCAATAGGCTGCCTCAACGGCCGCGCCGCAGGACGCCATGCCGCCACCGAGGATGAGAAGATCGGTCTCTACTTGGACTGTTTCGAAATTAGCCATATTCTTCCTCCCTACTTCGTCCACACATCGCAGCCCAACGATTCGGGCTCGGTGAACAGAACGGGACCCTCAAGATCGGGATCGGAGTTGAAGCCACCGGTGGGCTCCGCTTGACCTTCGGCAGTCGTCCGGATCGGGAACTTGAAGCGTTTCACCATTCCGTTGCGGAACTTGACGGTCCACATGATGGAATCGGTGGAGCGCAGGGGAACAACCGACGCCCCCATGGGCACGAAGTCGGCGTAGCCACGAACGTCAACAGCCTGCGTCGGGCAGATCTTGACGCAGTTGTAGCATTCCCAGCACATCTCCGGCTCACAGTTGAACGCTTTCATGCTCTCTTTATCGAGAACCATCAAATCATTCGGACAGATGTACTGACAGGCAGTCTTATCGAGAGCCTTACACCCATCACACTTCTCCACATTCACAAAACTCGGCATGTACACATCCTCCTTTCGGGTTTGGATTACTTAAAATGCGTGATAACCGAGTCACGGCTAAAAACTTCATCGGCCGGGATCTAGCAAGTCTTGTGCCCATGTTCACAAGGTGGGAACGAGAGCTGTTCTCAATAGGGCTCAAGTGTAAGATGTTAAAGCGTTTACCTGCTAGTGCAGAAGACCAGTATGGAGGATCTCGATCGTGCCGGCGATGGAGGAGGGCCGCCGCCAGAAACCGCCGCTGATTCGCACGATTGCAGCGGCCCGGAGAACCGAACAGGCAGGTTTTCGCTAACTCCCTTTGAGGGAGAGACTTCCATCAAGCTGAGGAAAACGGAGAATTGTAATGTGAATTTTTTCACTTTGTTGATTTCGTGGAGGTTGCGCGCCTTTTGGTGCGCTCCCTGTTACGAATGGGTTACGTCTGAAGTGCCTCGAGACGGAAGTCTCGTAGTTGGAGAAGATCGGAGTCGTTACCGACGTGTTACCCGGGCTGGGTTCGGGACCGAAATGTGATCCTCGACGCTCACCACCTCATCCTCGCTCGGCGTCGTTCAAAGATGGGTGACAGAGGGGTAAATCCCGACATTCTAGTCACTTGAAACCTCTCGAACGGCGATCCCCGGCCCCGAAGAATTGGTCGGGAGGTCGAACAGCGGTCACAAGGGGTTCAGTTCGGTTACCCCTTGGTGACGATCCACGCCAGGATCGGATTTTTGAACCTAATTGGACACGATTCGGTTTCATTTCGCGTGGATTGGGTGGCATCATTTATGCGTGCGGTTATAAAACCCCACTCGAGGGTGGGGCCACAATACCCAGGAGGTGGATTGAATGCGACTGATTCTTCTCGGACCGCCAGGAGCCGGTAAAGGGACCCAGGCCGCCCACGTGTGCGACAGACTCGATATTCCCCAGATCTCGACCGGAGACATGCTCCGTGCGGCCGTCAAGGCCGGAACCGAGCTCGGGCTCAAGGCCAAGGAAAAGATGGACGCAGGTGACCTGGTGTCCGATGACATCATCATCGGTCTCGTCGAGGAGCGGATCACCGAGGCCGATTGCGCCAACGGATTCCTCTTTGACGGTTTCCCGCGGACCCTCGCCCAGGCTGAGGCCATGAAAGAAGCCGGTGTCGCACTCGACGCCGTGGTCGAGATCGCAGTCCCCGATGATGAGATCGTTCGCCGCATGTCCGGCCGCCGGGTCCATCTGTCCTCAGGACGGACCTATCACCTCGTCTTCAATCCGCCAAAGATCGAAGGCAAGGATGACGTGACCGGTGAGGACCTCATCCAACGCGCGGATGACAACGAGGCGACCGTAAGAAATCGTCTGTCGACCTACCACGAACAGACCGAGGTACTGACCAAGTTCTACGGTGACGGATCGAAACCGGTCCTCGTTACCGTCGACGGAACTCAGAGCATCGACGGCGTCAAGGACGCCATCTCCGCGGAGATAGACAACCTCGCGTAGCGCGGCCGTCCGATTCATCAGTTCACGGCCCGGGCTTGTCCCGGGCCGATTTTCTTCGAGAGAGGGCGCCGAGTGGCCTCAGAGAGAGTTTGACGTGCGTTGTCATCACAATTGTTGTATTTTCTCTGACAGAAATCTCTGGGGAGGAGACAACGATGAGAAAGACACTTGTGGTTCTTGGATGCACGATGCTGGGGGCGGTTGCGGCTCTTGCGTTGACTGTGATCTGGGATGAAGCGATCGATGGTGATCTCTCGGACAGTGGGCTGGCCCCAACACCAGTGGGAATGGTCGACAGTCAGAACGTGATCATGGGTATCGTCGGCGGACCCTCGGCTCTCGGCCGGGAGACCGGTCCGGAAGCAGAACGCACTGAGGCCTTCGATGACGGCTATGATTGCTACACTTTCACCGTTCCGGCCGGATTCACCATGGACCAGGTTGTGCTCGTGGACTACGTCCCGACGACCGGAAACACTTCATCCGGATGGAATCTCTACAGCGGTCCGGACACAAGCGGGACATTCCTCGAATCGCCGTTGCTCACCGTTGCGGCCATCGGGACCAACATTCTTTCTGCGCCCCTTGCAGCCGGGATCTACACGGTCGAGATTCGCGAGTTCGGCACCGAGGACAACGTCTATGAGCTCGATCATCAGATTCCGGGACTCCCGGTGGAACTCCAGAGCCTGATCGTCGAGTAGCGCCTACGGATCGGTCGACGGACTGAATCCCCGCGGCGGCATCAAAGCCGATTACGACTAGCTCCGGCACCGATGAGGTGTCGGAGCTTTCTTTCGGTTGCGATGAATGCGATGCCTTTGTGGGAGATGTAATCGTTCCTTCGCGCCTTCGCGCCTTCGCGCCTTCGTGGCTGCGACGGCAGCGATGGATGGGATGACTCAAATCGAATGCGATGTATCTGTGTCAAGCTGTGTGATCTGTGGGCTGATTGCGATGGAGCAATGACTTCGTGTCTTGGTGCCTCTGGGGTTGCGACGTTGCGTTTGTGCGATGTCATCTGCGTTCATCTGCGGGATCTGCGGTTTCTTCTCTGCGATGAATGCGATGATTCAATAGAGTGCGATGGATCCGTGTCATCCATTCGAATCCGTGTTCATCCGTGTCCAAAATGCGACGTTGGGATGTCTCTGTGCCGCCCTGTGACTC
>Ga0164313_10004190_pt1 | contig 12893 bp, 15 predicted proteins | sample GuaBasSedimGuay4_FD_113735 | JGI IMG/M metagenome (GOLD analysis project Ga0164313, IMG submission 113735) | Subseafloor sediment microbial communities from Guaymas Basin, Gulf of California, Mexico - Guay4, Core 4569-4, 0-3 cm | ecosystem: Environmental > Aquatic > Marine > Hydrothermal vents... | reverse complement strand
GTGGCTGCCACCGATGCCGTGTTCTTCAATTCCGCCGGTAATGAGCGTCGGTCGCACTGGCAGGGTTCGTCGGTCGATGGTGACGGCAACGATTGGGTGGATTTCGAACCCGGGGAAGATCTCAACCAGCTCGCCTCGACCTTCGCCCCCGATGATCGTGTGGCCGTGAATATCGTCTGGTCCGACTGGGATTCGCCGACCTCGGACTACAGCCTGCTCCTCTTTCGCCTCGATGGTTCCGAGTGGGTTCAGGTCGCGGTTTCTGATCGGGCTCAGGCCGGACTCCCTCACCAGACTCCCTACGAACAGATCTCATATACAACCCCCGATGGTGGAAAATTCGGCGTGAGGATCGGCCGAATCGGGGTGGTGGGTACCCACGACATGGAGCTCTTCAGCGCCGACAGTGATCTCGTGAACCGGATCCCGGACGGGTCTCTGACCTTTCCCGCCGATGTTCAACAAGTGGTCGCGGTTGCGGCGGTGAACTACAACTCGCCCTACACGGTCCGCAGCTTCAGCTCCGCCGGCCCGACCAACGGACCCGGTGGAACCCTGGACGGGGGAATCACAAGACCCGACCTCTCGGGATTCGACGGTGTTTCCACGGTTTCGTACGGGACGCGGAGTTTCTTCGGGACCTCGGCGGCGTCTCCCCACGCGGCCGGCGCCGCGGCGCTGGTTCGCCAGGCTGAGCCCGGGATGAGCTCCGCCGAGGTTCGAACATTCCTCGAGTCCCGTGCACAGGACCTGGGAACCAGTGGGATGGACAACGACTATGGCTGGGGCCGAGTCTTCCTGGGGCAGACCCCGGGCTCGACCTGCACCTTCGTCATCGACCCGACCGCGGTCTCGAAGCCGGCCTCAGGCGGTGGCGGGATCATCCGCATCACCACCGATGACGGGTGTCCCTGGAGCACCTCAAGTCATGCCGACTGGATCACCGTGGCGCCGCCGAACGGCACCGGATCGAAGGTGATCGGCTATACCGTTGACGAGAATCCGGGACCGGCGCGAACCGGCGAGGTGATCATTGCCGATCTCGTCTTTACCGTGTCGCAGGCCGACGGCGGGTGCGAGTTCGAGCTGTCACCCAGCACGCAGACCTTCAACGCCGGTGGGGGAGACGGACTCTTCACGGTCAGCGTGGACACCGGGTGTCAGTGGATCCCGACCACAACCGACGGCTGGATTGTCATCATGGCCGGCGGTGGAACGGGGCCGGGCAGCGTCTCCTACGAGGTCGCTCCGAACTCCGGCGACACCGACCGCTCGGGATCGATTCTCGTCGGCGACCAGACCTTCACCGTCATCCAGACAACGGATGGCGGGGATCAGACCAGGATGGTGGCCGGGATCGCCGAAACCGCGGGCGCCGCCCAGACCCGATGGAAATCAGATCTCGCCATTCTCAACCAAGGAACGACGATCGCGCACGTCGACCTCGAATATCGCTGGGGGCAGGGCTCGTCCGACGCCTCCTTGTCGGTGGGATCGGGGGAGATCGTGGAGCTCGTTAACGTGGCCGCGCAGACCTTCGGCGCTCCGGACACCGCCGGCGCGGTGGAGGTGGTTTCCGATGCTCCCCTGGTCGTCACGGCCAGAACCTACAATGAAGGCCCCGATGGGACCTTCGGCCAAAGCATCCCGGGGGTCAACACAGATGACGGCCTCGTGGCCGGCGAGCTGGCGGTGCTCTCGCAGCTCGGCAGCAACGACGACGTTCGGACGAACATCGGCTTTGTCGATCTCAGCGGCAACGGCGCCCAGGCCCGCATTCGTCTATTTGACGAGAGTGGATCGGCGGTGGGATCGCCCTTGAGCGAGATTGTCCCGGTTCGCGGCTGGACCCAGGTCAACCGGGTCTTCCGAGCGGCCGACGCCGGTGACTGCAGCGGGTGTTACGCTCTCATCGATGTCGTTGGCGGAGATGGGCCGATCTGGGCCTACGCGTCGGTCGTCGACAACCTGTCGGGTGATCCGACGACCATCCCCATGGTCGGGACCGGCGACGATCACGCTTCCACCGACCTTCGGTACATGGTGGCGGGCATCGCCGAGACCGGCGGCGCCAATCAGACCCGCTGGAAGTCGAATCTCGCGCTTTTGAACCTTTCGGGGGCGGGAGCGACCGCGGACCTGACGTATCGGCACGGTGACGGCAGCGAGGAGACATCAGTGACCCTCGCCGATGGAGAGCTCCGTGAGTTCAGTAACGTAGCTGCGGATCTCTTCGGAACGCCGAACTCGGCGGGCGCGGTGGATGTCGAGGCCGATGGATCGTTGGTGGTCACCGCGCGGACGTACAACGACTCTCCCGATGGGACCTTTGGTCAGTTCCTGCCTGGGCTCGCTGTGTCCTCTGCCCTGACGCCAGGTATCGACGGCACTCTGAGCCAGCTCAAGAGCACCGACGATTTCCGGACCAACATCGGATTCACCAACTACGGCGAAACGGAATGCACGGTCAGGGTCTTCCTCCATGACAGCCTGGGTGCTCGGAAGGGACAGCTGCACGCAACCGTGCCGGCTGGAGGCTGGACTCAGGTCAACAAGGTCTTTGAATCCTCAGGGGTGGGTACATGCCCGCTCGGATACGCGGTGGTCGAGGTTCTGACCGGCGGCTGCGAGGTCTGGGCCTATGCCTCGGTGGTGGACAACGGGTCGGGAGATCCGACAACCGTGTCCGTGGTCGTTGAGTAGGTGGAGCCTACGATGAGAGATCAACGGTCAATGCTCGTACGGGTTGCGGTCGATGGCATCCCCACGTGGGGAGTGGTCGAAGGAGACGAAATCGTCCATCTTCCGGATGGACCTTTTGGAGACAGCCCGGTTTACGGCGCCTCGATGGGAGTCCTCGATGATTTCGATCTTCTGGCGCCCGCGACACCATCGAAGGTGATCTGCGTCGCCCGCAACTATGTTGCCCATGCAGCCGAGCACAAGGCTGAAGTTCCCACCAAACCGCTGCTCTTCTTCAAGCCACCGAGCGCCGTCGTCGGACCTGGCGCCGCCATCGAACTGCCCCCCGAGTCCGGCCAGGTCGAGCACGAGGGCGAGCTGGCGATCGTGATCGGGCGACGTTGCCGACGGATCGCCGAGAGCGAAGCCTGGGATGCGGTTCTCGGTGTGAGCTGTGCCGACGATGTCACCGCCAGGGATATCCAACGCGCCGAGAAACTGTGGACCCGGGGCAAGGGCTTTGACACGTTCTGCCCGGTCGGGCCGTGGATCGTCACCGGTTTGGGACGCGAGGCTGTCGGCGATCTCGAGATCCGCTGCTCGGTCAATGGCGATCTCAGGCAGCAGGGCAGGACCAGCGAGATGGTCTTCAGCCCGCCGTGCCTGATCTCGTACATCTCTCAAGTCATGACGCTGGAACCCGGGGATCTGATCCTCACCGGCACTCCGGCCGGGGTGTCTCCCCTGGCGCCAGGAGACACCGTCAATGTCGAGATCGAAGAGATCGGAACGCTCTCGAATCCAGTGAGAACCGAGGTGGTCTGAACCACAATCCGGAATTGCTCAATTGGTGGACAATATTCAGGAGTGTATATTCTTAAGATTTAATGCAAGACGGCTGGAGGCCTCGTTCGAGTGAAGAACTTCGTGTGGGCAGTTCGTGGTGCGCCGTCACCGACCGACCAGTTAAAGGTGTCGGCCGGCGAAATCGGTCTGACCGTTATCGAGTTGCTGATCACCGTCGCAATCATCGGGACAATCTCGTCTATCATCATTCCCACGCTCACCGACCAGTTGGAGAAGGACAAGAACAAGCAGGCCGCCTCGGACATCGCCGTGATCGGGGCCTCCCTCGCTGTCTTCATCAACGACTATGGTCTCCCACCGGACAACCTCGGGCAGGTGGGTTTGGCGGGCAAGCGCGACCCGTGGGGAAACCCCTACGAGTACCTCAACGTCTTCAGCGACGGGTCGGGGCCGCCGCACCCCAGGAAAGACCACTTCCTTCACCCCTTGAACTCGGACTATGATCTCTACAGCATGGGTGCGGATGGCGACACCAAGGTCCCCCTGACCGCCAATGCAAGTCGGGACGACATCATTCGAGCGAGCAACGGTGGGTACATCGGCATCGCAGCCGATTACTAGGCTGGGCGGGATGAAGATCGATCGCCGGCTCTTCAAAAGCAAACTCGCTCATCGGGTGTTTCTCGCGTTCGCCCTCTGCGCGCTGGTCCCCATCCTGATTGTTGGCGTGGTGTCCTACCGATCGGTCAGCGATCAACTCGTCAACCAGGCGGCCCTGCGTCTCAGGAGTGCGTCAAAAGGGCTCGGTCTGTCGTTGTACGAGCGACTACTCTTCGCAGAAACGGAGTTTTCGTCGGTGTCCGCCGCGGCGTTGTCGAAATCCGGAGCCGACAGTAGCAAGTTCCGCGCCGTTCGGTTCAGGGATTTTCAAGTCATCAGAGGGGATCATGGGATAGCCGTGCTCGCGGCTGATCCGACTGAGGGCGCTTTTGAACGCCGTCAACGCGAGGCCCACCTTGCTCGAGGGGGATCGATTCTGCTGCCGTTGGCGACGGGTGCGGATCTCATCCCGGTGATCCTCGGGAGGAGATTGGACCCGGACAACCCGGCATCGGAGGTGGTGACGGGTGAATTGGATCCGGCCTATCTCTGGGGCCTCGACGGCGGTAACTCGGTTCCCGCAGGGGCCGAGTTCTGCGTTCTCGATCACGACGGGAGGGTGATTTACGGGAGCTTCGGCGGATGTCTGGACGCCTGGGCGGCGTTCGGGGGCGATCATGTCGCTCAGGATGAAGCCGGGATCCGAACAGTTTTCCCCGTGGCGAGTGAAGACGACGAGGTGTTCATCGCGGGCCATTGGGATCTGTTTCTCGGCGCCCAGTTTTTCGCCTCGGACTGGATGGTGATCGTTTGTGAGCCGAGGGACTCGGTTGTTCGACCCATCGAGCGGTGGCGGGTGGTCTTCCCGGCGGTCGTCATGCTGGTGTTTTGGGTGGTGCTCCTGATGATCATCGGCGCGATCAGAAAGAACCTGGATCCCATCGACCGGTTGCGAGAGGCCACCGTCCGCCTTGCGGATCGGGATTTTGACTTCCAGGTCGATATCAAGAGCGGCGACGAATTTGAACAGCTCGCCGATGCCTTCAACAATATGTCCGTGAGGTTGCGGCGGCAGTTTGCCGCTCTTTCGGCGACGGGAAAAATTCACCGGGCGATTCTCTCCTCCCTCGAAACGGATCAGGTGGTTGAAGAGGCGGTGGTCGGTGTATTGAACTACTTCGAGTGTGATCGTGCGGCGATCATCGTCGTTGATCCCGGCGGTGAAAGCACCGGTAGGACCATGGTCGCGTCTGAAGGCTCAGGGCCTGAGTTTCGCGACGATTACGTCCTGAACTCGAGTCTCGTCTCGACGCTCGAACGCGTCCAACCGGGTTTGGTCCTCGGTCACGATCTGCCGATTTCACTGGAACTGGAAGACCTGCTCGCGATGGACGGGATGGACACGGTTCTCGCGGTCCCCATCATGGCGAGGGGGAGGATCGCGGCGGTCATCGGTCTAGGATTAGCCGAGAACCGGGAGTTGCCCGAAGATGATCTGGATCATTTGACCCAACTTGCGGATCAGTTCGCGGTCGCCCACTCCAACGCGACGATGCTCCAGGAGGTCAACGACTTTTCACTCGGAACGCTCGAAGCTCTGGCGCGAGCCGTCGATGCGAAGTCGCCCTGGACAGCGGGGCACTCCGAGAGAGTGACCAGCCTCGCGGTGACGATCGGCACCGCCTACGGCCTCGATCCCTTCGAAATCTCAAAGCTCCACCGCGGCGCGATGCTGCATGACATCGGCAAACTGGGAATCTCGCAGGCCCTGCTCGACAAGAAGGGTCGTCTCGACAGCGATGAATTCAATGTCGTGCGGTCACACACCGAGATCGGTGAGCGGATCCTCGAGCCCATCGGGGCGTTCTCGGAGCTCATGCCCATTGTCACCCAGCACCACGAACGTTTCGACGGCTCGGGTTACCCGATTGGGCTGGCCGGCTCGCTGATTGACATCAAGGCGAGAATTCTCGCAGTGGCCGATGTCTACGACGCCATGACCAATCCTCGACCCTACCGGGACAGTGTTGCCCCGTCCGAGGTGGTGGAAATGATCCGCGAGCAGTCCGGAAGCCAGTTCGATCCAGAGGTGGTGGACGCGTTTATCAACGTGATCGAATCCAGCGGTGGATACGAAAATATGGCGATCATGAAGCACGATTTCTCGTTTTTCACGCGTCAAGGTAAGAAGACGAAACGGGCTTGGGACGATCAAGAGACGAGGAGAGGAACATGAGTCTTCGAAACGCGTTGCTGGTCATTCTTGGTCTGTTGCTTGGGTTTGTTGTCTACAACGCGTTCTTTGACGAGCCGGAGGGTGCGATGCGAACCGTTCCCGATCGGCTTCACGGTGCGTGGGTCACGTCGCATCCCGAATACAGCGATCGATATCTCGAATTTCGGGCTGAGACCATCTCTTTCGGAACCGGTGGAGTGAATAGCCAAACCTTCAGAATCACCGGGTTCGACCACGGCCGAGGACCGGAGGGCCGAGAGTTGAACACAGTCTACTTCCGGTCGGTGGGTGGATCCACCTTCAGTCGCGAGTTCCTCGTCAGTGAGGGGGCTCGAAGGACTCTCGTCTTCGTCAATCAACCAGATGTGGTCTGGACTCAGTAGGCTCGGCCGAGATCAGGTCTTCAGCAGCGCCACCACCTCCATTTCGATGTCGATGCCGAGATGGAGCGCCGCGAACAGGACTGCCGCCGGGGTTTTGAATTCTAAGTTCTTAGTTTTTAATGACATCGCAACCGGCCGGGTGTTACGATGTCGCGGTTCAGAGATTCAAAATTGAAAATTCAAAATTAAGAACTTGCGATGAGCGCAATGGCCTCGATCTCGATGTCGGCGCCGAGAGGGAGCGCGCTCACCTGGACCGCCGATCTCGCCGGCGGCGAGCCCGGAAAATACTCGGCATAGACCGCGTTCATCCGTTGGAAGTTGCTGAAGTCGGTGAGGAACACGGTCATTTTGACCGCTCTTTCGAGTCCTGATCCTGCGGCCTCGAGAACAGCCTTGACGTTGTCGAGGACCCGGCGGGTCTGGTCCTCGATGGGGCCTCCGACCAGCTCTCCGGTGGCGGGGTCGATGGGGATCTGACCGGCGGTGAAGATGAGTTGATCGGTGCGGACAGCCTGTGAGTAAGGGCCGACGGCGCCGGGGGCCTTGTCGGTGGCGATGATGTCTCTGGTCATGTTGAACTCCTTATCGAATGGCGAGCAGGCACAGGGCGCTGATCGTAGCGAAGACGACCCAGGAGAGGTGTCGTCCGCGGGTGAAGACAAGGGCGAGGATCGCGTTGGCCAGGAAGGTCAGGGGGATGTTCAAGATTCCTCCGCGTCACCGTCGCGATAGAAGCGGATCTGGACCTTTTCCACGGTCGCCAGACCTCCGGTGATGACATCGTCGATCACCGGCAGAAAAGCCTCGATCTTGTCGATGGTGTCGACGATCTCGATGACCACCGGGAGATCCGAGGACAGACGGAGGAACTTGGCCGTGTGGAGACGGCTGCGACCGCCGAATCCTTCGATGCCTCTCAGGACCGTCGCTCCCGCCAACCCCTCGCGCCGCGCCTCGCGGACGATCCACTGATAGAGGGGCTGACGTTCGTGGCGGTCGCGTTCACCGATGAAGATTCGAAGCAGATGTCCGTCTTCAGGGAGCGTCATGTCGTCACCTCCTCGAGATTCATACCTAAGTTGAGCGATTCTGCCGGATGAGATGTGCCAACTCCTTGATGCTCTGGTGTTTGCGAAAAACGCAGGAATACTGGTGGTATGTCGAGGCTTTTTGCAAATACCCAGGGCGCAAGGAGTTGGTGCAGATCGCCGGTGAGAATCGCTCATCTTGGGTCATAGCAATCGTGCGCCGTGATAACCCAGCCAGGCCGCGCTGAGTCCGAGGATGACGTGCGTCGCCACGTTGGCGCCCGCCCGGAGCATTTGAGAGCCTTCGGCGAGGGTCACGGTCTCGAATGCGAGGGTCGAAAAGGTCGTGAAGCCGCCGAGGACGCCCATGAACAGAAAGAGTCGGGTTGTCGCTGAGAGCACACCGCGGACTTCAGCAAGACCGCCGAAGAGCCCGAGCAGAAGGCACCCGACCACGTTGACTACGAGGGTGCCCCAGGGAAATCCGGCGTTGGGGACGAGCTGGTAGACCCAGCCCGAAACCAGGAAGCGGAGCCCGGCGCCGACGAATCCTCCCGCACCGACCAGCATGGTCTGGGTGAAGATGTTTTGCATCGTCTGTGACGATAGCAAACTCGATGCTGGATGCTGGATCATCGCATCCATCGCATCCATCGCAAACGGAGAAACCGCAGATAGCGCAGATTTCATCGCCTACATCGCAGCCATCGCAACTTGCCCGCAGATTACGCAGATAGACGCAGATGACATCGCACCATCGCATTTTTAGAGTGGGTACCGCGCTGGTGTCACCGCGTGTGACTTCGTGGTGGTGTTTTCGACAGGGATGAGACTGAAGGTGGGGTGAACCCCACCCTACAACCCATGCGAATTTTGATCGGCGACGTAGGGTGGGGCTGGCCCCACCTTCAGGATCCTCGAGGCCTGGACCTTCTCGCTCGTTCAACGCTTCGACTGCGGATTGGCCGCAGGGCATGAATGCCCTGCCACCAGCTCCGATGACCTCAAGGTCAGGGTGCGCCCAAGAGATACGCCTCCAGGGTCGCGACGAGGTTGGCGGTCATGTGCATGGAGATGGGCACCCAGAGGGATCGGCTCCCGATCCTGGCGAGTCCGAGGGCGAGCCCGAAGATGAAGATGGTTCCGATCTCATAGAGCCCGTATTGGATGTGGAACGAAGCCCAGAAGATCGAGGTCAGGACGATCGCGCCGGCATCGCCCAGGTTGCCACGGCGCAGCCCTTCGATCAGAAACCCGCGGAAGAAGAGCTCCTCGAAGATGGGAGCCGCAACGATGATTACGAACCACAGGAGCGGAGCGATGGTAGCGTTGCGGACGAGATCGGCCATGAACTCCGGAACGATGGGTTTTTCGAGGATCCAGGTCAGCGCGTCGCTGGCCACGATGAGGCCTGCGGTGATGGCCAACCACATCACCACCGAGCGCGGCGCAGGCGCTCGAAGCGCCAATGCATCTCGGGGCCGAATGCCTCGACCGACGGTGACAAGGGCGAAGACCAGAGTACTCCCGACTACTGCGGAGATCAGGGTCGCCACCATCATGAGATCGCCGGCGGCACCGAGTTCCGCGGCAAGGTCGGCAGGGTCGGCCCCCGCCGCTGAGCGCATCGCGCTCCAGACGATCACGGTCGCCGCCTGGGACAACATGAAGACCGTAAGGATCAGCAGCCCCCAACCCACCGCCGCCCAAGGTGAGAAGAAGGGCGACGGCTGGTGATCCGTTGTGGCTTCGGGCGCTTGAGTGGGAGGTGTTGTTCCCATCGCTGATCTGCCTCCGGTTCCAGGCTACACCGATCCGTGCCCGTCTGTGCGGGAATACCCGTCGACCGATCGTGGTCTCCTATGTCAGCCGATCGGGGAGGCTTGATGAGCAACGAACAACCGGAAATCGGATCGATGGTGTGGATTGACCTGACGGTTCCCGACGCCGAGAAGGTGCGGGATTTCTACTCTGAAGTGGTCGGCTGGGCCACTTCGGAGGTCGATATGGGCGGATACGCAGACTTTTCGATGAACACCCCCGGCAGCGGAACGACCATCACCGGCGTGTGCCATGCTCAGGGCGTCAACAAGGACATGCCTCCGGCGTGGATGCCGTACTTCGTGGTCGCCGATCTTGATGTGAGCATCGCCAAGTGCACCGAAAACGGCGGCGCGATCGTGGTTCAACCGCGGAGCCTCGGTGAAGGACGATTCTGCGTCGTCAAGGACCCCGCCGGAGCGGTGGCCGCGCTCTATCAGGTTTGATCGTCAGTCGAGAGATGCGCAAGATCGGCGGCGTGGAGCTCCCAATTCCGTCCACAGTGGCAACCGCCGCGATGGGTGGTCATTTCTTGAAGAAGAGGAAGGCTGCGAGACCGATCAGAATGACCGCGAAGATCTTTCTGAACTGACCCGTGGAGACATGCTCGACCAACCGGGCGCCGATCTGAGCGCCGACGATCCCGCCGACGCCGAGTAGCAGACCCACCTTGAGGTCGATGTTGGCGAGCTTGCTGTGGGCTACAAGCGCCGAGAGGGCGATCACCAGGATGGTGACGAAAGATGTTCCAACCGCCTTCTGTGCCGGATAGCCCAGCATGAGGAGCAGCGGGACCACCAGGAAGCCACCGCCGAGGCCGGTGAAGGCGGCGCCGATGCCGACCACGATGCCGATCAAGGCAAGGACGAAGATATTCGGAGCCAATGTTTTTCCCCTTTCAGCTGTCTGGAGACGACCGAAATCCAGCATCAAGATCTTTGCGCATCTCATCCACCAGAATCGCTCACCTTAGGCTGAAGTCATTGTAGTGCCGCCGTCGTCGTCGAGTCAGTTCTCGGTGAGTCTCTCACCGGTGTTGATGAAATGGTTGAGTTCGGTCTCCCAGGTCAGCATGAACTCATCGAAGTGCTTCTGGGTGAATTCGCTCACCACCCGATCGCCGTCCGGCCCGAGCGAGGTGAAGCTGTAACTGATCTCCGCGGTTGACCCGTGGGGAGCCTCGGTGAGTTGAATCACGATCTTGCCGAGGACGATGCCGGGGATCAGCTTGATGATTTCCAGATGGTTGGCCACAGGATCGTGGTGGGTGATCATCCAGATGGCCTCCTGCGGGCCGGCAGCCGTGATCCAGACACAGTCGGGTTCGGCGAGGCCCGAATTGGTGACCACCAGTCTGGGATGCCAGCCATTGACCCACTCGGCTTCGCGTACCGGGCAGAGGAGGGGGAAGACCTTCTCTGGGCGCGCCTGGAGCTCCTGGGTGTAGCTCCGCGTGACTCGGTGTGGTTTGACGATGTTCATGGGGCACCTCGCCGTGTCAGATTCTCGTGGTCGATCTCACCATATGACTCGCCCTTCGAGTGTAGCGTGTTGTTTCGGGATGTGGAGAGTTTGTCGGACAGGTCTGCCAAGGTGACATGTCCCGGAGTGAGGACCATATCGCCATTTCGCTCGTGGTTCCGTGCCACAACGAGGCGGCGCTGTTGCCCAGACTGCTCGACACCGTCGATCGGGCTCGGGATCGCTTTCACGCGGACCGCGAGGCGGTGGAGGTCATCGTCGCCGACAACGGGTCAACCGACGCCACTGCCGAGATCGCCGCGGGATGACGTAGAATGCCAAGGTGCGGCAAGCAGCAACGCAAAGATTGTGGCAGTCGATCCAGGGCGCCCGGGTGTGGACCGACAGGGTGGGCGAGGACATCACCCGGATTCGGATTACCAGCCGCTGGGCAAGGCTGTTGGGATTCGAGGTCTCGGCCTATCTCGTTGGGGACCTCCTGGTGGACACCGGTTTCCGCCACGTCCGACGCCAGGTGCTCGACGCGCTCGCCGGATCGTCCATCGCGGCCATCTGTTTCACCCACAATCACGAAGACCACACGGGGAACTGCGAACCGCTGGCCGCGCGCCACGGTTGCCCCTCCTATCTCTGGAACAACGGTCTGAGGTGGGGTGAGGGCGTCCGACGGCTGAGACCGTATCGGGCGTGGTTCTGGGGCTCGCCCGGAACTCTCCGGATGGAGGAGATGCCGGAGGTGGTGGAGGGCGCTGAACGGCGGCTCCGCGCGATTCCGGCTCCAGGCCACTCGGCGACCCACGTCGCCCTTTGGGAGGAGGCAACCGGGACGGTCTTCACAGGCGATCTCTTTATTTCCCCGGGGGCGTCGGCGGTGATGACCCAGGAAAACCCCTACGATCTTGCCGCATCGCTTCGGCGGGTCGCTGAGGTCGAGCCCGAGTTGATGCTCACCGGTCACGGTCTCGCTCTCGCAAAGCCCGCGGTGAAGCTCCGAACCAAGGCCGATCGGATCGAGAAGGCGGCCGCCCGGGCCGTGGAGCTCCACCGGGCCGGGATGGCGGATCGCGATGCCGTCCGAGAGATCTTTTCAACCGGTCACCGGCGCGAGTCTGTGATCGAGATGCTCACCCAGGGTGAGTTCTCGAGGGTGAACTTTGTCAGAGCGGCGGTCCTGCACGCTCCGAACCGATGAAATCGGGTTCTGCGACAATGACGCCCATGCCATCCGTCGACCACCTTGCAGAAACGTTGCGGAGTCATACGCCCCGGTTGCTCGATCGAACCGAGGAACTCAAGGTCGCCGCGGTGGCTGCGGTCGTCCGGCCGTCGGCGGACGGGGTCAAGGTGCTCTTTATCCACCGGGCCGAGGATCCGCGTGACCCGTGGTCGGGCCACATGGCATTTCCCGGCGGCCGGGTGGAGGCGAGGGATAACGATTCCATCGCCGCAGCCATACGGGAGACTCGCGAAGAGGTCGCTCTCGATCTCAGCGAGGGGTCGTTGCTCGGGAGGCTGTCTGATGTTGCCGCGGTGGGTCGCGGGCGGCCGCTGTCGCTGGTGGTCGAGCCCTACGTCTTTGCCATCGAGGAACGCCCCGACCTCGAGCCCAACCACGAGGTCGCCGAGATCGTCTGGGTGCCGCTCGAGTTCCTCCTCGATCGCTCCAACCGCTCGACGCTCGCCTGGAACCACGGCGAGGTCTCGGTCAACCTGCCGTGCTACCGCTACAACGACCACGTCATCTGGGGTCTGACCTTTGGCATGATCGATGAACTCGTGACTCTCCTCGAAGGAGGAGAAGGCGGCGGAAGGTGGATGGACCCGAGAGAACCAAATTATGAATGATGAATT
>Ga0164313_10004189_pt1 | contig 12893 bp, 15 predicted proteins | sample GuaBasSedimGuay4_FD_113735 | JGI IMG/M metagenome (GOLD analysis project Ga0164313, IMG submission 113735) | Subseafloor sediment microbial communities from Guaymas Basin, Gulf of California, Mexico - Guay4, Core 4569-4, 0-3 cm | ecosystem: Environmental > Aquatic > Marine > Hydrothermal vents... | reverse complement strand
TGGCATTCAGTATCGGCAGGTGTCTCCGGAAGAGGCTGCGCGTCTTGTTAAGAAGGACATGGCTCAAATTTGCCCAGTGGGCGGCACTGAAATGAAGTTCCGTAAGCAGTTCACAGGCTACCAAACTCGCGAAGTGCGAGCAGAATTTAGACCAGCTCCTATAAAAGAGCCTGAAGCTAAACCAGTAATGAAACCTGAACCTGAAAAAGAGGTTGTTGACTGGAAAGACTATCGCACGGCAGCCGCGAAAGTCTTAGATAAACCTGTTAATAAGACAACGAAAGCCCAAACGTTGGAATATATGGAGCAGAACCTTGGAACTGAAGACTAAACAAACAGGTCTTTCATTAGGTGCTAGAGTTAGACAAGCAATTGGTGTTAAACTCGGTATCAGAGAAAAGTCTATAACAGGTGGGTATGATACTTCTGCTGGATTTATTCCCAGCAGTTGGAATTGGAATTGGTGGCAAGAAGGTAAAAACCCAATGAATAATACTTCATCTGTAACGGCTCAAGCCTGTACAGATGCATATGCCCATACGATAGCAACTTTAAAGGGCTATCATTATAAACTAGATGAAGATAAAACAAAAACACCTGTAGAAACTTCAGCATTATCTAGAATATTGCACCGGCCTAACAGCTATCAAACAAGCTCAGATTTTATACTGAATTTAGTTAAGTCTGTATTGCTGAAAGGCAATGGTTATGTTTATGGATTGCGGAATGATCGTAATGAAATTGAAAGTGTTCATTTAATGCATCCAGATGGAACGCTTCCTTATATAGATTCTGGAACCCAAAGTATATTCTATGCCTTGGGTGAGAATCCATTATTAGGAAAAGTTGAAGCTCTTGTTCCTCAACGTGATATAATGCATATACGATTATATTGCCCTAGACACCCACTTGTAGGCGTTAGCTCTATTGAATATGCTGCATTGTCTATTGCTGCAAATGCGGCTATATCTTCTCATGAGGCCAATTTCTTTAATAACATGAGTCGCCCATCTGGTGTATTGTCTACAGATTTAAAACTTAATAAAGAGCAAATGGCTCAGTTGCGTGAAGCTTGGGAAAGCCAAGCTAAGAATATGGATAGTGGCGGCATCCCTATTTTGTCATCAGGTATTAAGTGGGAACCAATGGCTTTGAGTTCCATTGATGCTCAGATTGTTGATGCTTTTAATATGACTGTCAATGATATCGCTAGAGCCTTTAGAGTTCCACTTCCAATTATTCAATTACATAATGAGGCTTCTACATATAATAATGTAGAACAGCTTTATGCCCAATGGCTATCTGGTGGGTTGGGTTTTCTTATTGAACATATTGAACAAAATTATAGTTATTTCTTTGGTCTTAAAAGAAATGAAGGTACAGAACTTGATACAGAAACTTTATTACGCACAGATTTTAAAGGCAAAGTAGACGGTTATAGCAAAGGTATTCAAGGTGGTTTATTTACACCGAATGAAGGGCGTAAGAAGTTTAATGGTTTGAAACCACTTCCAAATGGTGATGTGGCTTATATGCAGCAACAAATGGTTCCATTAGGTTGGACACCAGAACCTGCACCCGCAGCAGAACCCTTACCTGAACCAGAACCTATAATGGATGAAGAAACTGAATTGGCTGTTGTAGAGCAATTATTAACAAAGGCGATTATGTAATGATTGATAAAATTACCATTCAGGCAATTGGGAATGTTGTAAAGATTCAACTGGATGAAATTAAAGATAGTTTTTCATTATTAAAACAAGAAATGGCAACTATCATTGATGAGAGGACGGGTCTTTTAACCAACACTATTGAAAATGATAAGTCCTCAATGCTTAGTTTGGTAGAACGTAAGATTGATGAGCTAGACCTTGTTATTGTTTCTTGGCATGAAAAGATAGAAAATATAAAAGATGGGAAAGATGGCAAGGACGGTTTACATGGTGAACAGGGTTTAAAAGGGGACATAGGGGAAACAGGATCCCAAGGTTTAAAAGGGGATAATGGTGTAGACGGTAAAACGGGCAAGCCTGGATTACAGGGTGATCAAGGTTTACAGGGTCTACAGGGTGAAAAAGGGGAGCAAGGTGAAGAAGGTCATCTTGGCGCGGCAGGATATGATGGTAAAGACGGTGAGGATGGTCAACGTGGGGCAGTTGGTGATACAGGTAAAGATGGTGAAAGAGGGGAAGTCGGAGAACAAGGCGCACAGGGATCACAAGGCGAGCAGGGCAAGGACGGTATACAGGGCGAGCAGGGTACGCAAGGCGAGCAGGGTATTCATGGTATAGTAGGCGATCAGGGCGAGACAGGGCTTCAGGGCGAAACGGGTCTCGATGGGCTTGATCTTCCCGTTTTAGATATTAAGTGGCCAGACTATGATGATAATTTAAAGCGGGGAGATTTAGTTCATTATCGTGGCGGTGTCGTTCAAGCTTTACGTAATACTAATGGAAACCCAGAAAAAGACCCAAATGGTTTTCGTACGGTATTAAATGGTATTCATAATTTTACACTTGTGGAACACTTAAATGAAAGAACATTAACCTATACGACATATTTTACTAATGGAACAGCTAATAGTAAAACATTCATCGGTCAGCCCTGTATAAGAATTCAAGGCGATGGTCGTAATGATCTTGAAGGTGACATTAAGTTTGTAGATTGTGATCGCCATGAGTATGATGGTAAAAAATGGATTGTATACAATCAGAAAGGAGACAATGGCAGCAGAGGCCGGAGAGGATTGAAGGGTGTACAAGGTCCCCAAGGAGAAGGCTTTTCACATTTTATTGAGGATGATTTTCTTATTATCAATAAACCAGATGGAACAATTGCAACACTTGACTTAAATGGGAGTACTGAATAATGACTATTGAAGTAGACGTGCTAGGACATCGATATGATAATGATGAGCCGGCATTTACAGAATTACGTGGTGGCTGGTATTGGCACTTAAAAACGAATCGATGTTATGAGAAGGTTTCATTTGATGCCTGGATGGCCTCCGAAACATTGTCCTTCGCCGTTGGCGAGTTGGGGATTCCTTCATTAGCATATATGCGAACGCACGAAACAATCTTGTGGTCGTTTGAGCCGCCTGAGAGTTCTGCGCCGTTGACCGCGACGGTTACGAAGGTGCCAAGTGCCACGCCAGATGATACTGGGGAGATTACGATTGCAGATGGTCCAGCTGATGCGTATACCAGTATTATTATCACGCAGCAGGATTCGACCAGTACCGTAGCTTCCAAACCTGAAACTATTGTTGACCCACGTAATGCAGAAACACCCACAGAGGTTGCCGTGTTAATCGCCGCGCATTTAGGCAATGATTCAAATTTCACTTCTGTTACTTCTGCTTTGGGTGTTATTACATTCACGCCGAGTTCTGGCGGTACAATTGACGTCTTATCAGTTGTAGTGAATTACGCACCTGTTGTTGGGCCATAAGGAATCAAAATGCTTCCAGTATCAGTAGAAACATTAAGAGTTCGTGTTGGGCTTGATTCATCAGATGCTTCTCGTGATGATGATATAAACTATGCCAGTGAATTATCATTATCATTAATGGGTAATTATTGTGATAGGCTATTTCCAGAAGAAGCCGATTATGAAGAAATATTTACTCATAAAAGAGGTATGAGCCTTTCGCTGATACGCTATCCTATTACAGTAGTTACTTCTATTATAGATAGTAATGGGACAGTTGTATCTGCTTATCATACTGCTGCAAAACGAGGTATTGTAAATCTTGATGCTTATGGTTGTTTTCACGAAGTTACAGTTATCTATACTGGTGGATACGTAGAAGGTGGTTTTCCTGCTGATTTATTGTCAGCATTTTATGGGATATTTGATCAAGAGTTTGCTGCCATAGGAACGTCTTCATCTTCAGCAGTTATATCTTCTGTAACTGTTCAGGATGTTGGAACTGTGCGCTTTGATACTGGTGGTGCAAATGATAGTTCTGGTGCGGCTTATTTACCAACATCAGCTGCTGCTATTCTTGATAACTACAAGAGATACAAATGTTAACACCTGAGCTAAGACAACAGATACAAAATGCTACTGAAAATGTTGTTGATACTCTTGGAGTTCCTACAATTTGGCGGCAGACTAAGGATCCACAAGCTACGAAGGAAATAGTTGCTGGATTTAAAAGTCCTTCTTGGGCTGATCAAGAAATAATTAATGCTTATGGAATAGGTTCAAAAATATTTACAATCAAGGTTGCTGATATTGCCATTGTAGAAAAGTTTGATAGGCTTACTGTGTTAGATGAAGAGTATACTATTGATGTTGTAATGCCTGTTCATTTAAATGGTGTGCATCTTTTCCATAAGGCAATTAGCAAAGGGAAATAATTAATGCTTACTACAAGATCTATTAGAAAGCTGTTGTTTAATTGTAGCCCATCTACAATTTTTAGGATGGTAATTGTCATTCGAATTTATTCTATCAAGAGTTTTTCCTTCTGGACGAACTCCCATATCATCGAGAAAATTTTGAAAAACTTTCCATCTATCACAAATGGTTATTCCTTTTTCACCATACCATTTGTAAGAAGCGTTAGAAGGGTACAAACATCTACTTCGCATAGAATCCCAACTGTTATAAGTAGGGCTTCTTTGTTTATTAGAAGTATGGCCATGTGTTTTATGATTATATGTTCTTGTGCATCCACAACTAAGACTATAACCATTTCGAAGTTTACTACTTCTAACAGGTTTTATTTTTCCACACACACATTTACAAATCCAATTGGAATGTTTATTAGGTTCTGCAGCACGGCCTATAACTTTCCAATTGCCAAATTGTTTTCCTTTAAGGTTTATTATGTTCATAAGCATATTATACCATATGTATTAGTAAAGGACAATGAGCTGTGAGTAGCAAATACGTTCGCGATTTAGTAGAAGAATGGTTAGGTGATGTGGCAATGGTTATTCCATATTATCCAACTATTAATGAGGAACAGAATCCTGATGATGATATGTGGTGTTCTGCAGAGTTTGGAAGTAATCTTCGTGATACTGTTACTTTTTGTGGTGGAACAGTAATCGAAGAGGGTGAGATAGTAGTTGATTACTTAGGTCAAGCAGGTAAAGGTGATGATGTGCTACTTACGGCATTGGAAGTAGATATGATTACTCTTATGGCAAAGCGTGATCCTGCTAATAAATTGGTGTTGACTCAACGTTCTGCACCTTTTGAATTTAGTGGTGGCTCTGCTGATAGATGGTATGGGTTATCTATTTACGTTGATTATCAATTTTATGAATAGGAGAATTTCTAATGGGTGCTAAGAGCACAAAAGATCTACAAGTTTGTATCACGAAAGGTGATGCGACACCGACAGTCGAGGTTCCAACAACGATTACAAGCGCAGCTCCTGCCGTTGTCACATTGGTCGGTGGTGCTGGTATTGATGGAGACATCGTTACTATTACTGGGACTGGTATGCCGAGTTTAGATGGCAAGTCATTTGTTATAGCATCGGCAACCGCGACTGAATATACTCTACTTGGGTCGGACACTAGTGGTGAAACATGGGGTTCACCTGTATCGCCTAGTATGGCTTTGTATCAAGATGCTGATATAGAATGTTTGTGTCTTTCCAGTTTGGTATTGAATGTTGATGAGCCATCTACAATTAGTGTTGCAACTTTCTGTGATCCAACAGCTACGATTGCAAGTGCTGTTCTTGCGGCAGGCACAATTTCTTTTGCAGGTTTTGTGAACATTCTTGATAGTGATTATCAGGAACTTCTTGACGCAGCGGCAGATGGTATTGAACGTGTTATGCGTATCATGTTGCCGGATAATGGTTATCTTGTTGCACCAATGACTTTCTCACAGGTTACGTGGGATCTTCCACTTGATGGTGCTGTAGGATATACAGGTACAGCCGTGTTGTCAACAGCAATGATTCACCAGTTTTAAATGGTCAATGGTCGGGTCTTCCAAGTTTATGGGTTCTCACGTTCCCAACCGACCACTTTCTTAATAAACGTGAGGATAACGTGAGGAACGTGAAATGAGTTTAAAAAGTAAGAAAGTTACATTTAATGATGTTGAATACGAAGTTCGTGAGATTACGATTGGTCAAGTTTTGCCAATTCTTCCACGCCTTGAAGATGAGACAAAAGCCCAAGAAGCTCAGCTGGATATAATGCGCCTGTGTATTGCAAAAGATGGTGAACCTATGGGTGATGAAGTAACTAATCTTGGCCTTTTTTCTTATCTTAAATTAGCCGAAGAAGTTATGGAAATTAACGGGTTGAAAGAGGTGGGAAAAGACTAGACCCCTACCAAGTAACTCTTCATGCTGTAGGGGAGGTACTTCATAAAACAATAGAGGAGATAGAAACAATGAGTACTTCTGAATATCTAAATTGGATAAGATATTTTGAAGGAAAAGAAGCTGATCGTAAGCAAGGCGAAGAAGTATCCAAAGGTAATATCATGGCTATGGATAGTAAGCAAGTAATAGGAGCATTGACTGGTGGTAGTTAAAACATCATTAGCTAGTGCTCCTATTGTTATTGCTAAACGAAAAGTTATTAATGTTCGTATTCGTGGCGAATTTGCTGGTGGGTCAGATGAAAGGTTGGTTGGTAAAAAAGAAACTCTAACTGTTGATATGCAAACACAAGGGTTTTCTGATATTCGCTATATGATAAGACGTATTACTATCGAGGAAACTGATAATCAAATTAGACTTAAAAACCCACCATCACGCATTGCTGTAGATAATAGAGAGGGGAAACAGTTAGCCTTAGTTGAACGTAGAACTGAGGTTACTTATGGTAATTTTCTTGATGTGCAGATGCTTAAGTTTGTGGAACGTAGCTTAATGTCCGCTATTAAATCTTTAGGTGTTAGTTCCTCTGATAGGGCTTTAGGAAATCTTGCAGCATGGGAATGGCGTTATGTGGCTGATCCAAGTAAAAATAAAGTTGGTGTCAAACTTCGTAATAAAAAGAGTTTAAAAGCCTTAAGAGTTGGATCATATTTAGTTCTTAAACCTAAATCTATAATGGTTGGTGTTGCGAATATGAAGGCCGCTAGAAAAGATGCTGGTTGGCCGAAACACAAATGGGTTTATGGCACAGGAAGCAGTGGTGGAAAAGGTTTCATGGCTAAGTCAATAGATACCATGAAGCGAAGTAATTTACTTAAGAATTATACAATTCATGTATCTTTCACTAAACGGTTTCGTGTTAGAGGTGAAACATATAGAGAAACAAGTTCTTTTGGTGCAGTGACTCCTGTTATAGTTGTTCGTACTAAACGAAATAGACGGTATAAAAGGATAAAATAATGCCAGCTCAAGCTCAAGAAAGATTATATAGATTAGTAGTTGATGCCACCCAAGCTAATCGCCAGTTAAGAAAGATAACAAAATCTACTCAAAGCATTGAACAAGGTTTTAGTAAGATGCGAAGAGCAGCTTCTCAAGCAGTCGCGGCCTTTGCAGCATTTCGTGCAATAGGTGAGTTAGTCAAAGCTTCAGATAAGATAAACTTACTAGAAGGTTCTTTTGAAGCGCTCACAGGTAGTGCGCTTCGTGCTAGTGATATGTTACAGAGAGTGTATGATACTGTAACAACTACTGGTGCTTCCCTTAATGATGTAGCCACAACATATCAACGTCTTACAGTTGGTCTTGAGGAGCTGGGTTCAAGTAACGAAGAAATTCAAACTGTAGCAGATACCTTTATTAAGCTAGGTCGTGTAAGCGGAACTAGCATGAATGATACCAACGCTGCTCTGGTACAATTTTCGCAGGGGTTAGCTAGTGGCAAGTTACAGGGTGATGAGCTTAGAAGTATCATGGAGCGATTACCTTTAATAACGAAGCTTATACAAACAGAATGGAACCGCGTTAATGAGGGAGTATCAATTACTCGTGGTGAGGTCAAGCAACTAGGTCGTGAAGGTTTATTGACTGCTAAATTAATAAGTGATGCACTTTTAAATGGGGCCGAAGAAGTTGCTAGACAATTTGCAGGTCTTACATTTACACTTGAACAAGAATTAAATATACTTATAGCCTCTGCAATTAAAGGAATGGCTGAGCTAGCCGAAGTTACAGGGATAGATGTAGCTGTAAAAGAGTCTATTAGAAGTTTATCATTAGGTATTCAAGTGCTAACAAAAGATGTTTCCAATTTTATTAAAGGTATGAAGGCACTAGAAGAAGCGACAGGGGTATTTTCAATTGCAATTCTAGCGGCTGGCGCAGCAGTTGCGGCATTCACACCACTTGTATCTGGTGCAATTACAGCGGTTCTTGCATTTGGAGTAGCTTTGAATGCGGCTATAATACTTAATCCAGTAGGTTTAGCTATCGCACTTATAATTGCTGCTTTCGCAGCACTTGCCTATGCGATAGGTGAGAACCTTGTTTTCTTTACATTAGATGTTCCTAGGGCTTTTTATAAAATGAAGGCCGGAATACTTGATGCATTAGGATTTGAAGAGGCTGCAAAGAGGGCATTTAAAGAGTCTGAAAGATATGCTAAAGATTTGAAAATAGCACTTGATGCTTTAGCTGAGGGTAAGGACTGGGAGAAAGTATTAGAGCTAAGTAGAGATTTAGAAAACTTAGAAGGTGTTTTGGATGAACTTGCTGTTACTGCCAAGAAGATAGAAACACCTAAATGGGATAAATGGGTAAAAGAGCTAAAGAAATATGGGGATGGTATTACTGAAGTTATGGACCCGACCGTAGCTTTCAATAGGGCAATGGCTAAATTGGATACAGGTTTTAGAGCTGGCGTTATTGGAATGAAAGAGTATTGGTTTGAATTAGATAGGCTAGAGAAAATTTTAAGTGATAGCAAAATTAAAAAGGGAATGGAAGGGCTTGCTCTTATTGATCTTAGTGAAATACCTAATAGAACAAAAGTTGTTGATGACTATTCTGAATCCTTGGATGGTATTGCGGATAGTATGAAAAATTTATTTGATCCTTTGCGCGAAGCTAATGCAGAATTATTCCTTATGGATGAAGCACTTAGGCTTGAGAAAGTTACATTTCAAGAATGGAAAAAGGCGACTGATGAACTGAAAGCTAGTATGGAGTTTGACCAAGCAGCGACAGATTTGGATGTTTTAACTAATGAATTAATAAATAGTCTTGATGTAACTACTGATTTAGAGAAGCAGTTTAGAGCATTAGATATTGCTGTTGAAGAAGGGCTTGACCCTGCTTTAGTAGAAGCATTTAAAAATAAAATGCTTGATGCAAATGAGGCTACTAAGAAAACAACTAATTTAATGGCTGATCTTTCTCAGGCCGGAAACCACTTTGTTGAGGGATTTGCTACAGGATTTGCAGATGCCTTAGTAGATGGTTCAAAAAGTTTTAGTGATTTTGCAACGAGTATTCTAGAAGACCTAGCCAGTATGATTATAAGAGCTGTCATCTTTAATGCTATAATATCTGGATTAAGCGGTACATCATTTGGTAATTTTCTTGGAGTTGGAACCGCAAGTTCAGGGGGTGGTATCAATACTTCAGGTGCTGGAATACTTGCGACAGGTGAAGAAGGTGGTGCTGTTGGAGTAATTCGACCACCGACTTATGGGTTTGGAACTTTAGCTGGTTCTAGTAGTGGTGGTTATGGTAACATTACAGTTAACAATTATGCTCAAGCAGACGTTCAAATAGAGCAGAATAAAACTAATGGTATGGTCAATTTGGATATTTTAATTGAAAATAAAGTTAATAAATCTATTGCTCAGGGTGGACTTGATAAGGTTATGAGAAGTAGCTATGGACTTGGTAGGAGAGCATACTAATGGTTGATATCGTAGCAAGACCTTCAGAATTACATGGATGTTGGAAAACATGGAATGAAGACCCTGTTGATGTTATTTTAAGAACTGACATGGATTCTGGCGCATTGCATACTCGGCGTAGATTTACGGGAAGAAGTCGGGTAGTTCAGGCTAGTGTGGTTATTGGTGCTGAGCTGTATAATGCATTTATGGATTGGTTTAATGTAGATCAACAACAGGGTGCAGCAGCGACTTATGTTGTAAATCCACAGGGTGTTGAAGAAGTATTTCAATGGACTGCCCCACCTAAAATATCTTGGCCAGACCCAAAAGCTTTTCAAGCTACCGTGATAATGTATCAAGGAGCTTGGTTCTGATGCCTGAGATTGCAACAGTTGTCAATAATATAAATATTGATGAAGTTTTTCTATGGTTGATTACCTTTACAGATTATCAAAACAATGATGAACTTTATGCTGTTAATAATCTTGAAGATATAACAAGTAACGGTCAATTATTTACAGCTTTTCCATTTCAACTAACCTTACCACCAGACGATGGCCAAAAGCCTCAATCACTTACTTTAGATTTTCCAAATGTTGGAAGAGAACTGATGCAGCTTGTTCGGGAATATGAAGCTGGCAAGCCTCCTAAGGTTAAGCTTGATTTAGTCCTTGCCAGTGATCCCAATGTTATTGAAAAAACTATTGATTTTATGGAAGTTGGCGCGGTTGAATATAATGTTTTAGATATTAAATTTACTTTAATCTCTTCCAGCATTTTTGCGCGTAAAACTTGCATTGGAACTTACAATCAAGCTGAATTTCCAGGTTTGTTCTGGGCATTGAGATGAAATTAAATGCCTTTATTGGTTTGCCATATTCACCTAAAGGTCGATCACGTCAGGGTGTTGATTGTTGGGGTTTAGTGCGATTGTTTTATTTAGAAATATTTAAAATAGATTTGCCTTCTTATTTAATGGAATATTCATCATCAGAGAATCGCTCTTCTGTTGCTGATGCAGTAAGAAATAACCTACCTGATTGGACACAAGTTGATACCATTAAGTTTGGTGATTTATTAGTTTTCAATATTTTAGGGTTTCCATGCCATACTGGTGTTTCGCTTAATGGTAATGATTTTTTACATTCATTTATGAATACTAACAGTTGTATTGAACGTCTTAATTCTATCACATGGTCAAGGCGTCTACATGGAATTTACAGATGGCAAAAGATTTAATAGTACCCAATCAACCTGAAGTTTATAGGTGTAGCTATCAAGCAGGAACATCTATACTTGATGTTATTCATGCCGCAGAAATGCCTATAGCAATCTGGGATAATGTTGTTGTCGTATTAAACGGTGTTGAAGTTTTACAAAAGGAATGGGAATTTACCCATACCCAGGAAGATGATTCAATCGCTATTTTTGTTCGTCCAATGGGCGGCGATAGTGGAAAGACGATTCTCAGGCTGGTGGCTGTAATTGCGATTGCAGCATTTGCCCAATGGGTTGCTCCAGCAATCGGATTTATACAAGGCGGAGTTCTTGCCTCTCAAGTTGGTCAGGCTTTTGTTATTGCCGGTATTACGATCGTTGGAACATTGGCAATCAATGCTTTAATTCCTCCGCCTTCAATGGATATTTCTAATCCCACAACTAGCAGTGTGGGTAATAGTTATTATCTAACTGGTCAAACTAATCGCGCAAGGTTTTACGAACTTGTTCCAATTGTTTATGGTTTTCATAAAATGGTTGGTAATCTTGCAACTAGTGTTGATATTTTAAACGCTGGAGCAAGTTCAATATTTTCTGCTTGTTATGATTTTGGTTTGGGCGGCCTCACACTATCAAATTTTAAAGCAGGCGATACTAACTTAGATGTGTTAAATGCTAAGACTGGTGTTTATGAGAGATTTCCAAAATTCATAGATTCTAATAATCCTGAAGTAGGTTTGCAACCTGTTCCATTAAGCCTTGTTACATTTCCTACTAAGTTCACTGACCTCAATATTGGCTTTAACAAGAAGTATAGTGGTAGTTTAGATGAAAGTTGGGTTCGCGCGGCAACTAGTGAAGCTGGAGGGGCCACCCCTCCTCTTGGCGGCTGGAGTACTAGTGCCTCGCAATCGTGGCTTAAAATTAATTGGACACCAACGTCTATAAGTTCAAGTAGAAAGGAAAGTCTTCGCCTTCCAATAGGGTCGTCGCTTATTTTTACTCAGGATAGCGATCCTTTACGCAGCGATACTTATGAAATTCTTGGAGTTTTTGATGAGCAGTCGGGTTATACCCAGTATGCTGTTAGTCATATAGATACAACTGGAGGTGGGGTTGTAATTGGTGAATCAGCTTTTCTTGAAAGTATTCAACCTGGAGCTGAAGGAGAGGCCACAACTGCCCCCGATTCTAAAGAAGCGGTTATTGAACTAGCCTATCCAAATGGAATGGTTAGTTATACAGATGATGGGCGGGAGTTAGGTCGTTCTATTAATTACAAGCTGTGGTATCGCAAATCTATGCCTTCTGGTCAAGAGTTAGAATGGCGAATTCCTGAAGCTGGTATACAGGGTTATGATGGGGATCATATTTATTTTAAGTCAGAAAATATTCTTAGTGACCCAGAAGTTCCACTTTCTGAATTGACTGTGTGGCAAATGAATTTGGTAGATTGGGTAACAGCCCAACCGTATGAGGGTGATTGGATAACTGGTGACCCTGTGATAAGACCTGTTGTTGCGGTTCAATTTTCTTCAAAGGTTAGCTTATCACCCACTGGACCAGTTGCTTTTAGATTTTTATTAAACAATGACCTTGATCCTAAATTAGTTTATGATTCTGCAACACTGGATATTAGAAACCCCCCCTATAACCCTTCGGGCTTTCCTGTAGATGCCAATGGGGTTATGACCATTGATTATAATGAAGCTGAGAATATATTTGTTTATGGTGTGGAGCCTGAATTTGTAGCAGGGTATGGAGGTGTAGAAGGAAAGCAACGCTGGAGTCTTGAGGTTATTCACGAGAACCTATTAGATTTCCAGGATGAACCATTTGCCAGTGGTTTTTCACGTAGCGTTGATGTTTGGAATGTTAAC
>Ga0164313_10004188_pt1 | contig 12894 bp, 11 predicted proteins | sample GuaBasSedimGuay4_FD_113735 | JGI IMG/M metagenome (GOLD analysis project Ga0164313, IMG submission 113735) | Subseafloor sediment microbial communities from Guaymas Basin, Gulf of California, Mexico - Guay4, Core 4569-4, 0-3 cm | ecosystem: Environmental > Aquatic > Marine > Hydrothermal vents... | reverse complement strand
CGCCTGAGTTAAAAGCTCTGGTTGTTGAATATACCGATAGAGATATATGGAGACTTAATCGCGGTGGACATGATCCGATCAAGGTATTTTCAGCTTATCATGCTGCTAATGAGCATAAGGGACAGCCTACTGTAATCCTTGCCAAAACTATTAAAGGTTATGGTATGGGGGATTCTGGTGAAGCACAGAATACTAGTCATCAGCAGAAAAAGATGAGTTTGAAATCGATTAGTGATATTCGTGATCGCTGGAAACTTCCTGTTAAAGATAAAGAACTTGAGAGTTTGCCGTATTTAAAATTTGCCGAAGATTCAGAAGAATATAAATATATGCAGCAGCGTAGAGCTGATCTAGGTGGGCATATACCAGCGCGTAGACAAAAATCCGAGATACTGGAAATTCCTGAATTAAGTGCTTTTCAGACCATACTGGATGGTACCAAAGATGGCAATGGTATTTCAACGACTATGGCATTTGTCAGAATTCTTAATATTCTGGTTAAAGATAAAAAAATTGGTAAGCGTATCGTACCGATTGTACCTGACGAATCACGTACCTTTGGCATGGAAGGCATGTTCCGCCAGTTAGGTATCTGGTCACAAGTCGGTCAATTGTATACGCCGCAAGATGCCGAGCAGCTTATGTACTACAAGGAAGATAAGCAAGGTCAGGTATTACAGGAAGGGATTAATGAGGCAGGTGGTTTATGTGACTGGATAGCGGCAGGGACATCTTACTCTACGCATAATGTGCCAATGATCCCGTTCTTTATTTATTATTCCATGTTTGGCTTTCAGCGTGTTGGTGATTTGATCTGGGCTGCGGCTGATCAGCGTACTCGTGGCTTCTTACTGGGGGGAACAGCAGGACGAACCACTCTAAATGGTGAAGGTCTACAGCATGAAGATGGCCATAGCCATCTAATGTCAGCTACGATTCCTAGCTGTATTTCCTATGATCCGACTTTTGGCTATGAGTTAGCGGTCATTATTCAGGATGGTATGCGCCGCATGTTTGTAGAGCAGGAGGATGTGTTCTATTACCTGACAGTGATGAATGAGAATTACGCTCAGCCAGCCATACCCAAAGGTTCCGAGCAGGATATTCTAAAAGGGATGTATCTGTTTAAGTCAGGCATAAGTCGTAAAAAAGCGCCTAAAGTACAATTACTGGGTTCGGGTACAATTTTTTGTGAAGTAATGCAAGCCGCCAGCCTATTGCAAGAGGACTGGGGGGTTGAAGCAGATCTCTGGAGTTGTACAAGTTTTACTGAACTGGCGCGTGATGGCGTGGCTTGCGAGCGCTGGAATCGGTTGCACCCAACTGCAAAAGCGCGTGTAGCGCATGTAGCAAAATGTATCACTAAAACAGAGTTTCCAGTGATTGCCGCAACAGACTATATGCGTGCCTTTGCCGAGCAAATTCGTCCCTTTGTCAAAGCTGAGTATACGGTATTAGGTACCGATGGTTTTGGGCGTTCTGATACACGGGAAAAATTACGTAGCTTCTTTGAAGTAGACCGTTATCATATTACCATTGCGGCATTAAAAGCATTGGCCGATAAAGGTGAGTTTGAAGCAGCAAAAGTAGATAAGGCAATTAAAAAATATAATATAGATGCAGAAATAATTGCGCCTTGGTTAATCTAACAGAAGAAGTTTATTATGACGCTATTAACAGAAGTAAAAGTGCCTGATGTCGGTGATGTCGCTGATATTGATGTCATTGAAGTATTAGTGCAAGTAGGCGATGTCGTTACAGTAGAGCAAACGCTTGCCGTGTTAGAAACAGACAAAGCCAGTATGGACTTGCCGTCTAGTGCGGCTGGAGTCGTAAAAACGGTACATGTCAGTGTTGGAGACAAGGTTTCTGAGGGAGCGTTGGTGGTTACGCTGGAGGCAGCTAAAGCGGTCATTTCTGATGCACCAGTTGTTGAAAATGTGAAAATTGCCAGCTCTGAAAAAACTGAAACGCCTGTTGTGACAAAGACGACAGTTAGCATTATTGAAGTAAAAGTGCCTGATGTAGGGGATGTTGCTGATATTGATGTGATTGAGGTGTTAATTCAAACGGGCGATACGGTTACTAAAGAGCAGACACTTGCCGTGTTAGAAACGGATAAGGCGAGTATGGATTTGCCGTCGACTGAGGCGGGTATTGTTAAAGATGTGTTTGTTAAGGTCGGGGATAAGGTTTCTGAAGGTGCGTTAATTATTACTTTGGAAATACAATCAGCAACGAGTGTCGAGCTTAAGTCTGATCCGGTTAAAGAAGTAGCAACATCAGCGACTGCCCCCGCTAAACAATTAGCTACAGCTAGCCCTGCACCTAGAGACAGTTCGCCAGTTGCCAGTCAATCAGGCAAGTCTGCTCATGCTAGCCCTAGTGTGCGCTTATTTGCCCGTGAATTAGGGGTAGATCTTAGCCTGATGACTCAGGGTACTGGTCGAAAGGGACGTATTTTAAAAGATGATGTTAAAAGCTTCGTTAAAAAAGCGCTGACATCGGGTGTACCAGCGCAGGGTGGTGCAGGCATACCGCCAATTCCAGCAGTTGATTTTACTCAGTTTGGTGAGATTGAAGAGAAAAAACTCAGTAAAATTCAACGCCTGACAGGACAGAACTTAAGCCGTGTCTGGTTGAATTTACCACTAGTGACTTATCATGATGAAGCTGATATCACGGAAATGGAAGCATTCCGTAAAGCACTGAATGCGGATAAGTCTGCGGATATTAAAGTCACGGGATTGATTTTTATCGTTAAAGCTCTGGTTGCAGCTATGCAGCATTTTCCGACGGTCAATAGCTCTTTGTCGCCAGATGGCGAGTCATTAATTCTAAAAAAATACTTTAATGTCGGTATCGCAGTCGATACACCGAATGGCCTGGTGGTTCCTGTTCTTAAAGATGTGGATAAAAAAGGCATTGCTGAATTAACTCGTGATTTATCTGAACTGAGTGAAAAAGCACGGAATGGCAAATTACTGCCTTCGGATATGCGTGGTGGTTGTATCACCATTTCCAGCTTAGGCGGGATCGGTGGCAAAGCTTTTACACCGATTGTTAACGCACCAGAAGTTGCTATTTTAGGCGTTACACGCTCTGAAATGAAGCCAGTGTGGAATGGCTCAGAATTTATTCCCAAACTAATGTTGCCTCTGGATTTAACCTATGATCATCGAGTGATTGATGGAGCTGAAGGGGCGCGTTTTATGACGACATTGATTAAATACTTAAGCGATATTCGCCGCTTATTACTCTAGGGAGTTGAGAATATGACAGATGTTATACATGCAGAAGTCCTGGTTTTAGGGGGTGGTCCTGGTGGTTATACAGCAGCTTTTCGTGCCGCAGATTTAGGTAAACAGGTAGTATTAGTAGAAAAATATCCGGTGTTAGGCGGAGTTTGTCTTAATGTCGGCTGTATTCCGTCAAAAGCTTTATTGCACGTTGCGCAATTAGTGCATGAGGCAGAGCACTTTGAACAACATGGGCTCAGCTTTGGTAAGCCTGAATTTGATTTAGATAAAATCAGAGCCTGGAAAGAGGGAATTACCAAGACTTTAACAGGTGGACTGGCACGTTTGGCTAAGCAGCGTAAGGTACAGGTGGTACAAGGCTTAGGACAATTTACCACAGCGAATTCCATGGATGTTGTTTCTGAGTCCGGTACGCAGAAAATTACCTTTGATAACGCTATTATTGCGGCAGGTTCTCAGGTAAATAAAATTCCGGTTTTTCCAAATGATGATCCGCGCTTGATGGATTCAACCGATGCATTAAATATGCAGGATGTACCGAAAAAACTATTGATCGTTGGTGGCGGCATTATCGGACTGGAAATGGCCACGGTCTATCATGCGCTAGGGTCTGAAATCAGCGTAGTCGAGCTGATGGATCAGATTATTCCCGGTTGTGATAAAGATCTGGTGACACCGCTACAACGACGGATTAAAAAACAATATAAAAATATCTGGCTAAAGACTAAAGTTGACAGTATCGTACCGCAAGACGATGGACTTAAAGTGACCTTTGGCGGTGATAAAGCGCCAGAAGCAGAAGTCTTTGATAAGGTGCTGGTTGCAATCGGGCGTAAACCTAATGGACTTTTAATCGGTGCTGAAAATGCCGGGGTTAATGTTGATGAGCGTGGCTTTATTAGCGTTGATAAGCAACAGAAAACCAATGTCCCGAATATTTATGCTATCGGTGATATTGTAGGCAACCCGATGCTGGCACATAAAGCTGTTTATGAAGGTAAGATTGCTGCCGAAGTGGCCGCAGGTCATAAGTCGGGCTTTGATGCATTAACTATTCCATCTGTGGCTTATACCGATCCTGAAATTGCGTGGATGGGGCTGACAGAGATACAGGCAAAAGAGCAGGGCATTGCTTACGATAAAGGTGCATTCCCATGGGCAGCTAGTGGTCGTTCATTAAGTTTAGATCGTAATGAAGGCTTGACTAAAATGCTCTGTGATCCTGAAACAGGACGTATTTTAGGTGCTGGTATGGTTGGGCCTAATGCCGGTGAGTTAGTTGCCGAAGCAGTATTAGCCTTAGAGATGGGAGCAGATGCAGAAGATGTAGGATTAAGTATACATGCGCATCCTACGCTGTCGGAAACATTTGCCTTTGCAGCCGAAATGATTACCGGTACGATTACTGATTTGTATGTCAAAAAATAGCGTAGGTTGGATTAGATTATCTAGCGAAGCGTAGATAACGTTATCCGACAGATGAAACAACCTTGTCGGATAACGTTTTTTATTGCTATGCAAAAAAAATCTAATCCAACCTACAGTATGAACCTCATTTATTTCTACTTCCCTAAACGTACAAATTATGCAAAAGCAAATACTTGCAACATTGTTTTTTTTATCTTTAATAATGAGTTCATTTGTCCACGCTGAAATTAAAGATAAGCCGGCTGTTGATAAATTTATCAACAAAATGGTTGAGCAGCATCAGTTTGAACGTGCAGAATTAGAGACATTATTTCAGTCTGTAGAACTGAAACCAAAAATTATCGAAGCAATGACTCGCCCGGCCGAGGGTATGCCATGGTATAAATATCGTAAGATCTTTATGCGTGATGCGCGTATTCAAGGCGGGGTTAAATTCTGGCAGGCTAATCAGCAAAGCTTAACAGCTATGCAGCAGCGCTATGGCGTTCCTGAAGAAATTATTGTCGCAATTATTGGTGTTGAGACATTATATGGTGAACGTACCGGAGGACATCGGGTTATTGATGCTTTGGCGACTCTGGGATTTGACTACCCAAAACGTAGCGCTTTTTTTCTGAGTGAATTAGAGAATTTTCTGATATTGTGTCGTGAAGAAAAAATGAATCCCATAGAGCCAGTTGGTTCTTATGCAGGCGCAATGGGTATGCCGCAGTTTATGCCGAGCAGCTATCGTAATTTTGCGGCAGATTATGAGGGTGATGCTAAACGTGATATCTGGAACAACCCGGCCGATGCAATTGCCAGCGTGGCAAATTATTTTGCCAAACACCACTGGCAAGCAGGTAAGAATATAGCATTCCCGGTTACAGCAACGGGTGAAAAGTATAAACAGGCGCTAACTAAAGGCTTAAAACCGGACATAAATGCAAAGCAATTGAAAGCTATGCACATTCAATTACCTACGCAAATAGCAGATAATGAGCTGCTTAAGTTATTAAGTTTTGAGCAAGAAAAGGGCCATGACTTATGGGTAGGTTTAGAGAATTTTTATGTTATTACCCGTTACAATCATAGTGCGCTGTATGCATTGGCAGTCTTTCAATTAAGTGAGGCAGTAAAACAGCAGTATGTGTTGAAGACTAATGAATAAAACCCTATTGGTTTTATTATCACTATGTTTAGCTGCCTGCTCGGAAGTAGAACAAAAGGAGCCCCTGATTGTTGATGGTCGTCCGGAAAATATCTCGATTGATATTTCAGCCATTCCCGATGCTGTGCCACAATATGAGCCCTGGTCTACTTCGGTAAACCCTGCAAGCTATAGTGTTTTGGGTGCCACCTATCATGTGCTACCTACGAATAAGGGTTATAGACAGCAGGGCATAGCCTCCTGGTATGGCACGAAGTTCCATCAGCAAAACACGGCAACAGGTGAAGCTTATAATATGTGGGCAATGACGGCTGCACATAAAACATTACCGATTCCAAGCTATGTACAGGTGACAAATTTAGATAATCAGCGCAGTATTATCGTCAGAGTCAATGATAGAGGCCCTTTTCATGCGCATAGAATTATTGATTTATCTTTTGCTGCCGCTGTTAAATTAGGCCTGGATAAAGCAGGCACGGGTTTTGTTGAGGTATTGGCGGTACAGCCGGGTGATAATAAAGTGACGACCGAAACTGTTGGAGCAAAACAAATTTATTATCAAATTGGCGCTTTTGCAACGCAGGAAAATGCGCTTTTATTACAAGAAAAGCTAAAGCTTATACAGTTGACTGCCAGTAGAATAGTAGCAACTGTAGCGTTAGAAAGTAAACTCTTTAAAGTGCAGCTTGGTCCTATATCCTCAGTGACAGAAGCGGATAATATCAGCGAAAAACTAAAAGAAATAGGTATACAGACTGGGCACTATATTTCTGAATAAAGTATAGTGGCTAGTGCATGACAGCCAGTTGCCGCTACAAGTTAAGTACAAGCTTACCAAGCTGTATTGCCCCAAAAGTGCATGTTATAATTTTTTTCAACTTATAGTTTAGATTCCTAGTTTATGTTCTCAAAAATACAGCAAAATTTACATATAGTTCTTTTTATTTTCTTACTTTTGCCCTTAACTCAAATTAGAGCAGAAAATGAAATTTTAATTCCAGCGCCGCCTCGCCTGGCTGCGAGTAGTTATTTTCTACAGGATTTTGATAGTGGCAGGATCCTGGCTGAAAGAAATGCAGACGAAGTGCTACCACCAGCAAGTCTCACTAAAATCATGACCGTCTATATAGCCTTTCGCGAGTTAAGTAATAACCGCTTAAGCCTGGATGAAATGGTTACGATTAGCGAAAAAGCCTGGCGTACACCAGGCTCTAAAATGTTTATTGAAGTGAATAAGCAGGTTAAGGTAGAAGATTTGTTAAAAGGGATTATTATTCAATCGGGTAATGATGCCAGTGTTGCCATTGCAGAACATATTGCCGGTGATGAACATACTTTTGCGGAAATGATGAATCAGCAAGCGCAGCGTCTGGGGATGCATAGTACACATTATATGAATGCCACTGGTTTGCCTGTGCCTAAGCAACATTACACAACAGCACGAGATTTAGCGCTATTAACACGTGCCGTGATTAAAGAGTTTCCAGAATATTATCGCTGGGATTCGGAAAAAGAATTCACTTACAACAAGATTACCCAAAAAAATCGTAATATTTTATTATGGCGTGATGAGTCAGTTGATGGTGTCAAGACAGGGCATACGGAAGAAGCGGGATATTGTTTGATTGCTTCAGCAAAGAGGCAGAATATGCGTCTGGTTTCAGTCGTTTTAGGCACAAAAAGCAAGAGTGCCCGTGCGAATGAGAGTCAGACTTTATTGAATTATGGTTTTCGCTTTTTTGAAACGCATAAACTCTATGATGCAAATACAGAGTTAAGCACAGCAAGGGTCTGGAAAGGTGCGAGTGAAACAGTCAGTTTAGGCGTGGCTGAAGATTTATATGTCACTATTTCCAGACGGCATTATAAGGAAATGAAGGCTGCGACCAGTGTTGATGTAAACATCATGGCACCAGTAGCACAAGGCGATCAACTAGGCGTTGTCAATGTTACCCTGCGTGACAAAATAGTTCGCACTCTGCCATTAGTGGCATTAAATACAGTAGAAAAAGGTAGTTTTATACAGCGCACCTATGACTCCGCCTTAATGTTAATTAAATAAACCCATGCAAGATAAAACGGTTTATTTAAACGGGGATTATCTGCCTTTATCCGCAGCAAAAATTTCAGTATTAGACCGGGGTTTTTTGTTTGGTGATGGTGTTTATGAAGTTATACCCGCCTATTATGGTAAATTATTTTACCTGGAGGCACATTTACAGCGTCTAAAAAATAGTCTTAATGCAATACGCCTGTCAGTGCCTTTTAATATAGAGCAATGGCTGGAAATATTACAGCCGCTATTAATCGAAGGTGATGCTCAATATATTTATTTGCAGATCACACGCGGTGTTGCCGATAAAAGAGATCATGCCTTTCCGGAGCAATGTAAGCCAACGATTTTTGCCATGTGTTCTGCTATTGCTCCGTTTGCTCGAGAGGCGGGCGTACAGGCAATCACTCTGGACGATATGCGCTGGCAATTATGCAATATAAAAGCCACCACTTTACTGGCAAATATCTTATTACGTCAGCAGGCGGTTGATAACTCATGCGCAGAAGCTATTTTGATAAAAGACGGCTATGCTACAGAAGGCGCGGCGAGTAATGTATTTGCGGTGATTGATAATGTCCTGGTTACACCAGTTAAAAGTAATGAAATTTTGCCTGGCATTACCCGGGATGTCATTATTGAATTAGCACAGGCAAATGGGATAGCTGTACGCGAAGATGTGATTCCATTAGCAGATTTACAGGCTGCCAGTGAAATCTGGTTGACCAGTTCTACGCGAGAAATTTTACCGGTTACCACTCTGGATAATCAACCCGTAGGTGCTGGACAGGTAGGGCCTGTGTGGCAAGCCATGCAGGAATTGTTTCAAGAGCATAAACGAGCAGCCTTATGACCGAGCAAGAACATGAATCCCCCTTTGAATTCCCTTGTCAGTTTCCTATTAAGGCCATGGGTAAAAATATCCCGGACCTGGATGCGATTATCGTGGCACTTATTCGTCGCCATGTAGATAATTTAAGTGAAGGCGCAGTCAAAACGCGGCTTAGTAAAGGCGGTAATTTTATTTCCATCACTGTGGAAATCGAAGCGCAAAGTAAAGCTCAACTGGATGCTATCTATACGGATTTGAATGCCTGCCCGCATATTACAATGACATTGTAGAGACGGTTGAATTCAGGAAAAATTAAATCGATAGCAATCAGTGCCTGTCTACTCGGTCACAAAGTCCGCTATGATGGGGATCATCAGGAAAATATAATTATCCTGAGCCGATTAGAGCAGATCTTTAATATCATTCCCGTCTGCCCCGAGGTCGATATAGGCCTGGGCGTGCCGCGCGAAAAAATAGAATTACATCAACAGGGAACAAATATTCATTTGCTGACCTGCTCTCGGCCAGTGATAGACCTAACTGAGCAGATGGTGAGATACGCGCATGCTTTCCTGCAAATCCATAAGCTATCCGGAATAATCCTAAAAGACAAGTCGCCTAGCTGTGGCGTTGCTAATTGTAAGCAATGGAATGAAGCAGGGGAAATGCAGCACAATGGAACAGGGGTTTTTGCCGCAACAATCAGGCAGATAAAGCCCGATTTACCCATGCTGCAAAGTCACTTAGTCACACAATCTAGCGATTTAGACAGCTTTATTCAACAAGTAAATGAGTATTAAAATACGTAACCTAGGAGTACAGGACTATCAACATTGCTGGCAGGAAATGCAGGATTATACTTTGGCCAGAGATGAGCATAGTAGTGACGAAATCTGGATAGTTGAACATCCTCCGGTATTTACCCAGGGGCTCAATGGTAAGCCCGAGCATTTATTACAGGTGTCGGCGATACCTGTAGTTAATACTGACAGAGGAGGTCAAATTACTTACCATGCGCCAGGACAATTGCTGGTCTACACCTTAATCGATATTAAACGCAGGCAGCTAGGAGTGCGCCAGTTAGTTACCATTGTCGAACAAGCGATGATAGAAGCCCTGGCCCAATATGGTTTGCAGGCAGTCGCTAAAGCTGAAGCGCCTGGAGTCTATATACAGGGTAAGAAAATAGGCTCAGTTGGGTTACGTATTAAAAAAGGCTGCAGTTATCATGGACTGAGTTTAAATAACCATATGGATTTGCTCCCGTTTAATTATATTAACCCCTGTGGTTATCAAGGATTACAAGTCACGCAATTAGCTGATTTCGGAGTACATATCAAGACTAATGAACTGGCGATACCCGTTGTAAATTCAATAATTTCGGCTCTGGATCGACTAGATTAATATGCAAAGTTGTTGGCAAGTGAGGCCTGAAAATTAGTAGAGGCCTGAATTCTTACTTTTTCTTGTGGCATCAGTTTTTTACACATTAACAAAAATATCCCCCTTATTAAGCCTATAAACGATAGTTTTAAGGATTAATATTTAAGCTGGCATAATAAATGCTTGGTTAATAATATCAATGAAATTTGTCTTCTTTGATTGTTTAACTAAACAGGGTATAAAATGAAAAAGTTTCTATTAATGAGTGGCGTGTTACTCTTTGGCTTAGCCAGTGTGGCTAATGCAAGTTTAATTACCAACGGTACTTTCGACGATAATATTGATGGCTGGAATACTAAAAAGCAAGTAAATTGGGTTGATCATGGGGGTGGGATGGATGCTGGAAGAGCTGCTCTAAGCAAGCAGAATCAAGCAAACGTAAACGGAAAAATGTGGCAGAATTTTAGCCTGGATAAGGATTGGGACAGCTTGGATGTTTCTTTTGACTTTCTATTTAAGAACTGGTCGCCGAATGGTAGGGATGTGTTAAAAGCTTGGGTCAAGATCCGTACCAAGGATCAAGGCCCTGTAGATTTTGAGTTATTAAATATTACCCAGAATTCTGGATCTATTTGGAAGAATTTTTCGGGATCTGTTGATTTAACAGGGCTGGAACCGAGGTACAATCAGTCAAATGTAGCTGGTATTTATTTCAAACTTAAAGATCATAATATTAAGAGCAATGCATACGCAAAAATTGATAATGTAGAAGTGAATGCAGTCGTAAGGATTGATAACGTAGCAGGGAATGCAGTTCCAGAGCCCGCATCTCTTGTACTTCTAGGCTTAGGTTTAGCCGGCCTTGGTATTTCAAGAATAAGGAAAGCTACTTAATAATCTAATCCAGCAATATGCTAAAGCCACCTCTCTGAGGTGGTTTTTTTTTGCTTTCGGCAAAAGAAAGTTCTATATTTTCACTATATAAGACATAATAATCAATAGGTTAATAAATTCGGCCCTATATAACAGTGCATACTGTCAACTTTTTTTACACTTAAGGAAATCAGAAAAATAATAGCAATATAGCCTGTAAGGAAAAAAACTTACCAGTTATGTTTTAATATCAGTAACTTGTAATAATGTCAGTGGCTTATATCTCAAAATGCCACTTAGCCTGGACGTAAACAATGTGTCAGATAATTTTACACATTTGGCTTTATAAAATATTGAACTTAGATGAATTTGGACGTAGACCAAGTTTATGTCAAAAATGTGAACTACTTCACGCTTTTCAGTATACTGATTTTTATTAGGTAAATTAGTGCTGTACAAGTTCCCTGAAGCGATACAGATTTGATCCGTTCCAGTAATAAACGATAGAATCTCCAGCAAATAACGTATACTTAATATAAATCTAGAAACATGAATCCTGAAACATATAAAATCAGGCATATATAGAGCAATGACAGGGAAAGAGTTTTATAGCATCAATCCTATAGAGAGTTGCAAATGAACTTTATTTATAAACAAAGGATTGTAGATATTAATATCAGGGTTAAAAAAGCCTCTATCCATCACAGGAAAATAGCGGCGGCACTAGGACTGCTTCTATTACATCCGGCAAATTCGGTAGCCAATGAAGTAGAGCTGGTTTATTCCGGTGAATCTATACGACCCGCCCAGCTGATTGCCGATATATTAAAAGCCAATCCACAAATGGAAGTTGTGCAAGCCGCATGGGAAGCTTCTACTGCAAGAGCGATACCTCAATCAGCCTGGGCTGATCCTCAGTTTCGCTATACCATGGCGCCGGTAACAATTGGTAGCAATGATACTAGCTATGGGCAGCGTATTGAGCTATCACAACAAATCGCCTGGCCAGGAAAACTGCGTCTACGTGGGGAAGTAGCAGATCATCAGGCTCATGCTCAATATGAAAATATTGCCGCAGTACAGTTAACGCTGGCAACGATGGCTAAAACTTTGTTTGCTGACTGGTATTATATTCATCAAGCGATCAAGATCAATAAGATTAATCAAGCCTTGTTTGAAGAATTTCGTCATAGTGCCGTTACCCGCTACAGTGCGGGGCTGGTCAGTAAACAGGATGCTTTAAGAGCAGATGTCGAACGGGCACTACTCAAGCACCAGGCCATTGTTTTACAGCGTGAACAACAAACAATTCTGGCTAGAATGAATACTCTGCTAAATCGCTCCCCCGATGCAAGCATACCACCGCCAGATTCAATATCTGCAAACGCACAGTTACCCGAACTAAAACCTTTAGCTATTAAAGCGCTACAGTCACGCCCGGAGCTTAAGGTAATATCAGCCAATATTAATGCCAGTAAAACCCAGATGGAGCTTGCTGAACTGGGGTATTACCCCGATTTTAATATATCTGCTGGATATAATAGTCTTTGGGATAATGAGGATAAGCGCTTTACTATCGGTGTGGGTATTAATATTCCCCTGGATCAAAGTAAACGTAAAGCGGCGGAAAAAGAAGCGCAAGCCATGGTCAGGCAAGCTAATTGGCGTAAAACTGAACTAGAAGCAAAGATAAGAGAAGAGCTACAAATCTCATATGTCCGTGTTCAGGAAAGCCTGCATGTGCTTAAACTCTATCGGGAACAGCTAACACCCCTGGCCGACGAAAACCTTACTGCTTCAATAGCAGATTATCAGGCAGGCAAATGTGATTTTCTCACGCTGATTAGTAGTGAAAAAAACCGTATGCAAACACAATTACAAACAGAGCAGGCGCTGGCAGATGTTTATCGGCGCT
>Ga0164313_10004187_pt1 | contig 12895 bp, 18 predicted proteins | sample GuaBasSedimGuay4_FD_113735 | JGI IMG/M metagenome (GOLD analysis project Ga0164313, IMG submission 113735) | Subseafloor sediment microbial communities from Guaymas Basin, Gulf of California, Mexico - Guay4, Core 4569-4, 0-3 cm | ecosystem: Environmental > Aquatic > Marine > Hydrothermal vents... | reverse complement strand
GTGAATGAGCCAGCAACCACCTACTATCGCACTGATCCGGCGAACCCGTGGGTCGTATTACCGCCAGGGGGTACCTTCACGGTGCAGTTAGCCAAAAAGCAGGAGCTTACTTTCTACTATTACTCCGTTGACACGGCAGGTAACACAGAGACCCTCAAAACGGAGTTGCTGCAATGAAACATTCAAGTTTGAAGTTGTTTGCCCTCTTAACCTTACTGATCACCAGTATTGTATTGCCGATCAGTGCCATCGCCCAATATGAAGAGATCATCTATTACCACAATGATGCCCTGGGATCCCCGATTGTCGCCACGGATGCCAATGGCGATGTGAAATGGCGGGAGGAATACTCGCCCTATGGGTCGCGCTTACTCCATGAAAGTCGCGAAGTAGATGCTGGCACAGACGCACAGATTGAATCTCCCTGGGATGAAAAGCAGTGGTTTACGGGAAAAATAGAAGAAACCGGCGTGGGTATTCAGTACTTTGGTGCTCGGTGGTACGAGCCTGAGCTGGGGCGCTTTTTAAGTCCTGACCCGGTGCAGTTTACTGAGAGCAATATATTTTCGTTCAACCGGTATGCGTATGGCAATAACAACCCTTATCGATACGTCGACCCCGATGGAAATAATCCCAAGTTAATAGCCGATTTTATTCTCAACGTATCTCTGAATTATGTGACTACAGGCAGGCCGAATTTTGTTGGTGCGGCGAAGGAGACTGCACTCGGCGCTTGGAATCCCTTGAAAACCCTGAAAACTGTAGGCAAACTTACAAAAGCTGTAGGGAGCAAAGTTACAAAGAGTGCAGGCCAGCTGGGGCGAGAAGGCGAGGCCGCTGCCAGCGCAATTACAGGCGTTGGAAAAAACACTAAAATATTCCCCGTTAATGGCCGCAATAGAATTCCCGACCAAGTGAATGGCCCCCAACATTTAACAGAAGTGAAGAATGTTAAGTCTCAGTCTTATACTAGGCAGCTGAGAGATAACGTGGATCTTGTTGGTGGTGTAGGTGGAGGTGGCCGGGCTGATGTTTTTGTAAGAGGAAGTACCAAGATCTCTGGCCCACTTCAAAAGGCACACGACAATCCGTTGAATCCTATAAATATTCGAAAAGAGCTTTGATGTACGGTGTGTAAAAAGTTATGAACCAAATCCAAATAATGCTTTGCTCGTTGACCAACTTATTTGATCGAGAGCTATGGAGAGATTTTCTTACAGAGCTGGAGCAAGTAGTTAGTTCGAAACTTTCGCATATAGATACCAACGATCCGGTTCGAAAAAAGGTCGAAAGTATTGAGGATGCGGCTAGTTTTATATGCGATATAGGCGAATCAGAAAATAGCAGAACCATATTTGCAAAGTTCAGTAATATAAAGGTAGAGATGACCATTATCCTATTTCGAGATAGTGAGAATTTTGCAAACAATATTTCCATCTACTTTCCGGAGAAGATACTCGATAGCGGCGAAGGAGTATCTGTACTTGACCGTGCCTTCAGAATGGCGAATCGAGGACTTCAACCTTTCTATTCCGTGTGCGATAGGATGGCTGCAATATCAGGGAAACGAAAGTTGTCTCGCTTTGCGGTGAACTTGCAGGCAGAACTAATAGGTATATTCTGGCTAACCTACCTCAACAAGAGTTACGTTGACTATTTTGGGGGAGAGCGATTCGATGGGCTGCCTTGCAAGAAAATTGATGGATTGGACGGCGTTCTCATTGAGCTAGGTCGAACACCTGCAGATGTTAGCGTTTCAAGAGAGGAAGCCGAGCGGATGTTAGGTGAAGATTCCTTTGTCGACCCTTCACGTGCCGATGATAAACCCATTGGAAGATATGCATTGAGATTCGATAAATTGCTAAAATTGGAATCTACGGTCTGATGTTACAAAGGGAATACCCGGCCCGGATGGTGGTTTCGCAGCAGACCTGACAAAAAGTGCTGCCAAGTCAAGGTCTGGACACAGAAATGCTGGGTACAAGCAGCTCAACGACGCTATGGCTGCCGACCCTCAACTTCGAGCTGGCATGGAAAAACGGTTTGGGAGTGATGCCTTTGATAGAACAAGTACGAGCGGGGGCGGCAGAAGAAATCCTGCTGGCGCTGAGTGGGATCACAGCAGTTCCAATCCAAATCAATTAGACTTGAGATCGAGTGGAAATCATCGACAAAAAACCAGTGCTGAAGGGCAGCGGGGCGGGGGATGGAAGCGATTTCATCGTGAAAAGAAATAGTAATCTATGACTGACATGCAAAAAGTTAGGAATAGGACAGAATCTTTACTTTTTAGTGAAGGTGTCCCATTACACCCAAATTTACCGGTGATCGAAAATGTATCGTTGAGAGCAGGTGAGGATGTCGCTAAGAAAATTGTTGCCCTCTATGCCATGGCAGGATTAGCCAACGGCGCAGATGGAGAGTCACTCAGAGAATGGCTCATGGAGGAGAATGGGTGGAATTACCTCTCCACTGAAGACAAGTTAAAGTTAGAAAGTGTCAGTTTGTCTCAAACTGACCTCAATGAACTCTCCTGGAAGCAGGAATCACTTTACGCATTATCATGGAGCGGCAGTCTTATCGGCAAAATGATATGGCCAGATTCGGAGGCGAACTTAGAAAGCGTCTTTGACTTGATTCCTCCAGAGAAGCCAATCAAGTCTTTTGTCAGAAACTTTGTCTTAAGACCAGAGAGGGAGTTGGTGGAAGAATTAGATCTTTATTATTGCCTGCACGCAGCTGCAGTTCACCCAGAGCTTTGGGGTCGGAAAGATATGAAACTGAAAATGGAGGTTATTTTGGAGCGCCGCCAAGCACTCGAATGGCTATGCTCCATGTCCATTGAGTGGAAAGATATTCCTTTAGACACTTAGTTAAAGGCTGCTATAAGGAGCGTGGGTTGGACGTCTTTGATTAGTTGTTACAAAGGGCGTAGGAAAAGCATCAAAAAAGGCGCCTGATTTTGTCGTATCACCAGGTGGGACAGCATTCCCAGTACCAAAAGGCGCTACCGGACCAACACCCGTGATTAATCCCGGGGGTAAGACTACAGGCAGTGCGTTCACCGGTGGCACAGGAGGAGCTAACGGGCAAGTCGACACTATGCGCATGATGAATCCGACATCTCCCAAGGGAAAAAGCCCGGGCTACCCCAACGGATATATCAAATACGAGAATAAGGCAGGACAGGGCGTAGATCCTTATTCCGGGCGCACAGTTTCCAATAAAGATAGCCATCACCGCATTGATTGAGGCCACAGCATAATGACAGCTCTACAGATGTTGATTGGCCTCCTAGTGCAGAAGATCGAAGTTGTACATGACTACGTACAAATCCTATTTTCGGATGGTACGATGCTCACTATATTCAATAACTACAACTATGATGGAACATCGATACAAGTTATTAATGGCACAAAGGTGATCTCGCTAGAAGAGTCAGATGAGCGTGTAGTGATTACCTTCGATGATCTTCTATCGTTATCGGTGAGTTTGTCTCCAGGTTATTACAATGGACCAGAAGCAATGGTATTGCGACGGAAGGGTGAAGCCATTGTAGTCTGGAATTAACCTTGTGTTGCAAAGAGAGGGCCAAAACCAAACAATGGCTTTGCTCCAAAACATGGTGGCAACCGCCACGATGCGGCAATTGATCAACGCGCAGAGCAGCTACGACAGGATCCATCAGTTACAAACATTCGAAAAAATCAGCAGCAGGTTGATGCTAATGGAAATAACGCTGGACGAAACCGGCCTGATTCACAGTATGACCAAGGTGGATGTCACAGCTGTGTGGAATACGATACCGTCCCGAGAAATAGCACTAAACATGGCGAGGTGATTCGGCGTAACGATCCGAAAGCTAAAATGGAGCTCAATACTTTATGAGCAGGGAGCTGAGCGACATTCAGATAGAGAGATTACTTGATTCACTTGATGGAAGCGGATCTGATAGCGAATGGACGGCGGCGGATGAACTTCGCGAGGCTCTAGGGTCGGACTTGCCCGCATACCTTTTTTCACGATACTTGGTTGCCCGCAGATCGGCCATTAGAAGCTCCTGTGTCTACCATGCAATGAGATATGCAAGAGAAAGTGAGAACGCACTTGAACTTGGCGTTGCAGCCATACAGGACAATTCAAAGGTTGTACGATATCGAGGATGTATGCTTCTTGCTTATTCACTGCAAAAGCATACTCTACCGAAACTCCGGGCGTTGATAGACAGTATTCACGCAAATTCACGCAATGATCTTCTAGCCGCTATCGACGCGATAGAAAGTCAAAATCATCATTACTTTATCGATCGTGATCATACGGGGGATATGAATCTGAACATTGGATAGAGCAATGTTACAAAGAAAACAAGGAACTTCACTGTTCAAAAAAGCTCTAGAAAAGTTGCAAAAGAAGAAACAAGACATGCACATGGCGGTAAGCCAAAACCGACACCTTCGGGACTGAATGGTAATCAAATTAAGAAACGGGTAAAAGAACAAAATCAGCCTGCTAGACCATAGTGAAGTTATTTATGGTGAATTCAGGGTTTGGGTTGACGAAGAAGGCGAGTAGGGGTTCCTAATCAATGGGTCGAGTCTCTAAAAATAAAATGAAAGTTGTTATTGGTGAGACTGCGATAAATGCCTACAATGAATCGATAGCAGCGGAGGTAAAAAAGCACAGGATTCTGGAAAGAATTCAAAAAATGGTGACCGTGGTCGGGCAGCAGATAAAGCGCAAAATCAAATTGCTAATTTAGAAGGCTAGATGGAAGGTGCCTCTAAATAGGAAAAACAAAAGCTTAAGCAGAAAGCCAAGAATATCAAACGTGATGCAGGGCGCAAGAAAAAGGGCGAGGAGCATGGCAGGGCAAAAAAGCGATGAGTTATGAGTGGGAGTGGTTTCCAAACCGCAGTCTAGGGCCTGTGACAATTGGCTCCAATATTGAAATCTATATAGCAAACTTAGCGCTAGTAAAAGATGAGTCAACTGATGCGACTGGTTGGGATACGTATATTCTTCCAGACTTCGAGATTTATATAGATGTTGAAGATGGGAAAGTGATTTCTATAACTGCGTATAGAGAGTTTCTCTATAAGGGAAGAAACCTTGTAGGCACCAACCTAATTGAACTAGATGGATTAATTGATGCCAAAGCTGACGAGGTAGGTCAGCCGGTAGAGTATGAGGATGGTGACATAAAAACTCCTTACGAATACTTTGGTCTCGGGTTGCAGGTATGGGTCAGCAAAAATCGTGTCACGTCTATTTCATGTATGTCGTATGAATGACTAAGATGGGTCTGCTCATAATACTCGTTGTTGTCGCTCAGATTATTCCACCGCCTATTTCTGGTCCCTGAACCTGAAGCTGACGAAAAGTACTATAAGCCCACTAAAAATCAGATATGTTGTCGATTCTTGCCAAAAGCGACTCTAGGTACTCACTGAACGGCTCGGCAAGCTGATTCAGCTACCCGTGTCGGCCCAGTGCCTACGGGGCCGGATCAAAGCGTGGCCGTGGGGGACCTAGTGCAGCTAGATGGCACCGCTTCCATTGATCCGGACGGCAGTATCAGCAGCTACCAGTGGGTCCAGACTGCCGGCAGTATGGTGGACTTGAGCGGTAGTGATAGTGCTACACCAAATTTTTCAGCACCGTATGTGATGAATGATGAAATCTTGAGCTTCGAACTGACAGTTACGGACAACAGTGGGGCTCAAGCAGCTGATAGCGTGAGTATCTCGCTACAAGGTGATGCCGTACCCCCCCAGGCAACGCTGCAAGAGACGCATTATAAGTCGCAAGGTAAGTGGGTTTACGAGGTGTTGCTGAGCGCTGATGAGGCAGTGGACGACATTTACTGGCGCATTGACAATCTTGCCACCAACGTTACCACATGCGGACTGGATGATACGGTCGCCTGGCAGGCTTATATCTGCGGCCCCATTGTGATTGAGACGCTCAACCTAAACCCGATACTCCAGTGGTACGCGGTGGATTTGGCGGGGAATTCAAGTGCTGTAAATTCAGCTGTACTGGATGGCAATGTACCGGTGGTCAATTTGGCACCAGTGGCGGTTGCTGGTGATGATCAGATGGTAACTGAAGGAGATCCGGTTAACCTGAACGGTAACGGCTCTTTTGATAGTGATGGCGTGATCGCCAGTTATTCCTGGCAACAAATAGGTGGCCCCGCCGTTACGCTCGTAGATGCTGATACATCAACCGCCAGCTTTGTGTCGACTGACGTGAGTGGCGACATGACACTGACATTTGAGCTAACCGTAACCGACGGGCAGGGCGCCACAGGGAACGATACGATAAGTATCGTGGTCCAGGATACAGGGCAGGACATTAGTGCACCGGTGACGACCTACTCTTCGCTTATAGTGAAGATCAAGGGTTCGAATCAACACACGATTACGTTGACGGTGAATGAGCCAGCAACCACCTACTATCGCACTGATCCGGCGAACCCGTGGGTTGTATTACCGCCAGGGGATACCTTCACGGTGCAGTTAGCCAAAAAACAGGAGCTGACTTTCTACTATTACTCCGTTGATACGGCGGGTAATACAGAGACCCTCAAAACGGAGTTGCTGCAATGAATAAATCAAGTTTGAAGTTGTTTGCCCTCTTAACCTTGCTGATCACTAGTATTGTATTGCCGATCAGTGCCATCGCCCAATACGAAGAGATCATCTATTACCACAATGACGCTCTGGGATCCCCGATTGTCGCCACGGATGCCAATGGCGATGTGAAATGGCGGGAGGAATACTCGCCCTATGGGTCGCGCTTACTCCATGAAAGCCGTGAAGTAGACGCTGGCACGGGTGCGCAGGTTGAATCCCCCTGGGATGAAAAGCAGTGGTTTACGGGAAAAATAGAAGAAACCGGCGTGGGTATTCAGTACTTTGGTGCTCGGTGGTACGAGCCTGAGCTGGGGCGATTTTTAAGCCCTGACCCGGTTCAGTTCACCGAGAGCAATATATTCAGTTTTAACCGGTATGCTTACGCGAGTAACAACCCCTTCAGTTTTTTCGATCCGGACGGAAGGCAGACTATGGCTGCTGTAACGCTGGATGCGCAAATTAATTTGCTAGGCACAGGACAAATTAGCGGCAAGCAGTACATTGGCTTTGGTCGCGCGCAGGGGCAAGGTGCGTTCATTGGTGCTGCAACTGCAGCCACTATTTATTCAGCGGTGGTGCTAGGTGCCCCCGCATTTACGGCCTCAATACTCGCGTCCGAGGTGGGGGTCAATCTACCTGGGCCGATCCGGCCCGGAGGCCTGGTTACAAAGGGAGCAGGGGAAACTGACAATTTCTTTAGAGGTACGAATTATAGTAATAAAGTTAAAGGTCAAATAAAGCAGGGTGATTTTCATTCTTTCCCTGAAAGCGTTAAAGGCTTTCAAGATGCAGGGAAAGTATCTAAGCTAAAAGGCGGTGATGGCGTTGTAAGAGATAAGCTTGAAATTCCTGGTGGCTATCGTGGGCGTGAAGGCAAGTTTGAATTTATAAAAGAGCCAAACAAGACAATAAGCCACCGCCTGTTTAAGCCAAAGAAGGGAGAGTAATTAGTGGCTTGGCCTGAAAAAATTGAATCGATTTTATCATGTGGTGTAACGCTGCATGATATGGGTGTTAATAATTGGGCTTTGACTAAAGAGCAGGCTCTAGCCGCTTTTGATAAGTTTACGGATCAAAAAATATCAGTACTTGGTGGTGATGTTTACGAGCTGGTTGATGGTAGCCCAGAGTCAAATTATGACAATTGGTATTGTGAGAGAGAAGGCGGCGAGTCATTAGAATTTTTTGCGACACGGAGTGTACGCCAAGCTAGAGCTTATGTAAATAATTACAATAACCCAAGTGGAAAGGAGACATTCTATATTCTTGTAGTTGAATAAAAACAAAGCATCAACAGCCACACCTAGCTTTACCGTACCCGCTGTCAATGCAGGTGATGTTCTCACCTCCCAGCTCACGATAACAGATGATCATGGGGCGACTAATGTCGCCCCGGTCAATATCACCGTACAGGATAATTCTGGCGGTAACCTGCCTCCCGTCGCAGATGCCGGTCCTGACCAAGATTTAGCAGAGGGCCTGTTCGTACAGCTGGATGCCAGCGGTTCCAGTGATCCAGATGGCTCAATTGCCGGTTACCTGTGGACATGTATACGCCACCGAAACGATTCAACCGCCCACACCGGGGCCGGTGACTATCATGGATGACGGGGGCCCCGGAACCAGCTTTACCGGCACTTGGGAGAATGTCCGTAAAAAGAAGAATGCGCTCAACGATTTCTACCAGCGATCGGAGAGTAACGGCTATACCTACCGCTGGACCCCACCTGGACTGGTTGCCGCAGACTATGAGGTCTGGGCCTGGTGGCCCAAGACCAATAAGAACAATCCGACAGCCCAATACAGTATTGTCCACAATGGCCAAACTGACATCAGTGTCCAGAACCAGGCCACACCGGGGAAGATGTGGATACTGATGGGCACTTATGAGTTCAGCGGGACAGGCTCCGAATACATCGAGATCTCTGACCTGGGCGGTAAGACGGCGGCTGACGGAATTCAACTGATCGAGATAATCCAGGACCCACCCGTCATTGCCACTGGGCTCTACTACATCCATAATGACCATCTGGGCACGCCGCAGGTGATTACCGATCAGAGCCAGACTGTCGCTTGGCAGGCAGATTATGAGCCTTTCGGAGAAACCAGCGTCACTACCAACACGATCGCCAACAACCTGCGGTTCCCCGGACAGTACTGCGACGAAGAGTCTGGACTGCACCAGAATTATTTTAGGGATTATGACCCCGGCTTGGGACGGTATGTACAAAGTGATCCGATTGGGCTTCGCGGTGGACTAAATACTTACGCTTATGTTGAATCTAACCCCCTAAGTTACAGTGACCAACTCGGTCTACTGAAGTTATCCTTGGGGTGGACTGGCACCATATTCTCAGGTGGAGTTGGCGGAAATGTTGGTACTTTTGTGGGAGTCGATACAAAAGGCCAATTTTGTGCTCAAGTTAGGACATGTGCGCTAGGCGGCGCAGGGCTTGACGGTGGTACAGGTGTTTCTACCCGTGTTGGCTCGGGAGAGTTTTGTGAGGGAGAAAGCGTTGAGGGAGGCTTTTTTGGTGAAGGAGGCTTTGGTCCATTCGGTGCGGTAGCTGTAACAACAGGAGGAGATGGCTTTAATATTACTGGCACCTTGGGTGGTGGTAGCGGTGCAGCAGGTGGAGGGCAGGTCTGTATAATTAAGACTGTCTGCTTCTAACTAAATAGAGGTCACTTCTGATGAAAATGCTAAAATATTCAGGCGCTTCAATCGCGTTACTAGCATTTATTTATGGTGCGCTTGGTCACAAGGATATAGCTATACATTTCTTCCTTTTTGGGTTTTATATGCTGGTATGTTCTTATTTGGCTGAACCTTTCCTTGATAGTGAAAAAAGGGTTGATAGTTGGCAGAAAGTGGCATCTGTCGGTTTTTTAATTGCTTCCCTGTCATTTATTGTTTCGTATTATTGGGATTTAGCCAATGTGGGCAATTTTATTTTCATTATTGGTTACTTGGTTTTAGGGGTTTCGGTGCTTGCGCAAATCCGTAAAGCCTTTAGAAAATAATGTAGCCGTCCACTTTGCCATTGTAAGTTTTACCCAACCATTTATCGTAATATTTGGTCATTATTGCTGGAGGCACACTAAAATTTAGCTGTTGTACACAGTGGTTATCCGCGCATTCCATTCCTCTCTAAGCATGTAGTCGCCGCCAAACAGAATTTTCGGGTTAGGAAAATTCGGGTCCTTTACTCGCAATTCGATAAAATATCGGTATTGTGAACCTTTATTTTTGCTTACAATGTCCACACCAGTAGACCACCCCATGATAGTGGTTCAGCTATCGCTGTGATTGGTTACCAAGTGCTGAATGCAAAAGGAAAGCCTGCTAATGAGTCGAGACCGAATGACGCTCCTACAGGAACAAAACCAATTGACCAGTCGGGCTTAAACCGTCCCGACGTTCACGATATTAAGAATGGTATTGGCGCGGGCTAAGGACTGGACTGGGATTGCTCCCAATGGTGATGTAATAACGAGTAATCCCGATGGATCATCTGTAAATCATGGCCCGGCGGACGATTATACAAATAGCCCTACGGGTTTGTGTAATAACTGAGCGAGAGGGTAAGAGAGGTCAAAATTTGATTATTTCATTTCAAATAAAACATCCTAAAGAAAATCTTGAGGCTGCTGCAAAAAAACTCGCTACCAGTCCGTTTCGCATATGGGGAGTAGGCTGCCAGCGACAAACCCCCAAAGGTAAAAAGCTTGATGGAGTGTATAATTATTCATATTGTTGTTTAAGGCTGGAGAATAAAGAGGAATTGTGCGGATCTGATTTGATAGCTGAACTTTTGGATGCACTCGAAAGTGACCGAAAATATTGGTCTGATCTGGTGTTGTCCGGTGGTGGCTTTTCCCTTGTGGTTTTTAGCGAGAAGAACAAAAGCAGTTATGTTGAAGAATTCGATTGGCAATTACTGGATCGCCTTTCAAATTTGAGGATTTCTTTGGGATTTGATGTATGAGAATACTGCTCTGACTATGTATTTATGGCACTTGCCGCGGTAGTTTTGGGATCTTTGATCCATTTGACTAAATCCATATTGGTCACATTCTCGGTGCATAATGCTTACAATATTCTCATCAATCTACGACTTGAATTATTTCGTCCTCTGGGTAGAAGAGCTGCAAATGAATACAAAATATAAAACACAGTTAAGCAAGATTGCTGGACTAAATTCTGAAGATATATTCGACGAAGCTTTGGCGTGCATCGAAGACACTTTATATCGGGAAAATGTTCACCTTTGCGTCAAAACATCACTGGATAATGATGATTGAAGAAGGCGAGATCGATCCCGTCAATACCAAATTCGTACTATGATCAGGAATCGGGGCTGCATCAGAATTACTTCGGGGGTTATGATCCCGGCTTGGGACGGTATATCCAAAGTAGCCTCGGGGGAAGTTCCAGATATCTCACTTACCGGAAATAGTTGACCACTACAGTCGGGCTGTGTGATAGCCTCGGTCGCTGCAAGGGTCGCCCGTTCACTAGCCTATTACGGAATAAATTGATGAGCGAAAAGCAAGCAGTTCTACTGATTCACGGCATTGGCGAACAACATCCTATGGATACTCTTAGGGGATTTGTAGAAAGTGTCTGGACAAAAAACACCGCAATTCATAAGGATCATAGTCAAGGTGCGGCTATGTGGAGTAAACCCGACAATATTTCTGGCAGTTACGAGCTTCGGTGCCTTACCACAGCGGCGAACACTGGCGGTATACGCACGGATTTTTTTGAGTGCTATTGGGCGCACTTAATGCATGGCAATAAAATGGAGCATGTGCTTGCTTGGGGTTACCATCTGCTGTGGCGCAGACCCAGCCGAGTACCTCGACAGTTAATATTGCTGTACCGTGTGCTGTGGTTAACAATTTTTATTGTAGCAGTGCTATTTGCTATATCTGCTTACGATATTTGGGGGCTCCCTTCTTTTTTTCAGGGGCTTGCCCCACTTTTTGTTGGCGCGGGAAGCCTGCTTTTGGCTCTGGCTAATCTTGTGTTAATTAATATCGTGGGTGATGCTGCACGCTATCTCTCACCTTCGCCGGACAACATTCATCGTCGAGCGGAAATTCGCCGCAATGGTGTTGAGTTGATTAGAAAGCTGCATGCAGAGGGTTATAGCCGAATTGTTATTGTTGGACACAGCTTGGGCGCAGTTATTGGCTACGATATTTTGACCCACTCCTGGGTTGACTACCATCGTGATTTCAGCCCTAGCGATAATACAAGTGTTGCAAGGCAGGCGCTGGAATCCTTAATGCAAAACGTTGAGTCTGAAGAATGGGATGTTGACGGTTTCCAGACTGCACAAAAAATGTATCTAAATGAACTAAAGCTGGCGGGTAACAAATGGAGAGTGACAGACTTCATTACCTTGGGCAGCCCTTTGGCACATGCTGCCGTTCTACTGGCCAAAGATGCTGATGATCTGAATGATAAGATATCCGACAGAGAATTGCCCACTTGTCCGCCAAAACCAGAAAGCTCTGGAGGATTTACCTTCAAACTCAAGTTTGATGAAGGCACAGCTATTTCTGCCTATGCGGTACCCCATCACGCCGCGATGTTTGCGCCAACCCGATGGAGCAATTTGTACTTCCCCTCTCGGGGGATTTTTCTAGGGGATGTTATCGGTGGCCCCACTTCTCAAATATTGGGCCGCGGTATTCGGGATATTCCAGTACAAACCAAAAGGTGGAATGGTCTCGTTTCTCACACGTCCTATTGGTATGACGATCCGCGCAACTCAGATGATGACAATCCGATTACACACTTGCGGGCTGTTTTGGATCTAGCAGACGAAAACGAGGGTTGATACTGTGATACATGTTGAGCGTAATAAGGTAGGGAAGCCGAAACTCTTCGAATCATACGAGATGAAGGAAGCGATCAAGGAGTACAAATCGTTTCATATTGAAGGTGGATCTCGTTCCAGCCAAAGAAAAAACCCGCTCTTTGGCGATAAGTGGCTCTCCCATGAGATGAAGGCACTGGCCGAGCCATTATTACGGAAACTGTTCTGTGATAAATGCGCTTATACCGAGAGGCCAGAGGATAATGAATCACGTCTGGTTATGGGCTGGCACAGGCCGCCAGTGGACGCCCTGGATTTTGAAGGCAATGTGTCGCCCCAGCACTATTGGTGGTTGGCTCTGGAATGGGATAACTGGTATTTGATTAGCACTTCTTTGGAGGAGGCGCGGCAAAACTACTTTCCTGT